>Ga0209540_10000009_pt1 | contig 338400 bp, 288 predicted proteins | sample BarGraIncu01121A_FD_184501 | JGI IMG/M metagenome (GOLD analysis project Ga0209540, IMG submission 184501) | Arctic peat soil microbial communities from Barrow, Alaska - Barrow Graham LP Incubations 011-21A (SPAdes) (version 2) | ecosystem: Environmental > Terrestrial > Soil > Wetlands > Peat...
CCTTCCCCGTGCATTTATCGAACAACAAACGGTGGTGTTAATGTGATTCAACAAACGGATATTACAGGATTAGGACAAATATTTTTTCTGAAATATAAAGTAAACGGAGAATATACAGGCTGGCATTTTAGCCCGAGTGGCGATAATAAATTTTGGAAAACAACGAATAGCGGTAACAATTGGTTTCAGATAACAAGACCACTAGCACAGTATTTAGGATATTTCTCATTTATAGATGAGAATACTGGATGGTTTTCTTGGAGTGGTACTATCGACGGTGGGATTTATAAAACCACAAATGGAGGATTAAATTGGATATTACAAACACTACCTTCGGGAAATGGAATACATAGTTATATATATAGATTTAATATTATCAATTATGATACATTATATGCGGGGGGGGGTATAGAACGTACCCAAATAATCGAAATGATATGTTAATATGGAAGACGACAAATGGTGGAACAAACTGGGGATACCAGGAACCAGACTCTTCTCTTCAAATTAATATCGCAAATACAGTAAATTTTATAAATTCCAATACGGGTTGGGTATATGGAGGGGGAAACGGAGCACACACTACAAATGGAGGGGGGCTGATTATCTTTACTGACATAATAAATAATAATGAAATGGTTTCAAAAAATTATCAATTATATCAAAATTATCCTAATCCCTTTAATCCATCAACAACAATTGAATTTTCATTACCAAAAGATTCTTATGTTAAATTAAAAATTTTTGATATTACAGGTAAAACAGTTTTGTGGATAATTTATGATTTTCTTCTTTATACCGGAAATCACAAATATACGATTGATGCCTTTAATACATTGGGACTATCAAGCGGTATATATTTTTATAGACTTGAAGCAAGAGATAGGAATAAAAATAATGATGTTTTTACAGAAACAAAGAAGATGTTTTATATAAAATAAGTTTAAGATAAAAGGCAAAGACAAAATATATTAAAAATTAAATATAAAAAATTAAAAATATTATATTTTTATTGACTTATTACGTGTTGGGAATGACCCAAAAGGTACTTGTGAACGAGGGGGAATTAATTCTGGATGACAAAAGGATTTTTAACATATTTTCCTAAACATTATCCTGGACTAAGGTTATAAAATTAGGAATTGAATTAAAATACTTATTTTCTTAAATTTAAGGTCTTGTTTTTAAAAATTAATTGGAAAACAAATGAATATACCGGAAAACCTAAAATATACTAAAGATCATGAATGGTTAAAGTTAGAAGATAATGTCGGTACTATCGGTATTACTGATTATGCTCAGAAAGAACTTGGAGATATTATTTATCTGGATATCACTGCAAGTGTCGGTGATGTCGTGAAACAAGGGGGTTCAATCGGTACGATTGAAGCCGTAAAGACTGTATCTGAAGTGTTCAGCCCGATATCCGGCAGAATAATTGATATTAATACAGCCATAAATGATAATCCTTCAGTAATAAACCAGGACCCGTATATTGGCGGCTGGATAGTGAAGATTGAACCGGATAATCAGGATGAATTAAATAATCTCCTCGATGTGAATGCATATAAGGAAGTAGTGGCTTAAAAAGGTTTTATTCAGATTTACAGAGGTTAATTTCTTAATGCCGGATTACTATGTTAAAGATAAAAGTTTTAAGTCTGAAAGAAGGAGAGCATTATTTCAATTATGTATTGCCTCCATCGGAAATTGAATTAGAAGAAGATTTTTTAAAGAATAATATTCACGTTGATATTACCGTTGTAAAGAATATTTACCAGTTAGAACTTAAAGTAAAATTCAATACGATACTGAATTTTGAATGTGACAGATGCCTTGAACATTATGACCATCTGTGCGAAGGAGAGTTTGAGCTTTTCTATAAGCCTGTTTCGGCAAGAGATCACGATATAGACAATGACAAAGATGAAGATAATATAAGATTTTATCCGGTCTTGAACAATTATTTAGATATTACAAAAGATTTGAGAGATTATTTAATGCTCTCAATTCCAATGAGGCATGTACCTGAGGAAATTGACGGTGTATGCGTGGTATGCAAAAAGAATTTCGATGAATTACTGAACAAGGAAAATTCACAGGATGATATCAATCCTGTCTGGAAAAAATTATATGATAGTGATAAATAATAATTAAAATAAAATAAAAAATGCCAAATCCAAAACGAAGACACTCAAAATCAAGAGGAAGGAAAAGAAGAACACATTATAAAGCTCCTGTTCCTTCTTTGATGGCTTGCCCAAATTGCGGTGAGATGAAATTAACCCATAAAGTCTGTTCATCGTGCGGCTTTTATGACGGTAAAAGTATTGTGATTCCAAAAAAGTCTAAGTAATTCTGAATTATCAATTTCTTCTAAGATAATTAAAATCTCAAAATACGGAAACTGATACCAAAATAAGAATAGCGGTTGATGCTATGGGAGGGGACTTTGCCCCAAAAAATGAAATTCTCGGCGCTATAGAAGCAGCAAGGGAGAAACCGGACACACTTGAAGTTTATCTTGTGGGTAATGAAAAATTGATAAGAGATTTTTTGAAAAGTAATAATACGGAACTGAATAATATAAAGGTTGTAGATGCTTCCGATGTTGTATCAATGGAAGATATACCGACAGATACTTATAAAACAAAACCATATTCATCGATGAATATTGCTTTGAATCTATTGAAAGAAAAAAAAGTGGATGGTGTAGTAAGTGTCGGTAATACAGGTGCATTTACAGCGAATTCAATCTTAAAACTCGGAAGAATCCCCGGTGTAGGCAGACCGACTACCGGTGCATTATTTCCCACAGATTCAGGGATATCGATGTTATTTGATGTAGGTGCATTTGTTGACTGCAGACCGAATCATCTTTATGAATTTGCAGTTATGGGCAGTATATATGTTTCTCATGCTTTTGGAGTTGCTAATCCAAAAGTAGGATTACTTAGCATAGGCGAAGAAAAGAATAAGGGAAATGAAGTTACACTTGAAGCATACAAGCTTCTTGAAAAATCGAAATTGAATTTTATTGGAAATATAGAGGGCAGGGATATCCTGAACGGAAAATATGAAGTGATAATCTGCGATGGCTTTACGGGAAATATCGTTGTCAAGTTCGCAGAGAGTGTTCTCGGGTTGATAAAAAGCAAGTTTATTTCATACGCAAGAAAAGGTTTTTTAAAGAAAATATGGGTTGGTTTGATTAGTAAGACACTCAAAGCTGCTCTTAAAGGATTTGATTATCAGGATCACGGCGGAGTTCCTCTTTTGGGAGTAAATGGAGTATGCATAATAGGTCATGGAAATTCATCCCCGCTGGCTATAAAGAATATGATTTATAAAGCAGAGGAAATGGTTTCAAAAAAGGTGAATGAAGCAATTGCAAATTACTTCGCTTAGATATTCTATTGACTTTAAAATGTTATTAAATAAGTTTATATTAACTGATTAATTTAACAAAAATATGGCAAAAGTCCAAACATTTGCAGATAAAGCTGCAAAATTAGCAAGAAAAGCAGAAAATATGGTTATGTGTCCGGACACGAACAAAGAAACCCGGATACTAAATGTAAGGCTTATAGATTCTGTTAAGACAGAAAAAGGTACTTTTAAATTCCTCGACCGGAACGTGAAAGTATATGAATCTACTTACAAACTTTTTAAATCATAAATAACAGGAGAATATAATAATGTCAAGAGTTTGTAAAATCACAGGAAAAAGACCTTTAACCGGAAACAACGTTTCGCACGCTAATAACAGGTCAAAAAGAAAACAATACCCGAATCTTCAGTTAAAAAGAATATGGCTCGAAGATGAAAAAAGATGGGTAAAAATGAGAATATCTACTAAAGCAATTAAGACACTTGATAAAAAAGGTCTTAAGTCTCTCGTATAGATTGATCTTTTAAAATGCAATTTGATAAAATCAGCATAATTATTCCGACTCTCAACGAAGAGAAGTTAATAAATCAGATTTTATCTCAATTTGACGAAAGTGTCAAAAAAAAATTCAACCTTGAAATCATTGTCAGTGACGGCGGAAGCAAAGATAATACTATCAATCTGATAAATGGTTCGGTTGACAAAATTATAGTTCATAAAGAAAAGTTTAAACAGAACATCTCCCGAGGAAGAAATCAAGGTGCTAACAATTCACTCGGAGATGTTCTTATTTTTTTAAATGCTGATACTTTAATTTCTGACATTAATAAGTTCTTTAATTCTCTGAATGAAATATTATCCGATAAGAAAATTATCGCAATTGCTTGTCCGGTGAAAGTATTTCCGGATGAAGAAAAATTAACAGACAGGATATTCCATTTGTTTTATAATAATTACGTCAGGATTCTTAATAAATTTTTTATGGGTATGGGCAGAGGCGAATGCCATATAATCAGAAGAGAAGATTTTTTTAAAATGAAGGGATATAGAGAAAGTTATGCTGCAGGAGAAGATTTTGACCTCTACAGAAGGTTAAGAAAAACAGGCAGAATTTCCTATTTAAAGGAGTGCTTAGTTTATGAATCTCCCCGCAGATACCGAAAATTTGGTTATGCGAGAGTGTTTCTGGATTGGGTTTTAAATTCGGTTTCGATTACGGTTTTTAATAAGTCCATTTCGAAAGAATGGCAGGAAGTAAGATAATTAATGTTTTATGAAGTTCTTTCAAATAATGATTCAATAAAAGCAAGAACAGGTTTAATTAAAACCTCGCACAGTATCATTGAAACTCCGGTTTTTATGCCGATTGGAACAGCAGGGACAGTAAAAGCAATTACGAACAGGGATATTGAAGAATTCGATACGAGAATTATTTTAGCTAATACTTATCATTTGTATTTGCGTCCGGGACCGGAAGTTATACAAAATGCCGGCGGATTGCATAATTTTATGAACTGGAATAATTCCATTCTTACTGACAGCGGCGGATTTCAGATTTTCAGTTTGTCATCCCTTAGAAAGTTAACAGAAGAAGGTGTTGAGTTTTCGTCTCATCTTGACGGTTCAAAACATTTTTTTACGCCTGAAAAGATAATTGAGATTGAACGCATAATCGGCTCGGATATTGTTATGCCTCTTGATGAGTGCCTCGCAAATCCTGCAACGCATGAAAAAGCCGGGGAATCTCTTAAGCTTACTACCCGTTGGGAAAAAAGATGCTTTGAACAATTCAATAACAGTGAACCGCTATATGGAAAGAATCAGTTTCTTTTTGCTATATGCCAGGGCAGTACTTTTGAGGATTTGAGAAAAGAGCATATTAACGAAATGGCACAATCAGATTTTTCCGGTTTTGCGATAGGCGGTTTAGCAGTAGGAGAAGAGATTTCATTAATGTATGATATAGTCGATATATCCACAGATATTCTTCCCGGGAACAAACCGAGATATCTGATGGGAGTTGGTACACCACAGGATTTACTTGAATGCATTGAAAGGGGAGTGGATATGTTCGATTGTGTTCTCCCGACAAGGAATGCAAGACACGGAAGGCTTTTTACAACATACGGTGAAATCAATCTTAAAAACAGCGGATTTAAAAATAATTTTAATTCTCCTGATGAAGAATGTAAGACTTATACTTCAGAAAATTTTTCTCTTGCATATTTAAAGCACCTTTTTATGGCAAAAGAAATTCTTGGAATGCAGCTTGCGACCATACATAACATCGGCTTCTATCTGAATTTAATGAAGGGTATAAGAAATGCGATTCATAATGATGACTTCCTGAATTTCAAAAAAGATTTTTTAGAAAAATATTTATCAAATAAATTTAAAATATAATTCTATATTATAAAGAAAGGCAAGAAATTACATGACTTTAATTAATTTATTCGCAGGAATATTCCTGCAAGCTGCGCCTGATGCGGGTCCTATGTCGATGATATCGACTTTTATTCCTTTTATTCTAATTATAGTTGTTTTTTATTTTCTTATATTAAGACCTCAGCAAAAAAGACAAAAGCAAAGAAAAGAACTTCTGAGTTCCGTAAAAGTAGGAGATGAAGTGATAACATCCGGTGGAATATTCGGCAAGGTTGACCATATTGAAGATAATATCTTATATGTTAAAATTGCGGATAATGTAAAAATCCGTATTCAGAAGGATGCAGTCGGAAACATAGTCGGATTGACCGATAAATTACCCGCAAAAAAATAAGATTTGGATATTAGTTTTGAATAGATTGAAGTAAAAACAATTTTTAATATTAATGGGCAAAGCAGAAAAATTCAAGTTTAATTCTATAGAATCTGCAATAGAAGATTTCCAAAAAGGGAAAATTATTATTGTGGTGGATGATGAAGACCGTGAAAACGAAGGGGATATGATATTTGCCGCCGATAAAGCAACACCCGAGCTTGTAAATTTTCTTGTGAAAAATGCCGGAGGGCTTATTTGTGTTCCGCTTGAAGAAAAACGATTAAAGGAACTTGATATTGAAATGATGACTTTGTACAATACTGCATTGCATGAAACTGCTTTTACCGTAAGTGTTGATTATAAAATCGGTACTACAACCGGTATATCAGCGTTTGACAGGTATAAAACGATTAAATCATTGATTTCCGATAATACAAAACCTTCGGACCTCGGGAAACCGGGGCATATATTCCCTTTAAAAGCCGGTAAAGGCGGAGTATTACGTCGTGCAGGGCATACCGAAGCCGCTTTGGATATTGCTAAACTCGCAGGAGTTTATCCGGCGGGTGTATTATGTGAAATTCTAAAAGAAAATGGTGAAATGGCACGTCTTCCCGAACTGTTTAAAATTGCCAAAAAGTTTAAGATGAAAATCATCACTATCAGGGATTTAATAAAATACCGCCTTGAAAGGGATAACCTTATTGAAAGGATGGTGAATGCAAAACTTCCAAGCAAATTTGGTACGTTCAGGATTTATTTATATAAAAGTATTGTTGATTCAAAAGAACATATTGCATTAGTAAAAGGAAAAATTGAATCTTCAAAGCCGGTTCTTGTGAGAGTTCATTCAGAATGCCTTACCGGAGATATTTTTGGTTCAACAAGATGCGACTGCAGGGAACAACTGATTGAATCGATGAGGAAAATTGAAAAAGAAGGTAACGGAGTTTTATTGTATATGAGGCAGGAAGGCAGGGGAATCGGCTTGCTGAATAAACTGAAAGCATACCAGCTTCAGGAAAAAGGAAAAGATACAGTGGAAGCAAATTTCGAACTCGGATTTAAAGCTGATTTAAGAGACTATGGAATAGGTGCTCAGATTCTCAGGGATTTAGGAATTCATAAAATTAAACTACTTACAAATAATCCTAAAAAGATAATAGGTTTAAGTGCATATGGTTTGGAAATTGTAGAGCGTGTACCGATTGAAATTCAGTCAAATCCTGAAAATGAATTTTATCTTATGACCAAACGCGATAAATTGGGTCATTTGATTTTACTTAATAAATCTAAATCGAAACAAAAAATTAATATTAATTGAAAATGGCGCAAACAACGGTATATTTAAGGAGACCAAGATTAGTAGAATTAGAAAATGAATTAAAAGAGCTCAAGACAGCAGAGAGAAAAAAAATAGCTGAAAAAATTTCAGAAGCCCGCGGACACGGTGATTTAAGTGAAAATGCTGAATATGATGCGGCAAAAGAGGCTCAAAGCCATCTTGAAATGAAAATCGGGAAGCTTGAAAACCTGCTGTCCCGTGTGAAAATAATCGATAATGGAGATATGCCTGAAGGAGAGGTTTACATATTATCAAATATTATTGTTCAGGATTTGACTCACAAAGAAGAAATTAAATTTACATTAGTCTCGCCCGAAGAGGCAGATTTCGAATTGGATAAAATTTCCGTTGCATCTCCTTTGGGGAAAAGCCTTTTAGGCAAGAAGGTCGGCGATATAGTAAACGTGGATGTTGCCTCAGGGGTTATTGAATATAAAATTACAGAAATTTCAAAATAAAGAACTATGTCAGAAAGAAAATTTTCTGAGTTAAAGGTCGGTATTTTTGTTTTCATCGCGATTGCTATCATTATTTCGGTTTTATTTTGGGCAAAAGGTTTCGTGATAAATAAGGATCTTGTAGATTTAAAAGCTTATTTTCAGAATACAAGCGGGTTAAACCTCGGAGATCCCGTTACGGTAAGCGGAGTCCGCAAAGGGAAAGTGAAAGAAATAAATCTTATAGGCGATTCAGTAATTGTACTCTTTAACCTTGAAAGAGGCATTAAAATAAGAAAAGATTACAAACTGGAAATCTCTATTGCAGAGCTGATGGGAGGCAAGCAGCTGGCTATTTCGCCGGGCAGATCAAATGAGGAGATTGATTACGAATCAACCTTGTCCGGTACAACGAGCGGGGATATTAGTGAGATTATCAGAAATGTAAACGGACTTTCAAGCGAAGTCAAAAATCTTATCAAAAGTTTTGGAAATACCAACGAAAATATTCTCAAAGCACTCGGCAATTTAAATGATATTATCGGTGATAAAAATATGCAGAAAAATCTTAAGAGTACATTATCAAATTTCGAAGTTACTTCGAGAAACCTGAATCTGCTTGTCAGGGATAATACTGTATCACTGAAATCGATAACTGATAAAGCAGGAACAGCGCTCGATAATGTAAATAGTTTAATTGATGAAAATAGTCCTGAATTTAAAAAGACCTTCCAGCAAATTCAGGTTCTGACGGCTAAAGTCGATAGTCTTGTAACAAGCATAAATGTTATAACAACTGATATACAAATGAGGAAAAGCGGTATCGGGAAATTTATCTATGATGATAAATTTTTCGATAATCTGAATAAAACGCTCGAAGAAATTGAAAAACTGACAAAAAAAATCAGGCAGGACGGATTAAAAATCAATTTATTTTAAATAGAAGCCGACATTTATTCTATGTGTAGAACCGATTTTTCCGAGAGAATTATATGCATAGTCAATAAGATATTTTTCTTCAATCTTGATTCCGAGTCCTGCTGAAAATCCGGCAATTCCGGTTGCACTTCCTGTTTTCAAATCCTGACGCTGCTGGTTATTATATCCAAGCCTTAAATATATATTATCACTTAAAATAAATTCTCCGCCCAATCTTACATCCTTAAATCTATCAAGAAATTTATCTTTTTTGTCAAGAAGATTTGATATTGAAAAATAAAATGTCAAAGGTAAATGCTCCAAACGCTTATTGAAACCAATCCTTAAATCCAGGGGAAGGTTTTCTCTGGTGTCTGCATAGGAAGATATTTGCGTTCCGATATTTAACAAGCTTAATCCGAAATTCCACTGAGTTTCGGGTATCTGATACAATAATCCAAGATCAGCAGCTACTGCTGTCGATTTATAGATATCAATATTTGAATATATTAATTTTAAACTTGCGCCGTAGCTGAGGTTTTCAATATACTTATTGGCGTATGTCAATGTTAAGGCAAAATCATTGGCGCTGAATGTTCCGAGATTATTAAAAGATTCATCATACTTGTCAAATGTTCCGTAATTAAAATATCTTAAACCTACACCGAAATATCCAATATCTTTGTACTTTTGAGTATATGCGGCATTTCCCGAGTTGATATCGAGCAGATATTTGTAAAAGCCGATAGATGCCTGCGGTTTACCGAGCGAAGTCAGAGTTGCCGGATTGTAAAATATTCCGTTAACATCGTTAGTTACTGACACAGAATTACCTGCCATTGCAGATGACCTTGCATCCACATCAAGTTTCAGGAAATTATAAGTCGTATTATTTTGGGCATAGTTTGCTGAAGTTAAGAATAAAAATCCTGTCGTAATTAACAATGCACTTTTTAAAATATTCATTTCAGAAATTAATTTTCTTATTCAAATAATCTTCAATAATATAAGTTACGTTTGATATAAACAAGTAAAATAAAAACATAAAAGTTTTTATGATTTAATCCTATTCTATACGGAATTCCTCGAACTCTGCTGAATATTCAAGCTTTTGAACACTCAGCGATTTAACGAACGAGTTTTGTGGTCCTGTTTTCAATTCTTTTATATAATCATTAATCAACCCTTCGTCACCTTCAATTTCAAGTTCTACATCACCATTATAAAGATTTTTTACATATCCTTTTACCCCGTATAAATTTGCTTTCTTGTAGCAGAAATACCTGTAACCCACTCCCTGTACGTATCCTGTAATCGTAATACAATATCTAACATTCTTTTGCATATCTAAATTTAGTAAAAATTTCCGATATTATTAAACCAATTGTCATAATCACAGCACCAGCTATCTGGTTAAGGCTCATAACCTCCGATAGAATAAAATAAGCCGAGATAACGGCTGTAACCTGTTCCATGTTATATATCAATCCTGCTCTTATGGGAGTTACGTGTTTCTGATATTTCATAATAAAATAAAGTGCAAACAGAGTAGAAAAGATTGAAGTGAATAATGTAATCGATATCGAATAAGTATTTAAACGGAAAAGAAAATTTCCCGGAATTACTTCGAAAAACATCATCGCAAAAAAACTTAATAAAGCCATACTTATATATTGTCCATAAACTATCGCTAAGTGATCTGACTTTCTGGAATACTTGTCCAGGTAAACTATATGGAATGAAAAAGCAACGGCACACACAAGAGTTATCAGGTCTCCGAAATTAATTTTTGTATCACGGATCTCCGTGAGAAAGTATAATCCGAGAAGTACTAAAATAATTCCGAGGATATTCCCGAAATTTGGTTTTGATTTAATTATAAACATCTGTACAAACGGGAGAAGAACAATATTCGTACCTGTGATAAAAGCGGATTTGGAGGCAGTTGTATATTTCAAACCGAGCGTTTGTGAGTAAAATCCGATGAAAAGATAAATCCCGAGAATTATTCCGTGTTTGAATCCTGTTTTATCAAAGTTCTTAAGCTCGTTTCTGAAATATAAATAAAAAAGTAAAATTGTAATAAAAAACCTGATGAAGACAAAAGCCATTACCGAAACATCATTGAGGACAATTTTTATAATCGGAAATGTTAATCCCCAAAAAATAGCTATTGTAAAAAGAATTATTTCAGGTTTATATCCCTTTATAGTTTGAGCGATGTTTTTAACGGAATTACTCTCCTATGAATTTTTTATTTGTTGAAAAATTTATCCTTATAGATAATGAACACTGATACAATAAGCCAGATAAGCGTATTCAGCATTATGGGAATATCTTTTGTGACTATCTGTGTGGGACTTTCTCCGAGATTTTTCTGATGTATCAAATACAAATAACGAAAGATACCGTAAATTACAAACGGTGTTGTGTAAATCAGGTTCTCTGTATGGAAGGTGGAAACAGCTTTTTCAGAAACTGTATAAAGAGCATAGCATATTATAGTTCCGGTTGCTGCAATTGTATTCATCTGGTCAGTAAATTCTATGCCATAATAGTTCAGAACTTTTCTTTGTTTGTCAAGATTATCCTGTTCGATTTGTGAAAGTTCCGCTCTCCTTTTCGAAATTGCAAGGAAAAGAGAAATAAAGATTGCTGTGAGTATCATCCAGCTTGAAAGGGAAACGTGAATTGCAGCTGCACCGCCGATTAACCTGAGCATAAAACCGAGTGAAATAAAAAACACATCGAGAATTACAACGTGTTTAACTTTTATTGAATACAGCAGATTGATTATAAAATAAGCTGCAACAGTAATTACGAAATAAATATTGATGAGTGCTGATAATAAAACTGTAATTGCAATTATAATTATCAGAATAATCACTGCATGTTTTATTGATATTTCTCCGGAAGCGATGGGACGAAATCTTTTTTTCTTGTGGGCTCTATCCGCTTCCACGTCGATAATATCATTGATTATATAAACGCTACTTGAAACTGCGCAGAAAGCTAAAAATGCCAGAATATTTTTTGTGAAAAGTTCGGTATTTAACAATTGACCGGCAAATAAAATAGGTGCGAAGCAGAAAAAATTCTTAATCCACTGTCTGACCCTGATTAATTTTATTATATTATACATCAACCTCCGGTAAAAGTAATTTGTCCAAATTAGAAAAAACTAAGATGAATATAAATACAGAAGAAAAGAATTCAAAAGTCAAAAGTTAGAAGTCAAAAATTAAAAGTTTGAGGTTAAAAGACAAAAAGCAAAAACAACCAAAATGGAATCTACAGAGTTTATGGTCGTGATGAAGAGGTGGTAATTAAGTATAAAAGAAAAACTATTGCATATTATTTACCTCGTCTATTAAATTAACTCATTATATTGAGTTAATTAACTCAGTGCATTGAGTAATATATTTATATATGAAAAAAACAGCTAAATATAATGAAAAATAATATTCTAACATATTTTTTTATCAAAATAAGATTTAAAGCAGTTAATACATAAAACATAACTATTTTGCCATCAAAAGTAAAATAGTTATAACTATTTTGCATTTCCATAATAAAATAGTTATATTTATCTAAAAATGGTAAAGAGAACTTTAGCAAACAGAATTTCGGAAAAATTATTCAGAGGCAACGCAATTTTAATATTCGGACCTCGTCAAAGCGGAAAAACTACACTTGTGAATTCAATTTTAACGTCTATCTCGAAAAAATTGCTTTATATAAACGGTGATGAATTCAGTGATAGAGAAGCATTATCGCAACCGAATGTAAACAAACTAAAATCTTTAATTGGGAAGAATGAAATTGTTTTTATAGATGAAGCTCAGAAAATATCTGAAATAGGGAATACATTAAAAATCATAACAGACCATCTAAAATCAGTTCAGGTAATTGCTGCAGGGTCTTCATCTTTTGAACTTGCAAATAAACTAAACGAACCTTTAACTGGAAGAAAATATGAATTTTTAATTCTGCCATTTGCATTTTCTGAAATGGTAAATTACACAAGTCTATTTGAAGAACAAAAGAATCTTGAACTACGTTTAGTTTATGGTTACTATCCGGAAATAGTTTTGAAAAAAGATGAAAGTCTGGACTTAATCAAAATTCTGACAAACAGTTATCTCTTCAAAGATATATTTTCATTAGAAGGTGTTAAAAACCATTTATTACTCGAGAACCTCGTAAAAGCAATAGCGTTACAGATAGGAGGTGAAGTTTCGATAAACGAATTATCGAGGCAATTAGGTGCGAACCATAATTTGATAGAAAAATATTTAACCATTCTTGAGCAAACTTACGTAATCTACAAACTTTCCTCGTACTGTAAAAATGTACGCAATGAAATCAGAAAATCTAAAAAATATTATTTTTATGATAATGGAATAAGAAATGCTATCATAGGTAATTTTGCACCAATTTCATTAAGAACTGATAAGGGGGCTTTATGGGAAAACTTTATAATCAGTGAAAGGATTAAATATAATCTATATAACGGCAGGGATGTAAAATATTATTTCTGGAGAACAAAGCAGCAGCAGGAGATTGATTTGATAGAAGAACATAATGGAAGTCTTAGTGCCTTCGAGGTTAAATGGAGTAAAAACACAAACCTCAAAATCCCCAAAACATTTACAAATAATTACTCTGTCAATAAAATAGGTTTAATAAATTCCGGGAACTTTTTTGAATTTTTGATTTGAGTTTAGATGAAGATATTCTACAAATAAACCCGCAAAATTGGAAGTTATATTATTACTTTAGTTTGTGAACAGAACTTAACGAACTAAAAGACAGCATTCTCCTGATACACACCAAATACTTCTTTTAGTTTACTGCACATTTCACCTACCGTTACATATTTTCTTGCACAGTTTAAAACACTCGGCATCAGGTTAAGACCGTTTTCCGCAGCTTTCTTTAAGTCTTCCAGAGAATTTTCAACATCCTTAATATTTCTAGATGCTTTTAGTTCTTTTATTTTTTTCACTTGCATTTCTTCAACTTCTTTTGAAATCTGTAAAATCGGAATATCTATCTTTTCATTCTGTTCTACAAATTCATTTACACCGACAACAATTTTTTCTTTTTTATCAAGTTCAACCTGATATTCGTATGCAGCTTTGGAAATTTCCCTCTGGAAGAATCCGTTTTCGATGCATTCAATTACTCCGCCCTGAGAATCTATTATCTCAAAATATTTCTCTGCTTCATTTTCCATTTCGTCTGTAAGTTTTTCTATGAAATAACTTCCGCCGAGAGGGTCAGCCACATTAATTACTCCGTGTTCGTATGCAATTATTTGCTGGGTCCTGAGTGCTATCTTTACGGCTTTATCTGAAGGTAATGCAAGTGTTTCATCCATTGAATTTGTATGCAGACTTTGTGTTCCTCCGAGCACTGCGGCAAGTGCTTCAATTGCAGTTCTTACTATATTGTTTTCCGGCTGCTGTGCAGTAAGTGAACAACCGGCAGTTTGTGTATGGAATCTGAGTATCCACGATTTAGGATTTTTTGCTCCGTATTTATAACGCATTCTTTTTGCATAAATTCTGCGAGCTGCCCTGAACTTTGCAATTTCTTCAAAGAAGTCTAAATGTGAATTAAAGAAATAAGAAATTCTGGGTGAGAATGCGTCAACATCCATTCCACGCTTTATACACTCTTCGATATAAGCAAATCCGTCTGCAAGAGTAAATGCAAGTTCCTGTGCAGCAGTCGAGCCGGCTTCCCTGATATGATAACCGCTTACACTGACCGGATTGAATTGAGGTACTTCATTAGTACTATATTCAATCATATCCGTAATAATACGCATTGATTCCTTCGGAGGAAAAATAAATTCCTTCTGGGCAGTATATTCTTTTAAAATATCATTCTGCAATGTTCCCCGTAATTTATTAAATGGTACACCCTGTTTTTCAGCTACAACAAGATAAAAGGCATAGAGCATAATGGCAGGGGAGTTTATTGTCATAGATGTAGAGACTTTATCAAGAGGAATTCCTTCAAAAAGTCTTTCCATATCTGCAAGTGAAGAAATAGAAACACCGCAAATTCCGACTTCACCCTCAGCGAGTTCAGCATCAGAATCCCAGCCCATTAATGTCGGCATATCGAAAGCCGTAGAAAGACCCGTCTGACCGTGTTCTAAAAGATATTTGAATCTCTGATTGGTATCCTCGGGAGTTCCAAACCCGGCAAATTGCCTCATAGTCCAAATTTTACCCCGGTACATATTATTATGAATTCCACGAGTATATGGAAACTCACCCGGGTAACCAAGTTTTTCATCGTAATTTACATCAACAATACCGGTATCTTCCGGAGTGTAACAGATATCAAGTTCTTTTCCGCTGAGGGAAGTAAACTTCATACCGTTTGTTTTTGCCTTTGATGCATCTTCAAGCCATTCCTTTTTTGACTTACTTTTTTTAGGTTCCATTAATTTTATTTATTTGCCGTTACGTTTTATTAAACAGCAATTTATAAAAAAAAATTCAATAAAATAACACTCTAAAACTTCCCTATAATGTTTCAGATTTCGAAAGTCTTCATTTGATTGTTTTACCTTTTTTTTTTTATTTATTACTCTTAATATAATTTCAATTATTTACTGAAGTTACGCAAACCATAAAAAACAACCGGGTTTGTCATTCTGAACGAAGTGAAGAATCTCGTTTTCATTGATTTTTGAGATGTTTCGCTACGCTCAACATGACAAATGCGTAATTTCAATTATTTATTAATAAAAACTAATATGTTACAAGTATTAAACAAAAATGTTATCATTCCGCTGGCATTTTGGAATGAACTTAAAAAAAATGATTATTTCAGAGAATTAATTGAAGTTCTTGAAGATAGTAAAGACTTTGATGAAGCAAAAAAGGAATCCGTCTCTTTTACAGATATAAATGATTATATGAAAAGAAGAGAACTTATGGAATTGAAAAAATGCCGTAAAATAAAAAAAATAACCGATAGAAAAACAAAAAAGTTTGTATAAAGTTAAACTATCAAATAAAGCAATAAAGGAACTTGATATAATTGATTTTCAAATGGTAAAAAAACTATTTGATAGAATAAAAAACCTGGGAGATGACCCAAAGCCGGTTGGGAGTATTAAATTGAAAGGTGAAAATGCTTATAGAATAAGAATTGGTAATTATAGAATAATCTATGAAGTTATTGAACATTCAAAGCAAGTATTGATATATAAAGTGGCACATAGAAAAGATGTGTACAAAGGTAAAAAATAATTTTAATGCTAAGAATAATCAGGGGATTTCATCATTTCAACATTTAACAAATTCACAATCACCTTTAAAAATTTATATTTGTTTACACCTCAACCTTAATCCCTCTCCTTGAAGGAAAGGGAAAAAATAATAAAATTAATTGAGTTTTCAGTCTCCCTCCCAAATCAAGGGGAGGGGAAGAGGTGGGGTGTGAAATTTTTGTTAACAAATTCACAATCATCTTTAAAAATTTATATCTGGTTACACCTCACCCTCAGTCCCTCTCCTTGAAGGGAAGGGAAAAAATAATAAAATTAATTGAGTTTTCAGTCTCCCTCCCAATTCAAGGGGAGGGGTGTGAATTTTTTGCTGAACAGATTTAAGGCAACTAACTTATAAATTCAATATTATTTACACCTCACCCTCAGTCCCTCTCCTTGAAGGGAGAGGGAAAATTAAAATAAAATTTTTTGAGAATTTAATGAGAATGAACTGAAAAATGACAAAATCTTAGAGTTTATAGTTGTAGATGTTCGCAATGTAGAACTACGTTCTGCTGAAGCGTTTATCCAGTTCTTCCGTGGTGATGCGAATAATTGTCGGTCTTCCATGAGGGCAGACATATGGCATTATTGTTATGAATAAAGCATCAATCAGATTTATCATCTCATCCCGATTGAGTTTATCACCGGTTTTTATTGCTCCTTTACAAGCATAAGATTTTGCAAGGTTATCCCGCTTGTCGAGTTTAAGAGTCAATTCAAATTCTTTATATTGGTCGATAAGTTCCTGAAAGATTTTTCTTTCATCCCCGATTCTCACATCAGAAGGAATTCCGGTGAGATGAATGATATCATCTTTTGTAACTGTAAAATTGAATCCGAGATTCTGCATTTCCTCTAACAATGAAAGTGCAATTTGAAAATCGATTTTGGTCAGGTTGATATCTATCGGAACAAGAAGCTGCTGTGAAAAGGGGGCTTGGGTATCAAGAGCAATAACTGCTTTTTCGTATAGTATACGTTCGTGTGCGGCATGCTGGTCTAATATCATCAAGCCCGTTTCAGTCTGGCACATAATATATTTATTCATATATTGCCAGACACTAAAAAATTCTGCCTCGGATTTTTTTGAATGTTCAAAAATATTTTTGTTTGTTTCTTTTTCTTCCGGAATATTTTCCTGAGGTTGAAAAACTTTAGATGCTTCAAAAATAGAATGTATCTTGCGAGGCTGATTCGAATCAGGCTTGAATTGAGATTGAACACTTTTTAATACGGAATCATTCTTTTGAAAATTTCCTTCATCTTTTTTGAAATCGAACTTCGGAATTCCAATCTGCGGATTTTCAGGAGTGAAGCCGACGCTGAAAATTAAATCCTGTGCTCCGAGGGCTTCCCTTATTGCTTTTCTCAGGAATCCGAATACTGCACCTTCATCTTCAAACTTCACTTCAAGTTTTGAAGGATGAACATTTACATCTACTTTCTCAGGATTTATATCAATAAACAGAAAGAATGACGGATAATTTCCTTTCTCAATCAAATCATCATAACCTGAATAAACGGCATAGTTCAGATTTTTATTTGTAAAGAATCTTCCGTTCAGATAGAAATATTGTTCGGGTTTTGTTTTCTTAACGAAGCCGGGCATCGAAATAAATCCCGAAATCCGGATAAGATTATTTCCTGAATAAATCGGAATCAATGACTTAACGGAGTCTTCCGTAAAAATATCACTCAATCTACCATACTGATCATCGGGTTTCAGATTAAAAACTATATTATCATTATTAATTAGTTTGAAAAATTTGTCATAATTAGAAATTGCAAGTTTTATGAATGTTTCGTAAATATGACGAAACTCCGTCGGATCTGATTTTAAAAAATTTCTTCTGCCGGGAGTATTATAAAATAAATTTTTAACTGAAATTGAAGTGCCTCTTTGACAGCTTGTTTTAGAAACTTCTTTCGTATCATTACCTTCGATACGGATTAAAGTGCCGAGATCTTCTCCAACGGCTTTTGTTTTCATTTCAACCTGCGATACTGAGCAAATTGATGCTAACGCCTCTCCCCTGAAACCGAGTGTGGAAATATGCTCTAAATCTTCGTAAGTAGATATCTTGCTCGTAGAGTGGCGGCTGAAGCACATTTTCGCATCATCTTCGTTCATTCCGCTCCCGTTATCGATAACCTGTACAAGATTTTTTCCCGCACCGGAAATTATTACCGTAATTTCAGAGGCACCGGAATCGATTGAATTTTCCACAAGTTCCTTAACTACCGATTCAGGTCTGCCTACAACTTCGCCGGCAGCGATACGGTTTGAAAGTGCAGAAGACAATATTTTAATCAGCCCGGGCATTATGATTCCTGTCGTTCAAATAATGCTTCTACGAATTTATCCCGTTCAAAAACCTGCAAGTCATCAATCTGTTCTCCGACACCAATAAATCTTACGGGTATTTTCAATTCATTACTGATCTTAATTACTATACCGCCTTTCGCAGTACCATCAAGTTTTGTAAGAATTATTCCGGTTAAACCGTCGAGAATACTTGAAAATTCTTTTGCCTGATTCAGACCGTTCTGACCTGTGGTTGCATCAATTACAATAAATGTTTCGTGAGGTGAATCAGGAATTACTTTCTGCATCACGCGTTTCAATTTTTTTAGTTCCTCCATAAGATGGGATTTGTTATGCAGTCTTCCTGCAGTATCAATTATTACCACATCAATTTCTCTATTCACAGCAGCGTTGAGAGTATCGTAAGCGACTGAAGCTGGGTCATTTGATTTTGGGTTCTGTACGATTTCGACGCCTGCCCGGTTAGCCCATATTTCAAGCTGTTCATTTGCAGCAGCGCGATATGTGTCGGCAGATCCGATAAGAACACTCTTACCGGCTTTCTTGAAATTATATGCAAGTTTGCCGATGGATGTGGTTTTTCCTACACCATTCACTCCTACTATCATTATCACGTAAGGTTTTTTGCCCGAATTGAAATCGAATGCTTTAAATTCAGTATCCGGTTCTTCAAAAACTTTTTTAATCTCTTCGCTGATTATTCTATTCAGTTCGTCTTCATCTTCATATTTATCTTCGCGTGTTCGCTCTTTTATATTTGAGATTAGTTTTTCTGAAGTATCATAACCCATATCGGAAAGAATAAAAATCTCTTCAAGTTCCGCGAGAAATTCACTATCTATCTTTTTCCTGGCATTGATAAGCCTGTTAACTTTTCCGAAAAGGTCTTCTTTTGTTTTTGTGAGACCTTGCTTTAATTTATTGAAACCAATTTTATCTAAAAATGACACTACGTTAAAATTTAATTTTAATACAAATTAATGATATTCTTTGCAATTATCATTTTCTGGACCTCAGAAGTTCCTTCACCGATAGTCATAAGTTTTACATCCCTGTAAAGTTTTTCTACAGGAAATTCCTTACTGAATCCGTATCCGCCATGAACCTGAATCGCTTCGTTTGTAGCTTTTACTGCTATTTCGCTCGAATAATATTTTGCAATTGAAGATGCGAGGTTTATATCTTTCCCTTGTTCTTTCAGATATGCAGCTTTATATACCATAGCTTTAGCTGCCTGTATTTCAGTATCAATTTCCGCAATCTTGAATTGTGTTGCCTGGAATTCAGCGAGATATTTTCCAAATTGCTTGCGCTGTTTTGAATATTTAACTATTGCATCAAGTGCTCCTTCTGCAATTCCGAGCGAAAGTGCTGCTATTGCAATTCTTCCGCCATCGAGAATTTTAAGAGCCTGAATAAATCCCTCACCCTCATTACCAAGAAGATTTTCAAAAGGAACTTTTAAATTATCGAAAATCAATTCTGCCGTGTCAGAAGCACGCATACCGAGTTTATTTTCTTTTTTTCCTACATTAAATCCGGGCATTCCTTTTTCAATTACAAATGCACTGATGCCTTTGCTCCCTTTTGATTTATCGGTTACTGAAATTATCACTGCTGTTTCTCCCACTGAGCCGTGAGTAATAAACATTTTTGTTCCGTTAATAATATAGTCGCCATTTTTCTTCTCAGCAAAGGTCTGCAGAGCACCTGCATCGCTTCCGGAATCGTTTTCAGTCAGTCCCCATGCTCCAAGCTTTTTACCGGATGTAAGATCAGGAAGATATTTTTTCTTCTGCTGTTTGTTTCCGAACATAAATATATGATTTGTACAGAGACCGTTATGTGCGGCGACCGTTAATCCAATTGACGGGTCAATTTTTGAAATCTCTTCAATAATAATAGCATATTCCGTAGTTGTGAAATTCGAACCGCCGTATTCCTCCGGAAATATGATTCCCATAAAACCCATTTCTCCGAGCTTATTTGTAATTTCGAATGGAAATTCCTGGGTTTCGTCGTATTTCATAATAAGGGGGGTGATCTCGTTTTTTGCGAAATCAGCCGTCAGCTTTTGAACTTCAAGTTCTCTTTCGTTAAAATTGTAATCCATTATTTTTTTATTTGATTAACTTATTATATACAAATGAAATATTCCGGATAACCCGGACAGACCAATCTTACGTTTATTTCAAATTCCTGCTTCCCGGTTTGGTAACAGGAATTTTTTCCAGCCATTCCGGAACATCTTCCTGTTTAAATTTTATTACATCAAATTCAGCAAGTGAGCATTTTTCTATTCCAAAATTTACTTTTCCATTACTTCTGTCAATTATAAAACCAACACCTGCGGCAATTGCATTATACCTTTTTATTAATTCAATCACTTCGATTACGCTGCCCCCTGTAGTTACAACATCCTCACATACTAAAACATTTTCATTCTCCGATATATCGAAACCGCGTCTCAATATCATCTTCCCATTTTCTCTTTCGGCAAAAATCGTTCTTACATTCAATTGTCTTCCTATTTCAGTTCCAAGGACTATACCGCCTATAGCAGGGGAAATCACAACGTCGATTTTTTTGTCATTAAAATGATCAATAATCAGTTTTGAAAAAAGAACATTGTATTCGGGGAACTGCAGAACTTTAGCGCACTGAAAATAATGAGGACTGTGATATCCTGATGTCAATACAAAATGCCCTTCAAGAAGAGCTCCTGTCCGTTTAAATATTTCGAGAATTTCTTCGCCCGTCATTGGAGTTTTACTTTTTTTACTTCTTTAATTTTTTGCCCTAAGAATCTTTCGCTTATGACTTTGAAATTATTAGGAAAATCAGTTACAAAAAATTTATGTTTCCCTTTTGCTTTTTGCCTGTTGAGAAGATGATTTTCTTCAAGAAATAATTTCACCTCTTTTGCCGTTTCTTCACCGGAATCAATCAGTTTTACATTTTTTCCCATAACTTTACTAATCGTTTTCTTCAGTATCGGGTAATGTGTACATCCGAGAATAAGTGAATCTATATTGATTTTTTTTAGTCCTTTCAGATATTCCTGAGCCGTTAGAATAGCAATTTTATTGTCCGTCCAGCCGTCCTCCGCAAGTTGAACAAAAAGGCTGCAAGGTTGCGAGTATATTTCGAAATCTTCATCAAATTTGTGAACTTGTTTATTGTAAGATTTGCTTTTCACCGTACCAAGTGTTCCTATCACACCTATTTTTTTATTCTTTGAGTTATTCACTGCTGCCTTTGCTCCGGGTGTAATCACACCGGTTACAGGTACTTTTGTTATTTTCTGCAGGAAAGGGACTGCAACTGAAGAAGCAGTGTTACAAGCTACGACTATCATTTTAACATTTTTAGAAAGCAGGAATTTTAGACATTCTATAGAATAGAGAATTACAGTTTCTTTTGATTTTGACCCGTAAGGTAATCTTGCAGTATCACCGAGATAGATTATGTTTTCATTAGGTAATAATTCAAACAATGATTTTGCAACCGTAAGTCCTCCGATACCTGAATCAAATACTCCAATCGGTTTCCTATGTAAATTCTTAACTGTCAATATTATGTAAGTTTAAATTATCAATAAAGATAGTTAATTTGTCATATTATTGAAATGAAGATTTAGATTTAATAATGATTTATTAGAGAGGTAAAACAAGCTGTATGATAGAAATTAAAAATATAAAAAAGTCATTTGACGATAACAAAGTATTGCGAGGTGTGAACCTTACAATAAATAAAGGCGAAACTCTTGTAATAATCGGACAAAGTGGATGCGGAAAATCAGTTCTGCTTAAACATATTATCGGGTTAATGACTCCGGATGAAGGTGAAGTGTTAATCGAAGGAGCGAATCTTGCTAAAATGAAAATGAAGGAGTTATACAAATTAAGAGCAAAATTTGGTTTCCTCTTTCAGGGGGCTGCGCTTTTTGACTCAATGAATGTAGAAGAGAACGTCGGACTTGCTTTAAAAGAAAATACAAGAATGAAACCTTCCGAAATTAAAAAGATAGTTGCAGAAAAACTTGAACTCGTCGGGTTACCCGGAACTGAAAAAATGAGACCCTCTGATTTATCGGGTGGAATGAAAAAAAGAGTCTCCCTTGCAAGAAGCCTTGCTACTGACCCTGAATATATCTTGTATGATGAACCTACAACCGGACTTGACCCGGTGATGAGCGATGCTATAGATGACTTAATAAAAGAACTTGGGGATAAATTGAAAGTAACTTCTGTAGTAGTAACTCACGATATTTTTTCCGTATATGACGTTGCAGATAAAGTGGCAATGATGCATGAGGGTAAAATATATTTTCACGGTACACCAAAGGAACTTGTAGAGACAAAAGATGAATTAATAAGGAGTTTCCTGAACAGGACTGACAAAAGAGTCAATTAGATTTATAATTCACAATCAATTATTTTGTTATCACCTCGTCAATAATTCCGCCTCCGATTACATCTTTTTCAGTATAAAAAACTGATAAAACTAAGCCGATTTATTTTCTCCGCCTGTCATTCTGAGTGTAAGCGAAGAATCTCAATAACAGAATATGAACGAGATCCTTTCCCGAATTAACGGGATGCTAAAATCCTCCCCGCCACAGTGGGCAGGCATAAAGAGTGGAGGAGCACCAACAAGGGCAGAAAATCTAATCTATAAATAGATCATAAATATTCTTTTTTAAACCATAATTCAAAAGCCGGGTCAACAAATAAAATATTTTTCTTTGAGAAATCAATAAAATCATTTTTGAATAAGATGTCTCTGTTTTTCGTTACATTTCTTGGTGTGCCAAGATTGAATTTTTGCATAACATCAAAAGACATTAATTGAGTTTCCCCCGATGCAATAGCTTTCAATAAATTAAGTTGTGTATTGCTTAAATTTTCACAATCTCTTATGTATAGAGGAGAATTAGTTCTTATCAATAAATCCAGTGCTTTTGATACTTCTTTTTTGGATGCAATTTTTTCCGTCAGCTCCCATGTATAGTGTGATAATTGTTGAACGTACCAGGGGTGGCATTGCATAAGTTCCGGTATCTCAAGGGCGGCATCAGCCGGGATTTTTTTTCCTGTTAAAATAAAAGACCTGGTAATAAACGTAATCCATTTTTCCTTTGAAATTTTATCAAGAAATAAAATATCTCCAAAACGATAAAAAGGTTTTGAAGATGAATTAAATAAGTCTGCCATCATATGTCTTTTGCTTCCATACAGGCAATAAGTTGTATTTTTGTGCTTTTGCCAAATAGAGCGTAATTTTTTTTCAAGCGTAAGAAAGTTATTTATTTGTGCGAGATTCTGAAACTCATCTATACACACAACAATTTTAATTTTCTTTTTAACAGCAATCCTTTCGGGCAGGTCAAGGATATCTTCGGTATAATTATCGGTATCGTTCCAATCTAAGGAAAGTGAAAAATCCTGTTCCGGCAAAGGACTATAATGGAATTTAGGGATTACTGTTTTAAAAAACCTTTTTGCATCATTCAACCATTCTTTGACCCCTTTAGAGGTTGCTTTAATAATCTCTTTAGAATATTTCTCGTAAAATTCTTTTTCTGAATTTACCGTAAATAAATCCAGTGTAACAGGGATAATGCCGGTGTTTTCGGAAAGTAATTCATTTACAGCTTTTTCGATCAAAGAAGACTTTCCCCATCTGCGGGGTGCGATTATTATGGTATTTATTCCGCTCAGGAAGTTGCTTTTTAAGCGATTCAACTCCACTTCTCTATTTGTAAAGAACTTAGAACTAACAATTGAACCGTATTTAAAAGGTGATTCTTTCATAACAAATTATTTTAAATTATCAACATTATACCATATGGTATTATACCAATAGGTATTATACCTAAAGGTATAAAATATTATTAGATTCTTCAAGGATAATTATTTTCTTTTTCTTATGCATAATCTTGAATTTTTATCATTCAAGCTGCCGAGATGGGGGCACCCTCCGGGTCATACAGTTTTTAAATTGCTGTTGGTGTTTCACTTTAATCCTCCCCTACACGGCGTTCGTCTCAAAAGTTATTTTTTTCAGTAGTCGCAACTCTTTAGGTTGCGTTTATTTTCTGATTTCGCAGGCTGAAGATCCTGACGAGTCGGGACAGGCTCTGCGGTTACAAAGAATTTTGAGTTATGAGACAAACTCCACGGCGGGCGAACATAAAGAGTGAAGGAGCACCGGCAAGGGCAGACACATCAGCAACGGCAGAAATTATTCTTACAAAATTTAAAAGGACAGAAACCCAATTCGGAAAGATGGAAAGTCAATAACGATGTACTAATGTTTCGAGAGGAATTTTCAGATCAGTGTTTAGTTTTCGAATCATATCAAGGTTTAGTTTTCTTTTGCGATTTAATATTTCTGATACACGGCTTTTATAACCGATAATTTTCGCTAAATCTGTTTTATTCAAATTTAGTTGTTCCATTCTGAATAATATAGCTTCAATCGGGTCAGGTGCATCGATAGGATATTTTTCGTCCTCATATTTTTCGATTAACATTGAAAGAATTTCAAGCTCGGCATATTCGGTAGAATTTTTTTTTAATTCTTTTTGCATTAGAAAGTAAACTCTTTCAAGAGCTTTTTCATAATCTTTATTATTTCTTATTGGTTTTAACATATTTTATTTCTGCAATATTAAGTTTAGTATATTCGGAATGCGTTCCGATATAAAATTTTGAAAATACAATAACTAATTAAGATCAAAGATTCATGCCAACAGGACAAGTCGCGATGTCTTTCAACAAATACTAAAATCTGTACATTTGTTTTAGTCCCAATGACATAATATATTAGGTAAGAAAAACTTTCGTAATAAAAGTTTTTTAATATTATTTCCCTCTTTCAAATGCTTAATTATTAAAATAAAAGAAAATTTATTTAATACCTATTGATATGTACATCGTACCAAAAGCACATTGACTACACTTGTGACCACCTGTACTATATTGCCCCGTATGAGAGCCTAAACATGACATACATATTCTAAATCCACATTTATCACAAATAAACCAGGTGAAGTCTGAAGGAAATTCATTTTTACAATTTTGGCAAGGAATAAAAGTACTCATTTTATATTTATTTAGTTAATTAATAAAGTTAATTAGTTTATACTATTATTATCAAAACGCTTTCTATTTTACATGGGTATTTTCTTTTATATACAAATTTAAGAAATTCATTTGTCAATTTCCATCAAAACATTACAAATTCATCAGCAATTATTCTTCGATTAAATATCTTATTGTTGCAAATATTATATATGTCATAATACCAATAAACACACCAATAAAAATCCACCATGGTCCTATTTTTGTATTTCCTTCATTAATATTTACTAATGCTAAAATAAGACCTAAAACAGTCCCAAGAGAAATAAATGCCCCAAGCCATTGCTTGTTGGATTCTTTTCGCTTATATCTGCGGTTTTCTTTTTCAGATTTTTCTTTTTTTTCTTTTTCTTCTGTTTTTTCTTTGTTTATTAATCTATTCAATACTTGTATTTCTTGATTTATTTCATCAATTCTTTTCAAAATCATCTCGTCTTCTGGAAAATATTCTAATACTTTTTTCAACTTATCAACATATGGTTCCCTCATAGCTTTTTTCATATAATTGCTGAATTCTGATGAATCTACGGCAACCACAAGATTTTTATCTAATAAATATGGTAATAAAGATTTTTTTATAACGATTTTTCCTTCCTCTGAAGCGTATTTCATTGCGTTATTAAAATAAATTAATACTTCATCACTAAATCTGAAAACACCATTTTGTGCATTAATTGCAACAGCAGTTGCTGCCTTATAACACCATGCAATATAACTTTGAGGATTTATCTCTAATACTTTATTGTAATATTCGAGGGCTTTTTCAAAATTTTCCAGTTTAAGTTCTGTCTCGGCAAGGTTCATAAAATTCTCTTTAGGAATATTTTGATTTATTACTTCTCTAACGATTATTGAATTTCCACAATACATACATTTTACAATATCTTTCTCCTCGGGAACTTGAAGCTCCCCGTTACAACTTGGACATCTTGCAGACTGAAATTTCATAATAGATAATTATTTTTAAAATTTTATATTTCTACTTTCTGAAGTATTAATTTTTTTCATTATATTCTTAATCATCAATAAATCTTTTCCTGGATTTCCACAAACACATAATTCAATCTCATAATAAATAATATTTTTATTTCTGTTATATTCGTTTTATTTCTCCTTATTTAAAATTATTTTGCTAATTTTAAATCGCCAAGTTTCATCACATTATTAAAACCCTCTTGAAAATATTATCTCTTTTTCTTCTTCTCTTCTGCGAACATTGGGGTTGTGTATTTTTTGTAGAAGTCGAAGAGGAATTCGAGGCGGGAGAGCTCTGTCGGGAATGGCTGAGGACGGTAGAAGAGGTCAACCTCTTTATCAAGGTGTTTATATGCATCCACGAGTTCCTTCCACATTGAAATCGGGTCGTATAAGTCTGCAAGACTACTGTCTGGATATTCTTTTCTTAAGTTCAAAACTTCCTGTCTCAATTCCTTTATTTTTTTACCTTTTTCTTTTTTATTGTTTTTAATTGTTTTAATTTATCTAAAGCATTTTGACCAGTATAATGTGGAGTATCTAGGTTTTCTTCCCCAATTTTCTTTTTGTAGAATTTCCACCACTTTTTTCCTAAATTATTTACAAAATTTCCAAGAGGACTATTATCTGTTTTATATGCGGGTATCCAAACCATCAATTCATACTTATCCGTATCATCTTTTGAAGGAATATTTACTGTGAAATAAACTACGGCATCGATTTCATTTGATTTTTTAAAATTGTCTTGCATCAATTCACATAAAAAGCCAAACATTAAAGAAGGATCTAATGAATAATATCCATCATTACATAACAATATTATTCCTTTAGCATTAGGACTATTTAACATTATTTTTGTAGCTCTTATTTGCTTTTGAGCTTTTTTAACATGTGTTTCAAAAGCTCTCCTTACAATTTTTCGTATACCGTTAAAAATTTCTTTTGGCATTGGAATCAATCCCAATGTCCATAAAAATATTTCTCTTTTATTTGTCGATTTACCTTCAAAAACATTTTTTGTAATTTCTAATAATCTGTTATTTCCTTTATCTTCACTTAAGCCATCTTTTTGTAAACATTTCAACTCTGCAATTATAAATTCTTGGTTTTCAAAAAAATAATCAGCGTTCAAGTCAGGATTTGAATTATCAGCAATTAGATCTTTTACAAGTCGTCCACCTACAGAGAGTACAAATTCATTAAATGTATCTTCTACCTTAAGGATATCTGGATAATTTAATTCCTTCATTAATTATTATTTGTTTTTATAAATTTATTTTTATTGTATGCTTAACAATGACAACCTCAATTATTAGAGTGATCTCCGATAATTAGGAACAATCATTCCAAGTAAATCTTGCAGTTTGACCTTAGTATATTGATTTCCTAAATCCTTTCTCATTTCAATCACAACATTAAATAATGCTTCCATTGTCTCTCTTTCCCTTGGACCATTTACATGTGATAATACTCGCCATTCTTTATAAGAAGTAACAACTGCATCAGAACCTACCAACAAAAATTCGGCAACAAATTTTTGGAAACCTAAGTTTAAATCATTAATCGAATTGTCATGTTCCTCTGATAAAAGTTTAATAACTTTAATAACATTTTCTGTAAATATATTGTATGTATTCCATCTCTTTTCATTAAAACGCTTCTCATATTCCTTCTTTAAGTCAATCTTCGCTTGTCTTAAATAAAGAAAAGAACCAAGGACCGATAAAATAACTGATCCGAAGATACTTAATAAGGGAATTACTAGTGTTGTAATATTAATATTCATATTTTTGAAAATAAATTTATAAATTTCTTAAAATTAATAAACTTGTAGTACCTTTATTTGTAAAGATATAGAATTAGTTCGTGTTAAAATTCTGTAATGATTTGGCTTAGCTTTTTCTGATGAGACATTCTCCCATTCTTTGGAAAACTTAATTGCACGATTTTTTATCTCGTTCCAGCTTAAAGGCATATAATCGGTTTTTAATAAAAAATAAGGATTTATTGTGAAAGATATAATAGAGAAAAAAACAGATGGGTAGACCGATGTCTATGTATGAAAATTTATCATCTGTCAGGTGGAAACACCTGACAGCACAGGTTATATCATTCTTGTTGGTGGCGCTTCGCTTAAACACCAACAAGGGCGAAAAAATCATCCCCCTAATCCCCCTCCGAAGGGGGAAGTGATGTAAGAACCGGATTCCGGCTCGGAGGCAGGAATGATAAAAAGGGGGAGGATTAAATTCGACAAACTTGAATGAGCGGAAATGTAAGGTTACAACGCAGAGCATTGTAACCAGAGGGGGAAATGAGCGGAAATGTAAGGTTACAACGCAGAGCATTGTAACCAGAGGGGGAATCGGGATTGACCCGGTGGGTACCCCGCTTCACTCAACAAGTTATCTGTTCTATTAAGATATCACTTCGTCAATAATTCCACCTCCGAGTACGTCTTCCCCTATATAAAAAACAGCTGATTGTCCCGGTGTTATCGACTTTTTCGGTTTATTAAAAATTACTTTTATTCTCTCATCATCAACTTGTTCAACGATAGCGTCAGAACCTTCGTCTTTATAACGGATTTTCACTTTGGCAGATACCGGCTTATCAAGTTTTTCATATAACATAAGATTTATTTCTTTAGTAATAAAACCCGGATTATATAAATAATTTTCGTCGTCAACAAAGACAATATTATTCTCAGCATCAATTTTAGATACATATACCGGCTTTCCGAGAGATACGTTCAGACCTTTTCTTTGTCCAATAGTATAATATGCAAAGCCTTTATGCTTTCCTATTCTATTACCTTTATAAATAATGTCCCCGTTACCATATTTTAAATCCAAATCAGGAACTCTTATTTGTAAAAGTTCACGATAGTTATTGTCAGGGACAAAGCAGATTTCCTGTGAATCAGGAGTTTCAGCCGGCTTTAAGTTCATCTCTTTTGCAATTTCCCTTATTTTGGTTTTATTAAAATGACTGAGAGGGAATAAAGTTTTACTCAGAGCGTATTGGGAGAGACGCCATAATGCATATGTTTGGTCTTTTTTATTATCCCCTGATACAGCGATATTATATCTTTTACTGTTTTCGTTATACCGCAATTTAGCATAATGTCCGGTTGCAATGTAATCAGCCCCCAGCGATTCTGCTTTTTCAAGCAGAGCCCCCCATTTAATTACTTTATTACAAAGCACGCAGGGATTGGGAGTATGCCCCTTCATATATTCATCAATGAAATTTGTAATCACCGTTTCATTAAATCGTTCCGTAAAATCAAGTGTATAATGAGGGAAACCAAGCTGTTCAGATACGTTTTTTGCGTTATAAATAGTCTCAAGCGAGCAGCATCCTGAATCTTTTTCAGGAAAATCATCAAATCCCCAGGTCTTTAATGTAACCCCAATGAGACTGTATCCTTCCTCTTTTAATAAAGCTGCTGCTACCGAAGAATCCACTCCGCCGCTCATTGCAACAACAACAGTCTTATTATATACGCTGTTTTTAGCCATATTTTAAAATATTTAAAGATAAACCAAGTTGAAAGTGAAAAAATGAATTGTTTCTTTAAATTGATTAAATTAAGTTGTCTAATCTTTAGAAATTTAAAAAGGAGTAATAAGCATGACGAAAAGAATGTTGGTAACTTCTTTCATTCTTTTTTCTTTTATATTTAGTAGTCTGTTTGGTTTTTCGGATGCGAGAGCAAACGGAGAGCAAAGTAAAAACCCGACCAAGAAGACCGAACAAACAACTAAAAAGAATTTAAAATCGAATTCTAAAAAGAAAAAAAGTACTAAGAAGAACACCAAATCAAAGAAATCCTCTAAAACAAGTTCGAAAAAGAAGAAAACAACTGCGAAGAAGAAAACAACCGGTAAGAAGAAAACTTCTTCCTCAAAGAAGAAAACCGCTTCAAAAAAAACGAGCAAAAAAAGAGGAAAATATACAAGTAAGAAAAAAGGATCCAAAAAATCCAGTAGTTCGAAAAAGAAAGCTTTGAAAAAAAGAGGTTCAAAGAAAAGATATAGCAAACGTTCAAGCCGGGTTAGGACGACCGTTAAAACATCGATTCCAAAAACGAACACGAATGGTAACAACACATATACTCCTCCTAAAACCTACGATACTGAAAAAACAGAGAAAAAAGGAAGAGAATATAAAAGGGAAGAAACTAATGAACCTGTTAAGGAACCAATAAAAAAGGAACCTAAAAAAGAAGGTGAATAATATTTGATACCTTTGGTTTTTAAAAGAAAACCTGAATGGACACAGTTCATTCAGGTTTTTTATTTTTATATTTAAAGTGGGATTACAATTTTTTATATTTATAGTATGAAAATAAGTTTAAATTGGATATTAGAATATATTCCCGGGCTCAAAATTGAAAATTTTAAAGATTTTGAGCAGTTGATGATTTCTTCCGGTCTCGATATTGAATCGGTAGAATATGAATCTGATAAATTCAAAAATTTTGTTATAGGCGAGGTCTTAGAAACTTTAAAACATCCAAATGCAGAAAAATTAACGCTTTGCAAAGTAAATTCAGGTGAAATGATACTTGATATTGTTTGTGGAGCACCAAATGTTGAAAAAGGTCAGAAAGTATGCCTCGCTTTAACCGGGGCAATTGTTCCCAAAGGAAATTTTGAAATTAAAAAATCTAAAATACGCGGAGAAATTTCCGAAGGAATGCTTTGTGCGGAAGATGAAATCGGACTATCAGAAGATCATACCGGAATTATGGTTTTAGATGAAGATGCTAAGGTTGGAATGCATTTTGCTGATTATATAAAAGCAAATGATGTGTTATTCGAAATAGGAGTCACACCAAACAGAGGTGATCTATTCTCGCAAATAGGTATGGCACGGGAAATTGCAGCGATTTTTGATAGAAAAATAAACAAACCCGAAATTAAAATTATCGAGTCTGATTGTAAGACTGAAGAAATGATTTCTATCAAAATTGAAAGCCCTGAACACTGTAAAAGATTTACCGGCAGAGTAATAAAAAATGTGGAAATAAAGGATTCCCCTGTATGGCTTAAAGAAAGGCTGAAATCTGTGGGTTTAAGACCTTTGAACAATGTTGTGGATATTACAAATTTCGTAATGCTTGAAACAGGGCAGCCGCTTCACGCTTTCGATTATGATAAAATAAGAAAAAAAGAAATTATCGTAAAGACCGCTAAAGAAGGGGATAAATTTGTAACTCTCGATTCTAAAGAAAGAGTTCTGAATGATAAATCCCTGATGGTTTGTGATGGAGAAGGTTATTCAGGTATTGCCGGCATTATGGGCGGAGAACTATCCGAAATAACATCAAAGACTAAAAACATTTTCATAGAGAGTGCATATTTCGATCCGATTAGTATCAGAAAAAACTCTAAAAAACTTGGACTTCAAACAGATGCTTCGCAGAGATTTGAACGAGGTGTAGATATAGAAAATGTAGTTTATGCATCAAACAGAGCAGCACAACTTATTAAGCAAATTGCAAACGGAGAAATTTGTAAGAACTTATCAGATGTGTATCCGGAAAAATTTGAAAAATTATTCGTTGGAGTTCGTAAAGAAAAAGCAGAAAAATTACTTGGTATAAAATTTACTGATGAAGACATTAAAAATTTATTGGGAAAAATAGAAATTAATTTTTCGGGAAAAAAAGATAAAACCCAGATTTTCGAAATTCCGGAATTCAGGAGATATGATATAACAAGGGAAGCGGATTTGATTGAAGAAATTGCCAGATTATACGGATATGAAAAAATTGAATGTGATTTTTCATTCTCAATAAATGTAGCATCAAAATTTGAGAATACGGAAGATAATCGTAAATTTGAAAATGAGGTTAGGGAGCATTTCAAAGGCAGAGGATTTAATGAGATTATTTCTTATAGTCAGCAGGATGCGAATATTCTTAAACACTTCAACGAAAAATTTGTAAAGATTGAGAATCCTAATTCAGTTGAAATGAATTCGATGAGAGAAAATCTCACTTACGGAATGCTTGATATAGCAAAAAACAACATCAATAATTCCGGCAACGATGTTTCTTTAAAGCAATTTGAAATAGGTAAAGTTTTTTTTGATAGGGGGAACAGGTTCGGAGAAAAGACTAATCTATGCTTTGCATTATGCGGCAGGAACGATATGGAATATTATACAAACAAAGAAGATGTGTTTGAGCTTACCGACCTCAAAGGTGAACTGGAAATGTTTTTGTCTAAATTAAATCTTGAAATTGAGAGATATATTTATTATAATACTATGACTAACACTATTGAGCTTAAAGCAAATAATAAGGTCTTTGGGAAATTAGAGAAAGTAGATAACAGATTTTTGGAATTATTTGATATTAAGAAGAATTTATTGTTATGTGAACTCAATCTTGATGTTCTTTTTAAAGAAAAAAAGACAGAGCAAGAATACATATTAACATCAAAATATCCCATCGTAAAAAGGGATTTGGCTTTAATGGTTGAAAATAAAGTGCATTATTCGGATATATCCGGAGTGATAAAGAATTCGGGTGGAAGAAATCTCAAGAGTGTAACGTTGTTTGATTTATATGATGACGGGAAATTAGGAATTGGAAAGAAAAGTATGACATTCTCGCTCGAATTTCAGTCAGATGAGAGGACTCTGACAGATGATGACGTAAATAAGCAGGTTGATAAATTAATTAGTAATCTTAAAAAAGAATTAAATATTGAATTAAGAAGCTAAATATACAAATTCAATGAACGATAATTCAACTGAAGTAAACAGGGATAATTTTGAAAAACTGAAAGAAACTCAGCAGCAGGCGCTTGAGAGACTTTGCAGGAAAGTGGAAGATTTTGTTAAAACTTACAAAGAAATCAAGGAGGAAAACACAGACTTAAAAGACAATTTAAGGGATTTAAACAACAAAATTACAGAACTAAAATTACAGCTATCTAAAATAAATTCAGATTCAGTTTTTAAAGATAAAGAAATTTCTGATTTAAAAAATTTGTTATTAAATACAAACAACAATAAGTTATCCGTACAGGATAAGCAGCACCTTAAGTCCAGAATTCAGGAACTTATATCAAGAATAGATGTTCATTTAGAGCAGTACGATGATGATAAAAAAGAATTTGATTATTAATTAATTGTTTGACCGGTAAAAATCAAAATGTTGGTTCAATGAAAAACACAGGAACAAAAGTCAAAATATTCAACAGTGAGTATAATTTGCAGGGTGAAAATCCGGCTGAAGTAGAAAAAGTGGCGAATTACGTTGATAATGTAATGCAAAGGATTAACTTTGAGTCACCCAATCAATCCGGAGAGACTATAGCAATAGTAACTGCATTAAATATCGCTGAAAATTTATTCAAGGAAAAAAAAGCATCGCAGGATATCGAGAAGGATTATTCTAATTTTATGAACGAGTTTAATAATAAGATTGAAGAATTATCTGATTTGATTGATAAAACAGTTTGATTAACATTGTTCTTTAAACAGCAAAAATTTTGACCGCACAAATACCGGAGTCAAACATTATATAGAACCAACAGTTGTAAAGACTCGGGAGGTACGCTCTCACAAGTGTTGATTACAGGCCTCAATTCCTGAATGGAATCTTGCTTTCCGGCTCGTTCCGGAGATATAAGCAGGCAGTGGAAGCAAAAGGCACTTTGGCACCACCCACTATATATTATAGAAGGTTCTTCTATAGCCTTTGATTTTTGGAAATTTGTGCGGTCTTTTTTTATTAATACACTATGTTTCGTTAATTAAAATTTTAAGCAAAAGGTATTTTAAAATGGAAGAGTTATATATTTTACTACTTGTTTCGGTTATACTATGCCTCATTACATTTTTTATTGGCTGGTATTTCAGCAGCAGGTCTAATAAGGCAAAAGTAGATAGTGCAGAAAGTATTGCAAAAAAAATATTAAGTGATGCTGAAAATAAGTCACAGTTTGTAATAAAAGACGCAGAAAAACGTGCAGCCGGATTTCAACATGATGCTGAAAAAGCGGCTCAAAATCTGAAAAAAGAAAAGCTTCTCGAAGTTAAAGATGAGTTCTACAGAAGAAAACAGAAATTTGATGAAGATGTAAAAGTAAGAGAAAAAGATGTTGTGGAATTTGAAAGAAAATTGAAAAATGAAAAAGAAAGTATAGATAGAGCAAAAACAGAAATTATTAACAAAGAGAAAAACTTACATTCTTTATCTTCAGAGTTAAATCAAAAATCAGAAGACCTTAAGAAAAAACAGGAAGAAATATTAAAACTGGAATCCGATAAGAAAAACATTATCGAAGAACAGAAATCAAAGCTTCATAGAATATCCGGGTTTAGTGAAGATGAAGCAAAAAAGATGCTATTAGATAGTTTAATTGATGGCGTAAAACTTGAATCTGCCCAGAAACTTCAGGATATCCGCGACCAGACTAAACAGGAAGCGAATAAAATTGCAAAGAATATTATCATACAAGGCATTCAAAGAACAGCAGCAGACCACTCCGTTGAAACTACCGTTAGTGTTCTTCAGATAAATTCTGATGAACTTAAAGGAAGAATAATCGGAAAAGAAGGAAGGAATATTCGTGCTTTCGAAGCTGTTACGGGAGTTGATATTATCGTAGATGATACTCCGGAAGCTATTATTATCTCCGGTTTCGATCCGTTCAGAAGGGAAGTTGCAAGAGTAGCAATGGAAAGATTAATTGCTGACGGCAGAATCCACCCTGCGAGAATTGAAGAAGTTGTTTTGGCAGTGGACAAAGAACTGAATGAAGAGATTATTAAAATTGGAGAGCAGACTCTTATGGAAATGAGCATTCAGGGAGTTCACAGGGATATTGTCACTCTTATCGGAAGAATGAAATACCGTTCCAGTTACGGACAGAATGTACTCAACCATTCTATGGAGGTTGGTCATCTTGCCGGAATTATGGCGGCAGAACTGGGTCTTGATGCTTATCTCGCCAAACGTGCGGGAATGCTGCATGATATTGGAAAAACAATTGACAGGAATATAGAAGGACCCCACGCAATCCTCGGTTATGAAATTGCAAAAAGATGCAAGGAGCATCCGATAGTTGCAAATGCAATAGGTTCACATCACGATGAAATGCCGATGGAGCACGCGATAGCTGTTCTTGTGCAAGCATCGGATGCAATCAGCGGTGCAAGACCCGGAGCAAGAAGGGAATCTGTGGAAGCATATTCAAAACGGCTCGAAAAACTTGAAGCTATTGCTACCTCTTTTGAAGGAGTAGCAAAGACATATGCTATTCAGGCGGGCAGGGAAGTGAGAGTGATAGTAGAGCAGGAAAAAATCAGCGACATACTGCAGGATCAGCTTGCAAATGACATTGCTCATAAAATCCAGGAGGAGATGGAATATCCCGGTCAGATAAAAGTGAATGTGATTCGTGAAAGAAGGTCTATTGCTTATGCAAAATAAAAATCTTAATTTAAAAGCATGAAATATTTTAAAGGGAAAACAGTTATCGGCATCACAGGCGGCATAGGTTCCGGGAAATCTATGCTCTGCAGAATGTTAAAAGAAAACGGTTATAAAGTGATTCATGCAGATACACTCACAAAAGAATTGTATCAAAAAGATAAAAAACTTTTACAGAAATTAGTCAACACTTTCTCAAAAGATATTCTTAATTTTAAAGGTAAGTTGATCCTTCCCAAACTGAAAGATATTATTTTTTCAAGCGAAAAGAATTTTAAAAAGGTCAATTCAATCGTTCATCCCGTAGTGATTGAAGCAATAAAAAAAGAGGTTATAAAAGCCAAAGAAAAAGTTGTTATCATTGAGGCGGCTTTGATTTTTGAAAGCGGATTTGACAAAGTTCTTGATTATGTAATTACAATTTTTTCAAACAAAAAGAATAGAACTGAACGCATAATGTTCAGGGATGGTGTCAGGAAAAAAGATGTGGACAAAGTTATGAAACTCCAGATGGATGACAGGATAAAAGTTGAGAAATCGGATTTTGTGGTGATAAATAATAAAACAATAGATCATCTTCACAAACAAGCCGAAATATTAGGGAAAATAATAAATATAATAAGTTAATTGTTATATTAAATCCGGTATTTTTTAACACAGATTCATTTATAGGTTAATCTGATTTAATAAGGTTTTACACTCATCTGTAATATTGAACCCTGATAATAAATCAAAAGCCTATGCTAAGTTTATTTAAATTGATTATTCTTATTAATCTTTTTAATTTGTGGTTATTTAGTAATTTTAAAAAAGCGGAGGATTGTCTTCCATAATAAAGATATTGTTTACAGCAAAAGACCCGGTATAAATTCTCTAAACGGTAAAGTTTTGGTACTAAACCAGAACTATGAGCCATTGACAGTTTGCAATGTAAAACGAGCAGTAATACTTGCGTTTTTAGGTAAAGCAGAAATAATCTGTAAGTCCGATAATAAGGTTGTTAAGTCTGTTTACAGAAAGTTCGATTATCCAAGTATTGTACGTCTAAGTATTTTTGTGAGAGTACCTTTCAGAAAAATTATTCTTTCGAGAAAAAATATTTTAAGAAGAGATAATCACAGATGCCAGTTCTGCGGTTCTTCCTCGAGCCTGACAATTGACCATATAATTCCAAAATCCCGCGGTGGAGAAGACACCTGGGAGAACCTTACTACGGCTTGTATAAAATGTAACAACAGAAAAGGAGACAGGACTCCGGAAGAAGCAAACCTGAAGCTGATTACAAATCCCAAAAAGCCGTCTCACATTACTTTCATTAAGAATTTTGCTTCAGGCAGCGTGAGTGATGACTGGAAACCTTATTTATTTATGTAAGATATGAAATGAAAAATTATTATTTTGAAAATATATTAATCATAATATATAAGTGAATAACATAATTACCACTCTGATATTTTTTCCTTTGATTCTATCTCTACCCTTGTTGTTTATGAAGAAAGAACAGGAAAGTTTTATAAAATTTTATGCGATAACCATTTCTCTAATTACTTTCGTATTTTCATTATACCTGTATTCACTTTATAATACTGCTAATGCAGAGTTTCAATTCGTTGAAAAATTTGCATGGATCAAAAGCATAAGTGTAAACTACGAAGTGGGAATTGACGGCATATCTCTGCTGCTAATTCTTCTGACTACATTTATTTTTCCTTTGTGCATCATCGCATCATGGAATACAATAAAAGATAGAATTAAACTTTATTATTTCCTGATGCTGATTATGGAAGCAGGATTAATCGGAGTATTCTCTTCACTTGATTTGCTTTTATTCTATTTTTTCTGGGAATTTATCTTAATCCCGATGTATTTCTTTATCGGAATATGGGGCTCGGAAAACAGGATCTATGCGACAACAAAGTTTTTTATTTATACAATGTTTGGTAGTGTACTGCTTTTGATAGGAATAATCTGGCTCGGATTTATTGCAAAAAATTTTACAAATGAATTTACAGTCGATTTTGTTTCGCTTCAGAATATTGCACCCTCGATTCCCGTAGGAAAGCAGATTTCTATATTCATTCTTTTTACTCTTGGCTTTCTGATAAAAGTACCCTTGTTCCCGTTTCACACATGGCTTCCTGATGCGCACGTGCAAGCACCTACCGCAGGCAGCGTAATACTTGCAGCACTACTCCTGAAGATGGGAACTTACGGATTACTCAGATTTTCTTTGCCTCTTTTCCCCGGGGCATTTATTAAACTTACGCCTTATATTGCTGTATTGGCGGTCATAGGGATTATTTATGGTGCATTACTTTCCATTGTACAGAAAGATATGAAGAAACTTGTGGCATATTCAAGTGTGAGCCATCTCGGATTTATCGTGCTCGGGATTTTTGCCCTTACCCAGGAGGCAGTTCAGGGGAGTATAATTCAAATGGTGAATCATGGACTTTCCACAGGTGCACTCTTCCTGATTGTAGGTATGCTCTATGAAAGAAGACATACAAAAGAAATAGTGCAATACGGCGGGCTTATGAAAGTTATGCCCGTGTTCGCTGCTATATTTTTGATAGTTTCATTATCTTCAATCGGACTACCGGGACTTAATGGTTTCATTGGTGAGTTTCTGATTTTAGTCGGCTCTTTCGGCTCTGCAAATCTTCATTCAAACTTATATGTGATATTTGCTTCTACCGCTGTTATTTTTGCCGCTGTTTACTTACTCTGGCTTTATCAAAGATTGATGCTCGGACCTATTGAAAATGAAAAAAACAGAGGACTTAAAGATATATCTAAAATTGAATTGTTTTCTATAATTCCTATAATTGTATTCATAGTCTGGATCGGTGTGAAACCAAATACTTTCCTAAGTGTCTCCGAAAATTCTGTTAAAAAAGTATTAACAAATTTTGAGACAATTAAAACGAGATATCAATCAGAACAGAAGCAATTAGAAGAAAAAGAGATGCAAGAGAAACAAATGCAGGAACAAAAGTAGATTAACACTGAACTGTCAAAACCTGAATAAACTTTAATCAAATGGACATAAAATTTCTGATAGTTCTTCCATTCATAATTCTTTTACTATCTATATCATTTATCCCGTTAATAAATAAAAACTGGTGGGAGAAAAAATATCCCGTAATTTCAATATCTCTTGCTATTATCGTCGTTTTATTTTATTTCATAGTTTTCAAAGAAAGCGGAAGTATATATCATGCTCTTGAGGAATATTTCAGTTTTATTGTACTCTTATTCAGCTTATATGTTATATCCGGAGGTGTATTTTTTAATATCAAAGGTAAAGCTACTCCGATTAAAAACGTTTTACTTCTGCTCGCAGGTGCTGTAATCGCAAATTTATTTGGGACAACGGGAGCTTCGATATTACTGATCAGACCGTATATCAATTCCAATAAATATCATTTAAGACCTTATCATATAGTTTTTTTTATTTTTCTTGTTAGCAATATAGGCGGTTCTTTAACTCCGATAGGGGATCCCCCTTTATTCATCGGTTATTTGAAAGGAATTCCTTTCTTCTGGATTACTGAACGTATGTTCCTTTTATGGATTATGACTGTAATATACCTTTTAATAATTTTTTATATAATCGATAATTATTATTTCCATAAAATCAGGAAGAATGTGCTTCAACAAATAGAACATAAACCGGAAGAATTTAAGTTTATGGGTATTAAAAATGTATTTTTCCTTCTCGGTGTGGTTGGATGCGTATTTATTACAAAACCAATGTTTTTAAGAGAGTTTCTTATGTTATCCCTTACTTTTTTGTCATATAAATTCACTCACGTCGAAATTCATAAGAGGAATAAATTCTCTTTTGACCCGATTAAGGAAGTAGCGATTCTTTTCATTGGAATATTTATCACAATGGTTCCGGCACTTGAACTCATCAGCAATAATTCAAAATCTTTAGGCATTAATACACCTTCACAATATTTTTGGTTTAGCGGTATCTTAACAAGTTTCCTCGATAACGCACCCACTTATTTGAATTTTCTGACTGCTTCGATGGCGGCATTTGATTTAAATATCAATATGATAAATGATGTTTTAAAATTTACTGCTGATTATAAAGATTTTATTATTTCGATCTCTACGGGTTCAGTATTTTTCGGAGCCATGACTTATATCGGAAACGGTCCGAATTTTATGATAAAATCAATATCTGAAAGCAAAGGAGTCAAAATGCCGGGTTTCCTTCAATATATTTATAAGTATTCTATACCGGTTTTAATACCGTTTTTTCTCATTTTATGGCTGTTATTTTTTCGTTAATATCCATATACTAAGTTAATAAATGGAACTTATTTCAATAAATTATGTATTAAAAATAAAAGATTATGCTTAAAAAGAAATATTTAATACCTATATCAATCATAGTTTTGGTAATAGGGATATTCATCGGAATCAGAATCAATGATGCTGTATCCGATGATAAAGTACCTGCACAGGTAAAAAAGTTCAGTGATGTACTCAATCTTACTTCTAAGTATTACGTTGATAATGTAGATACACAAAAATTAACAGAAGCTGCCATCAGGGGATTACTGGATAGCCTTGACCCGCACTCCGTTTATATCACTGCAGATCAGTTAAAAAGAGTTAATGAAGATTTCCAGGGAAGCTTTGACGGAATAGGAGTCGAGTTTGATATCATGAATGATACTTTAACGGTTGTATCTCCCATTAGCGGAGGTCCTTCCGAAAAATTAGGAATTCTTGCCGGCGATAAAATCGTAAAAATTGACGGTGAATCATGCATTAAGATATCCCGTGAAGATGTACCCAAAAAACTAAGAGGACCAAAAGGTACCCAGGTTGTGATCACAATCATAAGAGCAGGTGTAAATCAACCTTTAGAATTCCCGATCATCAGAGATAAAATTCCTCTTTACAGTGTTGACGCTTCGTTTATGTATGATAGTGAAATTGGATATATTAAGGTATCGCGATTTGCCGGAACAACTTATGATGAATTTAAACAGGCACTCGGTAAACTGAATTCACTGGGTATGAAGAAATTAGTCCTTGATCTTAGAGGAAATCCCGGCGGATACCTTGACCAATCTTATAAAATGGCGAGTGAATTTCTTGATCCCGGTAAAAAAATTGTTTTTACAAAAAGCAGGATAAAAGATTTTGAAGAGACATATAATTCGATTGGCGGTGAATTTTCAAAAATCCCGTTGATAGTCCTTGTTAACGAAGGTTCTGCTTCGGCAAGCGAAATTGTTTCAGGTGCAATTCAGGATTGGGACAGAGGATTGATTGTCGGGGAAACTACTTTCGGTAAAGGATTGGTTCAAAGGCAATATGAATTGTCAGATGGTTCTGCACTAAGAATTACTACAGCGAGATATTATACTCCCGCAGGAAGACTAATCCAAAAACCATACGAGGGTGCGAGATACAAAAAAACAAGAGTTGATCTTGAAGAAGGTGATAATTTAGAACATCAGAATGACACAAAAGATTCCACATTACAGGTTTTTAAAACCATGGGCGGAAGGACTGTATATGGCGGCGGAGGAGTAACTCCGGATTACGTTATCAAGTCAGATACTTTAACAAATTATACAGTACAACTAAGACGTCTGAATGTGATATATGAATATACCGAGAATTATATGAAATCTATGAGAAAAACTATTGAAGCAAATTATAAAAACTATACTGAGTTCAGGGATAAATTTGCTGTAGATGAAGGAATGCTTACTGAACTATTAGCTCTTGCAAAGAATAAAAATATTGAATTCAGTTCGGATAACTATCAGAGAGATATTGATTTCATCAAAATAGCTATTAAATCTCAGATAGCAAGAGATATCTGGGGTAATGAAGGAAGTTATGCAGTATTTGTTTCTACCGATAATCAGTTTTTAAAGGCTATTACACTATTTGATGAAGCCATAAAAGTTATGAAAACGAACTAATTCAAGTTTATTAACTTGATTTAGAAAATATTTTTGCATTAAGGTCCGGGTTAGTTGAAAAAATTATTTATAATATTAATCTGCCTTGTATCTTTTTCGAATGTTATTGCAGTTGAAAAGGTATTAGAAGTAGGTGAAGAACTTACTTATAAGGTTTATTATCACTTTATAAAACTTGGTGAAGTAAATCTGAAAATTACCGACAAAGATAATGAAAGCGATTACATCGTATATAGCGCAATTGCAAGCATAAAGACATACGAGGGAGTTCCGTTTGTGAGTTTAAATTATAAGTTCCTCACAAAGATGTATTACAAAAATAATGAAATATATTCATTATATTTTAATTCAACTGAGTTTAAAAAGAAGTCTGCCGAAGCAAAGTATAACTCGTTAACCATAACAGATTATTATTTTGAGCACGATGATAATTTTATCAAATTAGTTAAGCAGACTGATATGGTGCTGGAACGTGATGATACATTGAAATATGAAAAACTTCCGAAATTTCAGGACGGATTGTCTGTGTTCTATAATGCAAGGGTAGGTTCTTTAAAACCAAAACCTTACAGGGTACCGATTTATATGAATGAAGAAGAATCAAATGTGAATTATTCGTTTAATATGAATGAAGATGTGGTATCGATTGAGAGTGTTGATTATGATATATCCACAATTAAGATACAGGGTATTGCATTATTTAAAAAAGCAATTTTCGGTTTGACGGGAGATTTTACGGGATGGCTGTCTAAAGATGATGACAGGATTCCGCTTAAAGCGCAATTTAATGTTGTTATAGGCAAGATAACTATGGAACTCTCGTCGTATAAGAAAACGGGATGGAAACCACCAAAATATCAGAATTAATTTACTTAAATCGTTATTGAATAGCAGATATTTAATTGTTATTTTATATATTATTAAGTTTCAATAAATATGAGAAAAACAGTAATATTATTAGTATTAATCCTTTCAGTATTTATAACTAATTCATTATTTGCACAGGATGCGCAGGAAATTATCCGAAAAGTTCAATCCAAGTATAAAGGAATAAAAGATGCTAAAGCAGGTTTTTCACTCTCTGTAAAACCAAAATCAGGAAAATCGCAGTCATCAACCGGTACCATTTACATCCAAAAAGAGAAAAAATACAGGATAGAATCCAAAGATCAGGTGTCAGTAACGGACGGAGTAACAACTTGGTCTTACTCAGCAAAGAAAAAACAAGTTATTATAGATAATTACAAAGATAACGGAAACACATTCTCCCCGAATAAATATCTTTTCGATTATCCCGAAAACTTCTATTCTGATCTTGATGATGAAGAAACCATCTCCGGAAAAGAATGCTACGTTTTAAAACTTTCGCCAAGAAGCAAAAGTACTGTTAAATCAGCCAAGATCTGGGTTGATAAAGAGGAAAATTTAATAAGAAAGATTTATATAGTTACAAACGAATCATCTACAACATATACTTTAAAAAATATTACGCTCGATCCGGGATTAAGTTCATCAAAATTCACTTTCTCTACTCCTTCGGGTGTGGAAGAAATTGACCTTAGATAAATAATTTTCGAAATATTTTTTTTCATTTTAATTCAGATTACTTTCAAATAAGATATTGAATAAAAACCTAAAAAGTGTTTTAAAGTATTCTTTCTTTACAGTTTTGCTTGCTTTTTTTTTGTATCTGGCATTCAAAGATGTGAATTTTGACAATCTATTCGAGGAATTAAAAAAAACTAACTATTTATATATTATCCTTGGTGCTTTCATAGGTGTTTACATTGGGAGCTATATACGCGCCATAAGGTGGCAGTATTTGCTTGACCCTCTGAAAGAAAAAATAAATATAAACAGTCTGTTCTCAGCAACAATGATTGGTTATATGATGAATGCGGCAATTCCGCGTGCAGGAGAACTTATAAGACCTATTTTGATAGCAAAAAAGGAAAATATTTCAAAAGCATCATCAATCGGAACCATCTTAGTGGAAAGAATTTTTGATATGCTGACTATGCTTATTGTTTTTGGGTTGTGTCTTTTTTATTACAGGGAAGAAATATCAAAAGCATTCGGACAATATAATATCGAAGCCATTTCACTTTATACATCAATTATTATTCTTATTGGTGTGATCATAATTATTATAATGCTTTTTAATATTGAAAAGACCGATAAGATAATTGAAAAAATATCGTCAAGAATTTTTCCTGTAAAAATTCAGGATAAAATTCATAAAATGTTCATTTCGTTAATCAATGGATTTCTTTTTATAAAATATCCGAAAAGTTATTTCAAGATATTTATAACTTCCGTTCTTCTTTGGATTTCTTATATCCTGTCAACGTATGTATCTTTCTTTGCATTCAACGACCCGAATATGAATAAACTTGATGTGTTTGATGCCAATCTGATTTTAACGATGGGGACGTTTGCAATGACAATACCCCTTCCGGGGAACTCAGCAGGGACTTATCACCTTTTTGTGAAAACAGCACTTGTAGGATTTTTTATGGTTGATAAAGATGTTGCTTTAGGCTATGCTACAGTTAATCATCTTGTAGGATTGGTTTTCCTTGTTCTAATTGGTCTTTATTATTACCTAAAAGAAAATTATAAATTAAATACTTTAAAAGCAGAAAAATGAAAATAGGAATTATCGGCGCGGGATATGTGGGACTTGTAACGGGAACGTGCTTTGCAGAAAGCGGAAATGAAGTCTATTGTATGGATATCAATGAAAAAAGTATTGAAAAATTAAATAAGGGAATCTGTACGATATATGAACCTCAACTTGAAGATTTGATTCAGAAGAATATAAAAGAAGAAAGACTTTTCTTTACTACAGACCTTGAAAATACGGTCGATAAATCTGAAATAATATTTTTATGCCTGCCTACTCCCCCAAATGAAGACGGAAGTGCAGACCTCTCAAGGGTTCTCGATGTATCTAAGAATGTTGCACGGATAATGAAAGAACCGAAAGTCATAGTTTCTAAAAGTACCGTTCCCGTTGGAACAGGTGATAAAATCAAGAAGATTTTTAAAGAACATTCAAAGCATAAAATTGATTATGCTTTCAATCCGGAATTTCTAAAAGAAGGAGCGGCAATTCAGGATTTTATGTCACCCGACAGGGTAGTTGTAGGTTCTACTTCATCTAATGCTATCGAAGCTATGAAAGAAATATATTCTGCATTTATGCGGACTTCGAACAGGTTTATCGTAATGGATGAAAAAAGTGCTGAGATTACGAAGTATGCCGCTAATTCTATGCTTGCCACCAGAATATCTTTTATGAATGATATTGCAATGCTTTGCGAGCAAACCGGTGCAAACGTCGATTCAGTGAGAATAGGTATCGGAACAGACAGCAGAATCGGAGATAAGTTTTTATTTGCCGGCGTTGGTTATGGCGGCAGTTGTTTTCCGAAAGATGTGAAAGCCTTGATTTCTACAGGTGATAATAACGGAGTGGATTTTAGAATATTGAAAGCAGTCGAGGAAATAAATAAGCACCAGAAACTATTAATCTTTCACAAAATAAAAAGACATTTCGGCGAAAAACTGAATAACAAAAAATTTGCCGTATGGGGGTTATCTTTTAAACCAAGGACGGACGATATTCGCGAAGCCCCCGCAATTGCATTAATCGAGAAACTTCTCGAGGAAGGATGTAAAATATTACTCAATGATCCCGTTGCTATGGAGAACGGGAAAGAATATTTCAAAAACACATCTTACAAAATAAAATTCTGTGATAACTATTATGACACTCTGAAAGACGCTGATGCAATGATATTAATCACCGAATGGAATGAATACCGGAAACCGGATTTCGAAAAAATGAAATCCCTGATGAAAACTCCTGTAATATTTGACGGCAGAAATATTTACAATCCCAAATTTCTCAAAGAGAAAAAATTTGTTTATTACGGAATAGGGAAAGCATAGATAGAATATAATTAATTCCGTTTTCAAATCTCCGTTTTCGCAGAAAAATATTGGAAAATGGTATAAATTTGCACTCGACATAATAGAATGTCTTTGTAATATTTATTCTTTAAATTAGATATACAATATTTCATATTAATCAAGAAACAAGAAGTGAAAGTTATAAGCAATTAAAACTTTTAAATATCATCAAATAATAAAGCATCGTTTATTATGGAACATTTTTTACAAGCAATTCCAATGGCATTTTTAGCGTTATTCCCTTTGGTTAATCCGGTTGGAGCAATTCCATTATTTTGCACATTAACGAGTGACGGAACAAATGAATACAGAAAAAAGATGGCATTTAAAACTTCGCTTAATGTAGTTATAATACTGATTGTATTTCTGCTAATCGGGAAATTACTGCTTGAATTTTTCGGAATATCATTACCGGTACTAAAAATTGCGGGCGGATTAATAGTTGCTCACACAGCCTGGGAAATGGTCACCAGTAAAAATAAACTTACGAAGGAAGAGACGAGTGAACTAGATGATAAAGAAGATATATCATTCACACCAATGGCAATGCCGATGTTGAGCGGACCGGGCTCGATTGGTATAGTTATCGGATTAACCTCCGCTAATTCAGTTTCTTCTATATCTTATTATTTAGGATTTTCAGTCGGAATTATATTACTCGGAATAATAGTATATATTCTTTTAATAATCTCTTTAAGGTTATTTAAATTATTGGGAACAACAGGAATCGGTGTTATGAGCAGAATAATGGGTTTCTTCATACTCGCAATAGCAGTTGAAATAATATATCAAGGATTGTTAGGCTTAATGTAATGAAATATTTTAAGAATAAGCGATATAATTTTCAAAAGATAAAAATCTCAATCGAATGAAATTACAAAAAACCCCTTAAATAAAAGGGACTTTTTGTTTTGAATAATATAAAAAACTATTTCTATCCTGCCTATTTGACCATCAATCCTCAACAAAGAAAGGAGAACTTCTGATTAAATGACTAATGTCATTTAATCATCAGCATTCGCTTTGTGTCTTTCCAGCCGTTGGATTCTATTGTGTAAAAATAAACTCCGCTTGGGAGATTCCTGCCGTCAAAGTTTATTGTATGAATACCTTCGCTTTGAATCCCGTTTACTATTTTTTGAATTTCTCTTCCGGTTACATCAAATATTTTTAATGAGACAAAATCTTTTTTCTCTAAATAATAAGATATTTGAGTAGAAGGATTAAATGGATTCGGATAATTCTGATATAATGTATAATAGTATAATTTATTTTCATTCGCTGTAATTCCGGTTGTATTCGTAACAAGGAATTTGTAGAATCCCACCGGTGCAGTGAGTGGCTTTGATACAGTTCTGCCATTGTTTGAATTGGCTGTTATATAATAATAAACTTTAGTTTCGAGGGGTTGATTAGGAATATATGCCCTGAAAGTATCTGACGCCTGTGACATATTAACCTGTGTAAATCCTGCAAGTGTATCTGTTGTCCAGAACATTTTTACAGAAGCAATACTGCCTTTTGATTTTACGTAAGCCTTCACTTCGTAAGGTACTGTTGTATTAGAAGTATTTCTTAAAAATGCGTGCGAAATAAATATCGGATTTAGCACACCAATTTCTTTGTTGATGCAGTGAATTGCACCTAATGACGGAATTATGGCTGTGCAGTTTATTCCAACTACTTTATATCCCGGAAGATTTTCTCTGTAAATTCTTAATGCAGTTGTATCCTGAGATACTCCATAAATGGGAACTATTAATGTTTTATTCACGAATGTAGAATTAGTGTAAGTATAGTAATCTCCCGTCGGCGGATAATTACCATTTTGCGGAGGCATCGGAATTCTTACAACTCTATACGGTCGTCCATAACAAGTTTGATAATTGGTTAAAATATATTGCAGGTTTAGTTCAATCTGAGGACCGTCAGCAACTCCAATAGGATATTGACCTACGAGAAGAGTTTCTTCATCCAATAGTTTCATATGCATATCTATATGATGAATACCATCATAAGGCAACGTTTCCATAAAAACATATCGGTTAAGTTTTATACCCATATATTTATTTACAATAGTATCAATCGCAGCTTCTGTATGTGTGGGATTTTCGTTCAAAATTAATTTTGAAGAAAAAGAAGTATGATTTCCATCTACCATAAAATTTCCGCCTGTTGCAATTAAATTATTGGGGGCAACTGTTGTTTGATAAATAGGAAGACTTAAATAATTAGCTAAGAATGCAGGTATTACATCATCCTGCGGTCTGGGTCTGTTGTAAATCCAGTCTATAAATTTAAGACTATCAGAGACACCTGAATATACACACCAGGGACCGTAATCCCTGCACCATATAGAATTAAAACTCGTTATTAAAAATCTCAGATTAACAAGCGGAACCCCCTGACCGGTAAGATAAGTCTTAACAGAATTTGAATCGGTACATACTATAAAAACTAATCCTTCGGTCTGAGCATAACTGACCATTTGACTGAGTATTGAAGTAAATGAAGTCCACGTAATCAAAATGCCCTGAAGCTCTTCCCATTCTGCCATTGTCCTGACAGGGGTAGGCGGGGGATTGATGTCTTTTGGATTTGAAGCCGGAGGAGTATAATTTTTCATTAAAACTTTTTCCTCTTCGGTAAGGTATCTTGGTAAATCCTGAGCGTTCAGAATGTTTATCAGGAAAATTGAAAAAATAAAAGCGAAAAATATTTTTTTCATTAATAAATTAATTTAACTTAAATATGGATTATTAGTGTTGAGATAATTTTTAACGTAATCGGTGACGGCTTCTTCTATTTTAGTAATAGGTCCATCATAACCTGCATTCCGGATTTTAGTGATATCCGCCTGAGTGTAGTCCTGATACTTTTCTTTTAGTCTTTCGGGCATATCAAAATATTCAATATCTTCTTTCAAACCAAGAATTTTGAAGATAGGTTTTACGAGACTGTTGAATGTATTTGCTTCACCTGTGCCAACATTATAAATTCCGTTAGTCTTTTTATTGTTGTGAAAAAATAACGTCATATCTACGGCGTCCTTAACATATATAAAATCCCTTTCCTGCTCACCGTCCCCATATTGAGAGGATGTGGTTTTGAATAATCGTGCTCTGCCTGTCTTCTTGATTTGTTGAAAGGATTTATGAACTACGCTCCTCATATCTTCTTTATGATATTCATTCGGACCGAATACATTGAAATATTTTAGTCCTGCTATTTTATCAAGATAGCCATTATCTCTCGCCCAAACATCGAACAATTGTTTTGAGTATCCGTATCCGTTGAGAGGCATAAGTTTGTCGAGCTCATCATCATTATCCTGATAACCCGAACTGCCGTTCCCGTATGTTGCGGCAGAGGAAGCATAAATAAACCTTACATCAAACTCCAATGCTCCGAGGCATAATTCCTTTGAATAATCAAAATTATTATTTAAGAGGTACTTGAAATCATCTTCAGTAGTCGAACTGCATGCCCCCAGATGGAATATTGTTTCTAATTTTCCTTCCTGTAGTAAGTCTTCGAATACGTCTTCTATGAATTCATCCCCGTCAAAGATTTCTTTGAACTTTAGAGGTATTAAATTCCTGTACTTTTCATTTTTTCCGAAATGATCTACAACTATTATATCTTTATATCCTGACTGATTCAGCCTTGATATTAAAGCACTCCCGATAAATCCTGCTCCTCCGGTAACTATTATCATATTGTAATAAATTTAAATTATTATAGTTTTTATAATTATTTTATTTCTACAAACGTATTTTTAAGATTTTCATTTGCCAGAAAATCTGAAATCATTTTAATATTATTCTTTTGACTGTTCCAGTGTACTTTTTCCGTAGCATCCTGTAAATTACACCATAAATACTCAGAATGTTCATTTGAAATTAATACTTTATCCAACTTAACCTCAGCAAGGAATAAAGAAATTAAATTAACAGTATCATTCTGAAAAGTATAAAACTGTGTAATTTTTGGGAGAACAAAAAATTTAAAAGCTTTCAATCCCGTTTCCTCTTCCAATTCTCTCATAGCAGTTTCAAATGCTTTCTCCCGTTCTTCAATCCTCCCTGTAATAATCTGCCAGATTCCCGGATGTATTTTATTATCGTTATGCCTTTTTAACAAAAGAAATTTTATCCCTTCCGGAGTATTTGCATAAGCATAACATTCTATGAATTGCGATTTAATCTCGGGCATAAAATAATTATTTAATGGGCATCAAACCAGTTTTTCCCGTAACCAATTTCGACTTCAACGGGCACATTAAGTTTGATAGCATTCTTCATATTTCTCATAACAATTTTTTGCACTTCCTCAAGTTCCTCTTTATGAACTTCAAAAACAAGTTCATCGTGCACCTGTAAAAGCATTTTTGATTTTATCTTGTTTTTTTTGAAGTCATTAAAAATATTAATCATAGCAATTTTAATCATATCAGCGGCAGTTCCCTGAATAGGCATATTGATAGCGGCTCTTTCATCTTCGGCTCTTGCAGCAGCATTCTGATTATTTATTTGTTTCAGGTATCTCCTTCTGCCCATAAGCGTTTGGACATATCCGTTATCCCGGGCAAATTTTTTGGTTTTTTCCATATATTCTTTCACTTTCGGATATTTCTCAAAGTACTTATCAATAATATTCCTTGCGTCGGAATTTTTTATCTCTAATCTGTTTGCGAGTCCGAATGCACCTATGCCGTATATTATACCGAAGTTAACTTCTTTCGCTTTTCTCCTCATATTAGGAGTAACATCTTTTTTGGAATCAACATTGAAAATTTTAAGCGCCGTCTCTGTATGAATATCGTGATTTCTCTTAAAAGCGTTTATCATATTTTCATCATCAGCACAATGTGCCATGATGCGGAGTTCTATCTGGGAATAATCCGCAGAAAGTATTAAATTATCTTTTTCAGCGGGGATAAATGCTTTCCTGATACTCCTGCCGGCATCAGACCTAATCGGAATATTCTGGAGATTAGGACTCACACTTGACAATCTTCCTGTTGCTGCGATGTTCTGAATGTAGGAAGTGTGGATATTTCCTGTCTTTGGATTGATAGATTTTGCCAAACCTTCAGTATAAGTGGACTTTAGTTTTGAAAGCATTCTGTATTCTACAAGCATCGCTGCAATTTCGTGCTGGTTTTTCAATTCTTCCAGTACACTTATATCAGTCGAATAACCTGTCTTTATTTTTTTTGTGGGTTTCAATTGCAATTTATCAAAAAGAATATAAGACAATTGTTTCGGTGAATTAATGTTAAACTCCTGTTCGGCAGAATCATAAATCTGTTTTTCAAAATCTTTTATATAGATTGCAAGTTCTGAATCAATCTCTTTTAAAATTCTCTGGTCAATCCTGATCCCTTCCCATTGCATTTCCGCAAGAACCTTAATCAGAGGGAATTCAACTTCAGTGCATAGTTTATATAAATTAATTTTCTGGAGTTCATATTCAAGACGGTGATATAATTGCAATGTTACATCGGCATCTTCCGAAGCGTATTCACTTATTTTGGGTATCGGGACATTATCCATTGTAATCTGGTCTTTACCGTCACCAATTAATTCTTCTATGTGGACAGGTGTATATTTGAGATATTTTTCAGAAAGAAAATCCATATTATGTTCGCTTTCCGGGTCTAAAATATAACCTGCAATCTGTGTGTCAAAATATATATTCTCAATTTCAATTCCATGATTTCTCATCAGGAGATAATCGAACTTAATATTCTGTCCGGCTTTTCCGACTTTTTTACTCTCGAGCAGCGGCTTTAAATTTTCAATTGCAAAATTAATTTCAACACCGGTTTGTGAAGGTTTATCTTCTGATTCCTCTTCCCCGAATAAATCAGTATTCTCTTCTTTTACTCCAAACTTTCCATAAAGCGGAACATAGAACGCCTCAAATTCCTGATATGAGAAGGACATTCCAACCAGTTTTGCAGTGAAAGTATCAAGTCCAACTGTTTCCGTATCAAATGAAATTACCTCCTGCTCTGATAGTTTTGTTATCAGTCTTAAATAATCATTGTGGTTTTTAATTGTGTAATATTGATGCTTAACATCGCTTATCTTTTTCAGCGATTTAACAGGTTCGGGGATATTAACCCTTATATCATCGTTTCCAATTTTTTCACCGAGTATTGAAATATCCATCTCATCCTTTGGCTTTGATTCTGCCGGTGTTTGGGTGTTTGCAAAAGAAGAATATTTCCTTATAAAAGATTTAAATTCAAGCTCCTCAAATAAAGCGATTAGTTTTTTATAGTCTATTTCTTTAATGCATAAATCATGGAAATTTCTGTGAAGGGGAACATCGGTTTTTATTGTAACAAGTCTTTTTGATAAAAAGGCTTCGTTTCTTTGATTAATTAAATTTTCTTTTTGCTTTTGCTTTTTGATATTTTCGATATTATCATAAAGATTTTCAATTGAGCCGTATTCTTTTATCAATGCTGTAGCAGTCACTTCTCCCACACCCTTTACTCCGGGAATATTATCAGATTGATCTCCCATCAAACCAAGTACATCGATTACTTTTGAAGGTTCAACCCCGAATTTTTTCTCAACTCCTTTAATATCTATAATCTCAACGTCAGAAGCTCCGCGGAATGACCCTCTTGCAGGTTTATACATAAAGGTTTTGTCTGAAACCAATTGCATAAAATCCTTATCAGGGGTGACCATATAACTGTAAACTCCCTCTTTCTCTGCCTGCTTGATAAGAGTTCCGATGATGTCATCCGCTTCATATCCATCGAGTTCAATCACTGGAATATTATAAGCATTCACTACTTCTTTTGTCTTCCATATCTGCAAGGGCATATCAGTCGGGATTTCATCCCGTTGTGCTTTGTATTGAGGGAATTCCTTGTGGCGGAAAGTAGGTTTGTCTGTATCAAAGCAGACCGCAATATGATCTGGTTTTTCTACTTCGATAATTCTAATGAGTGAATTTACAAATCCATATACTGCGGATACGTTATGTCCGCTTTTTGTTATTAATGGATTTGATATCATTGCAAAATATGCCCTGTATATCATAGCCATTGCATCAATCAAAAATAGTTTTTCACTCATAAAAATCAAATAAAGTTAAACTTATTTTATAAAGTCTTAATTTTAAACTTTTTATACAATATAATAATTTGAATACAGAAAGGGGCGAATTGACTTTCTCCAATTCGGATCTAAGACATAAAAAATGTAATTTTAATTAAACCGGTATTTTAGGTCAAATTAGTATTAAAAATCCATTTCTTTTCGTCGTAACAAATAATGTAAGGAATTGAAATTAAAAAATCCCCTTCGTTAACCAAAGGGGATTCAATGATTTTTTCTATTATTGCAGATATTTTATTTAATCATTACTCCCCCATACAAATTGGAGGACTACCGATTAATTAATTATCGTTATTTAATCAGCAGCATTTTCTTCGTATCGATTTTATATCCATCTATAAATAACGAATAAAAATAAATGCCTGATGATAGATTACTTGCATCAAATTTTATTTCATAATTTCCGGGATATTTTGTTTCGTTCACTAATGTTATAATTTCTTTACCCAGAATATCAAAGACTTTTAACTTAACTTCTGACTTCTGACTTCTGACTTCTTTATTTATTTGATATTTAATTTTTGATTTTGAATTGAATGGGTTTGGATAACTCTGTTCTAAAATGAAATCTACAGGTATATTCCCTGCATTCTGATTTATACCAACATAAATGGTTGAATCTCCGCCTGTGGTTGTATATACACCTTTTCCATTTGCCATATATGCCCACCCATTATTCTTATTATAAAAATTTACATGAATATATCTATATGTCTGAACTAAATTTGTATCAGGTAATTGATATCCCCAATTCATTCCTCCATTAGTAGTTTTATTTATTAACGCTCTGTATCTCCCAGGGTTCGGATACCAAACATAGTTTCCTGCTGCCCAGATTGTATCTTGATTAATAAAAAACAATTTTTGAATTGATAAATTTCCTGTGTATACTCCGGGAATTATTGGTAAAGTCTGTGTTGTCCAAGTATTGCCTCCATTAGTGGTCTTTTGGATATATCCGATTGCCCGATAACCAGTCAGGGAATTTAAAAAATATATATCTGAAAATCCCAGACTATCTATTTCTGTCCAACTATAACCTCCATTTGTAGTTTTATATAAATTGACCTGAGTATAAAACCCAATATTACCATTGAACATATAAATATCCTGAGGATTATACATTCCTGCGGAATATATATTCTCCCAGTTCTGCCCGCCGTTCGTTGAGCGGAATACTCCGCCAACGAGACCATCATCATCGCTAAAAAAAATCGTATCTTTATTTAATATACTCATACCCATAAAATTAGCTGCCCAGCCACAAATATAACTAAACCAAGTATTACCTCTATCAGTAGTTTTACAATAGTAAGCTGTCCCCCCCCCAGAACCCCCGCAAGCATATCCTATACTATCATTAACAAATTCTATTCTCGTAAATCTTTTTGAGGGCATAAAATTAACAAACCAATTATATCCGCCATTAGTAGTTTTAAATATATATCCTGTATCACCAGGGCTTTTATTATTTGATACTGCGAAACCAGTTAAACTATCAATAAAGGTCATATCAGTAATTGCTCTTTCGTTAAGAAGCGTCTGAAGATTAGTCTGCAACTGCCAGCCACTGTTTGTAGTATTTATCTTACTTTCATCATTTGTATTGAAAGATAATATTATAATCACTGAAACTAAAACTATAATTAGTGATGAAAGAAAAATTACGCTTTTGAAAATTATTTTTTTCATTGTGATAATGAAATAATTTGTAAAACCAATTTAATGAACAGTCATTTTATTTCCCAAAATATAATGTATTCAATTCTATTTTAAATAATCATTTAATAAGCAATGCTTCCTTTGCATCGACTATTTTTCCATCTATAAATAACGAATAAAAATATATACCCGAAGATAAATTACTTCCATCAAAGCTGATTTCATAACTTCCGGGATATTTTGTTTCGTTCACTAATGTTATAATTTCTTTACCCAGAATATCAAAAACTTTTAACTTAACTTCTGACTTCTGACTTCTGACTTCTTTATTTATTTGATATTTAATTTTTGATTTTGAATTGAACGGGTTTGGATAATTCTGTTCTAACAAAAAATCATTTGGTATATTACTCGTATTTTTATTTATTCCTACAAAAAATGTTGTATCTCCTCCTGTTATTGTATTAACTCCCAACCCAATGGGATTATATGCCCAGCCATATTTACTTTCATAACCTTTGAAATTTAATAAATAATAACGTGAAATTTGAATGATATGAGTGTCAGGTAACTGATATCCCCAATTAATTCCTCCGTTAGTGGTCTTATATATAGTTCCTCTGTCTCTATTTGGATTATGAAATTGTACATAACCTCCTACTGCCCAAATTGTATCCTTTTTTATAAAAAATAATTTTCGGATATCATTATTCGTAGTTCCTCCGGGTATATTTGGAAGAGTTTGAGCTATCCAATTATATCCCCCGTTTGTTGTTTTTTCTATTTTTGCACCTACGACTCTATATCCGTTCGATGAGTCTAAAAAATATATATCCCAATATGTTGTATCATTAATATTAAACCATGAAAAACCACCATTTAAAGTTTTATAAAGCTTATCCTGCTTATAAAACCCAATTCTTCCATTGAACATATAAATATCCATAGGATTATACATCCCTGCTGAATATATATTCTGCCAGTTCTGTCCGCCATTCGTCGAACGGAATACGCCACCAACAAGACCATCGTCATCAACAACATAAATTGTATCTTTTCCTAATATACTCATTCCTAAAAATGCAGTAGCCCAGGAATAACTATTTTTAATCCAAGTATTTCCTTTGTTTGTTGTCTTACAAATAAATGCAAATCCACCACCACCGCAACTATAACCGATACTATCGGTAATAAAAGATATTTTTAGGTAAGAATCTCCATAAGGTCCGATATTATTAAAATTTATAAACCAATTATTACCCCCATTAGTGGTTTTTAATATAAATCCCGTATCATTATTCGGAGTATTTGTTACAGCAAATCCTGTCAGACTATCTATAAAGGTCATATCAGTTATTGTTCTTCCATTCAGAAGAGTCTGCAGATTAGTCTGTAACTGCCAGCCACTATTGGAAGTATTTATCTTACTTTCATCATTTGTATTGAAAGATAATATTATAATCACTGAAACTAAAACTATAATTAGTGATGAAAGAAAAATTACGCTTTTGAAAATTATTTTTTTCATTGATTTAAAATTTACCATTTAAATTCTAATTTAAATTCTGACAATCCACAAAAAAGAATAAATCGACAATAATGATGAGAAGTTTTTGTCGGTATAACCTCTGAATACAAAACTCTTGATATACAATCTCGAGAACTCATACTCCCATGCTTATGATTTCGTTATATTAATATAAATAAAATTAATATAATAAAATATTCCTGCTTCATTGTTTACATTGATTATTAGTCAACTAGAAATTAAAGATTTCCCTCATTGGAGGGGATCTTTATTGTCCAACATCGGATTGGTGTTTATTTCTAACTTTAATTAATTAATTAAAAATGTTTATTTTCAATAAATAAAATCGAAATTATGAATATTCTTGTTACCGGAGGTGCCGGTTATATTGGTTCTCATACTGTAAAAATGCTGCTTGAAAAAGGATTTAATGTGACCGTTTTCGATAATTTATCAAGGGGGCATATTGAATCCATACCCAAAGGAATTCCTTTTGAAATAGTTAATCTTCTGGATTTTGAAAACCTTAAATCATCATTCAGAAAATATAAATTTGATGCAATTATTCACTTTGCTGCATTTGCTTATGTAGGGGAATCAACGGAAAATCCGGAAATGTATTTTAAAAATAATGTTTTAGGGAGCAACAATCTTATAAAACTAGCAAAAGAAAACGGAGTGAAACATTTTGTATTTTCTTCTACTTGTTCTTTATACGGAAATCCATTAAAAACTCCTATTTCCGAAAAAGAAATTGTAAAACCAATAAACCCATACGCTAAGACCAAAATGATTGTTGAGGAAATCCTTGATTTCTATGATATCTCTTATGGTATGAAGCATATCGCATTAAGGTATTTTAATGCCGCAGGTGCTTCGGATGATTCTTCGATAGGGGAAAGCCACGATCCGGAACCTCATTTAATTCCTTTAGTACTTTATTCTGCTCTCGGTAAACGGGAAAACATCAGGATTTACGGAGATGATTATAATACTAAGGATGGTACTTGTATCCGTGATTACATACACGTTAATGACCTTGCAGATGCACACATAAGAGCGCTCGAATTACTTATAAGAAACAATCAATCAGATGTTATTAATTTAGGTACGGGAGTAGGTTATTCAGTGAAAGAAATAATAAGCAAATCGAGGAAAATTACCGGCAGGGAAATTAAATCAGAAATTATTCAGCGGCGTCAGGGAGACCCGGATTCTCTTGTCGCAGATAATCAAAAAGCAAAAAATATTCTTGGATGGGTTCCTGAATATGATTTGGATAGAATAATAGAAACAGCCTGGAAGTGGCATCAAAATCAAAAATATTAAAGATATTAAAAATAGTAAAAATAAAATTTTCAAACTGCAAATTAACAAAATAACATTACCGCAGATTAATTCCCGGTGAATGGGAAACTTATCCTGCGAAAACTCAATCCATATGAACATTAAAAAAGAATATTTCTTTTTCATTTTTATCCTAATTTTTTCTGCGAACCTGAACGCACAAAGCAGGAAGAATTTAACACTTGATGATATTTTTGCTAAACGAACTCTTGTTACAGAAGGTGTTTCAGGATATGAATCTCTTAATAACGGAGAATTTTATACGTCAATAGATTATAGCGAATCTAAAGAAGCATCTGTAGTAAAATATAGTTTCAGGACCGGAGAAAAAATAGAGACAATAGTCCGGGAAAGTGAATTAATTGTTGACGGTACAAGTGATACAATTCAAATAGAGGGTTATCAGTTTAATTTAGATGAAACGAAAATTCTTTTTTCTGTAACACGTGAAAAAATTTATCGTTACTCTGCAATCGAAGATTATTACGTTTTCGATTTAAAATCCCGCGTACTTAAAAAAATAACACCAAAACCTTCAATGTATGCAAGCTTTTCTCCGGATGGAAATAAAATCGCTTATGTTCGCTCAAATAATCTTTTCTTCTACGACCTTGATAAAAGTACAGAAAGCCAAATTACTTTTGACGGTAAAAAAAATCAAATTATTAATGGTTCAGCAGATTGGGTTTATGAAGAAGAGTTTGGTTTAAAAGAAGGATATATGTGGTCTCCTAACAGCGATAAAATTGCTTTTTATAGATTTGATGAGAGTAATGTCCGTGAATACACTTATATCGATTACGATAGTTTATATCCTTCAGTTGTCTCTTACAAGTATCCAAAGGCAGGAGAAAACAATTCAATAATTGATATTCTTATCTATGAACTCTCCTCAGCAAAGACTTCGAAAATTGAATTGGGAGAAGATAAAAACATTTATATCCCCCGTATTGAGTGGACAAAAGATAACGATAAATTTTGCATTTTGAAATTAAACCGCCTGCAAAATGCTCTCGATTTAATTCTTGTAAACTCTTCGGATTTGAACTCTAAAGTTATACTTCACGAAGAAAATAAATATTATCTTAATATCAACGAACTCTCATTCCTGAAAGATAATAGTTTCCTGTGGCAAAGTGAGCGAAATGGTTTTAATCATATTTACTATTATGATATAAATGGAGTTTTGAAAAATCAAATTACGAATGGTAATTCAGAAGTTTCAGGACTTCTGGGAGTTGATGAAAGCAAAGGTATTGTTTACTTTTCAAGCTTTGATGATTCACCTGCTGAAAAATTAATTTATTCTGTAAAACTCGACGGCACAGGGAAAAAGAAAATTACTTCTTTAAAAGGTTATAACTCAGTCACTTTCAATAAAGATTTCACATATTACATTAATAGCTATTCAAATATGAACCAGCCGAATATTATATCGGTATATAATTCAAACGGAGAGTTTATCAGGGTGATTGAAGATAATGCAGTATTAAAAAATAAACTGAAAGATTTTAATCTTGGAACTTACGATTTATTTAAATTCAAGACATCTGAAAATACTGAATTAAACGGATGGATGCTCAAACCTGCTGATTTCGATTCGAAGAAGAAATACCCGGTGATAATATACGTTTACGGCGGACCCGGTGCAAACACGGTGATAGATGCATGGCAAGGTTCATTTGGATACTGGTATCAGTATATGACTCAGCAGGGTTTTGTAATTGTTTCGGTCGATGGAAGAGGAACGAGCGGAAAAGGGGAAGAATTCAAGAAATGTACTTATTTACAACTGGGAAAATATGAAACAGATGATATGATTGAAACAGCAAAATATCTTGGCTCGCTTTCATATATTGACAGGAATAAAATCGGAATATTCGGATGGAGTTTCGGTGGGTATATGTCGGCTATGTGTATAACAAAAGGAGCGGATTATTTCAATACCGCAGTAGCGGTTGCACCTGTCACGAACTGGAGATACTATGATAATATTTATATGGAAAGATATATGCGCACTCCTCAGGAAAATCCGGGCGGATATGATGATAATTCTCCGATAAATTTTGTTGACAAACTAAAAGGTAATTTCCTGATAATTCACGGTACTGCTGATGACAATGTGCACTTTCAGAATTCGGTCGAAATGGTAAAAGCTATGATAAAAGCAAATAAAAAATTTGATTCGGAATATTATCCTGACAGGAATCACAACATTGGCGGGGGATTAACGAGATTACATTTATTTACGAGAATCAGTGAATATTTTATTAAGAATATGAAATGAATTTTAAACAGACAGGAACTTAAGTTTAAAAAATCTTAATTTAGAAAAATAAAAAAAGCCCGGATGACCGGGCTTTTTTTATTTTGAGCTGGCGGAGGGATTTGAACCCCCGACCGGTTGATTACAAATCAACTGCTCTACCAACTGAGCTACGCCAGCAATATGAATACAAAAGTAATTTTTTTAATATCTTAATTCAACTTAAAATTTTAAAAAAATAAAATTTTATTTCTTTTTAGTGCCTGTATCTTTAACTATAATCTTAAGTTCCTGCCCAACCGTTATTTTATCTGATTTTAAAGAGTTCCATTCCTTTATATCAGTCACTTCTACGCCGTATTCATCTGCAATCTTCTGAAGGTTTTCACCTTTTTTTACTGTGTGGACTATTTTTTTTACTCTTTCTTTAGTTTTTTCTTTTGTTTTTTCCTTGGTTGTATTATTACCGGGGTCAGAAACAATCAGTGTCTGTCCGACAAGTATTTTATCGTTATCCAGATTATTCCATTCCATTATATCATCTACCGTCACATCGAATTTCCCGGCAATGTTAGATAAGTTTTCACCCTCCTGAACTTTGTGAGTTTTGGCTTTAGAATTATTCTTTGAGGTCTTTTCTTTTACATCTATCTTAACAGGTTCAACTACTGCTAAAACCTGTCCGACTAAAATTTTGTCATCATCTAAATTATTCCAATTCATAAGGTCCTCAACCGATACATCATAATCATTTGCAATAGTCGATAAATTTTCACCTTCCTGAACTTTGTGTGACGTTTCCTTATTCTTTTTTACCGTTGTCTCGACTTTTTTGTCTGAATAGATTTTCAATACTTGTCCGACTAATATTTTATCATCTTTTAAATCATTCCAGTCCTTAATATCCTGAATCTTAACGCCATAGAGTTCTGCAATTATACCAAGTCCATCACCCTCTTTTACAGTATAAGACTGTTCTTTTTTCCCATTTGTATTCTGCTTCTTGTCGGTTTTTTCTTTCTTTTTTACTTCTGTCGTTAATATTACAGGTTTATTTTTTTCTTTATCGCTATTTTTGACTTCGGTTTTATCTTCTTTCTTTTCCTTAATTTTTTCATTGATAATTTCTTTCTCAGTTGAATCTGGTTTAGGTTCCTCAATGCCATACAATTTATTATAAGAAGATTCCGAAAGATATATATTTAATATCTGATTAGGTTTAGGATATATCCCAACAGGCAGGTTATTCCAGATTCTTATATCTGAAGGTCTTACTCTGAAAGAATCCGATACAATTTTAAGATTGTCTGTTGATTTAAATGTATATGAAATTTTCTTTTTATTTTGAGTATTCACTACATATTTATCATCACCCGGATTATAACCCTCAACTTTATAATAGCTTCCCATTGGTTCATCAGCATACATAGCTTCTTCATCTCCAGCGTATTCCGGCTCTATCATCCCGTTCTTTTCGAATTCAATCGATTTTTTATAATTTGAAATAAATTTGTCGTAGGAGCCGCGAGGAATCCGGAGCTGATAAGGCACATCATACGGAGGAAGTGCATCCTGAAGAAGTTCAGGATTCAGACTCCTGATTGATTCTATATCGGTACCTGAAAAATCTGCTACCTGGTCAAAAGTAAGATTTGCTTTTATATTCATTCTATCAAACGTAATCGGTTTTCCGAATTCAACATCCTTAAAGCCATACGATTCCGGATCCCGGAAAATATATGATATTGCAAGAATCGATGGTACATAGTTCTTTGTTTCTCCGGGAAGATAGGATCTTATGCTCCAGAAATCTTTTGAGCCGCTCTTACTCATTGCACTTGTAATTCTTCCGGGTCCTGCATTGTAAGATGCAAATGCCAGGTACCAGTCGTCGAACGACCTGTAAAGATCTTTCAAATGTCTCGATGCAGCATCTGTGGATTTTTCAAAATCCCTTCTATCGTCACGATAAGAATCCGAATACAATCCATAAGAAGAGCCCGTTGAAGGCATAAACTGCCATAATCCCGTTGCTCCGGCTTTCGATACAATAGTCGGGCTTAGCCCTGACTCTACAACTGAAAGGTAAACTATTTCCTCAGGTGCATTGTGGAATCTGATAATTTTTCTCATCAAAGGAAAATACATCCCTGAACGATAAAGAGTCTTATCTACAAACCCTCTGCCTCTATCTGTCTTTGAAAAGAAATCTATATATTCATCAACAAAATTATTCCGGATTAACGGTACATCCTTGCCATCAGGTAAAGGTTCTACATCAATTTTAGTGTAAACATTTACCTTCTCATATTTGATTTTAAATTTATCGGCTAATTTGAAAACTTTACTATTATCCTCTATCTCTAACTGTGAAGCAAGATAATCCTGAACAATTGACCTGCCTAATTCATTGAAGTCGCTTTTCCACTGTGAGTTTCTTGGATTATTAAAAACCTTCATATCGAAATCTGCGAATATATCTACGCACTGGTCGTATAATTTTTTTGATGAAGATTTTTGATCATCCTGAAAAGCTTTCAAAGCATCCTTGTATTTTGAATAGGCAGTATTAAGAGCGGAATATACATTCACAGAATCTTTCATTCTTTGAACTTCCGGGTCTTCATCGACATTGGTTGTGCAACCGGGTAAAAAACCTGCAAATCCTATTATTAATGCAAAGAATATATAAAGATATTCTTTACCGCTTTTAAGGGTCTTTTTTGCTGTCATAATTTTTATTTTATAATAAAAAATAGATGTTAATGTTTGTAAATTCAAGTTATTTTTATATTTACGCTGTAACAACTATATAAACATGGCGGTTATAAATAAAAAACGCCGGTATCTTCAACCGGCGTTTTAAAATAGGGATTATTTTATTATTGTATTTATGTGCTTTTTATATAATTTATATCATACTTGAATATCTTACCTTTATACTTTGTATCAGTCCATAAGTTCCTGGAAGATATTTTTTTCTTTAAGTAAGAATTTAAGCATTTATTAGATCCTGTTGCATCAAGAATAATTATTTTTCCATTTGTATCTACAGTTAAAAACACTTTCGATTTCCCTTCAAGATTTTTATTGCAATAGCTTAAATAAACAGGCAAATTAAGAACATCTATTAGTTCTTTTTTTATCTGTAAATTCAGTGATTGAATTTTTGAGTCAATGGGATCTGCAGAAGCGATTCCTGCAGATATGAAGCCGGTAATTACGGCTGCGATTAGGAATAATTTTAGTTTTTTCATTTTTATTGTTTCTCCTTCAAGTTAAATTGTTCTTTAAGTAATTTTACGAATATAATTTTTAAAAGTTACAATTTTAATAATATCAGAAAAGGGACGGAATTAAGTTGGAAAAAAACTATAAGTTAATTGTACCGGATATTTCGCAAAAAATAAGGATCGATAAATATATAACTCAGTTCGTGGAAAATGCTTCGAGGACAAAAGTCCAAAAAAGCATTAATCTTGGAAATGTTATAGTTAATGGAAATTATATCAAATCCAATTATATAGTGAAACCATTCGATGAAATAGAAATCGAACTGCCGGTTCCTGAAAAACAGGATGTACTTCCGGAAGATATTCCTCTGGAAATAACCTTTGAAGATGATTATCTGATGATTATTAATAAACCTGCTGGAATGGTAACTCATCCGGCATATAAAAATTACAGCGGAACACTCGTAAATGCGATTATGTATTATTCCATGCAAAAAAAAGACAGCCTCTCGAATCTAAATGGATTTGAAAGGGCAGGTATCGTTCACCGGCTGGATAAAGATACATCAGGCTTAATTGTAATTGCAAAAGATGAAGTAACTCACAGAAAACTATCAGACCAGTTTTTTAAACATACTATCGTGAGAGAATATAATGCATTAATCTGGGGAAAATTGCAAAAGAAAACAGGTATAATTGAAAAGAAACTTGGAAGGGATAAAAGAGACAGAAAAAAAGTTGCAGTTATACCGGATGACGAAGACTATGGAAAAATAGCCATAACCACATATGAAGTACTGATGGAATACGAAATTCTTTCACTTGTAAAAATGGTTTTAAAAACCGGAAGAACACATCAGATACGGGTACATTTGTCTTCAATCGGACATCCTGTGTTTGGAGATGAAACATACGGCGGAAGAGAGCCGCATTCTGTCAATCTTACTTCTAAAATTAAATCTCAAATTAAAAATCTTCTTGAAATAATGCCAAGACAGGCGCTTCATGCAAAAGTATTAGGTTTTATACACCCGATTACAAAAGAAAGAATGTACTTCGAATCGGAATTACCGGTTGATATGAAGAATGTAATCGAAAAGCTCGTTTAATAAATATACGGAATAAGTTTTTTGGTCTTAATTTTATATTCGCGATAACTATCAAATTTATCCGACAGAATCTTCTCCTCAAAAGTTATTTTCATTATCAATGTAATAGACAGAAATATGAAAATGCTAAGTCTCAAAACTGAAAAATAGTTAATCACTAAACAGAGAATTGATAAAAGAACAGTTGTGTACATGGGATGCCGTATAAATTTATAAGGACCTTTATTAACAAAAATTGCTCCCGGTTTGAAGTCGGGAGCAATGTTGAAATTAAATTTCATAACCAGTATTGCAAATAATCCGGGTATAAAAGATAATACAAAAATAATCTGTAAAAAAATATTATCGGGAATTATTCTGCCGGTAATAAAAATAAAAATGATAAATGTAAACTGTAGAAGAACCAAGAAAAAAGATTTTACAGAACCAAACTTTAACACTAATCTTCCTCGTTATCAAGATTATCATTTAAAGCAAGAATTACCTCATCGACATCCCTTCTTGGAGTGGCTTTCACTTGTTTTCCGTACCCCATCCGGATAATCAATTGAGGATATCCGTTAAGCCCGAGCATTTCTTTCAGTTGCTTTTTTAAATCAGGAACTTCAATTGGCTGATTTAAATAAGATGCAGAGATACCTTCATCACAGGCAGTAAGCAGCATTCTGGAAAGAGACATTCCCGTAAACAACCAATTTATAGGATTATTTTCTTTGCATTCAAGAACTGCAAGTACCGGTGAACCTTTTACAAGGTTTCTATCCCGTGCTGCCTGTATATCACCCCATTCCAAATTGCCTATAAAGAATGGTCCCGCATAAGATATTAAATCATTCATTCCGAATGCATAGCCGGGAATACCATCCTTGCTGTTTTTTCTGTTTGGATGAACCCACTGTGCGAGTTCACGGCAGAAACTTTTATCTTCACATTGAACTTTGTCGCCTCTTTCAATAAGTTTAAGTGCTTCCTCTCGTTTACCCGAATCTTTTATTACTAATAAATTTGTTTTATCAACATATATACAATTTTCAATTTTCTGAAGTATTAGACCATCAACTCCCTGGTCTGCAAATTGTGTTCTATTTGTTCTTCTTTTAGGAATTGCCTTGAAAAGTTTAATGTCATTATCTGAGGGTTCATACTTTTCGATGAGTTTAACCCTTGCAAGTAAGTCATTATCTCCTTCATCAGGGAAGTAATCAATTTTCGGTCCATATCCGAAATATTTCATTGCGACAAACAGATTTTCCAAAGCAGCACCGGCACTGATAATAAGTTCAACATCTTCAGGGTCAATAACAGGAAGTGCCCTTGTCCTGTCGGCAATTACTTCGATATAATCTTCATTTATTTTGAAAAGCCAGGGCTGAGTGTTGTGTCCGGAAGGTGCCAGTATAGCATACCTCACGAAAAATTTCATTTTTTCTTGAATTGTACCGGTTGAAGGAAAATCGTTTTCACTCACTTCCCATGCTAATATATTGCTTCTCATCTTAGTTATATTTTATTTAATAAATATCAAAAATCTTTTAATTATTTTTTAAGAATTAAGCAAATATAAGAATAAAGTAAATTTAAAGAAATAGTTAATTTACTTTTTATCTCCATTTGATAGGATTGATATTTTCACCATCTGATTCGAATATTACTGCCCCATCAATATCTGTTCTGAAAATTTCCGAATTGATATTCTTTAACCTGTTTAATACAATTGATGCAGGATTTTTATACGAATTATAAAGTCCGCAGCATATAACTGAATAATCCGGCTTAACTCTCAATAGAAATGGAATACTTGAAGAGGATTTGCTGCCATGATGAGGGACCTTGAGTATATCTGATTTCAGAAAATCATCATAGTATTCGCATAATATATCTTCCTGCTCTTTCTCAATATCAGATGTAAAAAGTATTTCTGTATTCCCATACTTTATTTTGAAAACCAGAGAAGTGAGATTCAAATTATTCTCATCATTATAGAAATTTCTATTTTGCAAATATTGTTTGTTTGGGAATAAAAAATAAATTTTCAAATTATTAAATCCTTCCAATATATCTCCGGTCTCCGTAAAATCTCGAATAATCTTATTGGCGATTATTATGCTGTCTATTTTTTCCCGTGCATAATTTTTTGTTTTCTGTCCTACCTCGGCAATTCGTTCAACTTTTATGTTGTCGATTAGTTTGCTTATACCCCCGATATGGTCGTTATGTAAGTGCGAAACTATCAGTAAATCAATTTTGTTAATTCCTTGTCTTGAAAGATAAGGTATAATATTCCTTTCTGCAGGATTAAAGTTTTCAGTAACAGGTCCGGTGTCAATGAGAATACATTTATCACCGGGTACTTGAATCAAAGTGCATTCTCCCTGTCCAACATCAATAAAGGAAATTATTAATTTATCATCATATTCAAAATTAATGATAAATATTGCAACAATTATCGAAATAACAAGAATAATTCTATAAAATATGAATTTGAGATTTTTTATTGTAAGTATTAAAATCAGAATAAGATAATATCCTATTGCAGCTATCAAATTAAATTTGTAAAACTTAATATAGGAAAAATCAATTGAGGCGCACCATTTTATAAATGCGAGCTGAATATAGAGGAGCAGGTTGTTAGTCTCAGCAATAGCGGAGGAAATAAAATCCGAGAAGAGGCTTAAAATGATTTGAAGAAATCCGAGTGCCAATGATATATTGGATAAAGGCACAGCAAACATATTAGCAAATAACGAAATTAGTGATATTTTTTCAAAATAAATTGCAGTAAGCGGGATTGTACCTATTTGAGCCGCAAGTGTAGTTATGAAAAGGATGATCAGGATTGATATTATTTTCTTACCTCTAAAGTCTCTATTCAGAATTTTTTGAATAAAAAGTTTATCCAGCCTTTCGTAAACGAACACCATTGAAAGAACAGCTGTATATGAAAGTATAAATCCTGCATCCAATAGTTGTTTTGAATCAAAAATCAGTATAACAATTATTGAAATTCCAATTATGTTATAGTATTCTTTTTTTCGTTCAATAATAGAATAAAGCAAAACAAGAATACCCATGACAGATGCCCGCATTATTGATGCAGCACTTCCTGTGAAAATACAATAAAGTATTATTAGTAATATTGCAATTATTATTTTGGAAGTCTGTGGTATCCTGAAAAGTGATAGAATCAATAAAACTGATAAAATGACATAAGCAACATTTAACCCTGAAACAGCTATCAGATGCATTACACCTGCATTAACAAAATCATCTTTCATTTCTCTGGTAATCTTGCTTCTTTCTCCTGCTACCAATCCCAGCAAAAATGCTCCGTTATCTCCCGGATTATTTTCCAAAATGTTATCAACAGAATATTTTTTAGCATTTTGAATTAATTCCGTGAACAACGAATATGCATTATCATCTGATAGAACTTCTATATTCTCAAATCCGAAAACAAAAAAGGATTTATGAATATTTTGCAGAAATAAATATTTTTTATAGTTAAATTCACCGGGATTTCTGTTTTCCGGAGGTTCTGTTATTCTGCCTTCTAAAAGAACTTCATTTCCCGGACTTAATTCAGGCGGCTTCGTTTCTGATTTGGAATATTTATTTTTCTTTATTGTAACTAATACGTATCCTTCAACATTGCTCGTATCTTTAGAAATCAGCTGAGTACAGTCGAGTATGAATTTTATTCTGTCTGTATCTGCATCAGGAAAATCTTTCACATACCCTTTTAAAATTAGTTCATTAGATTCATCACTGCAGTTGTAATTTGCTATTGAATTAATTTCTGATGTGTGAAAGTCAATCTGTGCTTTAAATATCCCCGATAAAATTATCAGAAAAAAAATTGCTAAGTATGAGGGATGGTTTCCTTTATTTTTAAAGTAATTGTAAATCAGTATAAAAGATGAAACTATAATTAAAAATATTAGAATGATTTTATTAAAATGTACAGCAGATCCGGTCAGAATACCGACTATAAAGAGGATAGCAAATTTTAGAGCAGGTATATTAGCTAATTTTTGCACAATGTAAAGTATAACCAAAAAATATTTATTTCAAGAAACTAATATTTCTTACTTAATAAAAAGATTTTTTAATATCTTTATTAAGAGATTATATTTTTTTAGTTTTTAGCATGAATCCTGTAGAAATTATAAAATTCAAAAGACAAAATAAGACTCTTACAGAAGAGCAAATTAAGTTTTTTCTCGAAAGTTATCTCGAAGGTACAGTAAAAGATTATCAGATGTCTGCTTTTCTTATGGCAGTTTATTTCAATGGAATGAATGAAGAAGAAACTTATTACCTTACAGAAATAATGTTAAATAGCGGCAGAATTGTCGATCTAAGTTTTATAAATAAGCCGAAAGTTGATAAACACTCGACCGGTGGAGTAGGGGATAAAACATCTTTGATACTTGCTCCAATTGCTGCTTCATGCGGTATTTGCGTTCCGATGATTTCAGGCAGGGGGCTCGGACACACAGGTGGTACACTTGATAAACTTGAATCCATCCCGGGATTCAAAGTAAATTGCAGTATTGAAAAATATAAGCAAATCTTATCGGAAATCGGAGTCGCACTAATCGGGCAGACATCCGAACTTGCCCCTGCTGATAAAAAAATCTATGCACTGCGGGATGTTACAGCAACAGTAGAAAATATATCACTAATCACTTCAAGCATAATGAGTAAGAAATTAGCTGAAGGTGCGGAATCTTTTGTATTCGATGTTAAAATTGGTAATGGTGCTAACCTGCCGGATTATGACGAATCGCTTGCCCTCACAAAGAATCTTCTTGCCGTATCTAAAAAATTTGGAAAGAAAGCAATAGCGATTCTAACAGATATGAATCAACCTCTTGGAATGAAAATTGGCAACTGGATTGAAATAGAAGAGTGCCTCGAAGTAATGGAAGGTAAAAAAGATATACCGGATTTAGTTGAAGTAAATAATTTACTGACTGGTGCAATGATTTTTATAAGCGGTAAATCAGTTTCTATCGAAGAAGGTGTTAAAATTGCAGAGGAAAAAATCAAAGACGGCAGCGCCTTTAAAAAATTTCTTGAGATTGTTAAAACCCAGGAAGGTGATACAGAATATATAAAAGATTACAAGAATTTTAAAAGACCTGAATTTAATAAGAAAATAACTTCTGCTAAAGATGGCTATCTGAGAGAGTTGGCAGCCTATAATTTCGGAATGGCTTCTATTGAACTTGGATGCGGAAGGAAAAAAGCAGATGATAAAATTAATTACCTCGCTGGTATTGAGTTGTTTAAGAAAGTGGGAGATAAAATCAGCAAAGGTGATGAGATTTGTGAATTATGGGCAGATAACAGTGAAAGAATTTATGATGCCGAAATAATAATTAAAAAAGGTATCCTGATTTCAGATTCTAAACCTTCTCACGGAAAATTAATTTATGATATCTTATATAGTGAATGATTAAGTCGACATTAAAATTAATCGCAACCATAACTTTTTTGGTAACGATTGGAGTATTGTTTTATTATTATATTTATCCTAAAATTCAGGATAAAACGAAAACAGGTAATAGCGATAAAGAATATGTGATAGTATCTAAAGTCGTTGATGGAGATACATTTAAATTATCAAATGGTGAAAAGGTCAGGTTACTCGGAATTGATACTCCGGAATATTATGAATCGGACAAACTTGATAGAGATGCAGAAACATCCGGTCTTGATAAAAAAACGATTAGAAAGTTAGGTAAACTTGCAAGCGATTATGTACGAAATTTTGCAGAGGGAAAAAAGGTTTACTTAGTTAAAGAACCATATTATGATGACAGGGATAAATATGGAAGATTACTTAGATGGGTTTATCTCGAAGATGGAACATTTATTAATGGAAAGATTATCAGCGATGGTTATGCTCAGGTGTTTGAAAAATTTCCTGTTTCGAAAATCGACGAGCTTAGAAAATTGCAGCGTGAAGCCCGTGAGAATAACAGGGGACTCTGGGGTGAAGTCGAGGGGTTAAAACAATTAAAGTAAAAGTTTAAAAATATCTTTACTAATTTAAATTAAAAAACTATGAAAGAAAAACTGAACAGCCAATTCAAATTTTATTTAACCGTTTTAATTGCAGCGGGCTTTTTATTAGGCTGCGGAAAAATTACATCACTTTTCAAAGGTGATAAACTTTATTTTTGTGAAAAGTATGATCCTGTAAAAGGAGAGATCGGAGAATCGGATAAATTTACAACAGGGTATTTAACTGTAATGGTTAAACTATCAAAACCTATTGGAGTTACAGATGTCGATATCAATGTAACTGATATTAAAAAAAATGAGGTTGTAAATACTCAACCTTTCACAGTCACTTCCGAAATGACATATATTTATTTTGATAAAGTTACTTTTGATAAAACGGGTAAGTACAAAGTCAGTCTATTGAAAAAAGACGGAACCGTAATAGTTACGGGAGAAATCGAGATTATCGAAAAGTAAGATTATTAAAAAATGAAGAATAAGATTTTAAATACGGCGATTACTTTTGATGATGTTCTTCTTGTTCCTGATAAATCCTCAGTTCTGCCGCGTGAAGTGGTTTTGAAAACGAAACTGTCTAATAATATATCGTTAAATATTCCACTAATATCAGCGGCAATGGATACTGTTACCGAAGAACAAATGGCTATTGCAATGGCACGCGAGGGTGGTATAGGAATCATACATAAGAATATGACAATTGAGCGGCAAGCAGCAGTAGTTGACAAGGTAAAACGAAGTGAAAGTGGCATGATTCAAAATCCGATAACACTCAGCCCCGATAAAAAAATCAAAGATGCTCTTGCGGTAATGGAAAAATACAAGGTATCAGGGATACCGATCATTAATAATGACGGTAAACTTGTCGGTATTCTTACAAACAGGGATTTAAGATTTGATATTCATGAAGAAGAATTTATTGAAAATCTGATGACAAAAAAAAATCTTATTACCGCTCCCGTTGGAACAGATTTAACTAAAGCAGAAATCATTCTGCAGAAATACAGGATAGAAAAACTTCCTATCGTTGATAAAAAAGGCTACCTTAAAGGTTTAATTACTTTTAAAGATATCCAGAAACGAAAGAGTTTTCCTAATGCTTCAAAAGATAAATTCGGAAGACTGATCGTTGGAGCGGCAGTTGGAGTGGCTTCTGATACTATCGAAAGAGTGAATGAACTGGTGAAAAATAATGCCGATGTAATTATTGTTGATACTGCACATGGGCATTCTATTAGAGTCCTTAACATTATTAAAAAGTTAAAGGCAAAATCCGGTAATGTGGATATAATTGCAGGTAATGTTGCAACAGGTAATGCTGTGAAGGATTTGATAAGATATGGTGTGGATGCAGTGAAAGTAGGAATTGGAGCGGGCTCTATTTGTACTACAAGAGTAGTAGCGGGTGTCGGAGTTCCGCAGTTGACCGCAATTATCGAGTGTGCTAAAGCTGCTAAGACATCGGGAGTACCTGTGATTGCAGACGGTGGCATTAAACAAACAGGAGATATTCCGAAAGCAATTGCTGCAGGTGCTGATTCAGTAATGGTTGGAGGTATGCTTGCAGGTACTGAGGAATCACCCGGAGAAAAGGTATTGTATGAAGGAAGGAGCTATAAGCTTTACCGTGGTATGGGTTCTATAGAAGCAATGAAAAAAGGCAGTAAAGACAGGTATTTTCAGGATATGGAAGATGACGTTACAAAACTTGTTCCCGAAGGAATCGAAGGAATAGTTCCTTACAAAGGTCCTCTGACAGACACTGTGTATCAAATAATGGGTGGATTGAGAGCAGCGATGGGTTATTGCGGAGCAAAAGATATATACGAAATGAAAACCAAGTCTAAATTTGTAATAATAACTAATTCAGGCTTAAGGGAATCTCATCCTCACGATGTGAAGATTACTAAAGAAGCACCAAATTATAGCCCGAAGAATTTTTAAAAATTAACAGTGAAAAATCGAAAGAAATGAACGAATATCAAAATCAATTTAAAGATTTAAGTATCGTTAGAAAAGATAGTTCCGTAGTTTCGACAGAAGCGAGGAAATTTCTGCTCAATGTTTATAACTGGATGGCAATGGGTCTTGCTTTAACTGCTATCATTGCATATGGTATATCAACATCCGAAACATTATTAGGGGTAATATTCTCAAACAGGATTCTTTTTTGGGGAATTATTATTTTGCAGTTTGGGGTCGTGATTGCTCTGAGTGCTGCCATAAATAAAATGCCAGTCTTACTCGCTATTGGTGCTTTCTTTTTATATGCGGCTCTTACCGGGCTGACACTGTCATCGATCTTTGTATTATACACCAGATCATCCATTGCTTCAACTTTTTTAATTTGTTCTCTGATGTTTGGCTCAGTTAGTGTCTTCGGATACATAACAAAAATGGATTTATCCAGATTCGGAACATTTATGTTTATGGGATTGATAGGAATTATAATTGCATCCGTGGTAAATATCTTTCTCAAAAGTTCTATGTTGTACTGGATAATTTCTTATGCCGGAGTGGTTATATTCGTCGGATTGACTGCGTGGGATACTCAGAAATTAAAAAGGATGAGTCAGGAAATGAACTTTGATTCTGAGCAGGGTAAAAAAGCAGCCGTACTTGGTGCTCTTACACTATATCTTGATTTCATTAATATGTTTCTTTTTTTACTGAGAATAATGGGAAGCAGGAAATAGCAAATAGTATTTAATAAACGAATAATGATAAATGAAAAATGAACAATTATCATATAAATTGTTCATTGTTCGATCCATCTTCTTATTACAAATCTTTTTCCTGAGGTTGATTGCCAATCGTTTACAGGTTTTCTTTCGTTCATAATAGTTTTCAACCTTGAAGTGAGATCAGTTTTATGAACACCTTTGGATGGAGTACTTTCGATTGTTGTTTCGTTATCGAGTACAATAACAACGTGTCCGTTCCATACAATTAAGTCAAGCGGCTGAACTATATCTGAAATCTGTTTTGTACTCATTCCTTTTATATCCACTGCATTACCAAAGTTTATCAAAGAAGAAGTGTTTCTCGGAGTTGCTCCGCCTGTGGCAAAATACAAAAGTCCCGAACAATCGACTCCTTTTAATATCCACAACTCTTTTGTTGATTCTGATATATTTCCATTGGCAGGATAGAATTCCAAAAGTTCGGGAATTCCGTTTGGAGTATTTCCACCCCACATATAAATATTATTTTCGAGGGAGCTGAGATTGCCGGTTATTTTTTCTTTTGAAAATTTTTCTATTTTCCTTATCTCCGGTCTTACTTCTGACATCTTTACAAAACGACCGTCAATATATAGCGGGGAATTTGTATAAGGGTAATCATTTGTAATTACTTTGTAAATGAAATGACTTTCAACAGGAATAGATTCGAGAATTTCAAAAGAAGTATTTGGTAATGCTACGAATTCAATTTCACCTATCAAACCTCTGCCGTCGAGTTTTACACGGTTTCCGGTTTTACCTCCAAAAACAGAGGCAAAATCATTTGTGTTCAATACAGGAGTATAATTTATTGAAACAGCATAGTTCTGCTGGCTTTGAGCAGCAACTGAAAATAAAATAAACAGAATAAAAGCAAAAAAATATTTTTTATTCATCATTAATTTAATAAATTGTTAAAATTCTCAAATATAAGTAAATTGATAAATAATTTACATTTTAACAATAGACTTGTTTATGAAAACAAAATACGGTTTTCTTTTTATTTTTATATTTTTATTCGTGAGTAGTTACGGACAAGTGGTGATTAACGAAGTAATGTATGCTCCTACATCTCCTGCTAAAGAGTGGTTTGAGATTTATAATTTGGGTTCGGCAGCTGTGAACTTGCAAAACTGGAAATGGCGGGATGCGGCTACGTCAAATCCAATTAGAACAATCACAACTTTAAGTATAAATCTGAATGCAAATTCTTATGCAATCATATGTGAAGATTCCGTAAATTTCCGTCAGGCATTTCCGACTGCTACAGGACAGATTATACAGTCAATCGGGTGGAATGCTCTTAACAATACGGGAAATGAAAATGTTGTTTTATACAATTCAACATCCGTAACACAGGATTCATTGACATATACGAACTCATGGGGCGGCGGAACAGGAGGATTTTCACTTGAAAGAAAAAATCCTGCGGGAGCAACAAACCTACAATCAAACTGGGGAACTTGCATCGACCCTAATAAAGCTACTCCAAACAGGTCCAATTCTTTGACTCCCAAACAAAATGATTTGATACTTAAATCTTTTGTAATTGCTCCGGCAAATCCAATCGTCGGTGATAACCTGAATTTTAATATTGAAGTAAAAAATATCGGACTTAACTCGGCTAATAATTTTTCTGTAAAACTTTTCAGAGATGTGAATTTCGACAGTATACCTCAGCCGGGAGAATTAATGACCTCACAAATATATACCTCATTAAATATAAATGACTCATTATTTTTCGCTTATGCTGTTGCAGCAACCGATAGCGGTTTAAAACAATTTATTGGTTACATAGATTTTCCTTCTGATGAAGATACACTGAATAATAAATCCATAAAAAGCGTGTATGTCGGAGCATCCGTCAATACTTCTACCGTCGTTATCAATGAAGTTATGTATGCACCCGTTTCACCTGTGAAAGAATGGTTTGAAATTTATAATCTCGGAGCATCTGCGGTGAATTTGCAAAACTGGAAATGGCGTGATGCGGCAACATCCAATCCCATTAGAACGATTACTGCACAGAGCGTTACTTTGAATCCCAATTCTTATGCTATTATCTGCGAAGATTCAACTAATTTCAGACAGACTTTTCCTAATGTAACATGTTCCGTATTGCAATCAAATGGCTGGAGTGCATTAAATAATACAGGTAATGAAAATGTCGTTTTGTACAACTCTTCATTACAAACCCAGGATTCACTGACGTATAACGATAACTGGGGCGGAAATACAGGCGGATATTCACTTGAAAGAATCGACGCAGCAGGACCAATCAACCTGCAATCGAACTGGGGAACAAGTATTGACCCTAATAAAGCAACTCCCGGCAGGAAAAATTCCATTACACCAAAACCGAATGATTTATCGCTCAAATCTTTTTCAATTACTCCGGCGAGTCCAACAGTAGGAAGTACATTAAACTTCAGCATTGAGGCAAAAAATATCGGTCTAAATTCTGCTAATAATTTTTCTGTAAAACTTTTCAGAGATATGAATTTCGATAGCATACCCCAGCCGGGAGAATTAATTAGCTCACAGATCTATTCCTCATTGAATGCAAATGACTCTTTGTTTTTCACTTATTCCATCTCTAATATTGACAGTGGCTTGAAACAGTATATCGGGTTTATTGATTATTCAATTGATGAAGATACTTTAAATAATAAGTCTGTAAAAAGCGTCAATGTCGGAGGTTCAAATGTCACAACCGGACTTCTTATAAACGAGATTATGTATGCACCTCAGTCTCCTGAACCTGAATGGGTGGAAATTTTCAACAACAGTAATAGTGCCATCAATATAAAGAACTGGAAACTTGCGGATAGCTCTTCATTAAGCAGTCCCATTACGATAACGTTAAATGATTATTTAATTCAAAGTAATTCTTATCTCGTAATAGCAAAAAGTAATGCAATCGTCGGCAGACACCCATTGATTGATACGACAAAAGTGATATATCTGAGCAATCTTCCGACTTTAAATAATGATAAAGATGTTGTTGCAATTTTTAATAATGCAGGAGTGCAGGTTGATTATGTTTCTTATAAATCGAACTGGGGCGGAGCTAGCAGGAATTCTCTTGAAAGACTTTCAGCTACACAGCCTTCTAATGATTCTTCTAACTGGGTTACATCAATTGATTGCGAATATTCTACTCCGACAAGGGTGAATTCATTCAGTAATGTAACTGCTTATCAGCGAGGCGATTTTGTTATTAATGAAATTATGTTTGATCCTTTAATTGGAAGTGCGGAATATGTAGAATTCTATAATCCCACGTCAAAGATTTTAAACATAAACGGATGGAAACTGTCAGAGTCCGCTTATTTTCATAACCTTTCAGATTCCTGCAATGCAACAATCAGACCCGGTGATTTTCTTGTAATGGCAGTTGACACTACAATTTACAACAGATTCCCAAATCTGAAATTACTATCTGTAAATCAGCATATTGTATTTCGCTCTTCTTTGAGCTTAAGTAACGATGGCGAATTGCTAAAACTTTACGATGTTCTGAATAACATAATTGACTCAGTGCACTATACTCCGAAATGGCACAATCCGAATCTTGCCGATGAAAAGGGTTATTCGCTTGAAAGAATAAACCCGACATTGAATTCAAACGATCCTGCTAACTGGAGTTCCTGCGCCAATGCTCTCGGTGGAACACCGGGATTGCAGAACAGCATTTATATTAATAATAATCTCTCTTCAACATCGAAAGTTATAATTACTCCAAATCCGTTCTCACCTGATGGTGACGGAAGGGATGAAGTAACATTCATTAATTATAAACTCAATCAGCCGATTTCACAAATCAGGATAAAAGTCTATGATGTGAAAGGCAGGATAATACGGAATCTGGTCAGTAACCAGATAAGTGGAAGCGAAGGAACAGTTATTTTTAATGGCTATGGTGATGATGGTCAGAAATTAAGAGTCGGAATTTATATAATTTATTTTGAAGCAGTTGACGCAAGAGGAGGTGTGGTTGATAATGTTAAAACTACTGTTGTATTAAGTACAAAATTAAATTAATGACACTTGGCGAGAACGATTAAAGAAAAAAAAGGTAATTTATTATATTATGTAATTATTGCTTTATTTTCTTTTGCAATTTATGCCAATTCGCTTAAGAATGATTTTGTATTTGATGATGAAAGTGTAGTACAGAATAATCTTTCGATACAAAGTTTATCTAACATTCCGAAATATTTTACCGCCGAAGAAGGTTTTCATAAAGTAATAGGCAGATATTATAGACCGGTGGTGTCAACTACTTATGCAATCGACTTTTATTTCTGGGGGCTTAACCCGATTGGTTTCCATTTGACCAATATAATAATAAACATGATCTCCTGCCTTTTTTTATTTTCCGTGCTTAATAAATTATTTAAGAATTACAAATCAGCTAATCTTGCAGCATTACTCGCCACCCTGATATTTTCATCTCATCCTGTGCATACTGAAGCAGTAAGCTGGATAAGCGGAAGAACAGACTCTATTGCAACACTCTTCTTCTTCATATCATTTTTTTATTATATCAAGAAGAACGATGATAATAAAATAAATCATTCTATCATTCTATCACTTTTATTTTATACTCTGGGCTTACTCTCAAAGGAAATGGTGATAACATTACCGGTATTGATTTTTTTATATGATTATGTTTTTCTGAAAAAGAATCTGAAAACACTTTTCAAAAACAGAATAAATATTTATCTTTTATTTGCAGTATTGACGTTTCTATATCTTATTATAAGATATCTTATACTAAGGAATGTTCCCGAAAGAGAGACTTACATGTATTTTTACGGTAAAGATTTCATCACGGGTTTTGCTACAATGCTGAAGACGATACCTGTTTACTTGAAACTCCTGATATTACCTGTTAATTTGATATATCATTATAACGGTGTGATTTCAGATGCAAATTCTATTTTAGATATTAATGTGATTTTATCTCTTTTCTTAATTTTTTCATTATTGTTTACTTCTTATATTTTATATAAACGATATAACGAAATTTCTTTCGCTTTACTTTTTATATTAGTTTCATTTTTGCCGGTAATGAACATTGTACCATCAATGAATCTAATGGCAGAGAGATTTCTTTATCTGACATCATTTTCCGTAGCGCTTTTAATAGCATATGTAATCGTCAAGTTTGAAAGATATAAAAACCCTCTGATTGCATTTTTTTCTGTTATTATAGTAACCTTTTCTATTCTGACTTTTTTAAGAAATCAGGACTGGAAAAATAATGATACTTTGTATTCAACCGGTGAGGGTATAAACGGTAGTGTTTTGCTTGTGAATACAGGTAACCTTTATGCTAATAAAAAACTTTATGATGAAGCAGCATTGAGATACAGAAAAGCTCTTGAAATCAGGCAAAATTCTGTTCTTGCTAATCATAATCTTGGGCTCACATTCCTCATTAAAGGTAATACTGATTCGGCTGAATATTATATAAAAAGAGGTATTGCAATTGATTCGCTTGCTCCTGATGGATATTTTCAATTAGCCAATATTTATCAGAGTCAGGGCAATTTTAGCGAAGCAAAAAAAAACTTAGAAAAACTTCAGATAATTTTTCCTGATTACAGAGGCTCAAGAAAGATACTTGATAATTTAATGGAAACAGAATCGAACGTTCAGCAAAATCCTTCTGTACCTGATAATCAAATATCAATTTTAGATAAGAGATCCTATTCTTATTATAAGGAGGGTAAATTCGAGTTAGCAATTAAAGATTTATTGGAATTAACTAAACTGAATCCCAATGGTACAAGCGGTTATTTTAACAATATAGCATTATGTTATATTGCAGTAAATAATTTATCCGAAGCAGAAAAATATTTCACGGATGCGATAAAGTCTGACATGAGAAATAGTTCATTATATATAGGTTTAGCGGATTTATATTTGAAAATGGGAAATGTGAGGAAAGCAAAATCCAATTACAGGAAAGCGATAGAGAATTCTCCCGATAATACTTATGCTAAAAATAAACTTGATTCTCTTTCTGGAAAATAAAACAGAGTATATTTCTGATTCGGTTCATTACCTTAAAAAATAAACTGGAAATTATTATGAAAAAAGAAACTTACATCGATTCAAAATCTGAAATAAATCTTTCTATGAAAGACTTACCAAAATCATCACTTCCAAGGGAAAGATTAAGGGATTATGGGATTAATAATTTATCTGATTCAGACCTGATTGCCATAATCCTGGGCAGAGGAGTAAAGGGTGAATCGGTTATGACAATAGCAAATAAATTATTGAAAGAATTCGGCACATTGGGTAATATGCTTGATGCTTCATTACAGGAACTTGAAAATATGAAAGGAATAGGTTTTGCAAAAGCGACACAAATATCAGCCGTTCTGGGTATTGCACGAAGAGTGCATGCAGAAAAAGTGAATGCAGAAAAAGAAAGAGTGAAATCATCAGCAGTTTATAGTCCGGAAGATGTCGCGAATCAAATAAGAGTAGAAATGACAGATTTTTTTAAAGAACATTTTTATGTAGTGAGCATAGATGTCAGGAATAAAATTATTGCAATCGATAACGCTTCAAAAGGAACAGTTAGTTCGAGTCTTGTTCATCCGAGGGAGACATTCAGGTGTGCCATAAAAAGGATAGCAGCTCAGATTATTGTAGCTCATAATCATCCATCAGGAGATAAACAGCCATCGGATGATGATATTAAAATCACGAGACGTCTCGTAGATGCAGGAAGAATAATGGGGATTGAAGTGATTGATCATCTGATAATAACCCAAACAGGTTATTATAGTTTCAAAGAAAACGGAATTATTTGAGAAAATGATTTACTATTTAATAACTATTCATTGATTAATTTCTTAATTTTGTTTAAACATTGAAAACAAATGGAATTTAAAGATTATTATAAAATATTAGGCGTAGAAAAAAAATCATCTGGGGATGAAATAAAAAAAGCTTTCAGAAAATTAGCAATAAAATACCATCCTGATAAGAATAAGGGTGCTAAGGCTTCAGAAGAAAAATTTAAAGAAATTAATGAAGCTTATGAAGTATTAGGTGATAAAGAAAAAAGGAAGAAATATGATGAGCTCGGTGTAAACTATAACAGTTATCAGCAGTCGGGTCAGCATGGCGGATTTGACTGGTCCCGTTATGCAGGAGGAGGTCAGCCTTCAGGTAGCGGCAATACAAATTTTAATTTTGAAGGTGATTTTGGGGATTTATTCAGTGGCTCAGGTTATTCAGATTTCTTTGAAAAAATATTTGGAGGTGGTTTTGGTTCTGACCAAAGAGGAAGAAGAACGTCCACGAGGAGATCAGGAGTGAGAGGTAATGATTATTCCGCTGTTATTGAAATCACGCTGGAAGAAGCATATACAGGTGTTTCAAAAATATTTAAAGTTGCAAATCAATCTATCAGGCTAAATATTAAGCCTGGAATACCTGATGGACATATTCTTAAGATCTCAGGTAAAGGTTCACCCGGAATAAACGGGGGTCAACCAGGTGATTTGTTAGTTACTATAAAAGTACTTAAACATAAAACCTTTGAAAGGGATGGGGATAATCTTCATGCTGCTTTACCGGTTGATCTTTATACTGCAATTTTAGGTGGTAAACTTGAAGTAAAGACTATAAAAGGAATGATTAAACTTGATATACCGAAAGGTACCGGAAATGAAAAGATTTTAAGGCTTGGAAGAATGGGAATGCCTTTATATGGGAAGATAAATGAATTTGGTGATTTATATTTCAAAGTAGAAGTGATAATTCCAAAAAGTATATCGGAAAAAGAAGAAAAACTTTTTACTGAATTGCAAAAATTAAGAAGAAAATGATAGGATTATCTTTTTAGCAATTTATTTTAAAGATTTTATTTATTACTTTATTAGTTACTGCGGGAATGGCGAAATTGGTAGACGCACCATCTTGAGGGGGTGGCGCCACACAGGCTTGAGGGTTCAAGTCCCTCTTCCCGCACAAAAGAGCGCTGACAATTTATCGGCGTTTTTTGTTTTAGTAAGATAGTTATATTAAAATGCAAAGTTAGCTTTGTTTTGAAATATCTTGATTATTTTTATAAATAATAATATATTACAACCTTTAAATTTAAGCAAATTTTAAATATTTTAGTTTTGATGAAGAAAAATTACGAATCATACATAATCTTCGATGGTAACTTAGAAGATAGCAATATTGAGGAATTTATTAGCAAATACGAAAATTTACTCAAAAAAAACGAAGTTGACATTAAAAATATTGACAGGATCGGGAGAAGAAGATTAGCTTATGCAATTAAGAAAAAACTAAATGGATATTATGTCTGTTTTGAAATTTCATCCAGCCCTGATTTTATTGCAAAACTCGAAAGGGCTTTTAAATTAGATGAAAATGTTTTAAGATATCTAAATATTCATATTGATAAGAAAACAACTCTGGAAAAAGATGACTATTTAAAGAAAAAAGCGATGATTGCAGAAAAGTTAGAAGAAGAGAAAAGAGACCTGGCAAAGACAGAGACAGTCACTGAACAGGCAGCGGTTGAAAATCAGGACAATAAGGAATCCGTTAAACTCTGATTTTCCGTTAATAGATTAGATTTTTTTGTTTACAAAATAGTATTTCAATTAATCTTTTAAAAACAAAAATAATAAAACCAAATAATTTGGAGGAGATATATGGCCGAATTTAAGATGCCCGAATTAAACGCTGTAATAATTGCTGGAAATCTTACGAAAGACCCGATTTTCAGACAAACTACAAACGGAACCCCTGTCGTAAATTTCTCAATCGCAAGCAACAGAAGATTCAGAGATAAAAATGATGAGTGGAAAGAAGACGTGTGTTACGTCGGTATCGTTGCATGGAACAGACTTGCTGAGAGCTGCAGAGACAAACTCAGAAAAGGAAATGCTGTTTTAGTTGATGGTGAGCTGCAAAGCAGAACGTTTAAAACTGAAGACGGTAGCAACAGGACAATCGTTGAAATCAAAGCAAGAAGAATCCAGTTCTTAAATAAACGGGCTTCGGATTCTCCACATGAAGAAAAAGATGAGCCTTCAACCTTTACTGATGATAATTTTGATTCATTGTTAACTCCCGAAGATTCAGATTTAATCAAGCATTAAAGAAGTAAATAAATCGCAAATTTTTACGGGTGATTGTTAAATCACTCTATTTATATAATATATATCGTAATAAAAAATGAAAATCATACTCAGAAAAGATTTTGACCATCTCGGTAATGCCGGTGATATAAAAGATGTCAAAGACGGATATGCAAGAAACTTTCTTATTCCACAGGGGATTGCTTATAACGCTACACCGTCCAATATTAAAGCTTTAGAGGAAATAAAGAAGCAGCAGAGCAGAAAAGTAAATAAAGAAATTGACGGTGCTAAGAAAACAGCTGAGAAACTCGAAAAAATAGGGATTACTATTCATGTTAAGACGGGTGAGGAAGATAAAGTTTTCGGTTCCGTTACATCCCAGATGATATTAGAAAATCTTCAGGCAAAAGGTTTTGGTGATATTGATAAAAGAAAAATTTTAATGAAAGAATCCATCAAAACCCTCGGAGAACATTTCGTAGAAGTAAAACTTCATTCAACTGTTATCGCAAAAGTTAAAGTAAATGTAATCAAAGAAGTCGAAGAAATTTCTCCGGACAAATCTACAGATGAACCATTAGAAGCTAAAGAATAAAGAGCTTTTCAGTAATTTGAATATGGAATCCGCTTCCTTTCAGGGAGCGGATTTTTTTATGAATTAAGCATAAAAATTCAAATTTCTATATGTATTTTAACTTGAATAACAGGTCTATAATAAGTATTATTGTAAGATATATTTTCTATAAAAAATTAAATTAAGATGGAAGAAGAAAAATCATTTAAAGATACTGATGTAAAGGAAAATGTTAACGGTGGCTCAACTCCGATAGTTCCAATTGATGATGTTACGATAAGATTTGCCGGCGATTCAGGTGATGGAATGCAATTAACCGGTGCCCAGTTTTCCGATACTGTAGCTGCATCCGGCCTGGATGTAGGGACTTTACCGGACTACCCGGCAGAAATCCGTGCTCCTCTGGGAACACTTCACGGTGTCAGCGGTTATCAAATTCACTTTTCGACACATGAAGTCCACACACCCGGAGATTCAATTGACGTACTCGTTGCGATGAATCCCGCTGCATTAAAAGTTAATATTAAAGATTTAAGAAAAAGAGGAATCATCATCGCAAATGCTGATGCTTTTGATAAAAAAAATCTTGAACTTGCAAATTATGAGACAAATCCACTCGAAGATGATTCACTTCAAAATTATGAAGTATATGCTATTCCAATTACAAAAACTACGATAAGTGCACTTAAAGATCTTAATCTTTCGATGAAAGTAGTTGTTAAATGCAAAAATTTCTTCGCTTTAGGGGTGGTTTACTGGTTATATAATAAAGCACCGGATAATACTTTGAACTGGATTCACGATAAATTTCAAAAGTCACCGGATCTAATAGAAGCAAATTCACGGGCATTAAAAGCAGGATACTATTACGGTGAAACCACTGAAATATTTACTAACAGGTTCGATATTAAACCTTCTACTATTCTACCTAAAGGTTTGTATAGGAATATCAATGGCAATGATGCAGTAGCATTAGGACTTGTTGCAGCTGCTGCGAACAGCGGTCTGCAATTATTTCTTGGTAGTTATCCAATTACACCTGCTTCTGAAATATTACACGCTCTTTCAAAATATAAAAAATACGGAGTTAAAACTTTCCAGGCAGAAGATGAAATTGCCGGTATAAGCACTGCAATCGGTGCTTCATTTGCAGGTTGTCTTTCAGCCACTTCAACGAGTGGTCCCGGAATGTCTCTTAAAACAGAAGCTATCGGACTTGCAGTAATTTCGGAACTTCCATTAGTAATTGTGAATGTTCAGAGAGGCGGACCATCGACGGGTTTACCTACAAAAACAGAACAGGCGGATTTATTACAGGCTATATATGGCAGAAACGGCGAATGCCCTGTTCCTGTACTTGCTGCTACATCTCCTTCAGATTGTTTTACTATGACTTATGAAGCAGCCAGAATAGCTATCAAATATATGACCCCCGTAATAGTTCTTACAGACGGTTATATTGCAAACGGTTCCGAACCCTGGAAAATTCAGAAACTTGCTGACCTTCCTAAAATTAACGTTACTTTCCGTACAAATCCTGAAGGATTTTATCCTTACCTGAGGGATGAATTTCTTGCAAGACCCTGGGTAAAACCCGGAACTAAAGGACTTGAGCATAGAATAGGCGGACTTGAAAAACAAAACATTACCGGTAATGTTAGTTATGATCCGGAGAATCATCAGATTATGACGAAAATCAGGGCAAAGAAAATAAAAAATATCGAAATGGATATACCCGAACTTCAAGTAGACGGAGATCCATCAGGTGAATTGATAGTTCTTGGATGGGGAAGTACTTGCGGAGCGATTGCGGACGCAGTTGAAAACGTAAGAGCAAAGGGTCGCAAAGTATCTTTTGCACACTTAAAATATTTATTCCCATTTCCAAAAAATACGGGAAACGTTTTAAAGAAATTCAATAAAATATTAATTCCTGAAGGAAATACAGGTCAGTTAAGCAAATTGATAAAAAGTGAATATCTGCTGGATACGATAATTTATTCAAAAGTAAAAGGTGCGCCACTGAAATCGCCTGAAATAGAAAGTAAAATTGAAGAAACGTTATTAAAAAATAATTAATATAGAAGATGAGCGAAATAAACACAAATATTAATATACCGGTTTATACCGCAAAAGATTTTGCCTCGGACCAATATATAAGATGGTGTCCCGGATGCGGAGATTTTTCTATTCTTGCGCAGGTTCAAAGGTCACTTCCTAATCTCGGGATCAAGAAAGAGAATTTAGTTTTTATTGCAGGAATTGGCTGCTCAAGCCGCTTCCCATATTATATGGATACATACGGCTATCATACGATTCATGGTAGAGCACTTGCTATAGCAAGCGGAGTAAAAATTGCAAATCCAAACTTATCAGTTTGGGTTTCGACAGGCGATGGTGACTGCCTCAGCATCGGCGGAAATCATTTTATCCACACTTTAAGAAGAAATGTCGATATAAATATATTGCTTTTTAATAACAGGATTTATGGTTTAACAAAAGGACAATATTCCCCGACATCTGACCATGGTCAGATTACAAAATCATCACCTTTAGGAACAATTGAATATCCTGTTAATCCTGTTTCATTAGCCCTCGGGGCTGGAGGTACTTTTATTGCCCGGGCGATGGATAGAGATCAGAAGCATACTCAGGAGATGATAATGAGGTCGGCAGGACATAAGGGAACTTCATTTCTTGAAGTTTTCCAGAATTGCGTAATTTTTAATGACGGAGCTTATTTGCAATATACCGAAAAAGAAACAAGAGATGATAATGTTATATACCTTGAACATGGAAAACCTTTAATATTTGGGAAAAATAAGAACAAAGGTATTAAGCTTCAGGACGGATTGAAACCAATAGTAGTTGATCTAAGTGATGGAAAAAGTAGTGTCAATGATGTATTAATACACGATGAAACTTCCCGTGAACTCGCATTTATCCTTAGCGAGTTTGGTGAAACTCCCGGATTACCAATGCCTGTGGGGGTTTTCCTTGCAAGGAAAAGAAATACTTATGAGTTCGATATGGAAGAGCAAATTAAAACTGCAATCGGCGGAAAACCCGTCAGTGTTGATGAATTATTAGCAGGCAATTCAACCTGGGAAATATAGTAAGAAAATTAATTTGAAAACATAAAAAAGGAGTCTTTACAAAAGACTCCTTTTTTTTATATACTACTTAAAAATCATAACCCAACGAAATATAATATTTTGGCGGGGAGAATCGGTTCATATTGTAATTCCAGGCTACATCAAACTTCAGAGGGAAATTCATAAAAATAAATCTCGTCCCGAAACCCATTCCGATTAATAAATCTTTTGTTTTAGTAATACCGTCTTCTTTGTGGAATAACTGCAGTGTATTATTATCTTTCCAGGCTGTACCTGCGTCAACAAATAACACTCCTCTGATATCCGCAAACCCGAGAGGTATTAAGCCAAATATTAAATATTTGAAAAGAGGAAATCTAAGTTCCAAATTTGTTAGTGCAAATTTCGAACCTGAAATTCTGTCAAAATTAAATCCTCTTAAAGGCGTTATTGGTGTAGAAAATGCAAATTCTTCCACATTACTGATAGGAATATTATTATTTTCAAATTCCCTGTTGATCCAGTTTTCAGTTCCACCGAGATAAAATCTTTGTGGATTTGGTCCGAAACTTGCCCCGCTTGTTAATCTGAATGCGAAAGAATAATCATCTCCAAGTTTAAAGTAATGCCTGAAATCTCCGATTAAAGAAGCAAAACCTATTCCGTCATTACTCAATTTTGGTGTGCCAAGCGTAGTAAGATTATATCTCGTACCTTTAATAGGGGCAGTATAACCGAATAATGTGTTATCGAACACAAAACTAAACTGTGGAACAAGAAAAGTATTTCTATGGATTTCCTCATTACTATTATCGAGATTCTCCTGGGATACAGTCATAACGGATAATCCTCCATCAAACCTTCTGAATCTGTTTATAGGATAACTGAAATTAATATTACCCCCATAATTTCTGAATCTGAAAAGTTCATCGCCATTTCCCGTCCCTCTGTTATATAAAAGGAATCTTGCCGTATGGAATAACTCAAATCCCCAGTCAATTCTATTGGGCAAATAATAGTATGCCACAGCATAATCACTGTTCTTTAAGTCAATCACCATAGATGTTTGTAAGTATATTCTATGATCACCAAGCATATCGCTTAAAGCAATTTGTGCAACGCCCTGGACTCCGTAAAAACTAGAATAGTTTGCATTTCCATAAACTAAATCCGGAGAGAATTTTACTTTATAATTTTTAATCTTGAAAGATCCGTCTTCATTAAGGTTATTTTCGACCTGAAATTTCATGTTGTTTGTGTAAACAGTATCGAATATACTGAAAATTCTTGAAGAGTCGTTATCTTTTTTAAATTTTATCTGAATATCTTCCCCGTACATTTTCAGGGAATCTTTTTTCTGTACAAAAGTAGAATCATTTTTGTTCATTACAGAATCCTGTCTTGAAGTTATTTTCTTATTTTCAAATTTATTCAGATTTTTAACAAAGTCTGTAGGTTCGAGTTCCGTTTTTCCTATATCCCTGTCAAACGGATTATCAAGAGAGAAAATATCATATCCGCCTTTGTTCAAAGAAACGAAGAGTAGCTTTTTACCATCTCTTGATAGAGAAATCTGGTCAATAGGATTTAAAGAATTAGTGATGGGTTTATCTTTTGAAATTCCGGTCGAATCTGTTTCTCTAAGATAAATATTTGTGATCCCACAAACATCGGATAAATATAACATCTTCTTTCCGTCTTCGCTAAACTGGGCATAGCTCTGTCTTGAGTGAGGAATATTTGTAATACGCTCGATTTTTTTTGTATCCACATCTATTTTATATAAATCACGGGTATCAAAATCATTTTTTGCCATTTTATAATCAGAGGGAGCTGAATTTAAATAATCACCGCGATCTGAAGTAAAATAAATTGACTTTCCATCAGGTGCCCAGGATGGAATATAATCCGAGAAATTATCATCAGTGAGATTATCAATTTTTTTGGTTTTAAGATTGTAAATATATATATCAGATTGTTTCCCGTTTGTACCGATGAAAGCTAAAATGTTCTGAGGTCCCCAGTTCACATAAGAAATTGAATTCATTAGAAGCGGAAGTTTATCCTCATCACCGTTATAAACATCGATGACATAAATTGCATCATTATCACCTGCTTTAACACTGACTGCTATTTTTTTGCCGTCAGGGGACCAGGTTAGTCCCGGTGTAAGTACCTGCAGTTCTTCAAAATTGCTTGTAGTATTACCTTTAACAATTTTATCAATAATTTCCCCTGTCTTTGAATCGGCAATAAAAATATCAAAAAAATCATCCCTGTTAGAAATAAAGGCAAACATATCTCCTTTAGGAGATATTATAGGACCTACATTATAAAATCCTCCGGATTTTGTATGGTCGGTCAGGCGTTTCGAAATATCGGTAATCTCTTCTCTAGTTTTCGAATCAGACCAATATGTCCTATTCATTTCTTTTGTCCATTTTTCAGAAAGTTCCTCAGTATTAAGTTTGAAGGTCTCTTTAAACCCGGCATCTACATCTCCAAGAACTTTAATATTATTCAACAGTTCTCCTATTTTAAAATCGCCGTAGTAATCCATCAGAAACGAAAAGAAACTCTGACCGGCACGGTATGCCATATAACCGTCTGCATATTCAATTGGGGGAAGGTAATTATTAATTACAGCATCACGGATGTACATATCTCCGGCTTTATCGAGTCCGTTCAGGGCTTGACTTTCTGCCATCCCTTCATTGAACCAGGTTGGGAATGCAAGAGTTATATTCTTTGAAATAATATTCTGTATCGATCCACCATAAAACATATCGTTCATAAATGCGTGCAGGAGTTCATGATGAATAACGTGACGGAACATTTCATACTTACCTTCGAAAGGAATGAGCATTCTGTTTTTAAATAATTCCGTTACTCCCCCCACTCCTTCAGGGAGAAATTCATCAAGTATATTGTTCTGTTGAAAGTCATTATGTGATTCAAAAACTATTAATGGAATCCTGTTCGAAATATTATATTGAAGATTTTTTGCCAGGGATGCAAGCGAACTTTCCGCTTCCACAGCAGCAAACTCTGCGAGAGATTCCCCTCCTTGATAAAAATAAACATCAAAATGCTGTGTCTGAATAAATTTCCACTTAAATTCTTTATACTGAACTTTGTTTTTTCCAAATTGTGGTAACGCTCTTTGGGATACCATCAGTAAAGAAATTAATATTGATATCCCTATTAATATTTTTGTTTTCATATTACTAATAAAAAAGATATTTATAATTAATTATTCAAGTGTAATTTAATTATACCATAAATTTTTGTTCTTTATAATACATAACGAAAAAAACCTTAAATAGATTCTTGATAATTAATAAAAATAAAATTATGTTTTAGTAGACTATGAAAACCGGATTAAAAATAGTTTCTTTTTTTTTCTGCTTTGTTATAATAATTAATATTTCGGCAGGACAGGACGATGTGAATCTGCAAAAAGCAAAAGATGTTTTATATTATATGAATCTTGCAAGAACAAATCCCGGGGGTTTTGCGAATGATTATATTTTTCCAAGAATAAAGGAATCCCGGGAAGCTGATGAATGTTTTGATGAAATGGTAAGACTGACACCTGGAACTGAACTTGTTTGGTCAGAAAAATTGTATAGATCTGCATTCGACCATGCAGAAGATATAGGCAGTAATGGTCTTATCGGGCATACCGGAAGTGACAGCTCAGACCTTGCAGAGCGTGTTGAACGCTATGCCAAGTGGAAAGGGAGCATTGCAGAAAATATTTATTATGGTTCGGGGAGCCCGCTTGAAATTGTTATACTTTTTTTAATTGATGAAGACATCGAAGATCGCGGACACAGGATGAACATCCTCAACGCGAATTTTCAGTTTACTGGAATTGCTGTTTATCAGCACTTTTACTATGGAACAGTATGTGTAATCCATTTTGCTGAATATATATCGACAAAAAAATAGAACCCGAATACAATTTATTTTTATTTTCTAAATTTGTCAAATCTTTTATCCAATGCCAAATAATTATAAGTAACCGTTGTGTAGGATTTTTTCATTGCTTTTTGCAATTTTATTTAAATGGTATTTAGTTCTTTTATTAATTATATTTGTCTAAACTATTTAAATATTTCAAAAAGATTTGGGAAAATATTTTAGAAATATGAAAGGGAAAACTAATAAAACTACTGTAGGGATAAACACCACTGTCGCAGTATCCGGCTCGGTTGTCCATGTTGTATGGTATGACGATCGTGATGGAAACGCAGAGATATACTACAAGCGTGACCCAACAGGCAATGTCGGAATACAAAATATTTCTACAGAAATTCCATCTTCATTTTCTTTATCGCAAAACTATCCGAATCCGTTCAATCCATCAACGAAGATTAGATTTGATATCCCCGCTTTGTCATTCCCGAGTGCTTCTATCGGGAATCCAGTAACGTTAAAAGTGTATGACGTTATTGGTCGCGAAGTGCAAACCCTCGTAAACGAATAGTTCAAGCCCGGAAAGTATGAGACTACATTCGATGGGACAAAATATCCAAACGGAATTTATTTTTACAGATTAATGGCGGAAAGATTTAGTGAAACGAAACATATGATATTAGTGAAATAAATTTTTACTGTGCTGTTGCCGTGCTGTCGGGAGTTTCCTCCCGACAGATATTATTTTTATAATTATATTATTTAACTAACTGAGTCAGGAGGTAACTCCTGACTTCCCAAAAGATAAAATACTCATCCGATGACCAAGAGCAGTCAGCGGATGAGTATATTGTATTTTTTTCTTTGAGGGCTTCGGTGCGTCACGATGCGTTCAAATGCAAGTCAGTGAAAATCTGACATAACTAATTTGTCGTTCAGTTATAAGGGTCAAAGACAATATGTTCAGTGATGAATATATTGAAGCTCTTTGAAACAGTAAGTAAGCCGTAACAAAAGTGAACAGAAATGAGCCTCGTTACGCCAATGCAGTCGGTCAGTCTCTCGAAGGTGATGAAACCTGTAATTGTAAGTGAAGAAACGACAAAGAGCAACTTACAAGACTGTCGGGGTCAAAGCTGATGGCGTACTTATAAAATGTACTTGAATGAATGTGAGAGGTCTTAACTGTTAATAGCAATGGCAGTTATAAATACCACGTTATAAGTGAAAACGAAATGCGTAGGTAGGCAGTTAAGAAGTCGGATATGCCCATAGTAGCGTAGATAGATGAGACAACATAACTCATCAGTAGCAAAGGGGCATTACTGTAAAATAAAGTATCGAAGAAAGTAGTATTCTCTAATTGGTTGAAAAATCTGCAAAGAGAAATAAAAGTACTACATTTTCAGAGAAAACTATATCAAAAAGCCAAGCAAGAAAAGTATAATGATAAGGCAGGTATTAAGCCAAAACACTAATTGTTAGAAGAAAACAAGAAATGCTAAATCGTTGAAATTTTGTGAAAACTTGAGATGAAAATTACAGGAAAGTCGTGTGCGGGAAAATCGCATGCACGGTTTGACGAGGGGTTCAGATTGCAGGTTCTCTGCAATCTGAATCTACTCTACTGACATTGTTTTTATGATTTTTTCTTTTTGGTTCTGGCTTGACCATTAAATGTAATAATCATTTTTCTTTTCCGCTGATTCTTAATTCTAAAAAAGTTACTTTACACATCTATTATTATGACAAATAAAAATCAATTTCCGGAAATAGAGTATAAAGAATCAGAGCTAACAAATGGTCTGAGAGTCGTTATGTGCAGAAAAGATAATATTCCTATGGTCACTGTGAATACTTCTTTCCAGATTGGTTCTAAGGATGAAGATGAAGGTAAAACAGGATTAGCACATCTATTCGAGCATTTAATGTTTACAGAGTCTCCAAATGTGAAACAAGGTATGTTCGATGAAATACTTAATATGAATGGCGGCGACAGCAATGCATTTACATCATGGGATTATACAGGATATCATATTACACTACCGTCTAATAAACTAGAGCTTGCATTATGGCTTGATTCCGACAGGCTTGCGGGATTCAATATTGGCGAAGATAGTCTTGAAATCCAAAAGAGCGTTGTTCAGGAAGAAAATCTTCAGGTTCATGAAAATGTTCCTTACGGCTCGCTTGAGCGGGAAAGCTCGAAAAGGCTCTTCAAAGGTAATGGATATGAAAGACCAATTATTGGATTAATGGAAGATGTAAAGAAACTTTCGATAGAAGATGTAAAAGATTTTTTTCTGAGATATTACGTTCCGAAAAATTCAGTATTATCCGTAGTAGGAGATATAGATTATGATAAAACACTGAAACTAATTACAAAATATTATGAGGATATACCTTCCGGTACACGCATTTTGCAAAAGAAATTTGAGGATATGAAAATAACAAAGGAGATTCGAGATAATATAGAAGATAATATTGAACTTCCGGCACAATTCATTTATTATAAGGCACCTGGTCAGGGAACAAAAGATTATTATATACTTCGACTATTAAGCGCGATATTATCAGATGGTGAAAGCTCAAAACTATACAATGAACTGCTTTATAAAAAAGAACTGGTAAGTGAAATTGACTCATATTACTATGGAATGGAAAAAGCAGGGATTTTTAATATAAATGCATTTGCTATGAAAAAAGTCCCGCTGAAAACTATAGGGATTGAAATAGATAAAATAATCGATGCTATTAAATCCGGGAACCTCGAGGAAAGAGAGTTAGTGAAAGTTAAAAATTATTTTGAAACATCCTTCGTTTCAAAGAGACAATCAATGAATTACCTTGCAGATACATTTTCTTTTCTAAAAATATTCTTCAATAATTTATCATTGATCAATACTGAAGTATCAAATTTTCTCTCTGTCCAAAAACAAGACATTATAGATTGTGCAAGAAAATACCTGAATGTTGAGAACCGGGTCGTGTTGAATTATATTCCGGCAAAAAAATGAAAGATACCAAGATGAAAAAACTAGACAGAACAAAAATACCGTTTTGTGATGGCTTTGCGGATATAAAATTCCCCGAAGTATATGAAAACACACTCGCCAACGGCATGAATATTCTCGTATTGGAAGACAGGAAGATTCCTATCGTAAGTACTATGCTTCTTTTCAGATCAGGGTCAATACATGATTCGCTTATTGGTGAAAATAAATCCGGTACTGCTTCTCTTGTTTCTGAATTGATTACGAAAGGAACAAAAACAAGAAATGCTGAAGAGATTGCAGAAGAGATAGAATTTCTCGGTGCGGATTTAAATTCTAATTGTAATTTTGACTCAATGTTTGTGAGTGCAAAATCATTGACTAAATATTTTGGAGAAGTTTTTGACATTGTAACCGATGTAGTTCAGAATCCTTTATTCGAACAAGAAGAGATGAACCGCCTGAAAACTCAAAGGCTAAATAATCTGTTATATTATAATGACCACGGAAAGTACCTTTCTTCAAAATTATTTATTAAGCAAGTTCACAAAAATTCTCCTTATTCGAATACGTCAATGGGTAGCTTTTCGTCAATTGAAAATCTGACAAACGAAGATATATTAACATTTTATAAAAAGTTTTTTCATTCGGGGAATCTCACTATGGCGTTTATCGGAGACATCTCTCCGGAAGTAGCATACAATCTTGCTGCAGCAAAATTCAACAATTGGCAACCGGAAAAATTCACGGAAATTAATGTCACGAAAGATAATCTTAGTAAAAATAATGAAATTTACATTGTTGATAAAAAAGATTTCGTACAATCGGATATTTATATAGGGCATCTTTCTGTACCTGTAAAGAATCCCGATTATATAAAGATGCTTTTGCTTAACACAATAATTGGCGGTACTTTTACTTCGAGGTTAAATAAAAGGCTACGTGAAAAAAGCGGTTATACTTACGGAATATCATCTTCTTTCAATATGAAGAAATATACCGGAGAATTTTTAGCCAGAACAAGTGTAAACACGGAAGTAACAGCAAATTCTATCGAGATAATTATTGACGAATTAATATCCATCGTATCAACGCAGGTGTTAAAAGTAGAACTTGATAATGCAAAAAATTATATCAAAGGAAGTTTTCCTTTGCAGATGGAAACTTCAAACTCAATTGCTTCAAGCCTGTTGAGACTGAAATTTTATGAACTCGAGAAAGATTTTTACAACACACTTTTTTCAAAGATGGAAAAAATAACGGTTGAAGATATTCACGAAACCGCAAAGAAACATATTCATCCTGAAAACGTTATAATCAGTATAGCAGGAAACGCAGAGCGAATTTCCAAATCTATGGAACAATTTGGGAATGTATCTGTTTTAAATAATATAAATTTTTAAATACGGTTCAATGCAGGAAATATTAAAAGATAATACATCGGATAAAGCATCAGTTAAAAGTCTTTGTGAAAATTACATATTACTTAAAAAAGAAATATCAAAAATAATTGTCGGTCAGTCAAACATAATCGAACAAATATTTGTGTCAGTATTATCGAAAGGGCATTGTTTATTGATAGGTGTTCCGGGGTTAGCTAAGACTTTGATAGTTAAGACACTCGCAGAAGTTTTTGATTTGAATTTCAGCAGAATACAATTCACCCCGGATTTGATGCCGTCAGATATTACAGGAACTGAAATATTGGAAAGCGCACTAAACGGAGGAAAGACTTTTAAATTTATAAAAGGTCCTATTTTCACAAATCTTCTTCTTGCTGATGAAATCAACAGAACTCCTCCAAAGACGCAGTCCGCATTGCTCGAGGCTATGCAGGAGCACAGAGTTACTGCAGCGGGGAACACTTATACTTTAGAAGAACCTTTCTTCGTACTTGCAACACAAAATCCAATCGAGCAGGAGGGAACTTATCCTTTACCCGAAGCTCAGCTTGACAGATTTATGTTTAATCTCTGGCTTGATTATCCATCAATAGATGAAGAAGTTGAAGTAATAAATAAAACAACAAGTTTATACGAACCGGTTCTTGAAAAAATATTTTCGAAACAAGAAATTATCAAATATCAAAACCTTGTAAGGAAAGTTCCGGTTGCTGATGAAGTTATCAGGTACGTCGTTAACGTAGTAACTAAATCACGCCCAACACATCCGACTGCTCCTAAATTCATAAAAGATTATCTGAGCTGGGGTGCCGGTCCAAGAGCATCACAATATCTCATTATAGGAGCAAAAGCTCTCTGCATTCTCGAAGGCAGGTTTTCACCTACAATAGATGATATTAAACGAATTTCAATATCTGTTTTAAGACACAGACTTATTCTGAATTTCAACGCTGAAGCTGACAATGTAAGCGTATTGGATTTAATAAACAAATTGTTCGAAGATAATAGTGGATAAGAGACTATTATGCAGTTTCTGTAATTAAAATCAAAGACTTCACTCCCTTTAACATTCTGTACTTATTTCATAATATTCGGCAAAATGGACTATTACATATATTGACTTTATTTGAGAATTTGACTAATTTGCAGTTTGTGGAATTTTCAAAATGTAATTTAAGTTATTAATTTTACTTGCTCAGCAAGAATTTACAAGATTTTATTAGATAAAGATGGCATTACGCAAATTAAAACCGACAACACCGGCGACAAGATATTACTCGATATCTTCGTTTGAAGAGGTTACAAAATCTACACCGGAAAAATCGTTGTTAACGCCGATAAAAAAATCAGGCGGAAGAAATAATCTCGGCAGGGTTACATCCCGTCACCGTGGTGGAGGACATAAGAGACGTTATAGAATCATCGATTTCAAGAGAACACGAACTGATGAAGCAAAAATAATTGCGATCGAATATGATCCGAATAGAACAGCAAGAATTGCATTATTACAGTATCCTGACGGAGAAAAAAATTATATGATTGCTCCGAATGATGTAAAAGTCGGAGATACTATCCAGTCTTCAAACGAAGCTGAAATTAAGTCTGGAAATACGATGACCGTAGATTCGATTCCGGTTGGAACATTTATTCATAACATTGAAATAAAGCCTGGAAAAGGTGCACAAATGGTTAGAAGCGCCGGAGCATCTGCTCAAATTCTTGCAAAAGACGAAAAATATTGTCAGGTTAAACTTCCATCAGGTGAAGTAAGGCTTATCAGAAAAGAATGTAAAGCAACAATAGGAATTGTCGGGAATATTGAACATGAAAATATCAGTATAGGTAAAGCAGGGAGATCAAGATGGATGGGGAAAAGACCTCACGTCAGAGGTGTGGCAATGAATCCTGTAGATCATCCGATGGGTGGTGGTGAAGGTAAAACATCCGGTGGCGGACATCCCGTCAGTCCCTGGGGCTTGCCTGCAAAAGGTTATAAAACTAGAAAAAAGAAAAATCCTTCAAATAAATTTGTAGTTAAAAAGAGGAAATAATTAATGTCTCGTTCGCTTAAAAAAGGTCCTTATATCAATTATGATTTGCTTGAAAAAGTTGAAAAACTGAATAAAAATAATCAAAAAAAGGTTGTTAAAACCTGGGCAAGAGCTTGTACCATAATTCCTGAATTTATCGGACATACTTTCGCTGTTCACAATGGTAATAAATTTATCCCGGTTTATGTTACTGAAAATATGGTCGGTCATAAATTAGGTGAGTTTTCACATACAAGAACTTTCAGAGCTCACTCAGGCCAAAGAAAAGAAGAGAAATCAGGAGGTGTTAAGTAAAGAATGGAAGCAAGAGCAATAAAAAGGTTTGAAGGTTCATCTCCGAGGAAAATGAGGCTCGTTGTGGACCTGATTCGTGAAAAAAGAATGGATGAAGCGATATCAATATTGAGATTTTCCAAGAAACATCCGGCTAAAGTTGTCGAAAAGACGCTATTATCTGCTTATTCAAATCTGATTAATAAATTAGATACAGGAAAATTAAATCAAAGTGATGTAATCGTAAAGGAAGTATTCGTGAACGGTGGTCCATCTATGAAGAGAATGCTGCCGGCTCCTCAGGGAAGAGCATATAAAATAAGGAAAAGATCTGCTCATCTCACTCTTGTGGTTGAAAATTTAGAAGTATAATTTTAATAAAGTTTAAAAAGATTAATTAAGGAGAATTTTTGGGACAAAAAACACACCCCATAGGTTTTAGACTAGGAGTCATAAACACTTGGGATTCTAATTGGTACGATGAAAAGAGCTTTTCGTCCAAGTTGAAAGAAGATTCGCTAATAAGGAGCTATCTCAAGAAGAGACTTGAAAAAGCAGGAGTTGCAAAAATAACTATTGAAAGAACTTTAAAGAAAATAACTTTAACAATCTTTACTTCCCGTCCCGGTTTTGTTATAGGTAAAAGCGGACAAGAAATTACTAAGCTCGAGAATGAAATAAAAAATGTTACGAGCAAAGAAGTAAAGATCAACGTACATGAGATTAAAAAACCGGAGTTAAGTGCTCAATTGGTTGCTGAAAACATATCCGCACAAATAGCCAACAGGGTTTCTTTCAGAAGAGCAATGAAACAATCTATAACAGCTTCAATGAGAATGGGAGCTGAAGGAATTAAAATTATGTGTGCCGGAAGATTAGGCGGTGCAGAAATTGCGAGAACCGAACAATATAAAGACGGCAGAATCCCATTGCAGACATTGAGAGCAGATATTGATTATGCCTCCGTAACTTCACATACGATTTATGGTGCAATTGGAATAAAAGTTTGGATTTGCAGGGGTGAAAAATTGTTAAAAAATAATTATTAATACAAAAACAAGAATCGGAGTTTATAATTTATGCTGATGCCGAAAAGGGTCAAATACAGAAAGACCCAAAAAGGAAATAGAAGAGGAAAAGCAGGCCGTGGTAATCTGGTTACTTTTGGTACATACGGTTTGAAAGCGATGGATGCTTGCTGGGTGACTGACAGACAAATTGAAGCCGCTAGAGTTGCACTTACCAGGCATATGAAAAGAGACGGTAAAGTATGGATAAGAATATTTCCCGATAAACCTGTTACTAAAAAACCTGCTGAAACTCGAATGGGTAAAGGAAAAGGTGCTCCTGAATATTGGGTAGCAGTTATCCAGCCCGGGAAAATAATGTTTGAAGTTGATGGTGTAACACCTGAGGTTGCTGAAGAATCTCTGAGACTTGCATCACATAAACTTCCACTGAAGACTAAATTTGTAAAAAGAGTATCATAAGAATTTTATATGAAAACATATCAAATAAGAGAATTACCAACTGAAGATCTTAAAAACAGTTTAAAAGATAACATTGAAGCACTTGAGAATTTTAAATTTCAGCACGCTTCCGGACAGCTTGAAAATTATAAAGGTATAACGAATACAAAAAAATTGATTGCGAGACTTAAAACACTATTGAAAGAAAGAGAATTAGGAATCAATTCAAAGAAAATTAAAAAATAATTAAATATTTATAACGATTAAAGATGGTTGACGAAAAAAATATAAATGAAGATAATCAAAACGTTAACGAAGAGACTCCAGAAGTAATGCCGGAGATTACTCCGGAAGTTGTTTCAAATGAGACCCCAGAGGTGACGAATGAGATGCCTGAAGTGGTTTCCGAGGAAGTTTCAAATAAACGGAATAACAGGAAGACTAAGGTCGGAAAAGTACTTAGTGATAAAATGGATAAGTCAATTACCGTTTCAGTTGAAAAAAAGGTCAAACATCCTTTGTATAAGAAATTTTTCAAAAAGACTACGAAATTCGTGGCGCATGATGAAAAAAATGAATGCAGGACAGGTGATATAGTAAAAATTATGGAAGTAAGACCTTTAAGCAAGAATAAAAGATGGCGTTTAGTTGAAATAGTAGAAAAAGCAAAATAATATAAATAAGAAAAGTTAAAGAGAGAAATTAAAAATGATTCAGGAAGAAACAAATCTTACGGTAGCAGATAATTCAGGAGCTAAATCGGTACGTTGCATTAGAGTGTTAGGCGGGTCTGATAGACGATATGCCGGTGTCGGAGATATTGTAGTGGTTTCAGTGAAATCTGCAATTCCGGGTGGTGCTGTAAAAAAAGGTGAAGTATCTAGAGCGGTGATCGTAAGAACAGTTAAAGAAACTAAAAGGAAAGATGGAAGTTATATTAAATTTGATGAAAATGCGGCTGTATTGATCAACGCACAAAATGAACCCCGTGGAACAAGAATATTTGGTCCCGTAGCACGCGAATTAAGAGAAAAACAGTTTATGAAAATCATTTCTTTAGCGCCTGAAGTAATATAAAAAGTAAAAAAGTCAGAAAAATGATAAAATCAAGACTCAAGAAAAACGATTCAGTGAAAGTATTAAGCGGAAACTCTAAAGGTACCGTAGGAAAAATATTATTTATTGACAGGGAAAAGGGAAGAGTTATTGTTGAAGGTGTAAATATTATTCATCGTCACACAAAGCCAAAACAAAAAAGCCCTCAAGGTGGAATTATAAGAAGAGAAGCCCCTATCAACATTTCCAATGTTCAACTGATGTGTCCTAAAACGAACAAACCAACACGCATAAGTATGGAAATTATCAGTGACGATAAATCAGGGAAAGTGAAAAGAATGAGAAAAAGCATAAAATCAGGAGATATTATAATATCTTAATGCTTAACAGATATTTTTGAAAATTAAGTCAAAAAAGTTATAAAATTTTAATATAAATGGCAAAGACAAAGTTAGATAGAAAAAAAGGCAGCGAAGAAGAAGTAAAGCAAAAAGGCAAACAGGAATCTAAATCTAAAAAAAGTGATAAGTTTGTTGAAGAGAAAGTTCCTGTCAGATTATTAGAGCATTACCGTTCGAAAGTTATACCTGAAATGCAGAAAAAGTTCAGTTATAAAAATATTATGCAGGTGCCTAAACTTCAGAAAATTTGTCTGAACGTAGGAGTTGGGGAAGCGGTTGCAGATCCAAAACTGATTGAATCAACTGTAAAAGATATTGAAGCTATCGCAGGTCAAAAGCCGGCGGTTGTAAAAGCAAAAAAATCAGTTTCAAACTTCAAGTTAAGGGAAGGTATGAACATTGGTGTCAGAGTCACTTTAAGAAACGCAAGAATGTATGAATTTTTAGATAGATTAGTTAATGTATCAATTCCAAGAATCAGAGATTTCAGAGGACTTCCGGATAAAAGTTTTGATGGCAGAGGAAATTATTCTCTCGGAATAAAAGAACAGATAATATTCCCTGAAATAAATGTTGATAATGTAAATAAAATTGGTGGCATGGATATTACATTCGTAACAAGTGCAAAAACAGATGAAGAAGCGTATGCACTTTTAAAACATTTTGGTTTACCTTTTAGTACAAAACAACAAAATTAATATAAATTAATGGCAAGAAAAGCGTTAATAGTCAAACAAGAAAGAAGAGAGCGTATTGTTAAGAAATATGCTGAAAAAAGAAAAGAGTTAAAGGATAAAGGTGACTATGCAGGTTTAGCAAAACTGCCGAGAGACAGCAGTGCAACCAGATTACATAACAGATGCATGGTTACGGGGCGCGCACGTTCATATTACAGGAAATTCGGAGTATCGAGACTCGTTTTCCGTGAGTTGGCATTACAGGGAAAAATTCCCGGTATTATAAAATCAAGCTGGTAAAATAAAAAATAGGAGTATATTAAAACTATGTCAATGACTGACCCAATTTCAGATTATTTAACAAGATTACGAAACGCTTTAAAAGCGGAAAAAAAATCGGTTGATATTCCCGCTTCAAAATTCAAAATTGCATTGAGTGAAATTTTAAAAACTACCGGCTATATTAATGATTTTTCGTTGATTGAAACAGAAGATAAAAAGAAATTTGTTGCGATTAAATTGAAATATCATAATGGAGAAAGCGTAATAGAAGGATTAAAAAGAGTCAGCAGACCCGGGATAAGAAGATACGTGAGATATGAAGAACTTCCAAGGGTTAAAAATGGTTTAGGTGTAGTAGTTGTATCGACTTCCAAAGGGTTAATGACTGAAAAGAAAGCTAAAGCACTGAAAGTTGGCGGTGAAGTTGTTTGTAAAGTTTGGTAAATATTAATTAATAGTAAATTTATTTAAAATGAGCAGAATAGGAAAGAAACCAATACTAATAAGCAAAGGTATAAAAATTTCCAGAACCGGTAATTCTTTTGAAGTATCGGGTCCAAAAGGAAAACTTGCTGTTGCGGTTGAAGGGGATATTGATGTAGCAATTAGCGATAGCGAGATTACTGTTAGCAGAAGAAACGAATTAAAGAAAAATAAAGCTCTGCACGGTTTATACAGATCACTTTTACAGAATATGATAACCGGTGTAACGGAAGGGTTTTCTAAAAAACTCGAATTAGTCGGAATAGGTTACAGAGCTGAAATGAAAGGAAAGTCTCTGGTGCTTCAGTTAGGTTATTCACATCCAATTGTGTTTAATGCTCCTGAAGGCGTAAATTTAGAAGTATCAGGAACAAACAATATAGTTATATCAGGAATCGATAAACAATTGGTCGGTCTAATCGCTGCAAAAATCAGAACATTCAGACCGCCAGAACCATACAAAGGCAAAGGTATTAAATATGAAAATGAAGTGATTAGAAGAAAAGCAGGAAAAACAGCAGCTAAATAATATTATAAAAAATTAAAGCAATTGATATAAAGTGAATAAGGCAAAACTAAAAAACATAGACAGAAGACATAAAATCAAGTTTAAGATAAGGAAGAAAATAAAAGGAACGGCTGAAAAACCGAGACTTGTAGTTTTCCGGAGTCTTACTCATATTTATACTCAGTTAGTAGATGATGTTAATGGAAAAACCTTGTTTTCAGTATCTTCTAACAATAAAGGAATAGCCGAAAAAATTTCAGGAGAGAAAGGAAACATCCCGAAAAGTAAATTGATTGGAAAACTAACTGCTGAGAAAGCAATTTCTCAAAAGATAAGTGAAGTTGTGTTCGATAGAAACGGATATTTATATCATGGCAGAGTAAAGGCTGTTGCTGATGGTGCAAGAGAAGGTGGATTAAAATTTTAATCCAAGTATATTGGATTGTTTTTTTGATACTTAATTGATACTTTCTCGGGTCGTCTAATGGCAGGACAGCGGCCTTTGGAGCCGTTAGCGGAGGTTCGAATCCTCCCCTGAGAACAAGGTAACTGATAGATATTAATACTATATAAGAAGAACTGTTTAGAATTTAGTTAAGGGAATCAATGTAATATTTACATATTTATATGTTTATTTTATTATTAAATTTTTTTATATTATTTATATTAGATGAAAAAAAGGAATATAAAGGCAGGTGAATTAGAACTTAAAGAGAAACTCGTTTATATCGGAAGAGTTGCTAAAGTTGTTAAGGGCGGAAGAAGATTTAGTTTTAGCGCAGTAAGTGTTGTTGGTGATGGAAAAGGACACGTAGGATTCGGACTTGGTAAAGCAAACGAAGTAACAGATTCCATCAGGAAAAGTGTCGAAGATGCGAGGAAGAATTTAATTGGTGTACCAATTTTGAAAGGTACAATTCCGCATGAGATCATCGGTAAGTATGGTGCAGCAAAAGTTCTTTTAAAACCCGCAGCTCCGGGAACAGGAATAATTGCAGGACACGGGGTTAGGGCAGTCCTTGAATCTGCCGGAGTCGAAGATGTTTTAACTAAACTTTTAGGCTCTTCTAATCCTCACAATGTTGTAAAAGCTACGATGAAAGCTTTAACCAGCCTTAAAGATGCAAAATTCATGGCTGAAAAAAGAGGAATAAGTATTAAAGAAGTATTTACATTATAAAATATAAGTCTTTAGAAATAAATGGCGAATACAATCAAAATAACTCAGGTTAAAAGTGTAATAGACAGGTTAGAGAATCAAAAAAGGGTTATTATAGCTTTAGGATTGGGACGACCCAATTACAGCGTTATAAAAAACGACACGCCTCAGATAAGAGGAATGATTGAAAAAGTGAAACATTTGGTGAAAATTGAGGTATCATAAGAAAATTCTTTTAAAAAGTTATTTTATTAACTATCGAAAGGAATGTTTATGGTATAAAATTATCATAATAGCTAAAGATTTTTTGCAACAAAAACAAATTATTTATTAACCAAAATGAAAGGATTCAAAAAATGAAAAAATTATTCATTAGTTTAATGTTAGTTTTTTTAATCTCTAGTTTTTCTTTTGCACAAATCAACAAAAATTGGGACGGTACAAAACCAGAAATTTATACCGGATCAAAGAACTTTGTGTTCGTGTATTCTCCTTTTGTAAGTGCTAACTTAGGTTCAGTATATTCTGGTTCGTTCTCAAATTTCCAGGATACTTCAAATGTTAGTCTATCCAACTTATACGGTATTGGTTTTCAATATTATGTTACTCCACAAATTGCTGTAGCTCTTGGTTTGCAATTTGGGACAAGCTCATTCGAACCGACCTGGGCTGGACAAACAGTTAAATATACCACTACTTCGTTTGGTGTTTCTGTTGATGGTAACTACCATTTTAAATCCCTTTACAGTGTTTCTCCTTATTTTGGATTAAATGTTAATCTCGGAACCGGAAGCACAACTTATGAAGCAACATCTGGTACAAACACTTATACAAGTAAATCAAGTGGAAATTCCATTGGTTTCGGTTTGAATTTTGGATTTGATTGGTATTTCACACCCGGACTTTCTTTAGGTGGAAAATATACATTAGGAATGGCAATGAATAGTGCACCGGATGGAACTATAACAAACGGTGGAACTACCGTTACATATACAGGTCCAAAAACATCTACTTTTGGAACCGGACTTGGAAGTATAATGTTAAACGTTCATTTCTAAAAATGAATTTAAAATTGAGTTGAAATAAGTCAATTTTTTCATACAGACCCCTTGCTTGAAAACAAGGGGTCTGTTTATTAAAAAGTTAATAAAAACAGCGATTAAATAAATAAGAAAAACAGCAAAGATAATAATTTAATGGATATTTTAAGCAACCTAAAATACGCAGAAGGTTCAAGACACAGGAAGAAAAGAGTCGGAAGAGGGCAAGGTTCAGGATTTGGAGGAACATCCACGAGAGGTGAGAATGGTGCCAAGTCAAGATCAGGAAACAAAAACAGAGCCTGGTTTGAAGGCGGACAGATGCCATTACAACGAAGAGTTCCAAAATTTGGTTTTAAAAATATTAACCGCACTGAATACAATGTAATTAATGTCGGTGATATTCAGAAACTTATTGATACCGGTAAAATTGAAAAATCCGGTTTAAACAAAGAGTATTTTCTTAATAAAAGAATAATTAAAAACAGCAAATTCCCCTTAAAGATATTAGGCAATGGAGATATAAACTCTTCTATCGAAATTTCTGCAGATGCTTATAGTTCAACTGCAAAAGAAAAAATCGAGAAAGCCGGAGGCAAGGCAGTAAATATATGAGCGGTTTTGTAAGTAGTTTTAGAAATATTTTCAAGATCGAAGAACTCCGCAGCAGAATTTTTTTCACAATTGCATTACTGATAGTTGTAAGAATTGGTGCACACATAACTCTTCCGGGAATTGATGCCGCAAAGCTGGCTGAATTAGGGAAGACAAGTGATAATTCGCTGTTCGGACTTTATGATATGTTTGTCGGTGGAGCATTTAGTAAAGCTGCAATTTTTGCTTTGGGTATTATGCCCTATATTAGCTCCTCTATCATAATCCAGCTATTGGGAGCAGTTTTTCCATATTTCCAAAAACTTCAAAAAGAAGGGGAAGATGGAAGAAAAAAGATCAATCAGTTGACAAGATTAGGTACTCTGCCGGTAGCAGCGCTTCAGGCATGGGGTGTGAGTGTTCAATTATATTCCAGAGGAGGTACGGGATCAGTTATATACCCTGAAATTTCCCATTTCGTTTTTACGTTATCGACAGTAATATTTTTGACTGCAGGTACAATCTTTATGATGTGGCTTGGCGAACAAATTACTGAACGAGGAATTGGAAACGGAATATCACTTATAATATTTATCGGAATCATAGACAGATTCCCATATTCGATTTTTGACGAAATAAAGTTGGTCAAAGACGGAGGACAGAATCTTTTAATTGAATTATTGTATGTTGCCGGATTCGTTTTTATTGTAGCGGGCGTAATTGCTGTCACTGTTGCAACGAGGAAAATACCTGTACAATATGCTAAACGTGTTATTGGAAGAAAGGTTTTCGGTGGCGTAACTCAGTATATTCCGATGAAGGTTAATCAGGCAGGTGTAATGCCTATTATATTTGCTCAGTCAATCATGTTTATTCCAAATACTTTTTTATCTTTTTTCCCTAATAGCGATTTTATGCAGGGAGTAGCAAAGTATTTTGAATATACAGGTTCTTTATATTCTGTGATTTATGCTTTGATGATAATATTTTTCACATATTTTTATACTGCTATTGCTTTTAATCCAAAAGATGTAGCAGATAATATGAAAAAACAGGGTGGATTTATTCCGGGAGTGAGACCGGGGAAACCTACCTCAGATTTTATTGACAATATTTTAACAAAGATAACTTTACCCGGATCAATATTCCTCGCAATTATTGCTATAATGCCGAATATTCTTGTAAAATTAGGAGTTACTCCGGGATTTTCATCATTCTTCGGAGGAACGAGTCTTTTGATTGTTGTCGGTGTTACACTTGATACTTTGCAGCAAATAGAGTCACATTTATTGATGAGACATTATGACGGATTTATGAAAGGTACAAAATTAAAATCGAGAAGGTATTAATTTAAATGTCTTTAATTAAGTCTTTAAAAGAAATAGAACTAATTAGAGAAAGTTCTAAAATAGTAAGTGAAGTTCTTAAATATTTAAAAAGTTTTATCAGTGATGGGGTTAAAACCTCCGAACTCGACCGTTTAGCAGAAGAATTTATTATTTCGAAAAATGCATATCCTGCCTTTAAAGGATACAAAGTGAAACGAAATAAATTTCCTGCGAGTCTATGCATTTCTATCAACGAAGAAGTAGTTCATGGCATACCATCCGACAGCAGGATACTTAGAAATGGTGATATTGTTTCTATTGATGTGGGAGTTAGGAAAGACGGATATTATGGTGATGGTGCATATACCTTTGAAGTCGGGGAAGTAAATGAAAAGAAGAAACGTCTGTTAAAGATTACTGAAGAATCTCTTTATAAAGGGATTAGTAAAGCGGTTGAAGGAAATACCGTAAATGATATTTCCTGTGCTATACAAAATTATGTGGAAGGATCCGGATTTGGAGTAGTAAGGGAATTAGTCGGTCACGGTATAGGAAAAAATCTTCACGAAGAACCGGCAATTCCGAACTTTTACAGTTCGGCAAATACGACAAGGTTGAAAAGCGGAATGGTATTGGCGATAGAACCCATGGTAAATTACGGGAGTTTTAGTGTGATTACAAAAAATGACGGATGGACAGTGGTCACGGGTGATGGTGAGCCTTCGGCTCATTTTGAACATACTATTTGTGTTACGATTAGTAAACCGGAAATTTTGACGATTTAATTTAAATCATTTTTATTAAACTGAATGGCTAAACAAGATTCAATAAAGGTTGATGGTATAATTACTGAAATTTTACCTAATACAACTTTTAAAGTCAAACTGGAAAACGGACATGAAGTTTTAGCGCATATTTCAGGAAAAATGAGAATGAATTTTATCAGAATTTTACAAGGTGACAAAGTAACAGTTGAGTTATCGCCTTATGATTTAACAAAAGGCAGAATTACATACAGATATAAATAAATTATAACACAATGAAAGTAAGAAGTTCAGTTAAAAAGATGTGTGATAAGTGCAAAATAATAAAGCGCAAAGGCGTTGTAAGAGTTATATGCACTAATCCCAAACACAAACAAAGACAAGGATAATTTTAATTAATAAACAGTAAAATCAGGAGATATTAAAATTGGCAAGAATTGCTGGAATAGATCTTCCAAAAAACAAAAGAATAGTAATTGGCTTAACTTCTATTTTCGGAATAGGGGTTTCGACTTCCCAAAAAATATTGGGCAAACTCGGTATTAATGAGAATACAAAGGTTTCCGCACTAACAGACGATGAAGTTAACCAGATTCGTTCTCAAATAGCCAATGAGGTCAAGGTCGAAGGTGCACTTCGTTCAGAAGTTCAGATGAATATCAAGAGGTTGATGGATATCGGGACACACCGGGGTAAAAGACACAGAAAAGGACTACCTGTACGTGGACAGCGAACAAGAACCAATGCAAGGACAAGAAAAGGTAAGAGAAAAACTGTTGCAGGTAAAAAGAAAGCGGCAGCTAAAAAGTAAAATATAGTTTTGTTTAAATTAACAATTAAGGTATAAAATTGGCAAAAACGGTAAAAAAAGCTAAAAAGAAAATTCAGGTAGAGTCAAACGGAGTTGCTCACGTAAAAGCTACTTTCAATAACGTGATTGTAACTTTGACTGACTTATATGGGAATACAATTTCCTGGGCTTCATCCGGAAAAATGGGATTCAAGGGATCTAAAAAGAATACTCCTTTCGCGGCACAGCTTACGGCAGAAGCAGCAGCCAAAGAGGCTTTCGATCTTGGTCTAAGAAAAGTAGAAGTACTTATTAAAGGAGTCGGTTCCGGCAGAGATGCCGCAGTGAGATCACTGGCAACTTCAGGACTTGATATTTCCAGCATTAAAGATATTACTCCTCTTCCTCATAATGGCTGCAGACCTCCGAAAAAGAGAAGAGTATAATTTTATAATTTTTATTAAAGAAAAATTTAATAGCGAATAATGGCAAGATATACAGACGCAAATTGCAAACTCTGTAGAAGAGAAAGACAAAAATTATTTTTAAAGGGCACAAAATGTTTTACAGATAAATGTCCGATAGAATCGCGGAATTTTCCTCCGGGTCAGCATGGACAAACAAGAAAACCCAGAATAACTGACTATGCGGTACAGTTAAGAGAAAAACAAAAAATCCGTAAAACATACGGGTTACTTGAAAAGCAGTTCCATAATTATTTTGTGAAGGCATCGAGGAAAAAAGGTGTAACAGGTGATAATCTTGTTCAAATACTCGAAAGCCGTTTTGACAATACTTTATACCGCCTTGGGTTAGCTCCTTCAAGGAAAGCAGCAAGACAGATAATCACGCATCGCCATTTTACTGTAAATAAAAAAATAGTCAATATTCCTTCATATCTTTTAAAAGCAGGTGATGTAATCCAGGTAAGAGATAAAAGCAAAAAGCTTCAGGTCATTCATGATTCTATGAAGAGGATGAAAGAAAATATGCTCCCAACCTGGTTATCTCTCGATAAAGCAAATATGAATGGAGTATATCTCCATATTCCAGAAAGAGCTGATGTACCATTCATTGGAAACGAACAATTGGTTGTGGAATTATATTCCAAATAAATAAAGTTTTTAATAAATAATATAAATTCAATTTTACAAATATAATGAAAATTAATCATTTACAAATGCCGGAAAAAGTTGTTATAGAAGAATCTTCTTATACAGAAACGTTCGGCAGATTTATAGTTCAACCTCTTGAAAGAGGTTATGCAGTAACAATCGGAAATTCTTTAAGAAGGGTATTGATATCATCGCTACCGGGTACAGCAATCGTTGCTATAAAAGTAAATGATGTTCCGCACGAATTTTCAACTATTAAAGGTGTAGTTGAAGATGTATCAGAAATGGTCCTGAATTTAAAAGAAATCAGATTCAAAGATATTACTAAAAAATCCAATAAGATAGAATTAAAATTTAAAGGCGCTAAAGAATTTACAGCAAGAGATATACAAAACGCAACTGCGGATTTTGAAATTTTAAATCCTGATGTTCATATTGCTACTTTAAATAAGGATGCGGTTATCGATCTTGAATTGCGAATCGGAAACGGAATCGGATATGTTCCGTCTGAAGAAAACAAAAAATATGAATTACCTCTTACATATATCCCGATTGATTCAATCTATTCACCGGTAAAAAATGTCAACTTTGTAATTGAGAATACGAGAGTTGGGCAAATTACGGATTATGAAAAACTAATACTTGAAGTCACAACTGACGGTTCAATTAATCCTGAAGAAGCAGTTCTGCTTTCTTCAAGAATATTAAAAGAGCATTTGCAATTATTTCTTGATCTTAAACCCGACATGCAGGATTCTGTACCGGTTGAAGAAGAAAAGAACGAAGAATTTGAAATGGTAAAGAAAGTATTGCTGATGCCTGTTGATGAACTGGATCTATCGGTGAGATCGCAGAATTGTTTAAGATCTGCAAATATCAAAACAATCGCTGATTTAGTCAGCAAAAATGAATCTGAAATGCTTCATTACAGAAATTTTGGAAGAAAATCCCTTGCTGAATTGGGTGAGCTTATTGAAAGCTACAACCTGAATTTTGGGATGGACATCTCGAAATATCTGAAAGATGAAGGCAAGTAATTTTTATTGTTAAATTATCATAAAAACGGTTAATTAGAATGGTACACAGGAAAAAAGGCAGAAAGTTAAAAAGAACAGCCAGTCATAGAAAAGCATTACTTTCAAATTTAGCAATATCACTAATCAAATATAAAAGAATTAAAACGACTGAAGCAAAAGCCAAAGAATTAAGAACATATATTGAGCCATTTATAACAAAGGCAAAAATAGCATTTTTGGATCCGGATAAAAATGTTCATCAAAGACGTATTACTGCAAGTATGATAAAAGATAGAGAAGCGATTCAGATTCTTTTTGATGAGATTGGACAAATGGTAAAGAACAGACCCGGAGGTTACACGAGAGTTCTCAAAACAGGATTCAGGGCAGGAGATGGAGCAAACGAAGCTATCATAGAATTAGTTGATTATGATGTAGCAAAACTAAAATCGGCAAAGGCTGATGCAAAAGCTGAAGCAAAAGAATCGAAGAAAAAAGCCGAAAGTAAAGGGAAAACTCCTAAAGAAGAAACAGCTGAAAAGGATATGGTCGAAGCCGAAGAGAAGAAGAAAAGTACAAAATCCAAAACGAAAAAAGAGCCGAAAGAAAAAACAGAAAAGAAAGAAAAATCAAAAATTAAACAAAGCGATAAAGCCGAATCTAAACCTAGAGCCCCAAAATCGAAAACCGGGAAAGAAGAAAAATCAAAAGTGACAACAAAACACACCGGGAAGAAAAAAGGTTAGCAATATTTATTCATTTAAAAAGTTAATTTTTATTATTATTTTTGAAGTAACAAATTTCTCGGCATAAATTATTTTTTTTAAACCCTTAACTTAAATGTCTTGAAAAACGGAATATTTTTAAAAAAGATGTTAGGAAATTAAGTTAAGGGTTTTTTTATTATCAAACTTTTAAGAATGAAAATTACATCCGCTGAATTTATAGATAGTATATACGATTTAAGGACTTTACCTAAATCCGTACTCTCAGAATTTGTTTTCGTAGGAAGATCGAACGTCGGAAAATCTTCACTCGTAAATAAAATATGCGGTAAAAAGAAACTTGCAAAGGTTGGCTCTGTCCCCGGGAAAACAAGACAACTGAATTACTTCCTGATAAATGAAAATTTTTACCTCGTAGATCTTCCCGGATATGGATATGCAAAAGTTCCTGAACAGATTAGAGCCGGATGGAGAAAACTTGTTGAAGATTACATCAGTGAAAGACAAAATGTAAGTATGGTATTTGTGCTTATAGATGCCAGGCACGAGCCGACTTATCTTGATGAACTTATGGTGAGCTGGCTTGAGTATTATGAAATTCCTTACGCAATCGTACTTACGAAATCCGATAAGATTTCCAAAAATAAAATGGAAAAGCAAATCTACCGTGCTTCTAAAATAGTTAATAATGAAGATATGTGTAAGGACTATATTCCTTTCTCAATTATTTCCGGTGAAGGTAAAAACGAAATTCTTGGCTTGATATTCGGCGAGCTAAAAAGTCCGAAAAAGTAATTTCTTTTTTTCGCATTTCCTAAACCCTGATTCTTGGAAAAAATAAATATTTTAATTGCAGGCGATATTGATTTAAGTAATCTGGATATATTTCCCGAAAAGAATTTCAATATCATAATAAATCCGGGAATAGAAAATCAAACTATTCTCGACTCATCTGATCAGTTCGATTGCATGATCATAAGAAGTACACGTATGATAGACAGGCATTTCCTCGATAAATGCAATATGAAAGTAATTGCAACATGCTCGAGAGGGTGTGATAATATAGATGCGGAATATGCAAGAAAAAAAAATATTGTAATAATAAAAGCTATTGATGGGAATTCTATTTCCACTGCTGAACATACTATAGGTTTAATATTAAATATTTTCAAACAAATCAATTACTCGGATTATCTTGTCAGAAGTAATCAGTTCGGAATTAATAATTTTCAAAGAAATGAATTAAATGGTAAAACGATTGGAATAATCGGTATAGGAAAAGTAGGTAGTAAAGTTGCAAAATTAGCAAAATCTTTTGGTATGGAATTATTAATTAATGACATTAATAAAAAATTAAAATTTAAATACAAAATATATAAATTTGTAAATATAAATTATCTTCTAAAGAACTCAGATATTGTAACTTTGCATATCCCCCTGAATAAAGATAATAAAAAATTTATTTCAAAAAGGAAAATTGATTTAATTCGGGAAACATCAGTATTAATCAATACTTCGCGGGGTGGAGTTATTGACGAGGAATATCTGATTGAATCTTTAAAAAGGAAAAAAATCAAGTTTGCAGGATTAGATGTTTTTAATAATGAACCTGCTATCAATAAAAAATTTAGCAGCCTGAAAAATGTTCTTATGACGAATCATATCGCAGGTAAAACCGAAGAAAGTAAATATAAAATAGCAGAAGAAATAATTAGACAAATAAAAAAATATTTTAAAAATTAGATTGATTTTTATAAAAACTTATAAATTGAAACTTTGATTTTACAAGTAATTAACGAAATTCTATATTGACAAATTATATAATTAGTATTATATTAATTACAAGTTTTATTTAATATTGTACGTTTAAGTAAATTTTTTCTAAATAAAAAATAAAGGAGAGAAAAATGTTTAATAAATTACTCACATTAGCGTTTGCTATGTGTTTCTTATCTTCAATACTTTATGCGGGTCCGAGAAAATTGACATATAATGAAAAACAATCATCAAAAATGTCAAGTTTCAAAATGACCCTTGTAGGTGATGCAGTTGTTTATATGAAGGAGGGCGCAATAAATAATGTTAAAATAGGTCCATATAAATCTATCAAGACATCATTAGCTCCGAATTTTTCAAGAATTACAGAGATTGATGGGATTCCAAATACTATCACATTTACTACAATGGGACCGACGGCTTATACGCTTCAATCAAATGGGTCACCCCTTGAAATCTGGCAGGATCCAGCAACTCCTGTTAACCTTCATTGTGCTTTTACTTTTTCCCCGAATCCTGACCCGGCACCAGCTTTTAATGGAAGGTTAGTTAAATATTACTTCAGTTCAGATGCTGGAACTACTTGGTCTTTTATATCAAATGTTCCTAGTTTAAGGGCAGGATTTGTCAATATTTCGGGCAACTCTGAAGGTAATGCATTGATTGCAGACCATACTGGTTTAACAGTAGGTGGTACAAATAGAACTGTTGTATTTATTGATGCATTCCCAGGCGTAGGTGTATTTACACCTTTAGACCCGGGATTGGCAGGTACTAACCCTTATATATGGCCAAGTATCGTTGCAACAAGTAATGTCTCCCTTACTAATAAATTTGTAATAATCGGATCTGTGAATAATACCACTTTTGATAGTACTTTTTTAAATACCGGAACTTCATTTAGTTCTTCCACATTTTTAGGATGGACACCAGTACAAAGTGCATCTGCAAATAGTTATATGCTTGCAAGAAGTGATGACGGTTCAAGAATCGGTTTAGTAAATGTTGCCAACGGTTATACTGACGCACCTGACTATGGTGACGTTTTATTCAGAGAATCCACAGATAATGGTACATCTTTCTCTGCTCCTACAAAGATTTTTGATGCTGTGTGGGGTAGTGGTGATAGTATTTGTGCATTAAATGGTGTTTCAATTTGTTATAATGGCAATGTTCCGAAAATTGTCTGGGAAAATGTTAAACAAACCACTGCTGGAAATTTCTATCCTGGTTATCCATCACAACTCAGATACTGGTCTTCAGACTTACCGGGTTCCGACCCCAACAGAAGTGTAATTATTGCAGATACAAATAACTTAGGATATCATCCATATTTTCACAGCGGTCCTAATGCAACTGTAGATGGTTACAGTAATACAACCAGACCGGTTATTGGAAAATCAAGTACAGGTAATGTTTTATTTGTTGCTGTGATGGTACCATCAGACTTTGTTGGTAATGCTCCGGATACAGTTAGTTATATGAACATTTATTATTTGGTTTCCGGTAATAATGGAACATCATGGAATGCACCGGTACAATTGAATCCTTCTACTCCGGTAAGAGATTGGGTTTTTCCAAGTGTTTCTCAAACAAACGAAAAAGTAGGTTCAAATTATGTGTTTAATGTTGTTTGCGTATCTGACTCATTACCCGGCAATTATTCAACTTACACAGGTAATCCACAGACTGACGCAACAGTACATTATGTTCAAATTTCAATTCCCGAATCAATTGGAGTTGGGAACATAACAACACAGATTCCGGATAATTTTAGTCTTGAACAAAACTATCCTAATCCGTTCAATCCTACAACAACAATCAGGTTTGCGATTCCGAAAACTTCTTCAGTAACTATTAAGGTTTTCAATGTAAATGGTCAGCTTATTGAAACATTAGTAAATAATGAAAGGGTTTCAGCAGGAACCAATGAAGTTAAATTTAATGCAACTAACCTGTCGAGTGGAATTTATTTCTACACAATACAGGCTGGTGATTTCAAGGATACAAAGAAAATGTTGCTTATCAAATAAATTTTTATAATTGTTAATGAACATAACAACCCTCATAATGCGTTTCGACGAAATGTTTATGGGGGTTGTTTTTTTTAAAATAACCTTAAACATCGGAGGTAAAGATGAGGGATTATACTCTTTCTAAAGTTATTTCCCTTTTTATATTTGTACTTCTCTTTTTTTGCTCGACAGAAATTTTTGCTCAATCTACAGGCAGCATAGGCGGTCTTATAGTTGACGCAAAAGATAATTCCCCGCTTGCGGGAGCTACAGTAAAAATCGTCGGAACAAACCAGGGAGCAATCACAAACGACAATGGTGACTATGTTATTCTAAATGTAGATGTAGGGACTTATGATGTAGAAGCATCTTATGTCGGATATGACAAAAAAATTCAAACCGGCGTTAGGGTCTCAGTAGATATGAAGACCAAAGTCAATTTTGAATTAGCTACTATGGGCGGTATTACAACAGAAATTATTACTGTTGAAGCAGAAAGAAAAGGCATTGACGTAGAACAAAGCGGTCGTGTTATTGAAAATTCAACAATCAATAATTCAGGTGTCCGCGGTATTACAAACATCGTTGCAAAAACCGCAGGTGTCGTTCAGGATGAACGGGGCGGCGCTATTAACGTAAGAGGCGGCAGAACCAATGAAAACGTTATAATCGTTGATGGCGTTGAAACAACGAATCCGTTAGACGGTACTTCAAGAGCGTTCATTCCGAATAACCTATTACAGGAAATCTCAGTATTAACAGGCGGTTTCGGTGCAGAATACGGAAACGTACTCAGCGGCGTTATTAACGTTTCCACAAGAAGCGGTTCCGATAAATACACGGGATCCTTTGAAGCAATCACTGATGAATTTACCAACAGATGGATTGATACAAAATCCACCGGATACAATTTATATAATGTCAGCTTTGGCGGTCCTCTTATTCCGACAAAAGGTCTTTCTAAAGTGATTAACTTCTTCGGAAGTCTTGAGAGATCCTTCCAGAGAATCACGATAGGTTCGTGGATACTTGATAAAGTACCGACTATCGTTCCGAACGGCAACCTTAGAGATAATGAAAACGGAAGTTATTCCATCAGCGGCAGATTGAATTTTAACCTGACGGAAATCCAAACTTCCAATATTCCGCTCCAGTTAAAACTTGGTGCTACTCTCAATTCATCAAAAGGCAGAGTACTATACGGTTCAAATGTATATAACTACGTTGATCCAGTTTCAGGGAATGTTATAAGCAATTCATTCAGAAATCCTGTTACGGATAACACTGACAATCTATATTATGCGAGGTTAATACACAACGTATCAAGCAAATTCTTTTACGAATTGCAGGGCAGTTATTACAGTTCAAGGGCTGAACAATATGACCCGATTTTTGGTGATAAATTGACAAGATACGGCGATACTGCATATAATCCTGATTTAGCAAGATACGGACTCACACAAGGAGGAAATCTTGGATTAGACCCGAATACTGCTTACCTTTATGGAAGAATAAACAGGGTAATCGATATCTATAATAAAACTGACGTAAGCTATTTAGGTGCAAAACTTGATGCAACTCTTGCCCTTCTTACGAAGAATTATGGAGATCACGAAGTAAAATTCGGAGGTGAATATAAATATCATACTTTAAAACGATTATCAATAAATCCGGGATCAACGGCTGATTTATCTGTCCAGAATTCATTTGACAGGTGGTATGGAACGAATCTTGCCAGATTGAAAACATACGGTTATGAAATTGTTGACCCGCTTACCGGTACGCTAATTGCCGACGGTAATGATGCAAAACACCCGATAACAGGTGGTTTTTACGCCAGAGATAAAGTCAGTTTCGCTGATTTTAATTTTAACGGCGGGGTAAGAGTCGATTTTCTTGATGTAAATACTAAAGTATTCAGAGACCTTCAGAATGACGTTACCGGTCCCGACGGAATCATTGCATCTGACGATGACTTCGTAGACAGCAAAATGAATTTCTATGTAAGTCCAAGACTTGGTTTCTCATTCCCGATAACTGACAGATCCATTTTTCACGCACAATACGGAAAAATGGTACAATTACCACAGCTGAATCTAATGTTTGTAAATCAACTTACTTTACAAAAATTCCTTTCAACAGCTTTACAGGACATAATTGAAAATTCATCCTTAACACCGACTAAATTGACACAATATGAAATCGGTTTCAAACAGTCCATCGGAGATTATATCAATATGGATATAACCGCATTTTATAAAGAGTCAACTGACCTTATCGGTGCCGGCAGAGTTAAAGCCACTCTCGATGGGAAAGTGCCTGTAGGGTTTGTAACATATATGAATAACGACTTTGCAATTTCAAGAGGTATCGACTTCTATCTCAGTATGAGAAGAATGTACCGCATCGCTCTTGATGTTGCTTATACACTTTCATATGCGAGCGGTACAGGTTCGGATCCTTTTTCGAAAACTAGTCTGGCAAACGATGCTACACAGGAATTGCCACAGTTTGTGTATCCTCTGGATTACGATCAAAGACATACAGGCAGTATAAATCTGGATTACAGATTTGGCGGCAGAGAAGATGTACCCAAAGGTTTCCTTGGTGATGTTTTGATGAATCTTGGTTTTAATGTTTTATTCAGTTTCAACAGCGGAAGACCTTATACAAGGGCTGAAGTATCAACTACTTCTACAGGAACCCAAGGAAGCTTCGTTACTTCATCCAAGAACGAATTAACTCAAAACTGGAATTTCAGACTCGACTTAAGGGTTGACAAAAGTGTCAATTTATGGAAGACAAACTGGAATTTTTACGTTTATGTAATCAATGTTCTTAATTCAGAAATCGTGAATACAATATTCCCGGGAACGGGAAAACCGGATGATAACGGATTCCTGACAACAGAAACCGGAGCTTCGACGTATGAAACTAATCCCATGTTCAGGTATTTGTGGCCTGAAAGGATTAAATTCTTTACGAACTGGGGTCCACCAAGACAAATTAGGTTCGGTGTAAATGTAACATTTTAATTTTGCCAAGCTTAAATTTGAATTAATTTTTTCTAAACAAATTGCAAAGTTGAAAATGAAATTTAAAATATTATTAAAAGTAGCGATACTGGTATTAATATGCTCTTCGCTCGGCTATTCAAAACCCCGTAACGGCGGCAATAATGGAAATCCATTCCAATTTGCACAATCTCCAAATACTGTCGTGATACAGAGAATAAGATTGAATGCCAACAACGTAGATGCATTTTTCCAGAATACCGGTATTTTTGATCAAAATACAACATCCGGTAATCTTGCGGGACTTATCTGGCCTAAAGGTTCCGGTAAAACTGCTTGCTTTACAGCAGGTTTAAGTATCGGATGTTATATCGGGACTGCAAACGGTCCAAAAATGGCTCAGGTCATGGCATCTTATAAGGGCGAATATGCCCCGAGTGCCATAAAATCTGTAGGCGGAAAACCTACATTGGATAATGATACAAAATTTAAAATGTACACTGTTAGATCAGGGGATAACGCAAATAACAATCCAGATTATGCTAATTGGGGCTTGATGATCCCTTATGGTGCACCTTATGCAGATGTTAATAAAAATGGTCAGTGGGATGATGGTATTGATCTTCCCGGTCAGATTAATGCAGGTCAGACAATTTTTGAATGTATGTCTGATGCAATGGTATCTGAAAGAAACCCGGGTGAAGGATTCGGAGGCGGAGTTACCGATCCGATACTTTTTGCAGAAGTACATTGGACCTCATGGTCTTACACATTACCCGGACTTGAAGATTTACAGTTCATAAACTGGGTCGTTATCAATAAAGGTGATAGCGCCTGGAGAAGAACTTATATGGGAGTCATAGTTGACCCGGACTTAGGAGAAGCTAACGATGATTATATAGGCTGCGATACTTCTCAATACCTGGGATTCTGTTATAATGGCGATGATAATGATCCGATATATGGTGCAGCACCTCCTGCTTTCGGTATGGACTATTTTAAAAGTCCTTATGATAGAATCAATGGAAGATATTTAGGTTTGACTTCTTTTACATTTTTCACAAATAATGGTAACTCTCCGCCCCCTTGCGAAACGGACCCAAATGGTACACCATATCCTGCTTACTTAAACTTAACAGGTGTGAAGAATGATTCATCTATATTTATGGATCCTACTCAGTCTCCTTTCAAAAAGACAAAATTCTGCTATCCCGGAGATCCGGAATCAAATACTGGTTGGACTGAATTCAAAGGTTCTCTGCAAAATTGCGGCAGAGATACAACCGGCACACCGCTTCTCACCAACCCAGTAGGTGATAGAAGGTTTATATTCAGTTCAGGTAGTGATAATTTCGTTGTCAGCCCCGGAGATACTCAGAATATCGTATTGGCACAATTTGTGGCAAGAGGTTCGAGCAACGTGAATTCAGTTACAAAATTGAAAAGACTGAGTAGCACAGCTCAAATAATTTATGATAACAATTTTAACGTTACACCGCCTCCTCCGGCACCGGTTGTGAACTATACTTTTGAACCTACGGCAAACGGAAAATGCAATATAGTTCTTAACTGGGGAGATATTTCTGAGCCTTATAAATATTGGGACTCAATATTTTTTACTCCACAAGATTCTAATATTTATGTATTCCAAGGATACGAAGTATATGAAATAAATAAATTTGCAAATTCTCTTCCGGACTTTACAAAACCGGAAACAATCGATCCAACAGGAGTCAGATTAATCGATATATTTGATAAAAACGATAATATCGGGGTTGTAATTGATACTTTCTCAACTTATGAAGGCACTTATGCGCCATTCCCGATTTGTCCTCCATACAAAATGTCTACTCCGGCAGGATTCCCGAATAAAGGAATTTCGAGAAATATAACTCTCACTCAAACCCAATTCGGAAATAACTACAGCGGTGAGTCAAAATTTGTTTATGGACAGGAATATCAGTTTGCAGTTGTTGCGTATGCTGTCAGCACATCTACACATCTCAGAAGAGGATTCAAACTTATCAGGAATTCGGTCGGATCAGCAATTATGAAGATAAGACCAATCGCACCTCCGGCAGGTACTCTTTACTCTATGAAAAACGGAGATACGTTAGACCTGAATTTTCCGGTGAGAGACCTCGGATTGTGTCCGATAATCAGAAACCAGGACCTGCTGCAAAATGCAACTTACAGGGTTGAGTTTTCTTTCGACACAACTTATAAAATTATGAGAAAAAAGACAGGATTAACAAATTATGATACGTTAAGAACAGGTCTAAAATGGGTCAATTATAAACCGACAGTTGATGATTCCTCGAGAACATACGACGGAGTATTCTTTGATTTATTAAAACTTCGCTATTTGTCAAATTATGATGGCAATGTCGGGGTGGTAAAAGATCCAACACTTCCAACGGATAGTATACAAACACGCAGATACGGATGGGAATATTCACCTGCGCAGAACAGATTTATTGAAGGCTCTACTAATAACGCATTCGTTAATAATACTGTCGCAAAATTCCAGTCGATTTCTATGTCATTAACTTATCCGACAACCTTGGTATTTAATGGAAAAGAATCGAAATTAAAACCAAACCAATTAAGAGTGGTAAAAATTAAATATACCGGATATGGAAATGGTCAGGACGCATACAGATACTTAGCTAATACAGCTGATTCTGTTGCGGATCCTTCGTATATACCTTATATTGTAAGAAGGAAAAATCTTAACAACTGGTTTATTTATCAGGATAAACGGGAAGTTCCGTTTAAGGTCTATGAAATCGATCCTAATGACAGCACAGCTTCCGAAAGGCAGCTAAACTGCGCTTTCATAGAAACGAACAGACCCAAACCATACGGTTTGATAGACGGTAAATTCGGTCCAACGGCTGATAGTTCAGGCAGTAATGAGTATCTCTATATCTTTAATTCGAGTTATTCAGATAATGTAAACTGGGATTTAGTTTATAAAGATACAACAAAAACATTAGGTTTGTTCTTATCAACTAATTATGATATAATGTATGTTTGGTGTCCGAAACTTATTAATTCTTCGAGTACCTTCACAGTAGGAGACGAATTCTTCATTTATCCTTATGCTACACAAAGGCCGTATTATTACAACGGGTCCACAAATCCTTTCTTCTATGAATTCACGACTATGGCTCCACTATATGGAGATCCAACTCTTGCTAAGAATGCAATGGATAAAATAAATGTTGTTCCGAATCCTTATTACGGATATAGTACTTTAGACAGAGGATCTGTTGATAAATTTGTGACATTCACAAATTTACCGCTTGAATGTACGATAAAGCTCTATACTTTAAGCGGAGACTTGATGAAGACAATAACGAAAACAAAGGGCTCTACGCTTAGTAATTCCAGTACGGCTGAGTGGAACCTGCAGAATCAGGACAGGGTACCGGTCGCTTCCGGAATTTATGTGGCTCTTATTGATGCACCGGGAATAGGTCAGAAAGTACTAAAGATAGTTGTGTTTACGGCTCAAGAAAGAATTAATTTCTAAAATTAATTTGAAAATCCGCCGGTGTTTTTGCCGGCGGGTTTAACCAAAAAAGTAAGGAGAAAAAGGACAAATGAATTTAACAAATATAAAAATATTTTTAACAATCTTATTAGTAGCGGCGTTCGTCACTAATACGGGATTTGGCGGACCGAGGAATAAACTCGGAACTTCTGCCGCACCGGAACTGCTTATACCCGTTGGTTCGATAGGTACATCCCTTTCGGGATCGAACTTATCCACCATCAGCGGTATAGAGTCGATGTATTGGAATCCTGCAGGGCTCTCAGCACTTTCCACTAAGACTGGCGAAGTGATGTTTTCCCATATGAATTATTTCGCCGATATGAAGATGGAATACCTGGGAGGTATTGCTAAACTTGGCAACTTAGGCGTTCTTGGTATTTCCATCAAATCTTTCAATATCGGTGAGATAAATGAAACTTCGGAAATACAACCCGAAGGTACCGGCGTTGTTTTTAAACCTACATACATTATTGCTAACCTCGGAATTGCCAGACAAATGACTGACAGAATCCGTTTCGGAGCAAATGTAAAAATCATAAACGAAAGCGTTGCTTCTGTTTCCGCAACAGGATTCGGATTTGATTTTGGTATCCAATATACCGGAGGTAAAACTGGATTATCTTTTGGAATCGTACTTAAGAACCTGGGACCTTCTTTGACATTCAATGGTGCCGGTCTTGACAGGACATTCGAAATTAACGGTCAAAAAACAACACAAAGAGTAATACTTCAAAGCTTTGACCTGCCGACCAATCTTGAAATTGGCGTAGGTTTTGCACCAAAACTTGGAAAAGATAATTTTGTTAATATTTCTGCCGCATTCCAGAATTCAAGCTTCTCAAGCGACGAATACAGATTCGGTTTGGAATATAGCTATAAGAATTTTTTCTACCTGAGAGGTGCAGTGAGCATTTTTGCAGATAAACAAAGTAATGAATCTTTATTCGGACCTACATTTGGTGCAGGTTTAAGGTATCCTTTAGGTGGTATAACTTTAGGATTCGACTATGCATACAGAATAGTAAATGAATCTGCGTTTAATACAACAAACCAGTTCTTTACTCTAAATGTAGGATTTTAAAATTTAATTAATTTTACTATTTTGAAAGGTAATCACAATCTTTTTGATTGTGATTACCTTTTCTTATTTATTTTTAATGCATTATGAAAACTATACTGAAATCAGGCAAACGCAACTTCATTTTTATATTATTATTAATATTAATTTTTTCCATAAAAGCACACTCTAACAGTAGATTTGAATTTTCTACTGATTATACATTATTTAAATATGGAGGGAAATATATTCTTGAAGTTTATTGCTCCTTTTATCAGAAAGGACTGAAACATGAATACACTAACGGTACTTATGAAGCTGCGGGACTTATTGATTTAGTGATAACAAATAAATCGACAAAAGAAGTATTTTATAGTGTTCTAAACAAAATTCCAACGAATACAAATGACACTTCAGGTGCGAATCTTTATAAAAGACTTGTTGTCCAAAAGAATGTTCCTATTATCCCCGGTGAGTATAAACTTACAGCAACAGGTAAAGATTTTAATGATACTGCAACCTATGGTACAATTAATATAGAGTTTGTTATACCTGAATTGAATAACACACCGATGTTGAGCGGAATTGAAATATCAAGTTACATTGCAAAGTCTTCTGATACCTCAAGTTATTTCTACAAATATGGTATTGAAGTGGTTCCTAACCCAAGTCTTATGTTTGGAATGAATCTGAATTCGATATATTACTATTATGAAATCTACGGATTTAATCAGGAAATAATTTCTTCAGCTTTCACGATAAATACAACATTGGAAAATGATAAGAGGGAAATTGTGCGTAAAATAGAAAAACAGCCCAAAAAGTTTTCAGAAACTATGCTTGATTTTGGATCTTTTTCACTCGATAACCTGCCTACTGGAGCATATTATATTGTTACAAATATTTCAGATACACTAAAATCTCATAACCTTAAGCAAGAAAAGAAATTCTTTATCTATAGTGATAAAACATTTACAGATACAACTTCCTTTGCTGATGCATCTTTTCTTAAAAGTGAATATGCAACGATGAAAGAAGAACAGGTTTTGGACGAATATTCTAAATCGATTTATCTCAGGAAAGATGAAGAAACAAAATATTTTGAAAGTTTGAAAACATTAGATGAAAAAAGAAATTATTTATTTAATTTCTGGAAAAAACGAGACAACGATCCGAATACCCCTTTAAATGAATTTAAAAGGGAATATATGATAAAAGTTTCTCAGGCAAATTTAAGTTTTAAACAATCATTCACTGAGGGTTGGAAAACAGACAGGGGTAGAATATATGTAATCTATGGCAAACCAAGTGATATCGAGAGATTTCCTTACGAAGCAGAAACAAAAAGTTATGAAATCTGGCATTTCGATGATATTCAAGGCGGGGCTATTTGTGTCTTCATAGAAAAAGTATCAGGTTCAGGCACTTACGAAATAGTTCATTCAACTATAAGAAATGAGCTCAGGGATGACAACTGGAAAATACAATTAAAGAAATAAAAGGTTTTGAAAAAACAGATATTTCTGATTATATATTCGGTATTATTCGCCATTTTTTTGTGGTTATCCGTTTCTCTTAATTTTTTATATAACATCAATCTTACAATTCCACTTGATGTAAAACTAAGAGAAAATCAGGCTCTTGCTGAAGAACTGCCTAATGAAATTGAGATTGTTTTAAGGGGTAGAGGATGGGATTTACTCGGGATTTGGTTTTCAAAAAATTTAAATTATCCTCTTGATTTAAGTTCGACGAGGAAAAATATTAAATTAAGCATTCTGCAGACAGTCGGAGAAAAAATTAATCTTCCCACTGATGTTTCGATTTTGGGAGCATATCCGGATACTTTAAGTATCGATTTTGATAATATTGCGACAAAATATATTAAAATCCGTAATAACATTTCTGTCAGTTTAAAAGAAGGTTATGAAATAGTCGGAAGTCCGAAAATCATACCTGATACCGTAAAAGTTACAGGGGCTTCTTCAGTATTATCAAAAATTAAATTCATATCAACGGAAAGAAAAAATTATAAAACTATAAATTCTGATTTATCGGTTGATATTTCACTCGACGATTCACTAGGAAATTTGATCAAGGTCGAACCGAAAATGGTAAAAGTATTATACAAAATTGAATTAGCAGCGGAGAAGAAATTTGAAGATTTAAGTATCAGAATTAATCATGTTCCGGGTGATAAAGAAGTTCTTCTTATACCACCGAATATGACTATTTCACTTCGGGGAGGGGTAGAACAGCTTACGAAAATTTCTCCTTCAGATTTTAATATTTCTATTGATTTTGAAATGATTGAGAAAGATACTCTCGGTTCTGTAATTCCAAACATAGAGATTCCCGAAAATCTTACAGTCATAAATATTACTCCGCAAAAATTTCAGTATATTATCAAAAGAAAGAACTGACAAATGTTTGGTTATTTTAAAACAGAATTTAGTAAATTATTAAAAGAAGTCAGGACAATTGATTTTAAAACATCATATATATTTATCTCTATATCTTTAATTCTTTTTGTTTCATTCACCGTAACAAATGTCAGTTTTTACTATAAATTTATTGGAAAGGATTTTCTTAATTCAAGAATATACTGGCTAGTAAGCGACGGGCTTCTGATGTTTCTGGTTTCAGTAATTTCTGTTAAATTTGTTCTAAAGAAGCAGCTTTCTGATTTTGGTTTTACATTCGGAGATAAAAAATTCGGGTTTCTTACTGTTTTAATCTTTTATCTTTTTATGTTACCGCTTTTATGGATTGTTTCTGCATCCGAATCTTTTGCGCAAACTTATCCTCAGGGAGGTCCTGCTCTCAGGGAAAATTTTCAACTTCTGTTTCTGTATGAAATATGTATTTTGATTTATATGCTTGGATGGGAATTCCTGTGGAGAGGTTATATGCTTTTCGGATTGAAAGTAAAGCTAGGATATTATGCGGTTTTTGTCCAGATGATTCCTTTTTTTATTTTACACAAAGGTAAACCCGAACTCGAATTATTTGGCTCTATTCTTGCGGGAATAATACTTGGAATTCAGGCATTAAGGAGCGGTTCGTTCATCTATGCATGGATTTTACATTCAATTATAATGATAAGTATAGATATTATATCTGTTTTGAGGTATAATTTTCAATTTTACAAAATATTTTAAATTATTTTAAAATGAGATTAAGTGTCAACATCGACCATATTGCTACTCTAAGAGAAGCAAGAGGCGAAATCGAACCGGATCCGGTGATTGCAGCAGGGATGAGTGAATTAGCAGGCGCAGAGGGCATCGTATGCCATCTCAGAGAAGATAGAAGGCATATTAACGACCGGGATGTAAGATTACTTCGTGAAGTTGTGAAAACTAAATTTGATCTTGAAATGGCTCCTACAGATGAAATGCTTGGAATAGCTAAAGAAATACTTCCTGACCTGGTAACACTCGTTCCGGAAAAAAGAGAAGAATTAACTACTGAAGGCGGCTTGAATATTGACTCAAATAGAAGTAAACTCGAAAGGGTTATCAATGAGCTTCATTCTAAAGATATACTCGTTAGCCTTTTTATTGATCCTGTTCCTGAGAATATTGATCATTCAATTGAAGTAGGAGCAGATATTATTGAAATCCATACCGGCAAATATGCAAACGCAATAGATGAAAAAGAACAAATAAATGAGTTAAGTAAGATTGGAGCCGTAGCGAGAATGGGTGCTGAAATGGGACTTATTGTAACTGCCGGACATGGATTAAATTATTACAACATTTTTCCATTCCTTAATATTGAAGAAATCCAAGAAGTAAGCATAGGGCACGCGATTATGTCTCGTGCGATATATTTGGGACTTTCAAAAGCCGTAGAAGATATGGTTAGAATTTTAAGGAAAATATGAAAAGTATTTTAAAAGCACTTAATTTAGTAAAGATATATAAAAAGCGGACAGTCGTTAATAATGTATCCCTTAAACTTCAGCAAGGTGAGATCGTAGGTTTGTTAGGTCCAAACGGTGCAGGAAAGACGACTACATTCTATATGATATGTGGTATGATTAAACAGGATGAAGGGGAAATAGACCTCGATGGTGAAGTGATAACTAAATTTCCAATGTACAAGCGAGCAAAACTTGGGATAGGATATTTACCTCAGGAAGTATCTATTTTCAGAAAAATGACTGTAAGGGAAAATATTCTTTCCGTATTGCAGTTTATGGATTTAGAAAAAGAGGAAATGGATGATAAGTGCGAAAAACTTTTAAAAGAATTTAATATCCAGAATATAAAGGATTCTAAAGGATACGTATTATCAGGAGGGGAAAGAAGAAGAACAGAAATAGCACGTGCACTTGCATCAGATCCAAAATTTATATTACTCGATGAACCATTTGCAGGTATTGATCCTATAGCTTCTGAGGATATTATGAGACTCGTAGCAGACTTAAAAAATAGAAATATCGGAGTTCTTATTACTGACCATAACGTTCACGAAACACTTTCTATTGTTGACCGTGCATACATATTGATCGAAGGAAAAATTTTCCGTTCCGGTATTGCGAATGAATTGGCTGAAGATGAAATGGTTAAAAAATTATATTTAGGCGAAAACTTTAGTTTAGACCGTTATACTACGAAGAGTAATGAAAAATAAAAGACTAAGTATCCTTACTCCTGGATTTAGATTTTGAGCTCTTTGTCTCTTTCTTCGAACTTTTTTGTATAGTGGGGTGCTTTTTGGTTTCTGATGCTCCTTTATTCTTGTAATCGGTAATATAAAACCCACTGCCTTTGAAAATTAATCCTACACCACCGCTGATAACTTTTTTAAGCGAATCTTTATGACAATTCGGACATTTTTTTAAAGGCTCATCTTTTATTGATTGGATTTTCTCAAATTCATGATGACAATTCTGGCAGATATATTCGTACGTTGGCATAATTCTTCCCTTACGTTGTTCCCAAAAATTTTCTTTTCGTATTGTTGTATTCTTCCTGAGTAATTAATCCCTCTTCGAGAGCTGCTTTAAGTTCTCTTAGCATTTTAAGGTCAATTTCTTTCGGATGACTCTTGATTTCTTCCTGCTTTTCATTTAATAATAATGCAGGGATTATTTTACGTCTTAAGTCCTGATTATTAATTTTCTTTGAAAAAGAATCAAGATTATTCTTTAATTCCACAACTTTCTGTACTAGAATCTGCTTTTCGGAGTCTCCTACTTTCATTTCTATTTCTTTTGCTAAATCCCGGAGTATTCTGTATTCATAAGTTTCAATTTTTTGTTTTGCACCTCCGGATAACTCTACCTCTTCAATCTTATAAATGTTTTCATAATAATATTCAAATATTACGAGTAATTCGGCAAAATATTTTTTTTCGAGCAAATCTTTTTTGATTCTTTCTGCCTGATTAAGAATTTGAAGTCTTAACGAATCTCTACCGGTTTCTTCAAAGAGACGATTAATACATCTTGATTCAATCCCAAGTTGTTCCACTCTCTTTACGGTGATGCCTTCCTGTTTAGTGAACTTATATATTATTTTAATTATTCCTGTATCTTCATCAATTTCATTTACAGTCTCTAAAATATTAAAAATCAATCCCAGTATGAATGCCCTGTGTGCTTCCTTTAGTCTTATTTTCTCTTCGGAAGTCAAAGGAATAATATCATTATATAAATAATAATTTTTATTAAGATGAAGGTCAATATTATGATTCCTCATCAACTGAATATAATAATACTTCATCTCTTCAGAGACGGCATAAGAATAGAAAAGAGGAAAACCGGCCCACTCAGAATAAAAAATAATTGAAGAGCTATCAGCAGAATCTTTAAACTCTACTGATGAACCGACAATAGAATAAATCAGATTTTGAAGTTTTTTAAAAGAAGGAGTGTTTGTTTTTACTCCAATATATAGTTTTTTTGCTGAGTCATCGAGTTTAAACCTTCCCGGTATTTCATTAATCCTAAGCCATGGATACGCCTGCATCAGCATACTTCTTATCTTTGATTCGCTTCTTGTAACTTCTTTCTCAAATAATATATCTGTAATATTATAATCATCACGAATAGCATCAAACTGTCTTTTTGAAAACTTTATCATACTTTCTTCTACTGCCTTTGCATCCGTATCTTTAAGAATGTTTACAATATCAGTAACGTCAGAAGCACCTAAATCTTTCAGCAATTTATTTGCAAGACTTTTAATATTTTCTTCGGCATTTTTTCCGGTTCCAATATATTTAATATAATATTCGTTCAGAATATCTTCCGGTTCGTAAACATAAAGGTTGAAAACATCTTCCTGCTTAGAAGCAAAATACTCTGATTTTTTTCTGAAATTATTTTTTAGATTTCCCAGGTTACCCGTTAACTTATTCAGGTCAGATATTAATCCGGTAAAAGTTATTTTTCCGCTGTCATTTTTGACACCTTTTTCAATTAATATCAGTATCTTTTGGCAAATATCTTTCGCATAATATCTTGCCTTTAATTTTATAAGTGCATTATAATATTCGTCGAGTGCTTTGAGGAATTTTTCAAGAGTTCCGGACATTGCGGTCTTTTTTAACACATTCAGCTTAGATCTTGACTCGTCAATTTTTAAATCCTGGAACCTGTTTTTTACTTCTGATTCTAATTTTAAAATTATTGATTGTAAATCTTTTATTTCTTTTTCAAACTTTGGTATATAATCAAAATTTCCATTAGTCAAAATAAACTGTATTCTTCTTAAAATATTAATCGAATAGAATACTCCTCTTGTAGAATCATTTATAAGATTAATAATTTTCTTTTCTATGGTTCCGAGACGGTTCTGCTCTCTGCTTCCAATCAGATTTTTTGTTATTCTTTCTTTGTTAGAATAAAGATGAGAGTAATAGAGTCCAAGTCTTTGAACATCATTATCATCCCTGAAATTAGTATCGAACTTTTGTTTTTCAGATAAAATATAAGAAGTCCAGTTGTCGCCGTATTTTCCGCTTGTCAGATCATTCTGTAAGGAATTGATAAATTCTTTTATACGGGTAAGAATTGATGATTTTTCACCAAGACTGTAAAAATCATCCAGGAGCTGATGCTTATTTCTATTTTCTAAAATACCAATCTCAGGAAGAAATTCAGTTAATAAATAATTATCTATATCACTTTGTGAGCCTTCCGCGAAAGAAAGGTAATAATCGACGATGTCTTCACTAAGTTTATAAGAACAGGAAAGAATTATTCTATCAACCGGAACTGAAATTTTTGTTTGACCGAATGTAGAATATTTCCTTGAAAATGTATTTTCTGACACTGTATCGTCATCAGGCCATATACGCTGCTTGTATTGGACTAAATTTATCCTTACGCTTCTCTTATAGTTAGCAAAGTCGGAATTCGAAAAATCCTGAAAAATTGAATCTGAAAGCATTTTGTAAATGTCTTTGCTGCTTAGTTCTGATAAAGAAAGGTTCTTCAGATTCTCACCATCAATAAGATAAACATCATCGAACACACCCGGTTGAAATATTTGTGGTTCGTTTTTTTTCCAGGATGTTGAAAATTTATTCTTGAAATTGTAGTATTCAAGTTCTTTGAGAGAAGCATAAGCATTTGCGAATATTCTTTCTTTTCCATACCCCTGATATATTTTAGGTAATATAATGTAGCAAGATGAAATCACCTGATTCCTGAAAAGGTTTCGGAGTAAAAAACCAAAATCAATAAACATTCCGGCCCCTGTACCTCCGCTTACAGATGTAACGACATAAACATTTATTTTTTCAGTGTTCACGTTCTTTATCTTGTGTTTATCTTTTACTTTATTTATTGAACGAGAATCAGTAATTAATGCTTTTGCGGAATTTAATTTCGAACAAATTTCATCAAAATTATGGTAGAATGCGAGTCTTGCAGCAGGTCTGATTTGACCTGCACCGGTATTCATCGTTCCTAAATTTGCGATTTCCCCGGTAGTATTAAGCCAGGATTTAATGTGTGGAAGTTCATTAATTCTATAAATATAATCTGCAGGATTTACCGGATTAAATATTTTTTCTGAAGGTTGAAAATCTATGTCATTAATAAGGAAATCTCTATCTCTTGCTATTCCGCTTTCTTCAGAAGGTGCATTATCTGTATCGATATAAAGGTATGATAGAATAGGGAAGTCTGACAAGTTGCCGTACTTTTCTACAAATTGCCTTCTTAATCTTAGTAAAACTTCTTTTCCGGTTCCTCCCAGACCGATTACAATCGTCGGCATAAACTCTACTGTTTTCATCTCAAACGAACCTTTATCCGCATTTGTAATATTCATATTTGGATTTTGTGAACCCGGAATTTTCAGATTTAATTCGTCCATACTGGAGAATTCATTTAAATTTATAATTCTATTATGTTCTCACCACCGTCAACTCTGATAATATTACCCGTCATCCAGGTCAAATTATCTTTGTAAATATCCAGAATAATACCGGAAATATCCTCAGGTTTGGTCAATCTTCCATGCGGGTTTTTGTTGAGAGCAGTGCTAATTATTTTTTCGTGATTAGGAATTTTTCTGAGAGCAGGTGTATCAGTTACACCGGCAAGTATTGCATTAGCAGAAATACCTTTACCTGATAACTCAATAGCCAGTTGTCTGATGTGAGATTCAAGACAAGCCTTAGCAGCTGAAACTGCACCATAAAATTTCGTCACTTTAGAACCGCCTGATGATGTGAGCGCAAAAATCTTACCCCCAGGTGCCATAAGGTTTCTCCTAACAATATCCTGAGTCCAGTAAACAAGACTGTTTGCCATAACATCAATTGTCATTTCCATCTGCTTTTGTTTAATCTCCTGTTCAGGATCATTATCTATAAAATTCCTCAAAGTTCCAAATGCTAACGAGTGAACCAATACTTTTAATGTAGGATCGTCCTTCCCCGAAAAAATTTCTTCTATTGAATCAAGAATATCTTTTCTCCTGTTTGCATCAGCGGCGTTCACATTAAAAAAATGTGCTTCGGCTCCGGTTCCTTTTATATTAGAAATTGTTTCTTCGACATTTGGCATTGTTGTTGCTCTATCGAGATGAACACCTATGATATTAACGCCGTCTCTTGCAAGCGTTTCGGAAATTGCTCTTCCGAATCCACTGGAAGCACCTAAGATTAATGCATAGCTTGTGTTCATTCTTAATAAAAATTCTATTTTATTTTCAATTTTATTTGCTTTTAACGGCAGTAATTGTCATAATTAAACCTATTATAAAAAGGAAAATTATTACAGTTAAAAAGGCAGAAGAATTCCATAATCCTGCCAGGATTCCCCATACTATAAATACCCATATTATCGAAACTACAAAAAATAAATTCCAGCTTAATAATAAAGACTGCCTTGTTGATTTTGTCTTATGAAAAATTTTGAATAATGTCTGAACAAAAAGAAAAAAGAATAAAAAGATACCTATGACACTGAGAAGAATGTATAAAAACAATTTTGTATTTGTCAGAATATCTTTATCTTTTACAGATTTATATAGTGAATCAATAATCGCGGTATTACTTTTCAAAGCAGTATCGGGATTTACCTGTATTCTGGATGTGTCTATCTGTATCTGATTTTTCAGAGAAGCAGAATCCTTACCAGCCGTTTTACCTGCATTGCTATTCGTTTTAATAGAATCTTTATGCTGTTTAAGGGTATCAGGAATAGGTTTACCAATAGAAATCTGCGATAATAAAATAACAGATAGAACTGATATAAAAATATTTATAAATTTAATTTTCAAATTTGAAATACTAATAATTATTCGTTTGGGTCTTCGACGAAGCGTGTGTCATATTCATTATTTAAAAATCTTTTATCCGCCATAATTTTTTGATGAAAAGGTATTGTCGTTCTCACACCTTCTACTATAAATTCTTCCAAAGCTCTTGACATCTTTTTAATAGCTTCATTCCTTGTATTGGCATATACAATAAGTTTAGCGATAAGCGAATCATAGTATTGAGGAATAGTATATCCGGCATAGCAATGAGTATCAACCCGTATTCCAAAACCGCCGGGTATGTGAAATGCAGTAATTAATCCCGGTGATGGCTGAAAAGTTACGGGATCCTCAGCATTGATTCTGCATTCGATGGAGTGCCCTGAGAATTTTATTCTCTTCTTACTTAGTTTTTGACCGTTTGCAATATTTATTTGTTCTTTGACTAAATCTAAATTTGTGATAATTTCAGTTACCGGATGTTCTACTTGCAAGCGTGTATTCATTTCCATAAAATAAAAATCACCCTGTTTGTCAACGAGAAACTCCATTGTTCCTGCCCCCTGATAATGTACAGCCTTTGCACCAAGCACTGCTGTTTCACAAATTCTTACATTTAGTTCTTCAGAAATAACAGTTGCAGGTGCCTCTTCAATTAATTTTTGGTGACGTCGCTGCAAAGTACAATCTCTATCGCCTAAATGTATAATGTTACCGTATTTGTCTCCCAATATCTGAACTTCAATATGTCTCGGGTTTTCAATTAGTTTTTCAATATAAATGTCTTCACTTCCAAAAGCTTTCAGTGATTCTGCTTTAGACATATTATAAGCACTTTCTAACTCATCTGTATTTCTTACGATTCTCATACCTTTTCCTCCTCCGCCGGAAGAAGCTTTAAGTATGATTGGTAATCCAATATTATCAGTTATTTCTTTTGCTTCATCCAGAGACTTTACAACACCATCGCTTCCCTGTATGATTGGAACACCGGCTTTTTTCATAGTATCTTTAGCAAATGATTTGTCGCCCATTTCTCTAATCATAGTGGAAGTCGGACCTATAAATTCGAGTTTTGAATCGATACAAATATCTGCGAAATCAGCATTTTCGGATAAAAAGCCATATCCGGGGTGAACGGCATCTGCATTGGTAATCTCTGCAGCCGCTATAATTCTGGGGATATTTAAATAACTCTCAGTAGAAGAGGAAGATCCGATGCATACGGCTTCATCAGCGAATCTGACATGCAATGAATTTTTATCTGCGGCAGAATATACAGCGACAGTTTTTATGCCCATTTCCCTGCAAGTACGAATTATTCTAAGGGCAATCTCTCCTCTGTTCGCAATTAAAATTTTCTTTATCATTTAAAAATCCTTGCTATCTTAAATTTTTTATTTTGGAAGTTCTATCAGGAATAATGTTTGGTTGTATTCCACTGCTTGAGCATTTTCTGCTATTATTTTTACAATCTTTCCAGAAACCTCTGATTCAATTTCGTTCATAAGTTTCATGGCTTCAATTATGCAAATTACTGTCCCTGCTTTCACTTCTGATCCAATTTTCACATAAGGATCTGCATCAGGAGATGGTGAAGAATAAAATGTTCCGACCATAGGGGACTTTACTTCATATAAATTTTCAGCTTTTGACTCTTCTGTTTTTACTTCAGGTGATTTGGTTATCTGCTCTAATGAGTGTGAACCATTATGAGCAGTGGCAGCAGGAAAACTAAATGTTTGAACCGGAGCAGGATTTTTATATAATTTTGGTCTTGGTTTTGATAATCTTAATTTTGTTCCTTCCTCTTCAATCTCAATTTCTGCAAGTTCACTCGTATCCAGCAATTTTATTAATTTTTTTAAGTAATTCAGATCCATCTTCATAACGATAATATTAATTTTTAAAAACTTTTATTTAGGATTTCACCCGTTCGATATATTCCCCGGTTCTTGTATCTACTTTAATTATTTCTCCTTCATCGATGAATAAAGGAACATTTACGTTTGAACCGGTTTCAACTGTGACTATTTTGGTCGCTCCCGTTGCAGTATTTCCTTTTACTCCGGGAGGAGCGGATATTACTTTCAATATTACATGCGGAGGCAATTCCATTTGAATAGGATTGGATTCATGAAATAATATAGAAATTATTTGTCCTTCCTTTAGATATTCCCCTTGTTTCCCTACTAATTCTTCGGATAGATGAATCTGATCATAAGTTTCATTTTCCATAAAACAGTAACCGGAAGTATCTTTATATAAGAACTGGTAATTTTTCGACTCTAATCTTTCAATTTGGATTTCCTCCCCGGATCGAAAACGGTTTTCAATTTGTTTACCGGTTTTGAGATTTCTCATTTTCACCTGATAAAATGCCCTTAAATTACCCGGAGTTCTGTGTTCAGCGGTTAAAATCGTGTGTAATTCATTATTATATTTTATAATTACACCAACTCTCAAATCAGATGTTGTTGCCATTAATCTTTTATATCTTTAATTATGAAATATTAACAAAAATAGTTATTTACCCGACTAAAAGCAAGAATGGTTTTGTTAAAAGAAATGATGAAATTTAATAGATTCTTAATTGATTTTGAGGCTCTTTTTAGTTATTTTTATCAAAATTTTTGAAAAAGTGATAAAAATTTAATAAACTGGAGGAAAAATGTCAATAAAAATTGGAATAAACGGATTCGGCAGAATCGGTCGTTTGGTATTTAAACGAATGATGGAAAAAGGTGGTTTTGATGTAGTTGCTATCAACGACCTTACAGATCCGAAAACACTTACTCATCTTCTAAAATATGATTCAATTCACGGGAGATTTCCTGGTGAATTGCTGCCAACGGAAACAGGGTTCAAATTGAACGGAAAAGAAATCTTAATAACTTCAGAAAAAGATCCGACTAAACTCGAATGGGGCAAAAGGGGTGTCGAAATCGTAATTGAATCTACCGGTGTTTTTGCTACGAAAGAAAAATTAACAATGCATTTGACGGCTGGAGCCAAAAAAGTAATTTTGACTGCTCCGCCAAAAGACGACCTTGATGCTATGATAGTTATTGGTGTTAACGACAGTGATTTGAAACCGGAACATAAAATAATTTCAAATGCTTCCTGTACAACAAATTGCCTGGCACCGATGGTGAAAGTTCTTGATGAAAATTTTGGCATTATTAAAGGATTTATGAATACAATTCATTCTTATACGAATGATCAGGTTATGCTTGATCAACCTCATAAAGATCTTAGGAGAGCAAGAGCAGGTGCTATTAATATAATTCCTACAACAACCGGGGCCGCTAAAGCCGTTGGAATAGTATTACCGCATCTAAAAGGAAAATTAGATGGATTTTCACTAAGAGTCCCTACACCAGATGGCTCAATAACAGATTTTAATGCAATCCTGAATAAAGATGTAACTAAAGATGAAATTAATTCTGCAATGAAAAAAGCCGCAGAATCTAATCTGAAAGGGATTCTTGAATATACTCAGGATCCGATTGTTTCTTCAGATATCGTAGGGAATGAACATTCTTGTATATTTGATTCTCTGTTAACGATGGCATTTGGAAGTCTTATTAAAGTAATCGGTTGGTATGATAATGAATGGGGTTATAGTTGCAGGGTAGTAGATTTATTAAAAAAAATGTAAAATTCTAAAATTAGAAACCATATAAGCCGTTCATTTTTTAATGTACGGTTTATATGAAATTTCTCGAATAAATAAAAAAACATGAGGCGTCGATCGGATTCGAACCGATGCATAGCAGTTTTGCAGACTGTTCCCTTAGCCACTTGGGTACGACGCCTTAAGAAAAATGAGCGATTTTAAGCAATTTTTAACTCTCTTACAACTCAAAAACCTATTAAATTTAGCTCTCACTATGCCACAAAGTATGCCACATATTTTTTACTAATTTTTCCCTGTTAAAGAACACCTATTAAAACAAAAAACCGATTAAGAAATTCAGGTCTTTGGAAACCATTAAAACTTAACCGGTCTTTGTAAAATTAAAATTCTTTTCACGTTCCAAAGTTAGAATTTTTTACTTACTATAATGTAGTCACAAAATATAAAATTATCTATACTAATGCGATTCTCTTGAAGTTTTCAGCATTTATTTGGAAATGTTATCGATTTTAAATGAGCAATTAATAACCAGTTTTCGGCATGTTCTTAAATATCAATAAAACATAATTATTGGTTAACTTCTGGTTTTTTATAAATTCTTTTTCATTTTTATAAATTTTATTGGCATATTTTATACTTCCATCATCAAGTTGATATAACGGAAAAGTCTGTATTTTTTTATTTCCCAATCTTTTTTCTAAATTTTTTATCCTCGATAGTGACATTTATTTAACTCCTTTGATTTGTTTCAAGAACATCTTCAAGATTTGAAATACGATTTTCAATTTCAGAAAGCTCCATAGCCTTTAAAAGCCCGGATAATAAATAACCGACTCCGGTGGCAAGTCTCAAGTCCATTGTTCCGCTCATTACATCATTGACAAGCTTAGAATAAAACTTTGTGACCTGTTTAGGATTGTTTAATTTTATTTCAGTCTGAACCTGTGCCGCAGGTATTACCAAAACCTTACTTTTACCTCCCTTGCTCCGTTCTGCTCTCCGAACCTCATCCGGGACATCGTTTGAATGAAAATAACAGTAATCAGTTCCCTTTATTGCTCTCGCATTGCACCTGGAACCATCTTTTTTAACAAAGTTGCATTTTTTGTTTTTCTTGCTATCTAATATACGGGGGTTCATAGTTATTTCTTATTTAAGTTATTGATTATATTAATGTTTACCATAATTAAATATAATATATTTATATATGGATTATATTTATTCCTTATCAAATCATTAATCCCCCTGCGAAAGTGCCTTAAAACGTTCCTAATGCTTAAATTCTCGTATCTGAAGGTCTTTGTAGGATTGTAACTACTGTTTATAATCATATCGTAAAATATTTTTGTAGGTAACAGAAAATTTTTAAAATTTTCACCTATTTTTTTTGTTTCATTATTTTGTATCATTAAAGAAGTACCATTAAGAAAGTACCATTGAAGAAGTATCATTAAAGTTGACATATATGTTGACATACAAGTTGACATATCAGTTGACATCATATTGACATATAGTTGACATTTTACATTATCCATATAGTACCTGCAAAACATCTTCAATTGAATTTATATCAGTGATTTTACAGCCAGTATCTGTACCGGTATCAGTACCAATTATTTTTTTAAGTTTCTCTTCATATTTTTTATCAATCATTTTATCAAGTTGAATGTTCTGTATCTTTGATTTATTCTTGTCTATTTTCCTTTTACTCAGGAAGTCACTCAACTTTATTTTAAATTCTTCATTTCTATTCTTGATTGAATAGTATGTACATCTATTTTTGATAGTTGCTTTCTCGAAAAACTTCAATTGCATTAATTTTTCTACTGATGTTTTAATCTGCCGGTCACTTAATTGCTGAAAATTATTTATACTGTCAAATTCCTTTTTAAATATATCAAGTTTTTTAAACCCATACATACGATATGAGATTGTCTTAAGTGTTATCCTGCAAAAATCCTTATTACCTATCAAAGATTTTATTGCAGAATATACCCTGAATAATCTCTCGTTGAATTTTCCATCTCTTACATCAAATAATAAATCTTTGCCAACTTTGACAAGTGCATCTCTTTTATATTTATCTTCATATCTCTCAACAAATTTATTTACTTCTTCATAATCATAGATTAATCCTGACATATTTGAGATTGAAATATTCAATTGTTTGCACGTATGAATGATAAACTTATGTAGTTTATATTTTTTTTGAAATCATAAATCTTATGGCTTTTTACATATTGGGTAAATCCTTCTTCTTCAATGTCTATCGTATCCATTAATTTTTTAGCAAATCTTATTATGGAATATGACATTATCTTATCATATTTTTTATGTTGCTCCCCTGCGTAGTTAAGCAAACACAACGGAAATATTAATGTTTTTACTTCTTCTATGTCTCCCATTAACTCACCTCTGAGAATAAGGATTCTTGAAATACTTTATTTCGTTCAATAGATTTCAAAAAAAGAAATTCTTTTACAGCTTCTTCTTTATTTGATTTAAAAAATTCTAAACTTAAAATATATTGAGATTCGTAATTCTTGAACTGTCTTTTTATGCCATGCTTCAGAATGATTTCCTTTGAAGTCCATAGATTTTTATTTTCGTCAATGATGTAAACGTGAAAATATTCTACAGCTTCGAGTTTTAATAAACCGGAAGTAAAACCATAACCAGTATAAAGACGAAAGTAATGTATTTGAGAGTTTCTTTTACAGTGAAAAACACTGTCTCTGATTGTTCCTAAATACAAGTCTTTATCCTTGGCTGCAAGGAAGACCTTGTTTTCTCTAAAAATTAGTTGGGTTTTCATAGAAGTTTCTATTTAAAGAGAACGCCGGAGTTAGAAACTTAATCCCGCAGGGAAGGGATTGCAGGAATAAACATTCTCCGACGTTCAAAAATATAAATTTGTAATATTTTAATTTGAAAAGTTTCATATATTACAAAAAAATAGAAACGCTAAGTCTGAGTAAATAGAATTTATAGACTTTTTATAGTCCTCCTAACCGCTATAATAATAGAGCGTTTAGTAGGAAAATCTGTTTTTAGAAACAAAATTTAAAAATATTTGATATTTTATTTATGGGGTATTATTGAGGGGTTTTAAGAAATTATTATTTCTTTTTTAATTATGTGTAATACCTTTGTTTAATTCCGCCGGCAGTTATTTTTCTTTCTACTAAGCGAGATAGAAATTCAAAAATTTCATTATTAGTAATTTTTCGTTTCCCTTTTATATTCATTAGATATTTTTCAAAATCACCATTAACGATGAATTTAAAAGTCCAATCTATATATTCCTTATTTTTGGTATCTTTTATCAATTTTATAATATCTTCTAAATCTGTAGGTCGTATCATTTTATCTTCTATCTTTCTAAATTCATTATATAAATTCCTGCCAAACATAACTCTATCAGAAAGTTCATCTCCACTTAAATCATTCCAGTTATATCCTTCTGTTTTTTTAAATTTATCATAAAACCCATTAACCCAACCAATAAAGATATTACTTTTGGCATAATTTTGACCGATGCGTTCATCAATTTCGTTTTCGCTAAATTTTAACAATTCATCTTTTTGAGAAATATATAAATCTATCGGAATTGTAATATCAAAATCATCTTTCAAATAATTTTGACCACAAACTAATAATCCATTATTGTTTCTTTTTCCCAGAATTATTTTATTTTTTTCTTTGTCATAGTTCCATTTGAAAAAGAAAAAATAAAAATACCATAAACTTTTTAATACTGATTCTTTTAGAATATCTTTATTTTTAGTAATTTCTTCTCTCATACGCTTATCTGTTATATAAGCACTGCAATCACTATAAAAATCTTCGAATTTTCTATCTAACAAATCCAGTTTTTCTTTTATAGTGTCCATTTTTCCTTCCCTTTATTTCTAATTAAAGATTAGATTATTTTAAATTTTTTATCTTAAACTTCCAAAGGGTAAGTAATCATTTTTTGTGTTTTTAATAATCCAGTCTGCTATTTTATTATCTTTATCGAGATTTCTTTTTCTAATATTACGGTATATCCAGACCCCTGCTGCAACAGACCCACCTAACCAATTAAGTTCTCTCTCAATAAAAACTGCACCTTTTAATAAATTAATTAATTCTTCATCTTTCAAATTATCACATTCTTTATCCCAATCTTTCCAGTGTAAACGATTTATATAATCATCATTTATCAGTTTATTTAAATTTTGTTTTGCTAACTCAAGATTCGATTCTAAGTTAATCCCAATAGTTATTAATGTATCAATATGTCTTTTTTCCAAATTCATATTAAATATACTTAAATCTTTAATTTTGTTCCAATTCAAGTGTTAATATAACACCTTCGCCGCCTACTACCCATAATTTATTAGAACTCTTTGCTATATTTTTTAAATGAGCTTTTGTCGGAATAGAATCAAACTCCCAATTTGTTCCACAATTTGTTGTTCTTAAGATACAACCGTAGTCGCCGACTACCCATCCAGTATTAACGTTTATAAAAAACACATCGTTTAAAAAAAGTCTTTTATCGGGTTTTTGTTTTTGATGAAACCATCGATTACTACCATGTTCTGTTTTACAGATTTCTCCATTTTCTCCTATAAACCAACCAGTATTTTCGTCGATAAAATAACATTTCGTAATCTTTGCTGATATATCAGATGAATATTCCCAATTATCCCCAGAATCCGTTGTATACAAAATAGTACTATCAGAGATTCCCCAACCTTTATTTTCATTAATAAATAATAATTCTTTAAAATTAACTTTTTTATAGATTAATTTAGGTATCACTTTATTTTCTTCACGAATGTAAACCTGTACATCAGAAACTTTTTTTTGTGTCCATTTTTTTCCGCCATTAGTAGTCTTAAAAATACAATTATTATAGGCTATATAACCAGTATTTTCATTTAAAAAAAATAAATTACCGAATGAAATACCGATTAAAAGCCCCTTCACTTTTAATTGAGTGAACCAATTATTTCCACCATTTGTAGTTTTCATCAACAACTCAGGAGGATTCGCATCAGGGTTTTTATGATAATAAAAATTAGAATAATCTTTTGTTGTAATCCATCCGGTTTCATTATCAATGAAGTAAATATCACCTATCATTGTTCCCGGATAATTAATTTCTTTCCAATTTATATGAGAAAGGTTTTCGTTACTTCCTATTCCCTTCTTGATACCTCTTTCACTTCCTTTCGTTAACATCCAAACAATAGTATCATTAACGAATTGTATTTTTGTAATATCCCAATTTTTATTTAACTGTGTTAGTTTCCATTCGTGTTTTAAAGCATTTTTAACCGAATCATTGATAATATTAACCAGTTTTGTTTGATTTTCATTGTTAGTGAATAATAAATATTTACCTGTTAATCCTAAACAGATAATTATAATTATCAAAGTTATAGATAAAGTAATTTTATTTTTCTTATACCATTTTATTTTTATTTCTTCTTTTATCTTTTCGGGTTCAATTTTTATTGTTTGTACTTCTATTTTATCAATATAATCTATTATTTCTTTACAAGTATTAAATCTGTTTTCAGGTTTTTTCTGTGCACATTTTAGTATTAACTTTCTGCAATTATCATTTATTTTCGGTAAGTATATTTTGGGGTCCGGAAGCGATTCGTGCACTATTTTATAACTTAAAGATGCAAGACTGATTTCTTCAGATTGATATGGATTAATGCCGGTGACCATTTCATATAAAACCATTCCAAGTGAATAAATATCTGTCCTTAAATCTATTTTTTCGTTCTTATACTGTTCCGGACTCATATATGCAGGTGACCCCATAAATATTGACGTCGATGTTGTTCCCGAGCCTATACCTGCTTTTACAATCTTTGCAATTCCAAAGTCAAGTATCTTCGGATTTTCGTTTTTATCAATTATAATATTGGAAGGTTTTAAATCCCTGTGTATGATATTTAAAGAATGTGCATAATCAATTCCATAAAGAATTTTTTTAAATATTTCAATCGCCTTATCTTCTGAAATTCGTTCCCTTTTTGATATATATTCATTTAATGGCTCACCCTCAACATATTCCATTACTATATACAAACTATCTTCAAAATCAAAACAATCCCCGACTTTAACTATAAATTTATGATTTAAATTATAAAGTATCTGGGCTTCTTTGATGAATTTATCAATGATTGTCTTATCCTGCAATTTGAGTTTTTTCAAAGCGTTATATTTATGCAAATATTTATGCTCTGCAAGATAGACTTCGCTCATTCCACCTTCGCCAATTTTATCGATTATTCGATAATTATTTATAAATCTCCCAATCATAAACAAAATTTATTTTACAGGAAAATTTTGATACACTTTAATATTATATCTAATAAAAAAAATTTGTTTTCTCCTATTTTTTGTATGCATTATATTAGCGATTTTTTTGTAAAATATATATAATATTTTTAGTGGGTTATTTATAATTTATTTTGTTCATCGCTTCCCGCACTCGTTTTATATTTGTATGCAAATAATTTTCAGTAACCCGAATTGTAGAATGTCCGGCTATTGTTTTTACTGTCTCAATATCTGCACCGTTCTGAATAAGGTTTGATAATGCAGAATGTCTGAGACAATGAAAACAAAGATTATCATTTAATCCTAATTTTCTTATGAGTTTCTTAAACTCCATAGAAATATAATTCCTTCGGTAAGGAAAACCCTTTTCATTTGCGAATAAATATTTATCGGGATTAAAATAATTAATTACATTTCCGGAATATATAATATTCATAAGTACATCAAATAATTCATCAGATATTCCAATACTTCTGTTTTGTCCGCTTTTTGTCTTATAACTATCTTTGTTGTTTATCTGAATAATCCTGTTTTCAAAGTCTATTTCCTTCATCTGAATATTGACGATTTCGCCTAATCTCATTGCAGTATGCAAAGCAAAAATTATAAATTCTTTAAGCGGATACTCGGAATTATTAATCATAAGTTTTATTTCATCAGTTGTAAAACATAATCTTAATTTATTTTCAATTCTAATTTTCTTAATATTGTCTAAGGGGTTATAATCTAACATCAATAATCGTTTACCAATGTTAAAAGCACTCTTTAAAGTCAAAATATCTATATTCAAAGTGCTGGGGGTTACTTCTTTTAATCTTTGCTCCTTGTAATACTCTACATCTTTTGGGGTAATTAGTCTTATCGGTTTATCTGTTAAAATCCTTATAAGATTGTCAAATGCTATATTGTATATTTTCACCGTTCCGGGTCTTAGGTTACTCGATACATATTTCATAACTTCATTACGCAGGTCTGAAATATTGAGAATGGTAAATTTTTGAATTTGCAGTTTGGAATTTTGCTTAAATTCAGATAAGAATTTTAACGCTTCAGGTTTGTATTTTGTCCGGCAGGATTTTTTTCTATTCCTGCCTGTTTCATCTGTAAAGAACAGATAATAATAACCTCGAATTTTTGAAAGAAACATTTTATTTTAACTCCTTCCCGGAGTTCAAAAGCAGGGGATTTTTGGGGTTGAAACTGCCACAACTTATGCCACAATTAGAAAAAACCTTAGATTTTTGAATGAAATTGAGTAAAAATAGCAGTTTTGCAGACTGTTCCCTTAGCCACTTGGGTACGACGCCTTAAGAAAAATGAGCGGGAAACGGGGCTCGAACCCGCGACTTCAACCTTGGCAAGGTTGCGCTCTACCAACTGAGCTATTCCCGCTTATCATTTCAAAATAGAATTTTAAATTTTTTTTTTCAAGTCGTTTAATGAAGCAGGAAATCCGGATTAGAAAATACTAAATACTCTATTTAATAGATAATAATTTAATGCATCTCATAATCCAGATATTTGAATTATTATTAATATTTGATAATTGAAGTTTGGCAATATTATTAATATTTTTACCAATATTTCAAAAATAAAAGTGTTTTCCTATATATGGCTATTCCAGAATTAAATTCAGTGATTCAACAAAAAGTCGAAGTTGCACCTGGTTTATCTATTATCAGAGTTTCTCCATTAAATTGGATTTTACCTCCATTCAAAGCGGGACAGTTTACCGTATTAGGTTTACTCCCTGAATCTCCACGTTTTCAGTATTCAGACAACGAAGAAATTATTCCGGATCCTTCCAAGTTAATTTTAAGAGCTTACTCGATTGCTTCAAGCTCGCTGGAAAAACAATACATTGAATTTTATATAAGATTAGTTAATTCCGGTTCACTAACACCAAGGATATTTGCACTTAATATTGGTGATAAGGTCTGGATGTCCCCAAAATTCACCGGGATGTTTACTATTAGTGAAATTCCACGAGAACAGAATATTATTTTCTTTGGTACCGGAACAGGACTTGCGCCTTATATGAGTATGTTGCGAAGTGATTTAGTTTGCAATGAAAACCGGAAGTACGCAGTAGTGCATGGAGCAAGAAACTCCTGGGATTTGGGATACCGTTCAGAACTTCTCACTATAGAACGGCTTTGTCATAATTTTACATACATCAACACGATTAGCCTTCCGGAAAATGAACCCATGCAGTGGAATGGTTTTACAGGTCTTGTAGAAGATATTTGGAAAAACGGGATTTTACAAGACCGTTGGAAAATAGATATTACACCTGAAAACACTCATATGTTCCTTTGCGGTCACCCAATTATGATTATGAATATGATAAACTCTCTTGAAAAAGAAAATTTCAAAGAGCATAAAAAAAATGCTCCCGGTAAAATTCATCTTGAAAAATACTGGTAATACTTTCTACAGAAATCTTTCAATTCGAGTTTTATTTTCTACAAAAAAAACAAGCAGCATAGTGATTATCAGCAATTTCTTCGAGTCTGGGTTCATTTTCATTACAGATATTCTGTGCTAAACTGCATCTTGAAACAAATGAACAAGCTGAAGGTCTGTGAGTGTTTTCCGCATTTTCGATCTGCGGAATAACTGTTTCATTTTTTAACATATATCCGGGGATAGATGATATAAGAAGTTTAGTATAAGGATGCATAGAATTAAAATAAATTTTACCGGCTTCGCCTGATTCAATTATTTTCCCCATATACATTACTAAAATATTCCGGCTGATTTGCTTTACCACAGAGATATCGTGGCTTATGAAAAGGATGCTCAGGTTAAAATCTTTTTGCAAGTCCATCAGTAAATTTATTATTTGTGCTTGAATAGAGACATCAAGTGAAGATACAGGTTCATCGCATATAATTAATTCAGGTCCCGATGCAAGAGCTCTGGCAATCGATATTCTTTGCTTTTGTCCGCCTGAAAATTCAAAAGGGTAACTGGAATACTTATCAAGAGAAATTCCTACTTTTTCCAAAAGAAATAATACTTTTTCAATTCTTTCTTTTTTATTTAAACTAGTATTATATATCAAAGGTTCTTCAATGATTTTACCAACCGTAAATCTTGGATTCAACGAGGAAGAAGGATCCTGAAAAATAATCTGAATGTGTTTACGAAGCTTTCTCATTTCTTTTTTTGAAAGCTTCAAAATATTAATCGGATTTTCTTCAAATAATAAATTAATATCACCTTTGATCTCTACATCATTTAGACCTTTGTTAAATAACCTCAACATTGCTTTTGCTATAGTTGATTTTCCGCAGCCGGATTCACCTACAAGTCCGGTAGTCGTTCCTTTTGTAATATCTAAAGAGACATCATTAACTGCAACTATTTTATCACTTTTGAGTGAAAAAAGATTTTTTTCAGTCAAATAACTAACACATAAATTTTTTATTTGTATTATATAATTATTATCATTCATCAGTGATATTATTAACTTTGTATAAATGGCATCTCACAAAATGAGTTTTCTCTATCAAGAAAAGTTCAGGTTCAATATTTTTACATAGGCACATTGCATATTTACATCTTGGATGAAATTTACATCCTGAAGGATAATCAATAGCATCAGGAATATTTCCGGGTATTCCATTTATTCTCTCAGTGGAAATACTATTAGGATCCGGAAAGCAACCTACGAGACCTTCAGTATATGGATGCAACGGATTTTCAAATAATTTTTTCATTTCTCCAATTTCCTGAATTTTACCTCCGTACATTATTATTACCCGGTCACATATTTGTTTTATTAATCCTAAATTGTGTGTGATCAATAATATTGAAAAATCCGTTCGGGATTTTTTAATGTTCACCAGCAAATCTATAATCTGTTTCTGGGTTGTAACATCGAGTGATGTTGTCGGCTCATCCGCAATAAGCAGCGATGGATTGCGGGAAAGTGCAATCGCAATCATTATTCTTTGTTTCATTCCTCCGCTTAACTGGTGAGGATAACTATTTAATGAAGATTCTGGATTTGTGATACCTACGTCTGCTAATAATGTTAAGGCTTTCTTTTTGATATCTTTCTTGTTTAATTTTTTATCGAGCATTAAAGATTCAAAAATCTGAGATTTTATTTTTAAGACCGGGTTTAGAGATACCGATGGTTCCTGAAATATCATTCCAATTTCTTTTCCTCGAATATTTTTTAATTCATTCTTACTCAGTTTTAAAATGTCTTTTCCTTTGTATAATATTTCACCTGATAGAATTTTACCGGGGGGGGAAGGAATTAAATTTATTATCGAATGCGCCGTAACAGATTTTCCGGAACCGGATTCACCGGCGATTCCTAAAATTTCACCATTAAATATGTCAAAACTTACATTATCTACTGCTTTTACAGGTATTTTACCTTTAATCCATCTATCTTCAATTATATCTTTGGATTTGAATTCATTATTATTAGACTTCGTAAATCCGGTATATAATGGATCAACGAAAAAATATACCTTCAGGTTATCGATTTCTAACAACTTATTCATTTTAAATATTATTTATATCTTGAAAATGGTTTAGGATCGAAAGCTTCCCTTACTCCTTCTCCGATAAAAACAATCATTAATAATGTAAAAAACTGAGCCCCAAGAGGTGCAGATACCAGCCACCAATATTGGGTATTTTTGAGTCCCTGGCTAATTAATTCGCCCCAGCTTGGTGTCGGTGGTGGTAAACCAAATCCTAGAAAATCAAGTGAGACTAAGGATGTTATATAACCAACTAATGCAAAAGGTACGAATGAGATTACAGGTATTAAAGCATTTGGCATAATATGTTTAAAAATTACTTTTAAGTCAGAAGCACCAATAGCTACTGCAGCCATCGTATAATCTTTAGCTTTTTCCCGATACACTTCCCCCCTTATATAATAAGTTATCCCTACCCAACCAAAAAGAATCAATAGTAATGTCAGCCAGAAAAAATTCGGTCTAATAATTGAACTGATAATTATCAGGATATAAATTACAGGAAGAGTTGACCAAATTTCAATTAATCTCAGTCCTAAAAAATCAAATTTCCCGCCGTAATATCCGAGCAATGCACCAAAGATAAAACCAAATAAAAACGTAAAGAAAGTGACAATAATAGAAAAAGATAATGAAATATTGAAACCATAAGCAAGTCTTGATAATACATCCCTTCCTCTATCGTCAGTTCCGAATATATGCTGCATTGATGGCGGATGTGGAGGATTACCTTCCATCTCATCAAGAAGATTTTCATTAGGTCCATACGGGTACAAAGATAGGATTACAAAATTATTTTCTCCTTTTTCATCAAACTCTTGTTTCAGCCATCTGTAGTTTGCCTCTCCTTCAAGTTTAGTATCTGAATTATTTATATTTCGGCTATGTTGTTCAAATTCATTTGCACTAAAATTTTTAAAAAGAGGGAAATAATATTTTCCGTTATATCTTACGAATAGTGCAGAATTACCAATAAAAACAGGCAGAATTAATGAAATAAAATATAGAAGGATTAATATTATTAGAGAATAATATCCTCTTTTAATTTTCTTAAATTTCTTCCATCTTCTCTTTAGAAATGATGGGGAAAAAGAATTAATCTTATACTTCCGACTGGTCAATTTTAACTGAATATTCTTTATTTAAACCTCACTCTCGGATCTGCTATGGCGTATAATATATCAGAAAGAATATTTCCCAATAATAATAACAGACTCGAGATTACCAATATCCCGAGCGAGACCGGATAATCTCGGTTGATTATTGAATTATATCCTAATAATCCGATTCCCTGCAAATTGAAAACTTTTTCGATTAAAAAACTTCCTGCAAGAATAAGGCTTAAGAAATGCCCTATTCCTGTTGCGAGTGGAATTAATGAATTTCTGAAAGCATGATTTATGATTACTCTTTTGCTGCTCAGACCTTTTGAATAAGCCGTTTTAATATAATCCTGACTTAGATTTTCTATCACTGCGTTCTTTGTTAAAATTGTTAAAGTTGCAAAACTACCAATCAAGTACGATGTTACAGGAAGTATAGTATGATAAAGCTGGTCTGAAATCTTCCCAAGAAAATTCAAGCTATCAAAATTTTCCGATCTAAATCCGCCAAGAGGGAAAATATCCCAAAAACTTCCTCCTCCGAATAATATAAGTAACAAAGCTCCGAATGCCCATCCCGGTATCGAATATCCAAGAAATACAAAAACTGAAGATGCAAAATCAAATTTACTACCGCTTTTCAAGGCTTTAATTATCCCGAGCGGGATACAAATGAGGTATGTCAATGTAAACCCTATTAATCCGAAATAAATCGAGATTTTAAATCTTGATGAAATAACATCCCAAACTTTCTCCTGATATATGTATGATTTTCCTAAATCAAATTTCAAAATATTTTGTAACCATATCCAATATCTTTCAATGATAGGTTTATCAAACCCATAGAATGATTTCATTTCGTTTAAAGCAGATTCGGGAATATTAATGTTGTGGATTTTTGGAGAAGAAATATTACTTTGTTCAACCGGGATATATTGATTTCCAAATCGTAATTTGATTAATTCATTTTCGAGAGGTCCTCCGGGAACAATCTGCAGAATGAAAAAAGTTATGATTGTAATCCCTAAAAATGTGGGTATTATTAGAAGAAATCTGCGGATGATGTATCCCGTCATTTATGCCTGTTTGTATTTGATTTCAGAACGAAGTAAATTTTAATATTTATTACTATCTTCGGCTTTCTTTTCCAGCCAGTATTTATTTTCAACATTATCGAAGGGCAATATCTTATTCTTATTGGTTATCGCAGCATCATATTCTGCAAATTTTTCAGGATCATTGTACCACAAATTAATTATTGTTCCATATCCACCTATTCTGCTTATTATACCTTTTGGGTATCCAAATTTATTTTGAAATGCAATTCTTTGGTATGGTGAATACCATCCAAAAACATATCCAAAATAATTACAGGCAATGTAATCAATTTCCTTTAATATTTTTATTCTTTCAATCTGATCGAATGATATTTTGAAGGAGTTGCATAACTCGTCTATTCTCTTATCTTTAATTCCGCTCCAATTCAAAGTATTGGAAGAGTCTGCATTTTCAGAACCAAGGTAACTTTCCGGATTTGGAATAAATGTACCAGTCCAATTTATAGGTAATGCTTTAAAATTCAGTTCGTTACCCATTTTGAAAACTGTATTATAATCTGATTCCCTTAGGTTAAGTTTTATTCCGGCTTTTTTTAAGTCTTCCTGATAAATCGTAAAATATCTGTCCATACCCTTTAAGAAAGGTAAATCTATTTCTAAATATTTCCCGTCTTTTATCAGATAACCATCAGAATTTTTATCCTTCCATCCTGCTTCCGATAAAAGAATTTTTGCAGAATCAATATTGAATCCTGATTTCGGGTTATCTTTATTTTCGTAAATTGTCCCGGAAAAATATGAGAAAATTGGGACATAAGCATTGAAAAATAATTTCTCATTGAACTTTTCCCTGTTATACAAATATCCAAATGCTTTTCTTATTCTTATGTCATCAAAGGGATATTTTCTGGAATTAAGGCAAATTCCTGAAATACCGCCGGGATATTCATTAAAAACTTTTATTTTTTGTATTAACCCTCTCTTTACTTCTTCAGTGTTGAGCTTTTCTTCCCATGTCAGAGTTTTTCGTACCCAAATTACATCTAAATCGCCCTTTTTAAATTTTTCTAATTCTAATGATTCATCTTGGATGACGTCAAATCTTATCAAATCAAAATTGTTTATTCCTGTATTGAATCTTTCCTTTTCAGCCCAGTAATCGCTTCTTCTTCTTACGGTTATTGATTCACCTTTCTTTATCTCTTCCTTAGAGACGATGTAAGGTCCGCTTCCAGGAATGAACTCAAACTGAAATTTATCAAGATATTCTTTCCCTGAAATGTTCGAAATATAATGTGCCGGAAGTATTCTTAAAGATTGAGAATAATAAAAAAATAGTCTCCAGTCTTTTTCTTTTGATTTAACGGATATGATATATTTACTCTCAGCAACGGGTTTTTCATAAGAATTCCATAGAGTATTGGCATAAGGCATTAAAATCCCGGGGTCGGTTAATAGTTTCCAGGTAGCAATCACATCGTCAGAGGTTACAGGTTTTCCATCTGCCCATCTGGCATTGGGATTAATTCTGAATTTAAAAGTTGTTTTATCATCAGATATTTTCCAGTGTGATGCTATTCCGGGTGTATAATTCATTGTGACAGGATCAATTCTTAAGAGAGATTCATAAAGCAGATCATTGGTAAGTTCCCAAAAAGAATTATTAGCATCTTTTCCTTCAGATCTTAATGTTACGGGAAATTCACTCAAAGACATCACAAGGCTGCCTCCTTTAACTGCATTCTTATCTCCAGGAATATTGTAATCTTTTTTAGTTTCCCATCCTTCGCCACTAAAATTTTCTCCACCCATTTCAGCAGATATAGAAATATCAGCTCCGGGAGGGGTATCAAATTGTTTTATAGATACAGGTTTCGTATCAAATTTCTTTTTTGGTTTGTTAATTTTATTGCATCCCTGAATACTAAAAACTATCAAAAAAATGAAGAATGTTAATATAAATGCTTTCCCGTATTTCATACTGAAATATTTAATTATTAAATAAATATATTAAATGATTTCATAATATAATAGTTTTATAATTACCTCCTAAAATATTGAAATTAATTAATAAATTGAATTGTTTTAAAGATAAATTAGCATTATGAAAAAATTATCTTTAATCTTTTTATTTCTTTTATATGGAATGGATTTATCAGCACAGAATCCTTCTGTGCAGTTAGTTGATGCTTTTCCATCATTATCTTTTACAAAACCCGTCCACCTTACCAATAGCAATGATGCAACAAACAGAATTTTTGTCGTACAACAAAATGGATTTATTAAAGTATTTCCTAATGATTCAAATGTATCAGCAATGAATATGAAAACATTTCTTAATATTTCGAATAAAATTTCATCGTCTGCAGGCGAAGAAGGATTGCTGGGATTAGCATTCCATACTTCTTATTCCTCGAATGGATATTTCTATGTTAATTATACTGCGGCGAATCCTTTAAGGACAGTTATCTCCAGATTTAAAGTTATTTCTAATAATCCGGATAAAGCTGATTCACTTAGTGAATATAAGATTCTTGAGATAAATCAGCCCTATTCAAACCACAACGGTGGAACTCTGATGTTCGGTCTTGATGGTTATTTATATATAGGAATGGGTGATGGTGGAAGTGGTGGTGACCCGCAAAATAATGCTCAAAATCTTCAGTCATTTCTTGGGAAAATGCTCAGAATAAATATTAATGATACCAACGCATTGAAAAGATATGTAATTCCAACATCTAATCCTTTCTATAACAATCCAGCACAGGGAATGGAAGAATTATTTACCTGGGGAATGAGGAATCCCTGGAAATATTCGCAGGATCCTGTAACAGGATTGATTTATGCGGGAGATGTAGGTCAAAATATATGGGAAGAAATTGATATTATTCAAAATGGAAAAAATTATGGATGGCGGATAATGGAAGGCTTTGCCTGCTATAATCCGTCTTCCGGATGTGATACGAGCGGAATAACATTACCTATTAAAGTTTATGATCATTCTGCCGGTGACTGCTCAATTATAGGCGGCTATGTGTACAGAGGTAATAGAAGACCTGATTTATATGGTGCTTATATTTATGCAGATTATTGCACCGGTAAGGTTTGGATGCTGAGATATAATAACGATCTGGTAACTTCTGATTCACTTTTAATAGACTCGCCATATTCAATTTCTTCATTTGGTGTTGACCAATTTAATGAAGTATATATTCTGGGAATTGGAAACGGAAAAATTTACCGATTCAACAAGAATTTAATTACTTCTGAAGGTAATAATCAAAACATTGTTCCTCAAAATTTTAATTTACATCAAAATTATCCGAATCCATTTAACCCATCTACAACAATCAGTTATAATCTTCCTCAGATTAGTAATGTAAGATTAATTATTATCGATATTACCGGAAAAATTATTCGTGAAATGATTAATACGACTCAAATCCCCGGTGAGTATAAAATTATCTGGGATGGAAAAGATAAAAACAATAATTATCTTTCAAGCGGAGTATATTTCTATAGTTTAATCACTGAAAATTTTAAAACAACAAAACGAATGCTCCTTGTAAAATAATATCAGGTTAATTATTTTTAACTTTTGAATAAATCGAAAGGTTATGGCGGCTAAGAAAAAACCCAAAGCATTTGTACTCGATACAAATGTAGTTCTGCATGATGCAACCTGCATATGTCAGTTTCAGGAGAATGATATTATAATCCCAATTGCATTGATAGAAGAAATCGACCATTTTAAAAGAGGCAGTCAGGTGATTAATCTTAATGCACGGGAGTTTGCACGAACGCTCGATACTCTTACCGGTAAGGCGCTATTTAACGGTGGCGTATCCCTTGGGAAAGGAAAAGGGAAAGTGAAAGTTGCTCTCACAAAAGGTGTTTGCGATGAAATTAAAGGGATCTTCATTGAAGATACTCCCGACCACAGAATACTCAGTACGGCTCTCGAAGTTAAAAATAAAAATAAGATTTATGATACGGTAATTCTTGTTACAAAAGATGTCAATCTTCGAATGAAAGCCAAATCTCTAGGTATCCTTGCAGAAGATTATACTACCGATAGGATTAAGAATGTTGAAGAGTTGTACAGCGGAAAAGAATTAATTGAAAATGTTGACGATGAATTGCTTAATAAACTTTATGCTCCGCCATTTGAAGTCCCGTCAGATGAAGTATTCAAGAAAATAAAAACAGAGAAAGTACCGAATAAATTTTATATTCTTAGAAATTCTCTCCGTTCGGTGCTAACATATTATGATCCACTCAAGAATATATTCACAAAAGTAGATAAAAATTTTTTCTATGGAATTAAGCCCCGCAATGCTGAACAGACATTCGCTATAGAAGCACTCATTAATCCGCAGATTCCTCTCGTTACTTTAACTGGTAAAGCAGGGACAGGTAAAACATTGCTTGCACTTGCTTCTGCTCTGCATATGAAAAAGAATTTTCGACAGATTCTAATTGCCCGCCCGGTTGTGCCCTTAAGTAATAAGGATATTGGTTTTCTTCCGGGCGACGTAGAAGATAAACTCGCTCCATATATGCAACCGTTATGGGATAATCTAAAAGTCATTCAGGACCAGTTCCCGGAAACTGACAAGCACCATCAGCAAATAAATACAATGCTTAAAGAAGAAAAACTTGTAATAGAACCTCTAACATATATCCGGGGACGAAGTCTTCAGCGAATTTTCTTTATTGTAGATGAGGCACAGAATCTAACGCCTCACGAAATTAAAACTATCATTACGCGGGTTGCCGAAGGTGCTAAACTTGTATTTACGGGAGATATCTATCAGATTGATCATCCATATCTCGATTCACAGTCTAACGGTTTAACTTACTTAATAGAGCATTTTAAAGGTCAGAAGTTATATGCTCATATCAATCTAGAAAAAGGGGAAAGATCAGAACTTGCAGAACTTGCGAGCAATCTTCTTTAAATAATGAGCGATACCAAAACCGACACACTCTACAATACTACTTTTATAGTTTGTGATACTGAAACTACCGGAATGTCTCCTGTTTCCAATCGCCTAACAGAAATTGCTCTTCTGAAAATTTACAATTTCGAGCTGGTGGATACTTATAAAACGTTAATTAATCCACAGCAGTATATTCCATCATTCATTACAAAACTTACAGGTATCACGAATGAAGACGTGATGAATAAACCGGAGTTCAATAATATAAATCAAGATATTCTCACTTTTATGACTCCATATAGCGAATCGGACAATATCGTTTTCGTCGGGCATAATGTCAGTTTCGATTATAAATTTATTAAAGAATCTTTTAATCGAATTAAAAAAGGTGAAGAGTTCGATTTTAAAACTCTTTGTACTTGTAAACTCGCCCGAAGGATTCTGAAGAAACTAAAAAGCAAATCCCTCACAAATGTAACAGCACATCTGCAAATTGAGCGTAGCCGCCACCACCGTGCCTATGATGATGCCCTTGCGACGGCGAAGGTGTTTCTTTACTTCCTCGAGTACCTTGAAGATAATTTTGATATAGAAACTCTTTCTGAACTTCTCATTTATCAAAATACAAAAATATACACTGAAGAAAATAAATCACCCGCACTCCGCCGTATCAATCTCCGCCTCAAAGACCTCCCTTCACAGCCGGGTGTTTATTTTATGAAGAGCCGCTCAGGTGAAATCATCTATATCGGTAAGGCAAAAAATCTGAGAGAAAGGGTTTCTACTTACTTTCGTCATAATTCCGAACTTTCATATAAAATCAGGAAACTGCTTTCATCAGTCCATCACCTCGAATTTGAAATAACAAAGTCCGAACTCTCTGCTCTGATACTTGAATCCCGGCTCATCAAAAAGCACAAGCCCCGTTTCAATACAGCCATCAAGCGTTTCCGCTATCATCCATTTCTTAAAATTAATATTCAGGATGATTATCCTTATGTTGAAAAAGTATTTGAAATCGAAAACGACGGGGCTAATTACTACGGACCATTCCGCAGCGGACTTACCGTTAATATGATAGTAAAAGACATTTACGATAAATTCAAACTCCGCAAATGCAGTGATAAAAATCTCAAACCCACACCGGGTAAATCCACTTGTATGTATTTTGATATCGGCAGGTGTGATGCTCCCTGCAATATCAGCATTTCGCAGGAGGAATATGCAGAACAGGTACAAATGGCTCACAATTATATAGTAGGGGAGTCGAAGTCATCTCTAAAACTAATTTACAGGAAAACTATGATTCAATACTCCGAGCATTTAAATTTTGAAAAAGCATCATTCTTTCGCGATCGCCTCAGAGATATTGAAAAAGTAATGAGCTTCCAGAAAGTTATCACATCAACTATAAATGATAAAAATATAATTATCAAATGCAATCAACAAATAAACCGTGAAATATTTTTTATACAAAACGGAAAACTGGTCAATACTTTTTATCTCGAAAAGGAAAATGAATTCAACCAGGAAGAAACCAAGTATGAAATTCTTGAATCTGTTGATTATTTCTTCTTCTCTATTAATAAATACGTCAAGCATCGCTATACTCAGCAGGAACTCGACGAAATTAAAGTAATTTCCAACTGGCTAGCTCTGACAAGCGACCGCAGAACATTTCTCGAAATCACTCCGGAATCCCCTAAAGAAAAAATTATTAAATTCATTTTTGAATAAATGAATTTCCTTTGAAATTGTACATCAATTTTGAATTCTTCTATAAAATCGATTTTTTATCTAATATTGATTTTGTAAAATGATTTTGGTTAAATAGGGATATTAACCTATAGGGTTATTTTAATAAAAAAGGCTGTTGTGTAAACAACAGCCTTTTTATTTTTTGAATAATTATTATCAATTATTTCTTATCATCAACTACTTCAAAATCAGCGTTTTCTACATTGCCTTCATCTTTCTTTTGCTGCTGTTCCTGTCCCGGAGTACTGCCGCCTTGCTGCTGACCGGTACCTGGTCCCTGGGCACTCTGGGATGCCTGAGAATACATTTGAGTTGAAGCTTCGTTCCAAGCGGCATTAAGCCCGTCAATTGCAGATTTTACTTCAGTTGTATTTGTACCTTTCACTGCTTCTTTGAGTCTATCTATTGCAGCCTGAATCTTTGATTTATTTTCTGCACTTAACTTATCTTCGAATTCTTTCAATTGTTTTTCGCCCTGGAATATCAAAGAGTCTGCCTGATTCTTAGTATCAATTTCTTCTTTCTTTCTTTTATCTTCAGATTCGTGTTCCTTTGCATCTTTTTTCATCTTTTCAATTTCCGATTCAGATAAACCTGAGGAGTGAGTAATCTTAATATCCTGTTGTTTGCCGGTTCCCAAGTCTTTTGCAGCGACGTTTAATATACCATTCGCATCAATATCAAAGGTGACTTCGACCTGTGGAATACCTCTTGGTGCCGGAGGAATACCATCTAAATGAAATCTGCCTAGAGTTCTGTTATCAGAAGCCATCGGACGTTCTCCCTGTAATACGTGGATTTCTACAGATGGCTGATTATCCGAAGCAGTGGAGAAGACCTGAGATTTTTTTGAAGGAATTGTTGTATTAGCTTCAATTAATTTCGTCATCACTCCACCTAAGGTTTCAATACCAAGTGAAAGCGGAGTTACGTCAAGTAAAAGAACATCCTTAACGTCTCCTGAAAGCACTCCACCTTGTATTGACGCTCCGATTGCAACAACCTCATCAGGATTAACACTTCTATTCGGTTCTTTCCCGTATAATTTTTTTACGGTTTCCTGTACCATAGGAATTCTGGTCGAACCACCAACGAGGATTACTTCGTCTATTTCATTCATCGAGTAGCCGGAGTCAGCTAGTGCTTTTTTACAAGGTTCAATAGTTCTATTGATTAAGTCCTGAATCAGTGATTCGAACTTTGCACGAGTTATAGTTTCGAGTAAAAATTTTGGACCATCTGCAGTAGCAGTGATATAAGGAAGATTAACTTCTGTTTGCATACTTGTAGAAAGTGCTTTTTTAGCTTGTTCAGAAGCTTCTTTAAGTCTTTGTAAAGCCATTGGATCTTTTCTTAAATCAATTCCTTCTTTTTTCTTGAATTCATCGGCTAAATATTCCATTAATCTCTGGTCAAAGTCGTCACCACCAAGATGACCATCTCCATTAGTTGATTTCACTTCAAAAACACCATCTCCAAGTTCGAGAATGGAAATATCAAACGTACCTCCACCAAGATCATATACTGCTACCTTTTCATTTTTCTTTTTTTTATCCAATCCATAAGCAAGAGCTGCTGCTGTAGGTTCATTAATTATTCTTTTTACATCAAGTCCTGCGATTTTTCCAGCATCTTTTGTTGCCTGCCTTTGTGAATCATTAAAGTAAGCCGGAACAGTAATAACTGCTTCGGTTACTGGTTGTCCGAGATAATCTTCCGCTGTTTTTTTCATTTTTTGGAGAATCATCGCTGATATTTCTGGAGGAGAATATACTCGTTTCTGATTAGATGCTTTGTCATCGATTTCTACACGCGCAACATCATTTTCACCTTTGATAACTCTATAAGGTACTTCGCTGATTTCCGAACCTACTTCATCATATCTTCTCCCCATAAATCTCTTTATTGAGAATACAGTATTACCGGGATTTGTTACAGCTTGCCTCTTTGCGGCATCTCCTACCAGCCTTTCACCTGTTTTAGTAAAAGCTACTACTGAAGGAGTGGTTCGTGATCCTTCTGCATTTGGAATTACAACCGGATCGTTACCTTCCATGACAGCTACGCAAGAGTTTGTTGTTCCTAAGTCTATTCCTATAATTTTTCCCATAACTTTAAAGTCCTTTCTGAATTTTTAAAATAGCAAGGCAAGTACGGATTCCATACTCGCCTTGCCTTGATTATTAATTTTTTGTTCGTAATTACTTAACTGCAATTTCTTTTATAACCGGTTTAGCTTCTTCTACCTTAGGAAGCACAATGTTTAAAACGCCATCTTTAAATTCAGCTTCTATGTTATCTTTCCTTATCTCATCAGTGACTGTAAAACTTCTGCTGAATTCACCAAAATAAATTTCATTCATAATTAAATTGGTTTCTTCCATCTTTTTAGTTTGTTTCTTTGTTCCGCTAATGGAAAGAATATTGTTCTCTAAGCTGATCTTCATATCTTCTTTGACTACACCTGGCATTTCGAGATTAATATAGAAATTATCTTTATCCTCGGTAATTCTGACTTTCGGAAGAATGTTCGATGTATCAAAGGTCCGCTCGCTGAAGAAAGGACTATGAAATACTGATTTGAAAGCATCATTGAATAAGTCAGTATCTTTTTTAAATCTTACTAAGTTCATTTATTATCTCCTTATTTTTATTATTTTTATTTTTAATGTTCCTGTTGCCTTCCATAATTGCAACCTCTGTGCCAAAGCAGAAATAATCAAAAATTATGAAATCAATTTCAAAATGCTGTAAAATTTGTCATAAGAATGGAAATGTTTTTCCAGGTAATGTAATATAATTCAAAAAAAATCCAGCCATTTGAAAAAATGACTGGACTGCGTTATAAGAAAGGGTGATGTGGAAAACTCAGTAAATTTCTTCTCTTAATAATTTTAATTTATTATTATCCATTGTATAAATTGCGAAAATCCAATTTTTATTTCTCCTGAAGACAATATTTATATTATTCTTTTCAACTGCAAAACCAACATCAAAGGGTGTATCTCTCCAGTTAGCATCTAATTCCAGAACTTTTTTAAAGCTTCGGTTTTCAATATTTTCTAATAAAATTACTTTAAACGTTCTTGCGGCACATGTTTTATCTTTATAAACGATTCCTACATCTAAGTATCCATCACCTGTAAAATCTGCAACGCTATAGTTTACTACCGTAAGTTCATCCGGCAAGTTGAAAGTTATTTCGTCTATTAAGTTATCGGAGAAAATACCATCGAACATGCCCATAAACTCCTCTATACCAATTTCATATTTCTGAACATCATATTTGGAAGTAGATTGGGAAAATAGATTCGCTGAGTTTAAAAAAAGAACTGATACTATTATAATTAATACTTTACCCAAAGCTACCCATTAAAGTTGTCACAAATATAACTACTATATTTTCATATGTCAAGTATAAAATACTTAAAGTGTAACTTTAGGAAGACCTGTTAAATATTAATTTTACCTTCTTTAACTCGAGAATTCCGGTTAACTGTATGATACAAAGGTATAATACAACTAAAATAAACTGCAGTAAAATCAGATATATATTATTAATTTCGAAATTATCTAAAACTAATATTTTGGCAAAATAAATTAAAAAAGCTGTAATGAACAACCCGAAAATTTTTAATAAACTATATTCAATTTTATATATATTTTGTGTGATAAAAAATAAAATTATAGACATTATCAAATAAGTTAGCAAAGTTGCATAAGCTGCACCCATAATAGTAAACTTTGGAATGAGCAAATAATTCAGAATAAAGTTTACAAGAACCCCGATGGCACTTACTATGAACAAATATGATGTTTTATCCTTAAAAAAGGGCACAGCATTAAGAATTGCATAAATTCCGGAAAATAAATACGAGAGTAAAATGACCGGAACTATAATCAGACCCGGCTGGTATCTTGAATCAAGTATTGAAATTCCTGCGATATTAATTTTTGCAATGGGTTCGGTGAAAAAAGCAAATATTAAAAATAATAGCAATCCGGTAAAAATAAAATATGTGAATATATTTGAGATTATTGATTTATTCTCAGGATCTTTTGATATATTCAGGAAATAAGGTGTCCAGGAAAATTTAAAGGCTGCAATTATCAGGCTCATAACGGATGTAAGCTTATAACTTGCACTATATATACCTACAGTAGCTTCATCACAAAAATATTTAAGAAAAAACCTATCGGAAATATCTATCAGAAGAAGAAAAACTCCTATATATATAAATTTGTTGCCATATTTTATCAAAGCCTTAGCTTTAATGAAATTGAACGAAAATTGAAGATATTGCTTTGTGATAACAAGTCCTAAAATGAAACTTATTAATACCGATATTATGTAGCTATAAAATATAGATAATATCCCTGCTTTGAAATATACTATAAGAAGTATATTCGAGACGATATTTATAATGACTGAAATAAAATTAAGCAGTAAGTAAGAATTAGCTTTCAATTCAGCCCTTAAAAGTAATAAAGGAAATCGGGAAAGAGCATCGAAGAATAATAGATAACATAGTACATTGTACAGAGAATTTGCTTCCGCTGGATCTTCAAATTTGAATAAAAAAGTTAATTTACTTCCTGCTGTGAGAAGAACAACAGAAAAAATTACAGAAGTTAGGGTAATTAAGATTAAGGAAGTAGAATATATTTCTTTTTTCTCTACAACATCTTTTGCATCAATAAAAAATTTAATAAATGAAGTTTCCATTCCATAGACATAGAAAAGAATGATAAACAGCCATACGGACTGCATAATATTCAACAGTCCCATTTCTACAGGTGGGAAAAAATAAGTGTATAATGGCAATAAAATTATACTTACAGACCTGTTAAGAAATATACTGATTCCATATATGGATGTTGTGGAAAAAAGTTCTTTAATATGGGATTTTTTTTCTTTCAATTAAAGTAGGATTTCATTTTTTAAATATAATTCATTTAGTTTTTGATTCACGGCATTGAATGAATGAGTTTTTTCCACCCATTCTCTTCCTTTGAAGGCAAGGTCACCAAGTATTTCACGGTTATTATGAAGATTTATAATAGTATCTTTAAGGCTATCAATATTAGAGTGTATAAATGGATTCTCATCGATGAATTTAAGATATTCTTTAGTAAACTCAGTAATAGTAGGGATACCCATAGATAGATTTTCGATAGAATTTTTCCCATAACCTGTTCCACCGAATAATCCGCCTACCTGGTCAATTGCCAAATCGCACTGAGATTTGAGTTCGAGTACTTTACTCCTATCCATTTTTTCTGCGAGGATGAAATTAATTTCAATTTCTTTTTTCAGATCTTCAATTATAGAAATGATTTTATTTGTACCTTTGAATAACCTGTTAGTAGGGGAATGAATAATGTTAAGTATTTTGTTTTTATTTAATTTGAACTTATATGATTCAGTATCAAAAGGAAAATAAATGTAATGTATATCCGGGTGAATGGATCTGTGATCAAATTCGACTGTAATGTTCAGATCGCTGATTTTATCTAGCTCTTTAAAAACTCCTCTTGATCTCAGGTCACTGCCAAAATAACAGCATATAATTTTCTTGCCCATTTCCTTCAACTGTCTGGCAAATCTAACATCCCGGAATAAATCCATACCACCATCAAAATGATAAATATCATAGTTTAATAAATTAAATTCCTTGATATATTTTTCAATCACATCTTTGTTTTTAAAATCACGGAGTCTAAAATAGATTTGTTCAGCGATGTTTTTGGGTTTACAATATCTCAGTTCATTATTTCCTGCTGTATTTATTTTAGAATTACGCCATTTGTTTGCTATTTTCCCTGTCTTTAGAGGTAAATTAAGGCAAATATCTTCTTCAAAATTCAGTGTGTTTTTATATAGCGTAATAAGGTGGGATTCAATTCCGTTTTTTCTGTGCATTTTCACAAAATCAAACGGTATTCCTGCAAAATTTTGAGGCGCTATGTGAAGTATCTTCAAATTCTCAATTTTTTATAAAAATAAATATTAAATCTGTAATTAAGAATTCATTAATCTTGATATATTTTCAGAAAAGATTAGTTCTTTTTCTTCAGGTTTTATATCTAATTTGTCAATAATGGGAATGTACATATCCGGTAACCCCAAATTATAATCACTTCCAAATATAACTCTCTCGGGTGAAACAATCTTTACAGCTTTATTCACAAAATAAAATTCTCTTACGGATTCTGTTCCGAGATAAACATTTTTGAAATTATTGGATTTAATTTCTTCAGCACAACTTAAACATAAAGCAGGCTGGTCTCCTCCCATATGCGCAAGAATGACATTTAAACGTGGACGTTTTTTTGCAATTTCGAGTGGGAACTTGTATCCAGCAATTTCCTGCCACCTTCCACAGTGAACAATGACCGGAATATTATTTTCTTCGGCAATATCGAGATATTTTGAGTAAGCTACATCAGAAACTCTTATTTTCTCTAATGATGGGTGCACTTTAAATATTTTAATATCATCAATATTTTTTTCCAGAAACGAATCAAGCATATCATCAAAGGGATTTATCCAGGCGCAAAAGTAAATCTTAAAATCCATAATGCTTTTTATACCGAGTAATAAGCGTTCATTTGGTTCTGAATCTGCTGGCATACAGATAGCTTCATCTACCCCTGATTTTTTAAATACTTCTATCGCATCATTAATTGAAGACTTGTAATTAAAAAATATACTGCTCCATTGTCCTATATGAGTATGTCCGTCAATTATTTTCATTTGAATAATCCTTTATAAAAGAAAGATTCTTTAATATAAATTATTTCATTGTCACACAATAGTTTTTCGGCTAATCGGCTTCCAATAAAACCGGTACTTCCTGTAATAAATTTTTTTTTGTTTTTTATTTTCACGTTACATTATTTGTTTAAAATTAATTTAAATGTCTTCCTCAAAAAACCATCTGCCATAAATTTCTTTTTGAAATCAAATAATCCCGAAAGATACTCTTTTCCTACATTGGAAGTCCCGATATCGTATAATCTATAGTTATTTTTCTTTGCCCAGTCGATAGATTTATAAAGTAAAAAATCAGCAACTCTTTCTTTTTTATATTGTTCGTCTGTTGCGAGATAAAAATTTAATATAATATCATTCTGGATAATAAATAAAATACAAATACCCGCAATTGATCTGTTAATCTTCGCTGAAAAAATCTTTATCTTATCACTTAATTCGTTCTTCAGATATATCAATTCATCAATTGAATGAGTTGGTTGAACATTTTTCTTTAACCTGTTTTCAAGCAGTACGTTGTAATAGTCTATGAAAGAATTGTAGTCAAGTGGTCCGTTCAGCGTCTCAATTTCAATATTATTTTCGGACTTATTGATAGATCTTTTCTTAGGATTAGCAAGTTTTTCGAAAACAAAATCCTGCAGATCTATAATGTTCGTTATAGCATAATTAACCACTTCAAATCCTTTATAGATTAGAGAATATTCATACTCCTCATTGAAAACACTTTTGTAAATATTTGGAGGGTTTCTTACAATAATTTCGTCAAAATGATTTTCACTTGTGTATAGCTTAAAAGAATCGAGAGTTTCCATCATCTCGTTAATTCCTGTTTTTTCTCTCCATAGAAATCCCCCGAAGCTCACCCCATTGCAGGAAATAAAAACTTTTCTTGAATTTTTTATTATTTCGCATCCGGTAAGTAGTGCTATTACCTTGTTCTTTGCATCATCTTTTACTTTTAAATGGTGCCAGAGAAGTCCTTTGCTAAAAAAATCATTATAGTCAAGAAACCTGTTGTCAAAAAACATATTATAATGATTACCAAGAAATTCATTCCACTCTTTATCTGTTGCTATATTTGTTCTGATAATTTTCATCTTTTCTGAAAAATTTCGTATCCGTTTGTTTTTAATTTCAATTCGAATTTGTCAGGAATTAATAAAGCTGAATTCACTAAATTATTCCGGTTAATATTATCTCCCTCAACAATGATAGTGGAATAATCATTTATCGAACTATCAAGTTGTTCTTTGATTTTTACTATTCCGTTCTTTGTATCAAGAAGTGTGTAAGTATACTCATTGTTCTTCCAGCCTAAGTCAACACCTTTGAAATAAAAACTGAATTGAGCATTGTATCTGTAATTTGTACCCACATAGATTAATTTTTTTTTATTACTGATATCTATAAGAGTTTTACACTCGGAAATATGGTAATTATTTTCCCATTCAGTCATTTTGTAAAAGTAAAATGTATTAATAATAAAAAAATAAATCACAATAAAGCCGTAAATAAAATTACTATAATTAATTTTATGAATAATATAAACAAATAATAAAATTGAAACGATAATAATTGTAATGAATAATAATCCTGCAGAACTGATATTCTCAACTATAACATTTTTATAATGTTCCCTGTCCGGGTAAGATAAGAACCATATAATATTTAATATGAGCAGAAAAGAGAATATATATTTAATTTTCTTTGAATATTGTCCAATATAATTGATTGCAGAGGGAATTATCAGGGATGAAGGAACAATTATAAAAAAGGTATATGCTTCAAGTTTAGTTTTGAAAGCTGATATGATTATCAGACCTGTGAAGAACCACACGTACAGGAAGATCTTTTGGGAGGATAAATTCCTGTAATTTTTAAAATCGCTCAATAATCCTGAAAATAGTATAATACCATATGGAAGGATTGAAAGAAAATAATTGAAATAGTACAATGGTCCGCTGTGCTTTTCATTATGCTCAACCCCGACCAGAGCTCTATCCAAAATATGGTATGAGAAGAAGTAATCAATAAATTCTTTTCCATAAACCAATATCATATAAATATGCCATGGAAGGGCTATAATTATGCCAATTGATATGAAAAGTAAAAAGTCTTTAAAGGTGAAATTAATTCTTTTTTTATCTAACAGGTAATATAAAAAAATTACTATCGGAATGAAAAATCCTACAAGTATCTTTATCATCAAACTTAATCCAAAAATAATCCCTAAGAAAATTAATTTTGATTTCTTTCCGCTTGAAATATAGTTCAAGAAAAAATAAAAAGAAAACAGAACGAGCATCACAAAGGGTATATCGAACTGATACCGTTTTGAAAAAACATTGAAAATTATCGTACTTGAAAAAATTAAAGCTGCAAATACGCCACTTCTGAGATTATCAAGTTTTTTCCCGATCAACATAAGGAGTAAAATGCATACAAGAGATGCAATGAAAGGAATTAACTTCAATGAAACTGCATTCATACCGAAGATCAAAGTAAAAATATACCCAACCCAGATAAGTAATGGGGGATGAGAGGCTGAATAAAATTTTCCAACGGCGTGTTCACTCTGATTCCAGAAATCACCATTGATGTGAATTGATAATACACGGGTTGCATAAAGACCTTCATCCCAGGGCTGCATATCGGCTTTTATAATGGAAGGGATTTTGACTAATGCGATAAATACAACAATGAACAAAAAAATATTACGAAGATTTTTATCTTCATTGATGTATTTTAGAAATGAATTCATAGAAAATTAAAACGTCATACCCAGAGAAAATGTGTTACCTGTTCCGAAATTATTAACATATGGAATTATTGCATAATCTACAGTGAGACCCTTATATTTGAAGCCTAATCCGGCTGCAAAACCTTTATTATCGTATTTTGTCTGATATCCGAGTCTAATAAAAACAAGATTCTTATATGACGCTTCTCCGCCTGCATTTACGTGAAAGACTCCTCCATCAAGAACTTTAAAACCGTCAACTGAAATTCCGAAGTTGAAATTCTTTGTTGGAAACAGATAACTGCCGCCAAATCTTATCGCTGTAGGTAATTTAGTACTTACTGATTTCAGTTCATTGATAGATCCAAGATTTGAAAGCACGAAGGAAAAAGAAGTATTGTCTTTTGTATAATTTGTTCCAAAATCAAATCCCATTCCGGAGGCTTCATCCACATATATCTTTTCATATAAAAATTTTGCGGTGAATCCTACAGATACAAAGTCGTTTATTTTATATGCCGCTCCCAGATTGATGGATAAGTTCTGTGAATTGAATTTACCTAAAGCTGCTCCCGGTTGTAGCCTGATTTCAATATTATCTACACCGGATTTAAAGATACCGAACCCCAAAGCGAATTTGTCATAAGATATTTTTGCTCCTATAAAATCATTAGTAAAATCTTGCGCGGCAGAATTATGCATCAGCATCACATTATTCTTTTCGCCATATAGAAGACGTGCAGGATTGTAAATGATTGCTGAAGCGTCATCTGTATATGATGAGAAAGCTTCTCCCATTGCAATAGAGCGGGCTCCGACTCCGAGTTTTAAAAATGCAAGTCCGGTATTTCCGGCACCGTCATTTTGTGCTCTTGTCTGGTTAATTGTTATAATTAAGAATATTACTATTAAGATTTTGAATCTCATTTATAATTTGATTATTTAAATTTAAAAGATATTCCAAGATTCTGCATCGGATAGTGTGTATAAGGTTCATATTGGAATGAGTAATCGACTCCTAAAATTACATTTTTTGAAAACAATTTACTGAAACTGATACCAAATCCGGGTTTGAGATTTCCGGTAAAGTCATCGCTTGCCAGCTCTATCCTGTCGATTCCGGTTCTGACAATTATAGGCATATCGGGATTTGAGCTAAGGTTATATTCAACTCCTGCTTTAAAATAATAATTATTTTTTCTTTCAGACTTTTCGCCTGTCTCTTTATTTGTAATAAATACAGGATTATACTGCATTTCAAATTCTATTGATGCTGAGCCTCTTTTGTTTGGAAGTCTGTAAGAACCACCAAGATTCCACAGAGTTGGAAATTTGTTTTCGGTTGTGCCACCCAGATTTCCATAAAGCTTGGATGTTTCCCATTTATATCTTGCAGAAATGTCTTTTACAGAAAATCCGAAGGCAAGATTGTCATTTTCTTTGTAGAGTGCTCCGATATCGAATGCTATACTTGACGTTGTTACATCCGTATATAATTTTGCGTTATAGAGTTTAAAAGCAACTCCAATTGCAAAATTATCGCTTAATAAAAATCCGGTTCCGAGATAAAACTGATTTTCATAAGTCGAAGCATATTCAAGATGTTTTGCATCATTATCTCTGATATCGATATTACCAACACCTGAGTTTATCCATCCAAGCGTGATTCCGGCTCCACCCGATGGTTGATTCGGAATCTTAAACTTCTTTGCTAATCCTACAAAGTTGAGTTTTCTGTCTAAGTTAAGAAATGTATATCCAAGATTTATTACAGCGTCTTCCTGGAAGCAGGCGAGAGAGGGGTTGTAATATCCTGCAACATCCCCGTATATATTTGATACCATTGCATTGCCCATAGCAAGCCCTCGTGCACCGAATCCAAGTCGTGCAAAACTTCCGGCATAACTACCCGATTGAGCAAGCAGGTTGCCGCTAAATAGTAAAAATAAAAATATGTTTATAAAAATTTTTTTCATTCATTTAAAAACTTTATTGCAAAACTATTATTTTTCCCCACTCGTCTTTTTCTCCTTCAATTTCGATTCTATAGAAATACACACCGTTTGCTATCTGATATCCATTGTCATTCAATCCATCCCATATTGTGTACAACTCTTCCGGGCTTGTTCTTACTGCGTTCCGGATTATTGTTCTTGTCGGGTTCATTCCGAAATCAAAAATACGGATTGTTATTTTTGAGATATTCTTACCTGTTTTGTAAAAAATTCTTGTGTATTCCGTATTCGGAGCAAATGGATTAGGTGCAGCATATGATTTGATGTCCGAAGACAAATCGATCTCTTTAAGTGCCCTGTAAATTTTCCATTTGCTTACCCACGGCTGACCGGTTTCTTTAATTCTGAGTAAACCGTCTGAACTTCCTATGTATAATGTGTCGTGGATATTATTTATGTAATAAAAAGAATTTGCTTTGCAGATATCCCGGGTTTCTTCATCATATATTAATCCGGGTTTTGACCAGCTGAAATTTCCAAAGTAACTTCTCCAGATACCTTCATCAGTCAAAGCATAAACTAGTGAATCAAGAGAACCAATTCCGTTTGGAGCAATATCTTTTAGTGTATAAGACCAACTGAAACCGTTATTAGTCGAATAGCTTATAGCATTTAATTCGTTAGGATCATCTGCTTTACGAGTTGCAGCCCAGATAACACTATTGTTGCTGAATTTTTGTTCATATAATTTTACCACAAAATTTCCTGCCACGCGATTTACACCTGTTCCGGAATTCTGAAAGCTGTATTTCCTCCAGCTTATACCCCAATCTGTTGATTTATTTATTCCTCCGGCAGTTCCTGCATATAAGGTCGAATCATTAATCGCATAAATCGAGAAAGCCTTGTGATTATTATTATTCCTTACATCCAGTGCAAAATTATAAGTTCCTCCAATATAAATACTATCGAGATTATCAGGCGGTAATACTATTCTCTGCCAGGTAGAACCATAATCATCTGATTTACGGATACCTCCCGCCCAGGATGCAATCCAAATGGTGTAATTGCCGGGATTATTCTTTGTTTTAGTTATTGCAATATCATAAGATAGATTCTGCTGGGGAACCACGACAGGCAGCGTATAAAGAGTATTGGAGCCATAAACAATCGATGAGTCATATCTTCCATCTATAGGTTGTCCGAAACTGTTCCAATTTACACCGTAATCTGTTGAGACTTTTATTCCTGTTCCTGTGGGCACATTGTCCCCGCTTATTTCAACAGTTGTAGCAGTTGCCACTACTAATATATTTTTATTTATTGCGAAACCTGCGACGTCATCCTCTCCAAAAGGTGACAATCCATAGTAATTCTGAAAATGGCTGAATTTGTCGATCGTTCTCATTATTCCGCTGCCTGTACCAAAATAAACAGAATCTCCGGTAATGAATATATCTGTTATGAAATTGCTGATAGGGTATTTTGAAGTATTTGGGTTAACGGATACATTCGGGCTTTTCGAAAAAAGTGGAGAAAAAGTCTTGAAATTATTTTCAAAAAACATTTTTGAAAGCTTGAAATTTTCAGGGCGAAAAATAGTTTGTGCATTTAAACTCAAACTTAATATGCTGAAAATTAATATGTAAACGATTTTATATAATTTCATTTATGGTCTAACGAATTTTATACTATCTGTTATAATATTACTGAATGCATTCGAATTATCGTATGCTCTGAAAACGTATTTAAAATATCCGTATGAGGAATCCGGAATTGCAGGTAATACCGGAGCAGTAAATGTGTATGTATTATTTACACTTTTAAACATAGGAATGCTTACGTTTCCAATTTGATAACCTGAAGGTCTGTATGCATCGAAGAAGACAGAATTAATATCACAGTCACCGTCAGCGTCTATTACAGTCATCGTTAATGTTATGTCAAATGAGCCGGATACAGGCCTTACAACACTATCAGGCAGTATCGGATTAGAAAGTACCGGAGCTAGATTGGTACCATTTACAACCGGAAGATTTTTAGAAATAATATTACTAAAAAGTCCCGATCTGTTTTGTGCGAAATATTGAACCTGATAAATTCCTACCTGGAGGCATTGAATAAATGTAATATTAAAAGTGCCGGAGTATCTTCCGTCACCTGCAATACTGTCCGGCAAGATTCCATTATCAAAAAGTTTGGTTGAATCCATAACGTTTCCGTTTGAAAGATAAATCTTGCAGGTCACTGAAGAAACCGGGTCTCCACCGTTTAAATCAACTTTTACAGATGTATTAAAACCAATAACAGGTGAAACTGAATTTGTAAAAACAGTATCTTTTGAAATGTATGCACTTGAAATCGTAGGAGAATTATACACCGGGTCAATAATACTGTCATTTTTCTTTTCACAGGAATAGAAAAGCACTCCCGAGAAAACAGTTATAAAGAAATATAAGAAACTCTTTTTCAGAATAAACGAATTAAATTTTTAAATATCTTTTTAAATTAAGAAAATATTATATAAAAATGAAGTATAATATAAATTTTCAGCTTCAAAATGATAAATTCAATAAATTTATAAAAAATAACATTTCTATTTTAAATATCTCCGGTAGGATTGAAATGCAAATCACCCGATAACCTAAAGTTATCGGGTGAGATAAAAATCAGTGCGGATCCCTTACTTTAGGTTTATTGCCATTATCAGGATTCACTTTCGGTTTTTCAATAGTGGTTGTTTTCGTCGTTTTATTTACGTTTGGTTTTGGTTTAACATTCTTCAGGGAAGTATTTTTTTCTATTGTTGAATTTATTTCGTCCGGTACTACACCACTATATAAAACAGAGATATAGTTAATCTCTAATATAGAAACTTTATCGTTAGCAAAACTGCCGGAAATTTTTGCATTTATATCCCATTCATCATTTTTCAATTCATAAGAACCCGAAAATTTGTTTTCAAGAAAAGATATAAAATTGAAATTACTAAACAGAAGTATATCATTACCGGTTTTATATACACTTGAATAAGGATTATATTTCTCGGCATCAAATTTATCCGTTTGTGTGTAATTAAATTCAAATTTAACATCCTTGTTAACAAGGGATTCATTAACATCTTTCTTTGAATATAAATTTATAAGATATGTTTTTAAGGATTCTTTTATTTTAATTGAATCCGGTGCTACAGGATTGACAGAAATGGTTTTTGACTCGATAGGTTTTTCACCATCAGCGAAAATAACGAACTTAATAATAGCTGCAACGATAACAATAAATAATAACGCTCCGATGATAATAAATACAACAGATTTAGAACCTTTTGATTTATTAGCTACAGGAATGTTTGAAATATTTTGGGAATCTAATGGCTTCTGTAATATTTTGTGATCCGGAATTGACTGCTGGAGCGGAGTGTTAGGGTTTGTTACCGGTTGCTTCGCTAATGGTTTCTGATATACCATTTTCTGAGCTTCAAAATTTGGTGCTATCTGTGTCTTCTCTGGAGGGGTGATAGGAGGAGGTGTTAATGCAGTCTTCTCTTCCGCAGGAACAGATGCTTCCTGTTTAAATATTCTATCATCAATTGTCTTTCCATATTTAACGAAATTTAAAGTCTGAGCACAATTTGCAAATCGTAAGTTTTTATCTTTCTGAGTAAGAGTACTAATTAACTCTATAGTTTTATCTGAAATGTGTGGATAATATTTTCTCGGGTCGGGAAGCGGGGCATTAACAATCTCGTTCATTAATTTGAAGTCACTTTCTGTATCAATATTGAAAGGTAAATTTCCCGTCACCATTTCAAATAGTACAATTCCGAGAGAGTATAAATCGGTTTTATAATCAATATCTTTAGGTCTTTCAATCTGTTCGGGAGACATATAATAAAGTGTACCTACTTTTGCACCGGTGCCGGTCAAGCTTCTTTCACCAAGAAGCTTAGCAATTCCAAAATCCATAATCTTTACATCGTCATTCAGGGAAACCATAATATTACTTGGCTTTATATCTCTGTGGATAATGTTTCTACTGTGGGCATAGCCGACAGCATCAAGTGTTTGAGCAAAAATCTTTAACGCTCTGCTTTCATTAACAGGACCTGTTTTTTGTATTAATTCCTTTAGTGTAATTCCTTCCGCATACTCCATTACTATAAAATACCTGTTATTATCAACAAGCAGATTATGAAGCGTAATTATATGCGGGTGAACTAATATTGATTGTATCTTTGCTTCCTGCTTGAACCTATCTATGAATTGAGGTTCCTGAGAAAGTTCAAGATTTAGTACTTTTAATGCAACTCTTTTATCCAGCATCTCATCTTCGGCAAGGTAAACTTTACCCATTCCGCCTTCACCGATTAAACTAATTACTCTGTAATTAAGGAATTTTAAATTATCCATTTTATTATTTATTTAATTCTGTCTCTCATTTTTAATAAAACTACTACAAGGAGCAGGAAAAAAACTCCCCAGGCTGCAAGCATAATCATGTTAAAATTAAAACTCGCATTCTCAAGCATATAACGGGTTTCTTTGAAGTCGTGACTTACTCCCTCAATATCCGTTCCTCTCAGATAATCTGTCATACTGATATAAATTGAATCTAGTTTCGGAGGCATTTTTGTTGTATCGCTTTGAATCCAAAGAAAATCAGGTCTTACACGTGCTTCTTTTATTAACAATGATTCAAAAGACCATCTTGTAATACAAAAATTAGAAATTATTTTCACCGCACTGTTCATTTTTCCCAGTGGAACGACAGCTCCTGCGTAAATTATCTGTGGTATAAGTGCGAATATTGAAAGAGATATAGCTGAGTCAGGAGATTTTGCAACTGATGAAATGAAAAGTCCGAAACACATACTCACAACTGAAGTTAGGAAAACGATCATAATCATATTGACAATGTTATAATGCAGGTCACATAGTGAATGAATAATAACTACAAGGAAAAACGATTGCACGAAACTTATAAAAGATAGCAGAGCAAACTTAGAAAATAAATAAGGCGGGATTTTTAAAAATACTTTACGTTCCCGCATATATATTGCCCGCTCTGAAACAATTTCGCGAGAAGTATTGATTATCCCGAAAAATACCGCTGTAATAACCATAATATTAAGCGGATTCAGGAAATCAGTATCCATCCGCATATTCTTTGGAAGATTTAAGGTCAAAGCTATAAGAAATGCGAGTATAGGAGATTGAAGAAGTAAAATCATAGTATTCGCTTTATCAGATATTTTAATTCTGATAAGTCTTTTCAGGAAAATAAATAATTGCCTCACACTTGAAACTTTACTTTTCTTTAGTTGCTCCGAAGAAGATTTGTATCTATTATCTGTTGTAAGTTTTCTTTTCGAAACAAATTCCTCGAAATAATTACTTTGTTTATATTCTGCCGAAGGGTCGCTCTTTTCAGCTTTTGTTTCTATTTCGTCAAAGATTTCTTTAGGGTCATCCACGTTAAAATACTGAAGAGAATCAGGATATGAAGGACCATAAAAAGCAACTTTGCCTCCTTTTGAAAGCAATACAATATTATCAAATAGTTTAAAATTTTCTGTGGAGATATGGTGAGTTGTAAGTATCACAATCCTGCCTTCATTTGCAAGTGAGCGAAGAAGCCTCATAATTTTGTTATCGGAACGGGGGTCTAATCCGCTTGTTGGTTCATCCATAAAAAGAATTGTCGGCTGCGTAATTAACTCCTGTGCAAGATTTACTCTTTTCCGCTGACCTCCGCTTATACCCCTTTTTTCAGGAGAACCGATAATAACATTCTTCGCCCGGGTGAGTTCAAGTTTTTCTATAATATCATTCACTCTGTCTTCTATTTCTTTTTCGGAAGAATCCGAAGGTAGGCGTAACTTTGCCGAAAAATATAAACTTTCAAAAACCGTGAGTTCTCTGTGAATAATATCATCCTGTGGAACAAAACCAATCATTCCTCTGAAGAGATTCTGATTTCTATGGAGATTAAAAGAATTTACAATTACTTCTCCTGTAGTTGGCATCGAATATCCATTCATAAGATTTAGAAGAGTTGTTTTTCCTGACCCGGAAGGACCAATCAACCCGACAAATTCAGTAGGATAGATAGTTAAGGAAATATCATTAATAATAACTTTTTGATTTCCTTTATCATTTACTGCAAAGCTTAAATTTACAAGGTCAATCCGGTTGTCAGATTCATAAGCCCGGATTATTTTTTGTTCGCTAAGTCGCAGAGGATAAATTCCTAAGTTTATCACATCATCATAAGTTATTCTGCTCTTAGTAACTTTTTTCCCGTTAATAAAAACTCCGTTTAAAGAATTTATGTCTTCAATTTCAAGAATCTCATTACTTTTCCTTATAATCGCATGATGTGAAGATATCATAGGATGCTTTATAACTATATCATTATCATCTGCTCTGCCTATCCTGTTAATGCCTTCTTTTATTTTAATAGGTTTATCCTGTTCACTTATTTTTGCTTTACCTTCGAGAAGATTTTTATATGCTTCAAGTGAAAATTTAAAATTACCGAAATAAATAGTATCACTTAATGTTACATTACTTCTTGTTACTCTTCTCTTATTAATGAAAGTGCCATTAGTACTATTTTTATCCTCAAGAATAATATTATTGCCATCGATATAAAAATTTGCATGGTGTGCGGAAATTTGTGTATCACCTAATACTATATCATTATCAGCAGCTCTACCAACGGATATGGTTTTTAAAGTCTGGGGTACATTTTTTTCGTTTGAGTAAATTGTCTTATCGATTTTTTTTTCTGTTGTACTTGTATTCTGCGGAACGAAAAGCTGAGCGGTATTTAATGTAACATTACCAAGCCGGACTGTATCCTGTGGAGTGATATATGCAAATTTTACCGGTTTTCCGTTTACAAAAGTACCATTCACGGAACCAAGATCTTCAATCAATACTTTATCATCTACAGCAATCTTCAAATGCTTTCTCGAAACAGAAACATCATTAAGGCAAATGTCATTTTCCGGAGACCTTCCTACCATTAATAATTTCATAATTCAAACATTACTTTTTAAAAACATTTTATTCTTGAATTGTATTAACTTTATTTTCTATGCTAAACGGAATTTCGAATTCATTATTTATACCCTCCACTTGAACTTTTGCTTTCCCCTGTGCTTTATAAGTAAGGGATTGGTTACCTCCAATAAGGTTTAAAAAATTTAATCCGTTTCGCAGGGCATCAAATAAACTGATAGAAACCGGAAAATTCAACTTCGAATCTGAATTTTTCGATATAATCTGAACGCTGTCGTTATTCCCTTTTCCGAGATATGTTCCATCAAGAAAAATATTATAATCTGCTGATTTTAATATAGTGTTAAAATCATTCCGATTAGTAACTTCAACAGTAACAAGCAGATAAGCATGGCTGAGAGTCGCTCTTTTTAAAGTGACTTTGCTTATACTTTTTAATTCCGGTGGTTTGAAAGACAATAACTTCCAGTATGAACATCCGGAATAAAAGAATATTATCAATAAAACAAAAAACGAATGTGTAAAATATCGCAAATTATTATCATTTATTTTAGACTCGTATCGATATAGGTTTTTATTCTTGTTGCTCTGTCTTTTGACCAGGGATGACTTCTCATTATATAATCTATATTTGTACTGTTATTCCTTTGCTGTTCTTCTTCCATTTTAACTGAAAGTTTATCGAAAAATTTTAATGATGCATATGGATCATAACCTGCTTTTTTTGAGAAATAGGCACCTGCTTGATCTGCATCATACTCTTGATACTTTGTAAAGGGAGTAGATAGAATATTGTAGGCAATCCCTGCAATCATTTCTGCTTCACTGCCGCCAAGCGAATATGCCAAAGCTAACCCCTGTACCATAATTGCAGAGTGCTTCCGGTCAACATGTCCGATCTCGTGTCCGATTACAAATGCGAGTTGATCTTCGTTGTCAACAAAATCGAGCAGAGCAGTAGTTACATATACATTACCACCGGCAATTGCAAATGCGTTTATTTCATCAGTTTCGATAACGCGGAATTTATATTTGATGATATTTCTATCAACATACTTAATCATTGACCCTCCGGCTTTCTCAACTCTGGCTTGACCTGTTGTTACAATTGAAACGTTCTTATTGAAATCCTCGGCTATTCTGTCTCCATAATTCATTTCATCTTCATCGGAGAGCAATGTTAAATTTGCTAATATCGGTCCAAGAGTGCTGCTTTGCTCCAGAACCATATTGATTATAGAATCGAGCTGAGCATATGTACTCCTGCTGATTGGAATTGAGATTATGAAGATTAATAAAAAAGTTTTTAGGTATTTCATTTTTGTAAATTTAATTTTTAAAAAATATGAATTAATACTATATATTAATTTACAGTTTATTCTTCCCGAATCATGAATTCATTTAAATTTCCTAAAAATAAAGTAAAATATCAAACTACATATTAATATACATAAATTATATGATGTTACTCGTTTTTTTAAGGGGAAAGTTTTTTATTATATTAAAAAGAAATAAAATTCTATAAATTAAAGTTTAATAATTTTAAGGTGTAGAATTTTTTTAGATTCAGATTATGCATAAAAAGACCCTAGTAAATTTGTTAATGGAAGTCACTAGAAATAATGACTATGATAAAGAAATCATATTCACAAAAGAAAACAATTCTTACAAAGGTGTTACAAGATCTGAAATTCTTAACAAAGCATTTCACTTAAAAGACTATTTTTTAAAAATCGGATTGAAAAACAAAAATAAGGTGGCAATAATCTCCGAAAACCGATATGAATGGGTAATTACAGATATTGCCTGTTATGTTTCAGGGTTAATTACTGTTCCTATTTATATTTCTCTTAGTCCCGAATCCATTAAATATATCCTGAAAGATTCCAATACAGAAATCTGTTTTATTTCAAATTCACTTCAACTTGAAAAACTACTTTCAGTAAAAAACGAGCTTCCCGGATTAAAATATATTATTTCTTATTCAGAGTTAAGGCAAGACCATAACGGAAAAAACATTTTTTCGCTTCAAAATATTCTTGAAAATAAATCAGCCTATACCCGACCAAAAATGCTCGAGGTTTTAGAAAATGTAAATAAAAGAGTTAGTGAATCAGATATCCTTACAATAATTTATACATCGGGGACAACCGGAATTCCTAAAGGTGTGATGCTTACACACAAGAATATATTCACAAATGTAAAATCTTATTTCAAAATATTAAATATAGATAACTCAGAAATATTTCTTTCATATCTTCCATATTCGCACATTTACGAGAGATCTTCCGGTTATTATTTTCCGTTCTTCTCGGGTTCAAAAATTTATTATGCTCAAAGCATTGATACTATCGGTTTACAGATGTCGGAAATCAAACCAACTTATGTGATTACGGTTCCAAGATTGCTCGATAAAATGTACAATAAATTAATGCGGAGTTATGAAGAAATGCCTGAGGGTTTTCAAAAGAAAGTATTTAAATCAGCACTTGATCTCGCAAAAGAAAGAAAAGTAAAAAAATATTCGATTAAATGGAAACTTGCAAATGGACTTGTTTATAAAAAGATAAAGGAGAAAACAGGCGGGAGAATAAAATATTTCGTATCAGGCGGCGGAGCTTTGAATAAAGACGTGGGAGAGTTTTTTTATTATATAGGCATTGTAACAATTGAAGGGTATGGAATGACTGAAACATCCCCGGTAATATCTGTCAATAGACCTGATAATATCAAATTTGGAACGGTAGGACAACCTGTAGACGGAATAAAAGTACGAATTGCAGAGGACGGTGAAATTCTCGTTAAAGGGGATATTGTAATGAAAGGGTATTACAACGCACCTGAAGAAACAGCAAATGCGCTCATTAACGGCTGGCTACATACAGGGGATATCGGAGAGTTTGATAAAGAGGGATTTTTAAAAATAACTGACAGAAAAAAATCGTTATTCAAATCATCTGGCGGGAAATATATTGCTCCTGCTCAAATTGAAGAGATGTTAATCCAGCTGCCCTATATTGACCAGATATTAATAATCGGAAATGAAAGAATGTATGTGACTGCTTTAATCGTTCCTGAACTAATAGAATTAAAATCTTTGGCAAAAAATCTTAGCATCAGTACAGATGATATTCATTCATTATCTAAAAATCCTGTTTTACTTAAAAAAATTGAAAAAGATATTGAAGTAATACAAAAGCACCTTGCCCCTTATGAAAAAGTAAGAAAATTTAGTATTATTGAGAAACCTTTTACTATTGAAACCGGAGAACTTACTCCAACTTTAAAGATAAAGAGAAAGTTTGTTGAAGAAAAATACAAACATCTTATTGAACAAATGTATCATAAAGTATAATTATTTTCATTAAAATTAATTTTTAAATAACCTATATTTATTAAAACAATTTAAATGTTTGAACAATATCTGCCAATAATATTTGTATTAGGATTTGCGCTTATTTTCGCAATTCTTGCTATAAAATCTTCCTCCTGGATAGGTCCGAAAAAACCTAATAAAGAAAAGCTTTCTACATATGAAAGTGGAATGGAACCTGTAGGAACCGCTCGTGATAAGTTTTCCGTTAAATATTATATGGTTGCAGTAAGTTTTATTGTGTTCGATATTGAAGTGGTTTTCTTATATCCCTGGGCTGTCTCTTTTTTGAACTTAAAACCTGCAGAAACCGTTTATTCTTTAATAATAGCGATGATTTTTATCGTTATACTAATAATCGGCTTATTATATGAATATAAAAAAGGAATACTAAAATGGGATTAGAAGAAAAGCTTGGAAAAGACGGATTTTTTACAACTAAACTTGATGCTATGATTAATTGGTGTAGTAAAAATTCACTTTGGCCTATGCCAATGGGTATATCATGCTGTGCAATCGAAATGATGGCAGCCGCAGGTCCTAGGTTTGATATTTCGAGGTTCGGCAGTGAGGTATTCAGGTTTTCTCCGAGGCAGTCGGATATCATGATTGTAGCCGGTACCGTAACATACAAAATGGCAAAAGTAGTTAAGAAAATTTATGACCAAATGCCGGAACCTAAGTGGGTAATAGCTATGGGTGCTTGCACTTCAAGCGGTGGGATGTACAGGACTTACTCTGTTGTTCAGGGTATAGATCAGTTCCTGCCTGTAGATGTATATGTTGCAGGTTGTCCACCCAGACCAGATAATTTGCTGAATGCACTTATACAGGTTCAGGAGAAGATACAAAAAAATGAAAAGGCTGTTTAAATATACATAAAATTACTTTGTTAAATTGTTAATTTTCTTAATTTTTTCCTTGAATTTTTAATTTCTAATTTATTATATTGTAATTGTAAGTTATTTAAGTGACAGAAATAATTTTTTGATTCATAAATAAGTATATTTTTTAAATTAAAACTAATAATAATGAAAAAACTAATTTTTACTTTTTTACTTCTCGTGTTCTTTTCCGGCGGATTATTTTCGCAAGTTAAAATACAAGAAGGCTTTGAAACGTGTGATTCTAATAATCTTCCGACAGGGTGGGTCAAATATAATGAAGCATCATTTCCAATATATTATAGCCCGATTTATTCAAACTGGACTGTCAGGGATTCAGGAGTATGGATGCCAGGGCTATCAAACGGATCGACCAGAGCACATAGTGGTTTAAAATCTTGCGGTGTATCCTGGTATATGGGGTTTGATACAGCTCAAGGATATCATATCGCTGCTGGATGGTTAGTTACAAAGAAAATTGAAAACATTGAAACTACTGACATGTTAAAATTCTGGGCTACCGGTGGTTCGGCATCTTATGGTGACAGTATTCAAGTATGGATAAGCTTTATTGATTCAACACCTGCAAACTTTACAAACAAGATTGCTTCAATTTATTGGCCGAACGGCTCTGTTTATGGAACCTGGACGCAATATCAATATAGTTTAGCAGGATTTGCCGGATTGCCAGCATATATTGGTTTTTTATACAACACAGATCAAACAGCTAATAATAATGGCTTTGCTGTATATTTGGATGACGTATTCGTTGGTAATCCAAGTAGTATTACAAATCTCGGAACCGGGATTCCAACGAAATATGAATTAGGACAGAATTATCCTAATCCGTTCAATCCTTCTACAAGTATAAAATTTGCAATACCTAAAGCTTCCGATGTTAAAATTACAGTGTTCAACATGCTTGGTCAGGTAGTATCCGTACCTGTAAATGAGAACAAAACTGCAGGATTCTATGAAGTCAAATTTAACGGCTCAAATCTTGCCAGCGGCAGTTATTATTACAGAATTGAAGCAGGCAATTTCTTAGAAACCAGGAAAATGATGTTAATTAAATAATAACACTATTATTTATTCAGCGGCTTCAATTTGTTTTTGAAGCCGCTTTTTTTTTATTCATTTTGAATTTTTTCTCATTCCTATTTTGTTATTTAAATTAAACGCGATAATCTGTAAATTTGACAAATTTAAATTTTATGACGGAAGAGCGTTTAAAATTAATAATGTCGAAAATTAAAATTTTCGATGTCGAGTATGATGATGTGAACGGAACACCCAGGATTACACCGCATACGGATAATGTATTGGAAGTTTGTGAAGTTCTGAAAGAATATCCGGAAATTTCGTTTGACATGCTTGTTGATGCTGTCAGTGTAGACAGGTTTACAAAAAATCAAAGATTTGAAGTAATTTATAATCTTTACTCAAATAAATACAAAGACAGATTGTTTATCAGGGTTAAACTCGATTCAAGAATTCCTGAAATGCATACTCTCAGCGTAATCTGGAAATCTGCAAATTGGTATGAGAGAGAAGCTTATGATATGATGGGAATAAAATTTATTAATCACCCGGACTTAAGAAGAGTCTATATGCCGGAGGAATTTGAACATTTTCCTTTAAGAAAAGATTTTCCGCTTATGGGTATATCCGGCTCTATTCCTTTACCTAATAAATAAATATTTTGCAATGCCGCATACAATTTATAATGATTTAAAAGATTCTGATAATAAAATCAAAAAAACAAAAATTCTGCAAGCGCTTGAGTCTGAAGATTTAAATGTAACTTTCTCAGATGCTCTCGATAATGAAATGGTACTAAATATGGGACCACAGCATCCGGCAACGCATGGAGTTTTAAGGTTGCTTGTGAGTCTTGATGGCGAAACCGTTAAAAAATGCATTCCGGAATTGGGTTATCTTCACCGCGGTTATGAGAAACTTGCCGAATCCTGCTCGTATCACGAATTTATTCCTCATACAGACAGACTGGATTATCTTCAACCAATTGCCAATAACGTAGCTTATGCCCTTGCTGTTGAAAAATTAATTCATCTTGATATTCCTGAGAGAGCGAAATATATACGCGTGATTGTTTCTGAACTTGGAAGAATACAGTCCCATTTGCTTTCAGTCGGAGCGCTATTTATGGATATGGGGGCAACAACACCTTTCTTATGGGCAATTAGGGAAAGAGAAAAAATTCTTGATATTTATGACATGGTAGCCGGTGCAAGATTTACAACCTCTTATACCCGTATAGGCGGAGTGGCTCAGGATTTTTCAGCCGAGTCTGTAAGTGCGATTAAAGCATTTATAAAACAATTTCCTAAATACTTACAGGAAATACGTGACCTGATGGAGAGGAACAAAGTATTCATTGTAAGATCAGAAGGCATCGGCTATCTGTCAAAAGAAGATACTATTGCGCTTGGTGTTACAGGACCTGTGCTCCGGGCTGTAGGTGTTGACAGGGATTTAAGGAAAGATGAACCGTATTTAGTGTATCCGGATTTGAATTTTGAAATACCTACATATTCGGACGGCGATAGTCTTGCAAGATATTATGTAAGGGCAGAGGAAATGGTTCAATCAACAAGAATAATCGAACAGTGCCTTGATAAGTTTCCGGATGGTCCAATTTATGCCGATGCTGCAAAAAAAGTACTTCCAAGAAAAGAACAGGTCTATACAAAGATGGAAGAACTGATTCACGATTTTATGCTTATAAATTTCGGAGTTAATCCGCCGTTAGGGGAATCATATATGGCAGTTGAAGCTTCAAAAGGTGAACTCGGATTCTATATTATAAGCGATGGCAGCGGGCATCCATTCCGTTTGAAAATCCGTTCTCCAAGTTTTTGCAATCTTCAATCGGTGCCTGCTATGATTAAGGAATGTTTGATTTCCGATACTATAGTGATTCTCGGAAGTCTTGACCCTGTTATGGGTGAAGCGGATAAATAATTATTTTTTAATGGTCAATGTTTAATTTGATTAATTTTATTTCATACGATGTTTGACGAAAAAGAATTAAAAAAAATAGAAGAAATAAAATCGAGATATCCTGAAAGCAACGCGGCTCTGCTTCCTGTATTATGGATGATTCAGGAAAAGCATGGATGGATTTCTGAAGATTCAATGAAATATGTCGGTGATTTGCTTGATATTTCTTATGAACATATTTTAGGAGTGGTTACTTTTTATACGATGTTCAATCAAAAACCTGTCGGAAAATACCATTTACAAATATGTACGAATGTATCTTGTATGCTGCGAGGAGGATATGAATTATTTAAATATACTTCAGAAAAACTTGGAATTAATAATAAGGAAACTTCTGACGGTGATATGTTCACTATTGAAGAAGTGGAATGCCTTGGCAGCTGTGCCACCGCCCCGATGATGCAAGTGAATAATAAAGAATATTACGAAAATTTAACAAATGAAAAAATCGACGAGCTGATTAAAAAATTACACGAAGATTCACAAAGTTACACCAAGGCTCACTAAGAGATTTTAATGTATGATAGACAGAACAAGTGAAATTATTGGTTGTGCGATAGAAGTTCATCGTCACTTAGGACCGGGGCTTTTAGAATCTGTATATGAAGAGTGCTTATGTTTTGAATTAATAAAAAGCGGATTTAAAGTAGAAAGATAAAAATCTGTTCCGATTATATATAAAGATATTGTATTTGAATGTGGATAAAGAATTGATGTACTTGTTGAAGATGAATATATTCTTGAATTAAAATCTGTAGAATCATTTACAAATGTTCACGAAGCGCAAATTTTAACTTATTTAAAATTAGCAAATAAAAAGATTGGTTTACTAATTAATTTTAATGTTACACTACTAAAGAACGGTTTAAAAAGGTATGTTCTCTAATACACTTAGTGGTTCTTTGTGTAACTTTGTGTGACTTAGTGAAATAATTATTTAAAAAATGATGAAGATAATTTTAAAAGATATTCCTGATTTACATAAAATAGACGTTTATGAAACGAATGGCGGGTATGAAGCACTTCGCAAGGCATTGAAGGAAATGAAACCTGAGGATGTTACCGAAGAAGTAAAAAAATCCAATCTCAAGGGTCGTGGCGGTGCCTGCTTTCCCACGGGATTGAAATGGACTTTTATGCCTAAAGGAAATGAGAAACCAAAATATCTTTGCTGCAACGGCGACGAATCCGAGCCGGGCAGTTTTAAAGACAGGGAAATATTCGAACGCAATCCGCATCAGTTCATCGAAGGAACTTTGCTAGCATGCTATGCAATGGGATGCAAAACCGCTTATGTTTATATCCGCGGGGAATATTATAAATGGATTAATCTTTTGCAAACAGCAATTGACGATGCATATAAAAAAGGCTATATAGGGAAAAATATTCTCGGTTCGGATTTTTCCACTAATATTTATATTCATCGCGGTGCGGGTGCATATATTTGCGGCGAAGAATCAGCTCTGATGAATTCCATAGAAGGTAAACGGGGATATCCACGTGTGAAACCTCCTTTCCCTGCTGCAAACGGTCTATGGGGAAATCCAACAACAATAAATAATGTTGAAACTTTATCTAATGTTCCCGAAATAGTAAAAAATGGAGGTGAGTGGTTCTCGAAAATCGGCGAGCCAAAGCACCCCGGAACATTACTATTTGGAGTAAGCGGACAAGTGAATAAACCCGGTGTTTATGAACTCGAAACAGGTATTCCACTTATGACAATCATAAATGATTATTGCGGTGGAGTGCTCGACGGCAAGGAAATCAGAATGATCATCCCCGGTGGTACATCTATGCCTCCTCTTACACGTGAAGAAGCTCTTACTATTAAAATGGATAACGAATCACTTAAGGCAATCGGCTCTTCAATCGGAACAGGCGGAGTGATAGTGATGAATGAAGATGCAGATATTCCCAAGGTACTCGAGCGAATCGCACATTTTTATTATCACGAATCCTGCGGGCAATGCACTCCCTGCAGGGAAGGAACAGGCTGGCTCTTACGCATATTAAAACGCATTAATAAAGGGCAGGGAAAAATGAGCGATCTTGATTTACTGATAGATATTTCGGAAAATATCGAAGGCAATACAATTTGTGCACTCGGTGATGCAGCTGCGTGGCCCGTGAAGTGGACTATCCGAAAATTCCGTAAAGACTTCGAAGCAAAAATTCCCATCGAAGAATTCGATCTTCCTGTAAGGAACAAAGTCCATTCGTTAAGATGAAAATTAAAAACGCAGATTTTTTCTTATGTGCGTTTTAATGTTGTAATTTTTCTTTTTATTTGTTGAAATATATTATTTCTTAGTTCCTAATACAATTTTCATAGTAATTTTTTCATTTCCTCTCAATGCAATAATTTCAAGTTCATCACCGGGATTATGGTCACCGAGGGCATAAGTGTAATCTGTAATACTTTTTATTTCCCTGTCTCCGAATTTGATAATTACGTCTCCGCCTTTTAATCCGGCTTTTTCAGCAGGGCTATCAGGATTCACTCCTGAAATTTTATATCCTTCAACGTTTTCAGAAAAGTCTGGAATTGTACCTGTATAAACTTTTCCATAACCCTTCTTTTCTTCCTTCTTCTCTTCATTCTTGACTTTAGTTTTATCTGCACCGGTAAATTCCGGTTTAACTTCCATTTTATCAAGACTCATAATAACATCATAAGCCATATCAAGAACTTTTACTTCTCCTTCGGGATTTATTTTATCATACGTATCCGAAGGTTTATGGTAGTCTTCATGAAGTCCGGTGAAGAAAAAGAGAATAGGTTTATTTTTCAGGTAAAAAGAAGTCTGGTCAGAACCCCCCATCCCTTCAGGAGCCAGTGAAAGGGAGAAATTATAATTAGTGTTGTTTGCCGTTAGAAGACTATCCCATATCGGTGAGCTACCTGTACCGCTAATTACTAAAGTATTTTTACTTCCGATTCTGCCTATCATATCGAAATTTAACATTGAAATAATGTTGTACTTATTGAACAAGTCTGATTTGGTAAAGTATGCAGAGCCGAGAAGTCCCTCTTCTTCAGCACCAAAGCAGATGAAAAGATAGCTTCTTTTGAGATTGTCTCTGTTCGAAGAAATTTTCTCTGCAAGTTCGAGTACACCGGCAGTACCGGAGGCATTATCATCAGCACCGTGATGTATCATTTTCGTCTTGCCTGAATACAAAGAATTTTCTCCCCCATAACCAAGATGGTCATAATGAGCACCGATTACTATAACTTCGTTTTTTAAAACCGGGTCGTTACCTTCTAAATACCCTATGATGTTTGAAGTTATAACATCATTTGTCTCGAGTGATGTTTCAAAAGTAACTTTAGATTCTTTGAATTCGAGTGGGTTTGATTTTAACTTATCGAGATTATTCTGCACATCTTTGAAACTTGTCCCGGCTTCTTCAAAATATGCATTAAATGCAGATGTCTTTGCCGTTAACACCGGCAAACCGGCATCCTTCGTCTCTCTGTCAAAATTTAGTTCAAGGAGTTCATCAGTAAAAATAGAATTCGGGGGATATAAAACTATTAAAGCTGCAGCCTTTCTCGACTTAGCAACATATGTTTTATATCTCAGATTCTCATAATCAGGATATTTATGTGAAGGTGAGCCGTCAAGAATTACGACCACTTTGCCTTCGACGTTTATTTCTTTGCCGTTTGAATCTTTGTAATCATTATAATCAATATCTTTAGAGTATATACCATATCCTGCAAAAACTATATTACCTTCACCTTTGCCTGATGAAGAAATCCGGAGTGTAGAGAAATCTTTTCCGAAAACCACTGCTTTCAGAGTCTTATCATTATTAAAAAGCTGAAGTGAATTATTATTGCCGAATGATATTTTAGATTTGATGGGAAACAGTTGAAAATATAAACTATCTCCGGCAGGAATAAGATTGTACTGAGAATATTCCTTCCCGATATAATCACGAGCGAGAATATCACCATTTGAACCAGCCATCCTTCCTTCGAGTTCATCAGAAGCGAGGTATTTAATGTGCGAGAAAACTTCATCTTTCGTTATATCGTTATTCCTGTATTGATTAATATCATTCTGGGAATAAAGAATATTACATGAAAAAACGAAAAAGAGAATCAGGATAAATTTTGTTTTCATTAATTATTTTTTTAAAATTTAAAATTTAAAAGTCAAAATTTAAAACTGAATGATAAATTTAAAATTATATGAAAAAACATTATTTCTTGTTTTTCAGTTTTAATAAGCTCGAAGCTATAATTTTGGATATTTCACTTGCTTCAGCCAAAACCGGTTCTACTATTCCATGCTCTGTATTCATTCCATCGCGTATTAAACATAACCATTATTTAGTTTCATTTGCGGATTTCAAAGAAATGTCCAGATACTTGATGAAATCTCTTTTGGAACTCGCTGACTGAGCTTCGACCATGTTGGCACCAATAGAAGTAGCTGATCTTAATAGTTGATTTAGTATTGAATTATAGATCCTTTTTGAATCAAGTTCATTAATTAGTTTCATTACCGTTAATGAGAATTTGTAACATCTAATCTTGATATCAAAAGTTTTATTATCCATACTGTATCGTAATTTAAAATTTTAAATTAAATTTTTAATTCTAAATTTTTAATTTTCAATTTATTCAGTTGACTTTTGAATAATCCAGTTCAGAACCAAACATACTATGCGGTATTGCGAATATTATTAATGTGGCTATTGAAGCGCCAAGTATCCAGAAACCGGGTTTCTTTGATCTATACATTCCGATGATTGCTATTATCCACACAATAAGTGCAAATAAGGTTTTATTATCGGTTAAATCGTAGCCGAAAGGAATCCCAGTCCAGAATTCGCCAAAGGCATATTTTTGAACAATAGGACCTAAAACCATTCCACCGATAGCAATAAATCCTAATGTCCACCACGCTAATTTTTTATAATCCGGTTCTTTCCTGAAAAACTCAAGTCCCGTTCTGGTCGATAATAACATTGCTACGAAAATCAGAAGTATGTGTATTATTAATATTACGAAAGGAACGTCACCTTTAAATCTCATAACAACTTCTTTATTATCTTCAGGAATAAGTATTTCGCTATTGTCTTTGCTGAGTCTTATCTGATACATCAATTTACCTGCAGGAGGTTGTTTTGGCAATTCAGCGATAAGCATATTATCTTCAAACTTCATATCTGCAGTTGTCCATTCGTCTTTCGTTTTATATCGTTTCCATTTCAATATTCCTTTAAAAGTATTATCGAATACTGCGATTTTAACCGGACAATTTCTGCTCGTATCACAACTGCGTTCTAATTTATATTTAATTTCCTTACCGTTGAAAATAACGCTTCCCGAAGCGGGATAGGTAGGTCCTGTAATCCTCTGATAATAAGCAGAAGCTAATGTGATTAGTATTGCTATTATCCAGAAAATAATATTGCTTGTTTTCATAATAAATAAATTAATTTTTTAAAATCTCTAATACTGCTTCAAGCATTTTGATTTGAGTTGATAAATGTCCGGTTTCTGCTTCAACATTGATATACGGAATTTTATTATATCCGCAATAAACTGATAAAGAACCGTCATCAGTTACATTTGCATTGTTTTGCAAAGCCACATTAAAATTCTTGCCACTGAGCTTTTCGAAAAAGTTTATATCAGTCACAAAAAAGAAATCATCTATATCAGATTCTATGTCCTGATAAGTTTTGATCGCTTCATTTTCGTATTCTCCGCCTCTCATATAACTTTTAATAGATAAATTATTATTTGTATTATTGTGGAGTGCTACGATTATCTGATTACTGTCGATGAAAAGAGAATCAAGTAATTGTTTGACAAATTTATTCACTGCTTCTTTGGCATCCTCGGAATAGTTCCCATATTTTTTCAAAGTCTTCTGAACACCTGTAGAAGTAAAGATTCTGTTCGGGTCGACGGTATAGGACCTTCCTGATAGTGAAAATGTAATTTCACGGTTGCCTCTCGTTTTAAATGATATGAGTGTTCCTCCGTAATTCTCAACAATATCTTTTCCGGCTGTAACTGATGTCTGCTCATTTTCATGCATATTAAAAAACTTTATGTTCTTTTCTCCATTTTTTTTAATCATTAAAACATTGACCTTTGATTCTCCGATATAAAATTCAAGTAAACTTTCCTTTAAATCTTTACTTTCAGTTTTCTTATCTTCGAATGATTCGTTTATTTTCTTTACTGAATCTTTTTTCTCAACTTGCTGAAAAATTTTATTCTGGCTTTTTCCGCATCCTGTGAAAGCGATGATAAAAACTAAAATGCAAATAAAACTAATTAAAAGTTTTCTCATTTCCTTTATTAATGAAAAGTGTCTCTGTAAATTTTCCATTGGTCGCCGATTTTTCTTAAATAAATGACTTTAAAACCATTATCTGAGAATTGTGGAGAATAATAACTTTGGTCATAAGTAACTTTTGCTTTATCATCGGATAAAATAAATACAACCATATTATTGTAGGTGATAACAATATAATCTCTTTCTCTGAAGTACTGTCTTTGTTTATTTAATCTTGTATCGTAATCCTGGTTTTTATCTCTTGATGTAGAGCTTTCAAACATATAATCAGAAGTTAAATGCGAAGCGTAGCAGTTCAAATCCTTATTCTGCCAGCATTCAAGCCAGCTGATTACAGTTCCTTTAATTTCCATCTTGAGTGACTGTTCACTTTTTGGGGTTTCTGTTTTTTGCTCTGTTTTCGGTTCAGTCTTGGTCTGTTCAGTTGTCTTAATATCGCCCGGTTTTTCTGAATTTATGATTTTGGTTTCCTGTTTTGAGGCTATAAAATAAATAACTACTGCAAGGGCAACAAGTATTAAAAAGGAGAAAACCGAAATTAGAATTAATGTCGTTTTTTTCGAAGAATCCTTGTTAGGGTTTTCAGGTATATTACTGTATTGGAAATCGTTTTGATTTCCAGGATTATTATTAATTTGCACTATTTTATCTTATTATTTAAAAACCTGTTAAAGATATAAAAAATTAAAAACTAAAAAAGTATATTAAATTAAGTTTAAGTTTATTATAATTATAAATAACTTACGGTAAACAGGAATCCGATATGTTATTTTTATTAGTTTCTCTAAAAGGCAATTAAATCCTTATGAATAAATTTACTTTTCTTTTTATAATAATATTTTTTTCCGGAATAAATTATTTATTAGCTCAGGATACATTTTCTATAGTTGCGATTGATACAGTAACCGGACAGGTTGGAAGTGCAGGTGCTTCCTGCGTTACTGATTGTACTATTCTCACCGATGTTCATCCTGGATGGGGAGTAGTACACACTCAGGCATCGTGGCTCGCAGCAAATCAGAATTATGCAAGGACACTTATGAATAAACATTATTCTCCACAGGAAATTATTGATTCCTTAGTAGCTCACGATGCACAGGGTAATCCCTTAGTCCGGCAATATGGGATTATTGATTTATTTGGCGGCGGAAGGAAAGCAGCTTATACAGGTGCAAACTGTACAATCTGGAAGGGTCACATTATAGGAATAACGTATACGATTCAGGGTAATATTCTTTCAGGTTCCGGGATTATTGATTCAATGGAAGCAAGATTCAATAGAACATCAGGAACACTTGCTGATAAACTTATGGCTGCATTGCAGGGTGCAAAAGTTATTGGTGCAGATACAAGATGCGCCTCTCGTGGCACCTCCTCACAATCTGCTTTTATTAGGGTAGCAAGACCCGGTGATACTCTCGGTGTTCTTCTACTTAATCTTAAAGTGTTAAATGCTCCTGTTAACAGAGACCCGATTGATTCTTTACAAGTTCTATACAATAACTGGCTCATTACAAATATCAGAAACGTAGAATCCGAAGTACCCAAAAGTGCAATGTTATATCAAAATTATCCGAACCCATTTAATCCCAGTACAAATATCAAGTTTAGCTTGATAAATAACGCATATGTCACTTTAAAAGTTTATAACTCGCTTGGAAAAGATGTATCAGTAATAGTGAATGAAACATTAAAATCAGGAACATACGAAGTTACTTTCTTTGCGGATAATTTACCCAGTGGAGTTTATTATTATAGACTCGATGCAGGAGAGTGCAAAGATACTAAAAGAATGGTTATCTTAAAATAAAAACAAATTCAATTCTTTAATATTAATTATTTAAGGAGGTTAAAGTGATACGTAAAATTGATGCTCTGAATTATCATGAGCAGGGGAGACCGGGAAAGATCGAGGTTATATCCTCTAAACCCTGTGCAACCCAGAGAGATTTATCTCTCGCTTACACACCCGGAGTAGCAGACCCGTGTCTTGAAATCGAAGCTAATCCTGATGATGCATATAGATATACGGCAAAAGGAAACTTAGTCGCAGTTGTTTCCAACGGAACTGCCGTTCTTGGTCTTGGAGACATCGGAGCTCTTGCCGGAAAACCTGTAATGGAAGGAAAAGGAGTCTTATTCAAAAGATTTGCTGATGTGGATGTATTCGATATTGAGTTGGATACTCATGACCCTGATGATATTATAAAAGCAGTAAAACTACTTGAACCAACATTTGGAGGAATTAATCTCGAAGATATTAAAGCTCCCGAATGTTTTTATGTAGAAGAAAAGCTAAAAGAAATGATGAATATTCCGGTATTTCATGATGACCAGCACGGAACAGCAATTATCAGCGGAGCCGCACTCCTCAATGCTTTGGAAATAGTAAATAAGAAAATGAGTGAAGTCAGAGTCGTATTCAGCGGCGCCGGTGCTGCAGGTATTGCGTGTGCTAAACTTTATGAAAAACTTGGCGTGAAACATGAAAATATTATGTTAATTGATACGAAAGGTGTTGTTTATAAAGGAAGAATCGAAGGAATGAATCCTTACAAGGAATACTTTGCAGTGGATACTAATTTCCGTACGCTTGCAGATGCGATGAAGGATGCTGATGTATTCTGTGGTGTTTCCGCAAAAGGAATTCTTTCTCAGGAGATGGTAAAATCTATGGCACGCGACCCGGTTGTTTTTGCTATGGCTAATCCAAATCCTGAAATCACATACGAAGATGCCGTCGCAGCGAGAAGCGATGTGATTATAGCAACAGGCAGGTCAGATTATCCCAATCAGGTAAATAATGTCTTAGGATTTCCATTCATTTTCAGAGGTGCTCTTGATGTGAGAGCTACCACAATTAATGAAGAAATGAAAATTGCCGCTTCTTATGCACTGGCAAATCTTGCAAAAGAAGATGTCCCTGATTCAGTAATACGGGCTTATGGCGGAAAAAGAATTGAGTTTGGACGAGAATATATAATTCCGAAACCTTTTGACCCGAGAGTACTTTTATGGGAAGCACCGGCTGTTGCAAAAGCGGCGATAGAGTCAGGTGTAGCAAAAACTCCATATAAAAATATCGAAGAATATATTGACAGACTCGAAGCGAGACTAGGAAAATCTCATGAGGTTTTGAGATTCTTTATTCATAAGGCACAGCATGAACCGAAACGTATTGTTTTTCCGGAAGGGCAGGAAGATAAAATATTACGTGCATCACAGATCATTCTCGATGAAAAAATCGCTAAACCGATACTTCTCGGTAATCCTGAGATTATCAATGAAAGAATTAAAGATTTGGGATTAGACCTTAATGGTGTTGAGATTATAAAGCCATCTAAATCGGATAAATACAATACTTATCTGGAAGCGTTTTATGAATTCAGAAAAAGAAAAGGTACTACACATTATGATGCAGCAAGACTTTTGAAAACATGGAATATCTTCGGAATGATGATGGTGCGTATGGGAGATGCGGACGGATTGATTTCCGGTCTTACACAGCATTATCCCGATACTGTACGTCCTGCTCTGCAAATAATAGGCAAAGAAGACAATGTAAATGTAATTGCCGGGATGTATATGCTGATATTCAAGAACCAGACAATTTTTATTGCCGATGCTACTATAAATATTGAACCGGATGCTGAAGCTCTTGCTCAAATAACACTGCTTGTTGCTGAAAAAGTAAAACAACTTGATGTATCACCGAGGATTGCTATGTTATCATTCAGTAATTTCGGAAGTACTCGGCATCCTCTTTGTAAAAAAGTTCAAAAAGCTACTGCATTGGTTAAAAAGTATAACCCTGATTTGATAGTAGAAGGTGAAATGATGGCAGATACTGCAATGAATCCGGAGGTTCTTGCAGAATATTATCCTTTTAGCGAGTTGAAGCAAAGAGCTAATGTACTTATATGTCCCGATTTAACTTCTGCTAATATTGCATATAAATTACTATCTACTCTCGGAGGTGCAGTTGCAATAGGACCTATGATCCTCGGAATTAAAAAGCCGGTTTATTTGCTTGGTCCCGGAAGTATGGTTGATGAAATTGTAAATATAACGGCAATGGCAGTATTTGAAAGTCAAAGTAAATCAAAAAAATAATTCCCCGTATTTTCTGCAATTGTTACGAACTTTGGGGCTATCCACTTTTGGGACAGCCCCCTTTTTTTATAATAAATTGTAAGATGACTTTTGAGTATCTCAATAAAATTTAATCCATAAAATTAAATTCAAATATTTTCATAATTGTTATTTTAAAGTAATAATGTTACATTATATAATATTGTTTTTATGAAAGTTCTTCATTAGCTTAATTAATTAAAAATAGACAAAATAACATTTTCATTGTTTATAATATGCATGTATTAAATGAAAATGAAATAACCAGGTCAAATTTTTTACTTAGCAAACAGAAATAAATCATTTCATATAAATTATTTAAAATTAAACAAGGAGCCAGAAATGCAACATTCTTCATTTTTTCAGTGGAAACTGAAAAATATCACACTTTTAGTTATAATAGGATTAGTATTATCATGTTTCGGATTCTCTGATGTAAATAACTCGATTACAAATTTCTATTATTATCAGGATAAACCTTTGAATCTTGATTTAAGAGCGGATAAAATCTTTGTAAAAACAAAACAACAATTATCTGCGGAAGAGTTAAAATCAAGTTTAAGTGTTTATCCACAGGTTTCGATCTTAAATAAATTCGATAAAGATGAAAAGATGCAATTCCTCGATTTAAATAAATCTATGAATTCATCAGAATTGATTGACTTATTAAGTACTATTAACAAGAATTCAAATATTGAATATTCTTCACCTGTTTACTCTCCAAGAGAAGGTGAAGGAAATACAAAAGTACTTCAAGGTGTCACAGATGAAATATTGGTTCAATTTAAGCAAACTGTTTCGAAGGATATAATACAAGATTATTTACTAAGGAACAATTTTGGTATAGTTCAAACTTTAGATTTGGGTGGTGGTACATCTTATGTCTTAAGTGTCCCGAAAAGTTCAGGTATGTTTACGTTGGATGCAGCAAACATGGTTTATAAAAGTGGTCTTGTAAACTGGGCTGAACCAAATTTTTATTATTCAGGCTTATTAACTTATATACCTAATGACCAATTTTTCCCTCAACAATGGTCGATTAGGAATTTAGGAAATAACATTCCTGACGGAATAACCGGTACTGCAGGATGTGATATGAGAGTTGATAGTGCCTGGAATATTTCTTTGGGTATTCCTCAATGTATTGTAGGTATGGTTGATTCAGGAATTGATACAACCCATGAAGATATTAAAGCAAATTTGATAAATTCGAAAGGGTATGATTTTATAAATGGTCATCCATTGCAAACTGACGATATGAATCATGGTACATGTACAGGCGGCATAGTTGCTGCAGTTGGAAACAACACAATAGGTATCTCTGGAATCGCACCTAATGTGAAATTAATCGGAATAAAAATATTTAATGCTGCCGGAAGTACAACTAATACAGCATTAACTAATGGTTTAATTTATTCCTGGCAACAAGGTGAGTGGATTTCGAGTAATTCATGGGGCGGTGGTTCACCGGTTTCTGCGGCGGATCAGGCTATTTTAGACGGAGTAACTTTAGGAAGAAACGGAAAAGGAACTGTCTTTTGCGTTGCATCAGGTAATGGTAATGGACCTATACAGTGGCCTTCAACAAATCCTAACGTAATTTCTGTTGGTGGTAACAGTCCTTGCAATCAAAGAAAATCTCCTTCAAGTTGTGACGGTGAAAGTTGGTGGGGCGCCAGTTACGGAACCGGATTATATATAGTAGCACCTTGTGTAAAAGTTTATGCAACAGATAGGATGGGTAGCGTAGGTTATACCTCAACCAACTATTTTAGTACTTTTAATGGTACATCCAGTGCAACACCAAACACTGCCGGAGTATGTGCTCTTGCATTATCATTCGATTCAACTATGAGATGGGATTCACTAAGAGTTAGAATTAGCAGAACTGCAGACAAAGTTGGCTCCTATTCATACACAAGCATCGGACCTTTAGCAGTTTTAGGAAGCACCTGGAATAATGAAATGGGCTACGGAAAAGTGAATGCATACAGATTATTACAAATGATGAGTCCTTTGATTTCACACACACCTCTTACAAATACTGAACAAACGAATGGACCAAGAGCAGTTAACTGTGTAATTACTCCTGCAAACGCTCCTATAGTTACTTCACTTACAAAATTATTTGTAGCAAAGGATGCAGGAGCATATGACAGTGTTCAATTGACAAATTCAGGCGGAACTAACTGGACAGGAAATATTCAATTAAACGGTGCAGGCACATATAAATATTATATAAGAACTTGCGATAATTTAAACAAGACAGCATTTGCTCCCATAGGTGCTCCAAGCAACTTCTATTCATTTGTTGCATCAACAGACGTAACTCCACCTGTCATTGTAACGACTCCGCTTGGAAATATACCAAAAGGTCAATGGCCGGCTACAGTAACAGCTTCTGTTACAGATAACATCGGAGTTGATTCAGTTTGGGTAAAATGGTACAAGAATAATGCTTTAACAGGAATTAAACAATTCAAACTTAATTTTACAAGTGGAACAAATTACTCAGCTGCATTTAATTCGTTGAATTCAGATGTTACATTGAATGATTCAATATTTTATAGAATTTTTGCTCTGGATAACTCAAACAATCATAACAGGGATTCTTCTGCATTATATAAATTTAAAATAGTATCATTTAAAATTTGTGAAAACTTCGGTGGTGGAGTGGTTCCTCCGGCAGACTGGACAGTCAGTGGAACATACTGGTTATATTCAACCGCAAGCGGTTATGGCACAGGAACAGGCTCAGCAGAATTTAACTACTACAATGCTTCAAGCGGAACAAATGAATATTTAACTACTCTTACATTCGATCCATCATCTGCGGGAGACTCTATTAAGTTTGATTTAGCACATGCTTATTATGGTTCTGGATATATTGATTCATTGATTATAGAAGCATCAACAAACAACGGTGCAACATATATATCGTTAGCAAGAATGTATGCAGGAACTTCTTTCACTGCAACACTTTGTATGTCAACAGTCTCGTCGACTTCATCATTTACTCCGACAGCAGGAGAATGGAAATCAAGAGCATTTGCAATACCTGCCGGAACAAATAAAGTCCATTTCTATGCAAAGAGTGCTTATGGAAATAATTTGTATATTGATAATATATGTCAATTATCAACAATAACAGATGTTACTCCAATAAGTATGACGATTCCAGATGAATATTCATTAAGTCAAAACTATCCAAATCCGTTCAACCCGACAACGAAAATCAATTTTGCACTTCCAAAACAAGGATTTGTAACTTTGAAGATTTATGACGTACTTGGACGTGAAGTAAGAACACTTGTGAATGAAGTTAAATCAGCAGGACAATATTCAGTTGATTTCAACGCTTCAGAATTCGCAAGTGGTGTTTACTTCTACAAGCTAGAAACCAATGGCTTCAATGATGTAAAGAGAATGATGCTTATAAAATAGTAATTAATAACATTGAATACTAAAAAAGGGAGAGTCTAAAACTCTCCTTTTTTTTAGATAAACAGTAAGATGAATTTTGATTATTTCAGTAAAATGTAAAAAAATTAAATTCAAATATTTTCATAATTGTTATTTTTAAGTAATACTTTTATATTACACAATATTGTTTTTGTAAAAATTTTTTTTAATTTAACTAATTTCATTTTTATGAAGAAATTACTTTTTCTCATTCCAGTGGTCATTTTTGCCGCTTTATTATTTACAGGTCAAACCAATGATTACAAAGTTTCGAATTCCTCGAATTATTATTCAGTAGGAAAAGAAGAACCACCTCCATTTTTAAACAGAGTTGGTATCACAAAATGGTACCATGACCGTAATTTAGTTCCACCGGTCTTTGAGCCGATATTTAAGCCCTTTGTACAATTTCTCGGGATCGAAAAATTTACTGATTTTGCTGATGTTCAGGTTTATAATTCAGCCAATCTTCAGTCTGAGAATTCAATCGGAATTAATCCTTTGAATTCTGATAATCATATGATTTCATTTAATGAATTAAATTCACAACCAGCTTTCTTTACTACGAACGGCGGTACAAGTTATATCGGGTCTGAATCTAATCCTAATGGTATAGGTAATGCAGGTGACCCTGTTGCATTTTATAACATAAACGGTGATGCATACTGGTGCACTTTGAGAAGCTTCGGTTCCGGTCCCGGTGGATGTGGCTTTGCTAAAACTACAAATAATGGAACGACTTGGACAACATTAGGCAATCCTCATCCAAATGGTGCATCCTCCCAAGACGATAAACAACATGCTGCCTGTGATTTATCGGGCGTTTATCCTAACAATGTTTATTGTGCCTGGACAGATTTTAACTTAGGTTCTCCTCAACCCGTTAGTTTTTCACGCTCCACTGATGGTGGCGTTACCTGGCAATCAATAATAAATCTTCAGGCAGGCAGTAATTGGAGCCATGGAGCAAATATTAGTACAGGTCCTAATGGTGAAGTCTATGTTGCATGGGGTCACTATACCGGAAGTGCCTTTCCTGAAACAGGAATTGGTTTTGCAAAATCAACAAACGGTGGTCAGAGTTTTTCAACTCCCATTATTGCATTTCCAATATCAGGACTTCGGACTTCTAATGGTGGAATAGCTGCATACAACAATACACGTGCAAACAGTTTTCCAAAGATGGATGTTGACAGATCTACTGGATCCAGAAGAGGATGGATTTATATAACATATCCTGACAGAAGCACAGGAGATGCAGACGTTTACGTAAGGCGTTCTACTGATGGAGGTACTACATGGAGCCCTGCAATCAGAATAAATGACGATGCAATTGGAAACAGTAAGCAGCAGTGGATGCCTTCTATTGCAGTAGATAAATCCAGCGGTACAGTAGCAGTAGGATATCATAATATGGATACCACTGTTAGCATGTTAACAGCAAGATATATGGCAGTCTCTATTGACGGTGGGAATACGTGGGAAAGAGGAAGAGTCAGCGATGTAAGGTGGACTCCGGCACCTTTTCCGTCACCCTATGCGGGCGGATATGCAGGAGATTATTATGAAACAATTGCACAAGATGGCAAAGCCTGGACTACCTGGTCAGATAATAGACTTAGTGCAAGTATTTGGCAAGCATACACTTCGAAAATTACTATCGGACCGTCAATTACACATACTCCACTTGGAAACACAGAACAATTAAACGGAAACAGATTAGTTAGTTGTATAATTAATACCGCGGGTTCCGGAATAAATCCAAATTTGACAAAATTGTATTACAGAATGCAGCCAACAGCAACCTGGACAAATGTAAATTTGTCAAAATCAGGTACAACCTGGACTGCAAATCTTCAATTAAACGGTGCAGGTACATATAATTATTACATAACAACGACAGATTCACTCTCAAGAACTGTAACTGCCCCTTCTGGTGCACCGACAAGTTTTTATTCATTTATTGCATCAACAGACTTAACTCCACCTGTTATTGTAACGACTCCGCTTGTTAATGTACCAAAAGGTCAATGGCCTGCTACGGTAACAGCAACAGTAACAGATAACATTAAAGTTGATTCAACTTGGGTAAAATGGTATAAGAACAATACAGGTACAGGAATAAAGCAATTTAAATTGCTTAATATATCAGGGAGCACTTATTCGGCTGCGTTTAATTCGTTAAATTCAGATGTAGTAATAGGTGATTCAGTATTTTATAGAATTTTTGCTCAGGATAGCTCAAACAATCATAACAGGGATTCTTCTGCATTATATAAATTTAAAATAGTATCATTAAAAATTTGTGAAAACTTCGGTGGTGGAGTGGTTCCTCCGACAGACTGGACAGTCAGTGGAACATACTGGTTATATAATGCAGTCAGCGGTTATGGTACAGGAACAGGTTCAGCAGAATTTAACTACTATAGTGCAATTAGCGGAACAAATGAATATTTAACTACTCTTACATTCGATCCATCACCTGCGGGAGACTCTATTAAGTTTGATTTAGCACATGCTTATTATGGTTCTGGTACTACATATATTGATTCGTTGATTATAGAAGCATCAACAAACAACGGTACAACATATACATCGTTAGCAAGAATGTATGCAGGAACTAATTATACTGCTACACTTTGTATGTCAACGACTCAGTTGACTTCACCATTTACTCCGACAGCAGGACAATGGAAATCAAGAGCATTTTTAATGCCTGCCGGAACAAATAAAGTCCATTTTTATGCAAAGAGTGCTTATGGAAATAATCTATACATTGATAATATGTGTCAATCATCAACATTAACAGGTGTTACTCCAATCAGTATCACGATTCCAAATAAATATTCATTATCGCAAAACTATCCGAATCCTTTCAACCCGGTAACTCAGGTTAAATATGATTTACCGAAAGAAGGTTTCGTTACATTGAAGGTATATGATGTTCTTGGAAGGGAAGTTTCGAAACTTGTAAATGAAGTTAAAACACCCGGAAGCTATATCGTTGATTTTGACGGTACAAGTTTTTCGAGCGGCATTTATTTCTATAAATTAGAAGTAAACGGCTTCAGTGATGTAAAGAGAATGATGCTTATAAAATAGTAATTAATAACATTGAATACTATAAAAGGGAGAGTCTAAAACTCTCCTTTTTTTATTATAACGTTTATCTATTTTTATAATTGTTATTAATTAATAATACTTATAATTTTGTTCATATTGTTCATATTGTTCATATTGTTCATATTGTTCATATTGTTCATATTGTTCATATTGTTCATTTTATAATAACTCTTTATTAACTTAATTAATTACTAATCGACTATGAAAAAATTATTTTCATTGTTTTTAATTGCCGCTTTTTTATTTTTGAGCGTCAATTTATTTGCTCAGGAGAAATGGAATCAGGGTCCTGAGAAAATGCGTATGGCAGGCATCGGAAAATCTTCTTCGCAAGGTTTTATAATGCCTAACTATATCAACCCAAACACGACTCCAAGGATTATCAATTCACCTTCGGGTATAAATATAATAAATCCTAATATTCGTGTTCACCCTAATAATTTAAATTACCAGAGTGAAACTTACATCACAAGAAACCCCGCAAATCCCTCGATTTTATTCGGCGCGGCTAATACTTATACTGTTGGAGACCCGGGACCTTATCCAAACTATTTTTATAGTACAGGTTATTACGTTTCCACAAACGGCGGTGCAAACTGGTATGGAGCTGATACTTTGAACAGCAACTACGGCGACCCTGGTCCGATATTCGATAAAAATGGTGTTATGATTATGACATATCTTGGAAACCCAAGTGGAATGGCATCAGCACGTTCAACCAATTTCGGATTGAGCTGGGGGGCAGGCGTATCTATGACAACTGGTAGTGTAGATAAAAACCTTGCAAACACAGACGAAGCACCATCGAGTGCATATTACGGCAGAAGTTACTGCGTATGGTCAAACTTTGCAGCAACGTATCCTCCGATAGTAATTTCTAACACAACAAACAGCGGTCAAAGCTGGTCATCACAGCTTCAAATAAATACACCACCGAGCGGACACTACTCACAGGGTTGTGATGTAGTAGTAAATAATTCAGGTGTAGTATATGTAACCTGGGCGGCACCAACCTCCGGCGGAACATATACGGAAGATTATTTTGGTTTTGCAAAATCAACAAACGGCGGTGCAGCATGGACTGTAACAGAAAATGCATTTGACGGAAACGGTATCAGAGGTACACTTTCAAATAAAAATGCATTAAGGGTCAACAGTTTCCCCAGAATAGATGTTGATAAAACATCAGGGAAAATATACATTGTAACATCTCAAAAGAATCTTGCTCCGGCAGGTACTGATGCAGATATAGTTATCCACAGTTCAACAGACGGTGGAACTACCTGGTCAGCAGGTGTCAGGGTCAATCAGGATGCAATGAATAACGGCAAAACCCAATGGTTCCCGGCAGTAAAAGTAGATGAATACGGTGGGGTAAACGTTGTATATTATGATGACAGAAACGTATTAACTGACTCAGCAGAAATATATGTTTCGCGTTCCGAAAATGGCGGAGCAAACTGGACAGATATACTTGTCAGTGATGCAAGATCTAGAATTTTACCTCTTAATGAAGCAGGAATTGCAGTAGGATACGGTGGAGATTATATTGGAATAACTTATGCAAATAATAAAGTATATCCCATGTGGATGGACAGAAGAACAGGCGTATATCAGGCATTCGTGACCTCAATCGACTTAGGTCCCGGAATAACACATACTCCTTTGACTAACACAGAACTAACGACAGGACCAAGAGCAGTTAACTGTATAATCACCCCTGCGGGATCTCCTATAGTTACTTCTCTTACAAAATTATTTGTAGCGAAAAATGCAGGAGCATATGACAGTGTTCAATTGACAAATTCAGGCGGAACTAACTGGACAGGAAATATTACATTAAACGGTTCAGGGACATATAAATACTATTTAAGGACATGTGATAATATGAACAGGACAGCATTTTCTCCAGGTGGTGCCCCCGCTAATTTCTATTCATTCCAGGCATTTCCTGATACAATAAAACCGATACTTACACATACACCACTTGGTAATGTTCCGAGAACCCAATGGCCTGCAACTGTAACAGCCACTGCAACAGATAATATCGGTATAGACTCAGTTTGGGTAAAATGGTACAAGAACAATACAGGAACAGGAATTAAGCAATTTAAATTGCTTAATACATCAGGTTCGACTTTCTCAGCGGCATTTAATTCTGTAATAGGTGATGTCAATATTAATGATTCAATTTTCTACAGAGTCATTGTTCAGGATTCAGGTTCTTATCACTTAAAAGACTCGACAGCGTTGATTCAATTCAAGATTATACAATTAAGTAATATTTGTATTGGTACAGGAACAACACCTTCCAATTACCCATTTACTACATACTGGGATGATGGAAGAACCGATTTGTTATACTTAGCATCAGAAATAACAGGAGGTGGTGGATATGCGGCATTTATTAATAAAATTGCTTTTAATGTTATTTCAGTCGGCGGAATTGCAATGAATGGTTTTAATATTAAAATGCAGACTACAACAGCGACATCTTTAACGGCATTTACAAACACAGGCTGGACAGTATGTTATAATGGTGTCCATACTGTTACAAGTACCGGCTGGGATACAATAGGCCTTACTACACCATTTTCATGGAATGGAACAAGTAATTTATTGGTAGAAATATGTTATAATAATACCACCTATACAACTTATTCACCTGTATATGCATCAACTACTTCCGCTAATATGATGGCAGCATATTCAACAGATTTACCAACAGGTGATGGATGTACTGCTGCCTGGACTGCAACAGCTTACAATTATAGACCCAATACTTGTTTCACGATTACTCCGTTATCTGGAGCAGGTAACAACTCAAGTTTAATTCCGGGTACTTATTCATTATCCCAAAACTATCCGAATCCTTTCAACCCGGTAACTCAGGTTAAATATGATTTACCGAAAGAAGGTTTCGTTACATTGAAGGTATATGATGTTCTTGGAAGGGAAGTTTCGAAACTTGTAAATGAAGTTAAAACACCCGGAAGCTATATCGTTGATTTTGACGGTACAAGTTTTTCGAGCGGAGTTTACTTCTATAAATTAGAAGTGAACGGCTTCAGTGATGTAAAGAGAATGATGCTTATAAAATAAAATTAAGGTATATTTTTTTTAATAAAGGAGAGGTATTTTATACCTCTCCTTTTTTTTATTTATTTCCGGACGAATTATGATAACGAAAGAAGAAAATATATTATTAAATACTAAGGAATATAATTTTATTAAAAGCGGTTGGGGGCAGGATGTAACAGATAATATTAACCTCAGAAAAATTTTATATGAATCGGATAATGAAGAAGTTGAAGGGTATATTGCCACACCGAAATATATATCAGGTAAATTACCCGTGATAATCTGGAATCGGGGTGGTTTCAAAGAATCAGGAAAGCTTGATAACTTCTTAGCGTTTGGATTGCTCGGGGAAATTGCATCCTGGGGATATGCAGTATTCGCTTCACAATACAGAGAGAATGATGAATTTGGCGGCTCTGATGTGAATGATATCATGAATATTATAAATCTTGCGGAAAAGTCTGATTATGTTAATCCGGATTTGATTGGAATGGAAGGCTGGAGCCGGGGAGGAATGATGACATATCTCACCCTTACAATGACCAAGAAAATAAAATGTGCCATAATAATATCCGGAATCGCAGATCTTAAAAGAAATATCAATAATATTGATATTTCAAAAATATTCAGTACAATTATTAAAAATACGAAAATAAGTACTGAAATAGAAATTAAAAAACGCTCAGCAGTCGATTTTTTTGAAAAAATATCTAAAAATACTTCTATTTTACTTATACACGGTGATAAAGACGAACGAATAAGCCACTTAGATTCTATTGATATGTTTTCAAAATTGTACGGAAACAAATATGCTGACTATGAAATTAAAATTATTCAGGGTGGTGATCATTTCCTGAAAGCGTCAAAGAAAGAAGTTTCGAAGTTAAGAAAAAACTGGTTTGCAAAGTATCTGAAGTATTGACTAATTATTTGTTTTAAAAAGATATAAAATGAAATTAATTAATATTTCACACTGTTTTAATTACAGAGGATTAAATGGTGTGAGAAATGATGATTTTTTATTGTTATACATTAAAAATTACACATTAAATGATGTTTAATTTTTTTATTTTTAATAAATTATAAAAATATGGACAGCAATTTTTCAAACAGAGTTCAGGAAGTAATAAGATTAAGCCGTGAAGAAGCGATCAGGCTTGGTCACGACTATATCGGCACGGAACATCTTCTTCTGGGAATCATAAGAGAAGGTGAAGGCGTTGCTATTAAGATATTTAATAATATAGGAGTAGATCCACTTATAATAAAGAAAACGGTTGAAGATACAATACGTCATTCCGGAGGTACTTTAACTGTCGGAAATATTCCTCTCACCAAGCAGGCAGAGAAAGTACTGAAAATCACTTACCTCGAGGCAAAGTTATTTAAATCACAGGTAATCGGAACGGAGCATCTATTGCTATCTATCCTGAGAGAAGATGATAATCTTGCTTCACAAATTCTGCACCAATTTAATATTACTTATGAAACAGTAAAATCAGAGTTATTAAATCTTTTAAGCGGTAAAATTCCTTCGACAGGTTCTCCTGTACAGAAACAATCAGCAGAAAAAAAATCCGATAAAACAAAGACCCCGGTTCTCGACAATTTCGGGAGGGATTTAACAAAACTTGCCGTGGAAGATAAACTTGATCCTATTGTAGGGCGTGAAAAGGAAATTGAAAGAGTGGCGCAGGTCTTAAGCCGCAGAAAGAAAAACAACCCTGTATTAATAGGCGAACCCGGAGTTGGGAAAACTGCAATAGCAGAAGGGTTAGCTCTTAGAATAGTTAATAAAAAAATATCCAGGATCCTGCACAATAAGCGTGTTGTAACACTTGACCTTGCAGCGTTAGTTGCAGGTACAAAATACCGCGGTCAGTTTGAAGAAAGAATGAAGGCAGTAATGAATGAACTTGAGAAAGCGAAAGATGTTATTTTGTTTATAGATGAATTGCATACTATAGTTGGTGCAGGCGGCGCAAGCGGCTCACTTGATGCATCCAATATATTTAAACCTGCATTATCGAGAGGCGACCTTCAGTGCATTGGCGCAACAACTCTTAACGAATACAGGCAATATATTGAAAAAGACGGGGCACTCGACAGGAGATTCCAGAAAATTATGATTGAACCTACCTCAGTTGAAGAAACCATCGAGATATTGAAGAATATTAAAAGTAAATATGAAAAACATCATAACGTACATTATACAGATAAAGCAATTGACGAAGCTGTAAAATTGAGCGACCGGTATATTACAGACAGATTTCTACCTGATAAGTCTATAGACGTTCTCGATGAAGCAGGTTCAAGAGTTCATCTTGCAAATATTGTTGTACCCGATGAAATACTAAAACTCGAGAACGAAATTGAAAAAATAAAACAGGAAAAAAATCAGGTAGTCAAGACACAGAATTTTGAAGAAGCAGCAAAACTTCGCGATAAGGAGAAGAAATCTCTCGCTGAATTAGAGCAGGCAAAAATAGACTGGGAGATAAAATCACAGAATCTGACTTATGAAGTTGATGAACAGAGTATTGCAGATGTTGTGGCAATGATGACCGGAATTCCGGTTAATAAAATTGCTGAATCGGAGACACAAAAACTCGTGAAGATGGAAGATTACCTGAGACAAAATATTATCGGTCAGGACAATGCTATATCAAAAATATCGAAAGCTATTAGACGGGCAAGAGCCGGACTTAAAGATCCGAACCGCCCTATCGGTTCATTTGTATTCCTTGGACCTACGGGCGTTGGAAAAACCGAACTCGCAAAACAATTAGCCCGGTTTTTATTCGATTCAGAGGATGCTTTAATAAGAGTAGATATGAGTGAATACATGGAGAAATTTAACGTATCAAGGCTCGTAGGAGCGCCTCCGGGTTATGTGGGTTACGAAGAAGGCGGACAATTAACAGAGAAAGTGAGAAGAAAACCATATTGCGTAATCCTATTGGATGAAATTGAAAAAGCCCATCCTGATACTTTTAACGTTTTATTGCAGGTGCTTGATGATGGTATTCTTACAGACGGTCTTGGAAGAAAAGTCGATTTTAAGAACACAATTCTTATAATGACTTCAAACATCGGAACAAAAGATATAAAAATTGATAAGGTCCTTGGATTCGGAGATTCGACAAATGAAAGTGATTATGAAAAAATTAAATCAGGTATTGATGAAGCAGTAAAAAAAGTATTCTCTCCGGAATTTCTGAACAGGATAGATGATTTAATAGTATTCAGACAACTTGAAAGAGACAGCATTTTGAAGATTGTAGATATCGAATTAAATAAATTGATGGTTAGATTAAAAGCTCAGAATATTTCCATAGAATTAACAAAGCAGGTTAAGGAAATACTTGCTGAAAGAGGTTACGACCAAAAATTCGGGGCAAGACCATTGAGAAGGGTCATTCAAAAATATCTTGAAGATCCGCTTTCTGAAGAAATTCTGAAAGGAACAATAAAAGAAAACAGTAAAATAAAAGTCAGACTTAAAAAAGGTTCTGACGAATTCGTATTCAATGACATTTCAAAAAACGAACCTCAGGGTAAAGACAATTCAGAGGAAGTGATTAATGAATCAAAGGATACTAAAGGATTATAAAGTGCTTAAACAAACTCGTTATAATGCATATATAAGTGCTATTGGACATTTTATACCACCCAAAGTAATATCGAATAAACATTTTGCGGAATATCTCGATACTACGGAAGAATGGATAGAAGAAAGAACAGGAATATCTGAGAGGAGATATCTTGAAAAGGATCAGCCGACTTCATTTGCTGCCATCGAAGCAATCAGAATGCTTCTTAAAGAAAGAAAAATTTCTGCAGATGAGATTGATTTAATCATAGTTGCAACAGTCACAGCTGATATGAATTACCCTTCGACAGCCTGTATCATACAGGATGCAATCGGAGCACAAAACTGCTGGGGATTTGATCTAAGCGGTGCTTGTTCAGGATTTCTGTTTGCCTTAACAACAGGTGCTCAATTTATTGAAAACGGAATGCATAAGAAAGTAATTGTTGTGGGAGCAGATAAGATGTCTTCAATAATAGACCCTCTTGATAGAAATACTTGTGTCTTATTCGGGGACGGTGCCGGCGCAGTGCTTCTTGAACCGACTGAAGACAAAAGCTTAGGTATAATAGATTCAATTTTGCGGATTGAAGGAGTTGGAGGAAAATACCTCATGCAGCCTGCCGGTGGAAGTTTGAATCCTTCCTCCTTTGAGACTGTAGAGAAAAGAATGCATTTTGTTCACCAGGATGGCAAAGCTGTTTTTAAAGATGCCGTTATTGGAATGGCAAATGTTTCAGTGGAAATTATGGAAAAGAATAATTTGTCATCGGATGACATTGCTTATCTTGTCCCTCATCAGGCGAATTTGAGAATTATTTCAGCATCAGCGGAAAGAATGGGTTTATCGATGGAAAAAGTTATGCTTAATATTCATAAATATGGAAATACAACAGCGGCTACTATTCCACTTTGTTTATCTGAGTACTGGAGAGACGGTAAGTTAAAAATTGGTGATAATCTTGTCCTTGCGAGTTTCGGAGCAGGGTATACCTGGGGAAGTATTTTACTGAAATGGGCTTTGTAAAAATATAATTATTAATAAAAAAAATTAATGGTATTAAAATCCTGCGGGAAAATAAATGTCGGTCTCAAAATTATCAATGAAAGAGAAGATGGTTATCATAACATTGAAACTATTTTCTATCCCGTAAATATTTTTGATGAAATTGATTTTCAATTGTCAAAATCATCCAAGGGTTTCAATTCTTTACACTTAAAATCGGATAAATCTTATATCCCACCTGATAAAAGTAATACCTGCTATAAAGCAATAACAAATTTTTTCAAGTTGTTTTTAATCAAGGATTGCTTTGATATTTTTGTTAATATTCGAAAAAATATTCCCGTCGGAGGGGGATTGGGAGGTGGCAGTTCTGACGCTGCTTCAATAATAAAAGCATTAACACGCTATTTTAATATAAATATTTCTGAAAATAGAAATGAAATTATGAAAGTAGCATTATCAGTAGGAAGTGACGTTCCTTTCTTTCTTATCTCGAAACCTTGTTTTGCAGCAGGAAGAGGGGATATATTGAAATTATTGCCTGAATTCAAACTTAATTATAGAATTTTACTTGTTAATCCAAATCTTCACATTTCCACGAAATGGGCTTATGAGAACTATATTTTAAATAATTCGATATCCAATGTGTCTCCTTTAAAAGATATTACTAAATTTGATTTATCGGAGTATAACTTCGAAAATGATTTTGAAGAAGTGGTATTCAAAAAATATCCGGAACTAAAAGAAATAAAAGATACAATGAAAAATAACGGAGCAATATATTCTTCTTTAAGCGGTTCCGGAGCAACTATGTTTGGCTTTTATAATTTTTCAGATGAAAAAAATCTATCAGCCTGTTATAAAAAATTCAAGGAATTGAATTATTTCACCTACATTTCCTGAATACTAAACTATCAGAAACTCACCCTTAAATTTACAAACGGTGTAACTTTATATTGATTATGAGTTACGTTGTATAAATTTTTCAGATTAAAACTTGTACTGACCTTCAAATCTTTGTTGAATACAGTTACTGCCCATGCTGCATCTGCAGCACTCAATAAGTGATTTATTACTATAACATCGAGTGAATATGAAGCAGTACTGAAATAATCGTTTGCTTTTTGTCTATTAACCATATAATCCTGTACCTGAGGTAAAACATAATGCTCATAATTATTTCTATTGATATCAACCCCCTCTGTGGATGACCAACCCCCGATAAAGCTTTGATATTTTCCTATGACTTCGTAAAATTGCTGTTCCCCAAATGCAGGAAGTGTGTGTGAAAAATTTTGTTCTTCACATAGATTAACTTGCTGTCTCAAAATCTCAAAATTTGGTTCGTTAGGATTAATCTCTGTTGAACCCGGAAATCCCTGTGTCTTTAACCATAAAGCGTATCTATTGATATTCCAGTTTTGATTGGCATAGTTCTGATACTCATCCGTTTTATTATTCCCTTTCTTTTGGAAAACGGCATATAAAGCCCATAGTCCAACCTCAGCACTGATAAATACAGCGCTTTTAATGTAGCTTTTTGCGTAAAATTCCCCTGAACCCGGTATTACAGCAGACATTAACGCTCCCAGGAAAGGACTTTTTTCATTCGTTTCAACTGAACTGACATCTTTCTTTTCTAAGGATTCAAAATTATTAACTAATTCTATACCCGATTTTCGGTTTAAAATATTTTCCCGCAGATCTATTCTTTTGAAATTATCATTTTGAGCAAATACTGATACAGAAAATATGCTTGATATGATGATAATAACTAATAAGATTATTTTTCGCATTTTTAATAATAAATTTTTTTTAAAAAAAGAGCATTTCCTGGTAAATATGTTGTCTTTATCTTTTCTCCTTTAAAAAATTTTTGTTTTGTTTCTTCAAAGTCCAGTCTGCCTCTTCCAATATCAATAAGACATCCTATAACGGCTCTAACCATACTGTGAAGAAATCTATTCGCCGTTATTGAAAAAATCAATTCATTTTTCGACCTGTAAAATAAATATTTAAGGTCATAAATTATACACCTGAAATCATGCTTATCGGACGGATTCTTGCATAACGACTTAAAACTATTATCACCTTTTAATATCGGAATAAATTCATCAATTTTTTCAAAGTCCAGTTTGTAATTCATCTTATGATAGTAATCACCGCTGATAGATTTTTTATTAAAAGTAATTCTATATTCATATTCCCTCTTCTTCGCTGAGTATCTGGAATGAAATTTATCAGGAACAATTTTTATATCTTTTATTGATATCGAATCCGGTAAAATGGAATTCAATGAATAAAGAAATTTTTCAGTGTTTAAATCTTGTTCAAATTTAAAATGTGCAACCTGATTTAATGCATTCACCTTCGAATCTGTCCTGCCTGATGCTATTAATTTAATATCCCGATTTAAAATCTGTTTAAATGCATTTTCTATTGTTTTTTGAACTGTCTTATCCGTACTTTTTTGTATTTGCCAGCCTAAAAAATCTTTCCCGTCATATTCGATAACAATTTTATAATTATTCAAAGTGCAGTGGCTAAAAACTTTTTGATAAGCTGATTTTAATACCGTCGAAAAGTTTATTTCGATTTGATAATGGTTCGGAATTAATTCTGAATGATGTTGAATTATTATTCCGGCTGTTAACTAATATCAGAGAACTGATTGCACTTACAATTCTGTTAACCACAAGCACGGAAGCGAATATTATCCTTGAGTTGTATATTCTTTCGCTTTTCTTTCTCTGGTTGTCAAAAAAATATTGGTTATCCGTGTTATCCCAGCTCCAAAAATTATTATTTATGTCATACAAATTATCATATTCACCTTTGCGTAGTTTATCATCATTATATTCATAAATATTAGTGTAATTACCCACGTTTGAGAAATAGTCATCACTTTTACCTGATACATTTAATCCGGAATGCATTGAAGCGAATGATCTTGAATCATCCCTGACAGCATTCCCGTATAGGTTCAATCCTACGATGCCAAGCCAGGACATAACTTCACCTGTCAAGAAATATTTACCCACATCCATTCTTCCTGCATAAAAATGTCCGGCACCGGGTACAATTAATGACAATATCATTGCAAGCCCGGAAGACTTCTTGTTTACTGTCAGTTTTATATTCTGGTTTATTCCTGACCCGGGAGATTTAATCTCGGAAGCATTAAGTATTTTATTTCTTAAATCAAGTTTAATATCTTGTTTAGAATTTAAATCATTATCATTATTTCGCAAATCAAAATCCTGAGCCTTTAAATTGACAGATGAAATTGCGAAGATAAAAAATATTACTATGATATTTTTAAACATTTATTTTTATTTTTTATCAGTTTCTTTTAAGAGTTTAATTTTATTAACAAATTCTTGCGGTTTTAAAAATCCCGTTACCCTTAATTCTTTGATTTCTTCACCCTTAGAATTAATGAATATAACAGCGGGAAGTCCTTTAATATTGAATTTATCGGAAATTTCTTTATTTTCTTTGGTCAAATCAATTTTAATATTATTAAAGCCTTTCGATTCCTCTACCACAGATTTGTCATTATATGTAAATTGGTCTAATTCCTTACACTGTGCACACCAATCAGCATAAAAATCAATCATGACCGGCTTTTTCTCCGAAGATATACTGTTCTCAATTGAAGATAATGAATTCAGTATTTTCCATTTAACTTCTTCTGCATTTGACTGAGGTTTCAGTATCCAGGAACCATAAATCAAAGCTATAATAGCAATCAAATATTTTACTTTTGTGAATCCTTTGGCATTTAATCCTTTTTTATCAATCAATATAAGATATATTCCGCACGAGATAATATAAAGCGGAAATGCTATCACAAAAATGTCTTTAGGAATTATCGGAGATAATGTATTTAATGCCATTCCGAAAAGCACCAAACCGAATATAACTTTTACACCTTCCATCCACTCCCCTGAGCGTGGTAACTTATTCAGAGCACTGGAAAATGCAGCAAGGAAGATATATGGGAACCCTAATCCCATTGAAAGTACGAAGAAGAGCAGAAATCCCATAAATGGATTTCCCATTTTTCCTACATATACCAGCAAACTCAAAACGAAAGGGCCTATACATGGGGCGGCAATAAAGCCGACCATTAAACCCATCAGTAACGATCCTAATAAACCGGAGCGGCTTTTATTTCCTGCAAGAGCAAGTTTCTGTGGAACCCGTATTTCAAATAATCCGAACATACTAGTTCCAAGCGCAAGTAAAATTAATGAGACAGCAACAATCACGATTGGATTTTGCAAAGCATTCCCAAGCAGGCTGCCGGTCAGTGCAGCAAACAACCCGAGAGCAGAATAAGTAACCGCCATACCTAAAGCATAAAATATTCCCATCATTATACTATGCATTTTATTACCGCTTGCCTGAGCACCGAAGAAACTGATTGTAATAGGAATTAAAGGATAAATGCATGGTGTAAGATTCAGGGCAAGACCACCAAGAAAAATAAAAAATAAACCGAGTACTATACCTTTCTCCTCAATGAAATTGGAAACCTTCTCTTCATCAGGATTTGCACCTTCTGTTCTTTGATTTTCTTTAAGTGTCTCAGATGTTACTTCTTTTTTTATGGTTGGTTTTGAAAAATCAATATTTTTGAAAATACTTTCATTTGAAAATATCTTTGAAAATTTTTCTTTACTGACTTTTACATTAACTTCCATTTTTACATTCCTGGGTTCATAGCAGGCTTTATCGTCACATGCCTGATATCTGAAAGTTAATGGAATTTTATAGTCACCATCTTTTAATTCCTTTTTAGAAATAAAAGATATTCCGATGTAAATATTTCCTTTATAAACTCTGATTTTATTTTCACTGAATTCAAATTTATAAAGTTCATCAGGAGGGAAGAATATTGCAACGGGTAAGTAATCAATTGTATCCGCTTTTAATTCTGAAGTTATAGTAGTCGGATCATCTGTTTGAAAAGAATTAATATGGTATTTGTCTTTAATTTCGACTTTTACGGCTAATATAATTGTATCATTCGGGGTGTAAATTTCTTTATTTTGTAGAACTGATACTTTTAACTCTTTAGTTTCCTGACTAAAAATAAAATTACAAGTAAAAAATGTAAGGATATAAAAGAAAAAAATTTTCTTGAACATAAAAAGAATCAACTCTAAAATAATTTTATCAAGTTATAGTCATTTTTATAAAATTTCAACGCAAAAAGAATTTATCTGAAATACTTGACTTTACTACTGTTTATTAGTTATTTTTGTATAGTAAAGGGTAAATTTTTGGTACCATTTTATGTAAGGTTATTGTGAATAATTCTAACTACCAAGAATTACTAAATAGTTGTTAAAATAAACATTAAAAAGGAGATAGCTTTGAAACCTACAATAAAAACGAAGACAAAAAATGATAATCCTTTGAGCGATTTAATCGATGATGAAGTTTTTAATACTCTGAAAAAATATAAATTACTTGATGAAAAGGCAATAAGAGATTATAAAATTAGACAGATGTATAAGGATATGAGAAGAGAAATGAGTGCCGGTGAAGCAATAGATAAAATTCAGGAACTATTTCCGTATCTTCAATTTGATACAATTAGAAAAATAGTTTATCAAGTTTCTAAGTAATTGTTTTGATAATTATCGATTAAAGCCGTTCCCGTTTGAACGGCTTTTTTTTTATTAAATATAAATCATGCTGTACGAAAATAAAATTTTAGAAGAATTACTCGTGGGATTCATCAGGAATGAAACCCAAAAAGCAGGAATTAAAAAAGCAGTAATAGGATTATCAGGTGGAATTGATTCAGCTGTGTCAGCTTATATCACTTCAAAAGCTCTTGGAAGTGAAAATGTGTTGTGTATAATGATGCCATATAAAACAAGCAACAGGGATAGTATAACTGATGCGGAAAAGGTTATCAGTGCATTAAATGTTAAATCGAAGATTGTTGATATTTCAGATATGGTAGATAGTTATTTGAGAAAATGCGATGAAGAAATATCAAAAGTGAGGAAAGGGAATATTATGGCAAGGATGCGTATGATAGTATTATATGATGAGTCTTCAAAAGAAAATGCTTTGGTTATAGGTACGGGTAATAAAACTGAAATTCTGCTCGGTTACTCTACAATTTTCGGGGATTCTGCCTGCGCTATAAATCCGATAGGAGATTTATATAAGACACAGTTATGGGATTTTGCAAAATATCTTAAGATTCCTGAATCAATTATTAACAAAAAGCCATCTGCTGATTTGTGGGAAGGGCAGACTGATGAGGATGAATTCGGTTTTACATATGAAGAAGTTGACAAATTTCTTTATTTGAAAATCGACGAGAGAAAAAGTGATGAAGAACTAATAAAACTCGGTTTCAAAAAAGATTTCATCGAAAGAGTCAATAAAATGATTATCGGAACTCAGTTCAAAAGGCTTCCTCCTTTGATTGCAAAAGTTTCTAACAGGACAGTCAATATTGATTTCAGATACAACAGGGATTGGAACACTTAAAATTCTATAAATGAAAATAATATATTCCACATTTATATTATTTGTTTTTATTTTTACCTCTTTCCATTTTTCATATTCTCAAAATTTATCTTTCCAAAACGGTGTGGTTAGTTCAGCTAATGAACTTGCAAGTGCTGTTGGTATTGATGTGATGAAAAAAGGAGGGAATGCAATCGATGCTGCAGTTGCAGTTGGTTTTACTCTTTCCGTTGTTTATCCTCAGGCAGGCAACATTGGGGGCGGGGGATTCATGGTCATTCATTTTCCTGATGGAAAAAATATCGCTCTTGATTATCGTGAAAAAGCACCTTCTCAGGCATACAAAGATATGTTCCTCGATTTAAATGGAAATGTAATTGAAGATTTAAGTACGACCGGACCTCTTGCTGCGGGTATCCCCGGTTCAGTTGCAGGGATGCTATATGCTCTTGAAAAATACGGTACAATGAGCCGCGAGAAAATCATAAGCTATGCGATTGACTTAGCAGAAAATGGTTTTAAAATTAATGACAAATTTGCAAGTCTTCTTAATTCACAACAATCTGAATTTAAAGGTTTCAAAGGTACACTTAATATTTTCGGGGGAAAATTTAAAGATGGTGATATAATTATTCAGAAAGACCTTGCAAATACTTTAAGGGAAATCAGTTTGTATGGCAGAGATGGATTTTATAAAGGGAAAACAGCTGAAATGATTATAAATGAAGTTAATAATAACGGCGGAATATTCACTTATTCCGATTTAGAAAATTATAACGTCATAGAACGGGAAGTATTAAAAAGTTCTTATAGAGGTTACGAAATTATTTCTATGCCTCTTCCAAGCAGCGGCGGAATTTGTCTTATTAATATGCTGAATATGCTTGAGAATTACAATTTGACCAATTTCGGATTCGGAACCCCTGAATATATTCATCTTACAACGGAAGCGATGAGACGTGCTTATGCGGATAGAAGTGAATACCTGGGGGATGCTGATTTTATAAATGTTTCCGTCGATATTTTAATCTCAAAGCAATATGCAAAAGACAGAATGATTGATTTCAATCCCAATATTGCCGGAAAAAGTTCTGAAATAAAAAAAGGAGATGTATACAAAAAGGAACACACAGAAACAACACATTATTCTGTTGCAGATAAGTCTGGATTATGTGTTTCGGTTACAACAACACTTAATGATAATTTCGGCAACAAAGAGATTGTAGAAGGTGCAGGATTCTTTTTAAATAATGAAATGGATGATTTTGTAATCAAACCGGGTACCCCAAACATTTACGGTTTGATAGGAACAGATGCAAATTCTATTGCTCCAAATAAAAGAATGTTAAGCTCTATGACCCCTACTATAATTTTAAAAGATACTAAACCATTTATGATTCTCGGCTCTCCGGGAGGTGGCAGGATTATTACAACCGTTCTTCAGACAATTATTAATGTAATTGATTTTGGAATGGATTTGGAAACTGCGGTTGAATCTCCAAGATTCCATCATCAATGGTATCCAGATGAAATTGTGATTGAAAAAAATTCGCTATCTCTCAACACAAAAAATAAATTGATTGAGATGGGTCATAATCTTAAAGAGATAATTAACTTTGGGAGAATTGATGCCATTATGTTTTTAACCGATGGATTTATGACAGGGATTTCGGATACCAGAGGGTATGGAAAATCCATCGGATTTTAAAAAATAAATTAAGAAGATTGAAATCGGAAGGAACAATTAAAGAAAAAGTACGCTGGGACTTTCCAAAAGCCTTTTGGACAGCAAATACAGTCGAGCTTTTTGAACGTGCGGCATACTATGCGGTCTTTATTGCAATCACATTATATCTTACTAAGGTTGTAGGTTTCAATGATATCTGGTCGGCGTGGATAGGAGGCGGTTTTTCCGCAGGGCTTTATCTTTTACCGCCATTCGCAGGTGCTTATGCTGATAAGATCGGATTCAGGAATGCAATCATTCTTGCATTCTCTCTCCTTACACTGGGGTATTTTTCGCTGGGGGCATTTCCATACCCTGTAACGGTCATTCCCGCATTAATGCTTGTTATGTTAGGCGGCTCTTTTATTAAATCGGTAATAACCGGAACTGTTGCTAAGACAACTAACGAACAAAACCGTGCGAAGGGATTCTCAATATTTTATGGTATTGTAAATGTGGGAGCTTTTTTAGGTAAGACATTTGCTTATCCGCTCCGTGTTTTCTGGGGTTTAGAGTATATTAATTTTTTCTCTGCACTAATGACTTTTACGGCGCTTATTATTGTGTTTTTTATGTATAAAAATGTTACTACTCATGGCGAAGGAAAATCTTTTAAAGAAGTCGGCAGGGGATTAATTAAATTAGTTACAAATTTCCGTTTATTGATTTTAATTTTGATAGTATCAGGTTTCTGGATTATACAGGGACAGCTTTATGCTACGATGCCGAAATATGTTATAAGAACAGTAGGGGAAGGTGCTTCGCCTGAATGGATAGCCAACGTGAATCCGTTTGTAGTTATGATTATGGTAGTCTTTATTACAAATTTACTGAAAAAAAGAACTGCACTTACGTCAATGACTCTGGGAATGCTTTTAATGCCTCTCTCGGCTTTCACAATGGCATCGAGCCCGATTCTTGAATCAATCTTTGGCAAGTCAATTCCTTTCTTCGGTTTATTCTATGCAAGCCCTATAACGGTTATGATGATTTCAGGCATTGTTATTCAGGGACTTGCGGAGTGCTTCATTTCTCCCCGTTATCTTGAGTTTTTTTCGTTTCAGGCACCAAAAGGGGAAGAAGGATTATATCTCGGTTTCAGTCATTTATATTCATTCTTTGCGAACCTGTTAGGATTCGGGCTTTCGGGGTATCTGCTGACTGCTTATTGTCCGGACCCGAAAACTTTATCGCCTGAACAATTGCTCCACGCTTATGACCATGCTAATTATATTTGGTATTATTTTGTTGTGATAGGACTTTTGGCAGGTATTGCTCTTCTGATTTATGGAAAAATTACAAATAGAAAAAAATCTGTAACAGAAACTGTATAAAATCGTATAATTTAAATAACTTCTTTAATTTAAAATAAAAATTATGAAAAAATTAAATTTATCAATTTTAATATTATTTTTATTATTGTGTAATCTTTATGCACAGAAAAACCCTAATATAAGCAAAAAAAATGATTTACCGCCATTAATAGATATCGAGGTATTTTTTGGTGACCCGGAATATTCCGGCGCACAAATTTCTCCTGATGGAAAATACATCTCATTCCGCAAGCCATACAACGGTATAATGAATATCTGGGTAAAAGGTATTGACGAACCTTTTGAATCTGCTAAACTTCTTACAGCGGATAAAAAACGTCCTGTTACGGGTTATTTCTGGAGCCGTGACAGTAAATACATTCTTTTTGTTCAGGACAACGGGGGAGATGAGAACTACAGGCTATATGGCGTAAATCCGAAAGATAATCCGGAAGCTGAAACAGGCGTGCCAAAAGCAAAGGACTTTACTCCGATGGATAATGTGAGGGTTCAAATAATAGGGCTTCCTAAAAATAATTATAGCGAGATTATTATAGCAATTAATGATAGAGACCCGCAATTTCACGATGTTTATAAACTGAATCTTGAAACAGGAGATAGAAAACTTTTAGTTAAAAATGATGCAAATATTGCCGGTTGGTATACAGACAAAAATGGAAATGTTAAATTTGCTATTCGTCAAACCGAATCCGGAGGTACAGAACTTCTGAGTGTTACGGATAATGCATTCACACCGATATATTCTGTAAATGAACTGGAATCTGTTGGCTTTGAGGGGTTTGATGAAACCAGTACAAAGATTTACATTAGTTCAGATAAGGGAGATGATGTTGACCTCAGCAGATTGATATTAATCGATCTTGCAACAGGAAAACAAACTTTGGTTGAATCAGATCCGGATAATGAAGTGGATTTTGGCGGAACATTATTTTCCGATAAAACCGACAAGTTGATTGCCACATACTATGTTGCTGACAGAGTGAAATATTATTTCAAAAATGACGAGTGGCAAAAGGTTTATGATAAAATAAAATCAGTGCTTCCGGATGGTGAAGTTTATATTCGGTCAATCACAGATGATGAAACAAAAATGATTGTGAGTGTGACAAGAGATGTTGATCCCGGGTCTGTTTATATTTTTGACAGAACAAGCGGAGAAGCGAAACTTCTATATAAAGCAAATCCAAATATTCCAACAGATTATCTTGCCCCAATGCTACCGGTTAAATATGATTCACGCGATGGTAAAATAATACCCGGATATCTTTTAATCCCAAAAGGTGTTGAAGAAAAAAATCTTCCAACTGTTATTTTTCCTCACGGCGGACCATGGGCACGCGATAACTGGGGATATAATCCATTTGCACAGTTTCTTGCTAATCGGGGATATGCAGTACTTATGCCTAATTTCCGAGGTTCAACCGGTTATGGAAAGAAATTTCTAAATGCCGGTAATAAAGAATGGGGAACCGGTTTTATGCAGCACGATCTGAGCGATGGAGTAAAATATCTTATTGATAGAGGTATTGCAGACCCGAAAAAAGTTGCAATTATGGGAGGCTCATACGGCGGATATGCCACACTTGCAGGACTTTCATTCACACCTGAAATTTATGCAGCGGGAGTTTCAATTGTAGGTCCTTCAAATTTGATAACACTTCTTAATTCTATCCCCCCATATTGGGCTGTTATGAAAAAGATTTTCGATATTCGTCTCGGTAATGTCAACGATTCTGCAGATGTTGAAAGAATGAAGTCGCAATCTCCATTATTCTCGGCAAATAATATTATCGCACCATTGCTCGTTGTTCAGGGAGCCAATGACCCGCGTGTAAAGCAGGCGGAATCTGACCGGATTGTAAGTTCGCTTCGTGACCTGAAACGTAATGTAGAATATATTCTCGCTAAAGATGAAGGACACGGATATGCAGGTAAACTGAACCGTATGGCAATGATAGCAAAAATTGACCGCTTCCTCTCAAAATATTTAGGCGGAAGATATCAGGAAAAAGTATCGGATGAAATCAATGAGCGTTTGAATGAACTGACTGTCGATATTAATTCAGTTAAGTAATAAAATCAACTGTTTCTTTTGAGGCATTTTCAGGCTCAACCTGAAAATGCCTTTTTTATTTTGCTTTGTTTGTATTGCTCTTCTTTATTTTAATTTTTGTTTTTTCAACTTCTCTTTCGCCCCGACAATCCAATCCTTTACTTTGTTTTTATAAACAGGATTCAATTCAATCGCCTTTTCCCAATCATTAATTGCATCTTCAAATTTTTCTGAATAAAAATATGCAATCCCGCGGTTGTTGTATACCTCAACCAAATCCGGCTTGAATTCAATTGCTTTTGTGAAATCAGCAATTGCATCTCCATATCGTTTCAAGACAGCAAATGTATTCCCGCGGTTGTTGTATACATCTGCAAATTCCGGCTTGAACTCGATTGCTTTATTGAAATCATTTATGGCTTTGGGATGATCATTCATTTCTTTTCCGTAAATCAACCCTCGGTTGTAGTATGCATCTGCATAATCAGGTTTCAAGTCAATTGCTTTTGTGTAATCAGCAATTGAATCATCATAGTTTTGTATATTATAATATGCAAGCCCGCGGTTGTAGTATGCCTCTGCAAAATCCGGCTTTAACTCAATTGCTTTTATGTAATCAGCAATTGCTTTTTCGTATTTTTGTAAATTACTATTAACAATCCCGCGGTTGTAATATGCCTCTGCAAAATCCGGCATTAAATCAATAGCTTTATCAAAATTGACAATTGCATCATAATATTTCTCTAAGATATCATAAACATTCCCGCGGTTGTTGTATGCAACGGCGAAATCCGGCTTCAACTCAATTGCTTTTGTGAAATCAGCGATTGCTGTGTCATATATCTGTAAATCACAATAAACAGACCCGCGGTTATTGTATACCTCTGCTAAATCCGGCTTTAACTCAATTGCTTTTGTGTAATAGTGCAATCCTGATTTATATTTTTTTTCTTCATCAACAGCAATATATCCTTTGTGAAAATACCCGCCAAAGTATTTTGGATATTTATTTATAAATTCATCAAGTTCAATGTCTCTTTCTTCTTTTTCTTCAATAGTGCTTATTGACAATACTTCGGATTCTTTATCTGTTTCTTCATATCCTATTTTCTTTAATATCTGTTTGTATCTATTACTTTTCAATTTCTCTAAGGGAACGTAATTCATATCAGCAACTGTATCAATAAATTCCCCGACTATATTGCTTATCTCTCTATATTTCTTTAAATCGTCATCGAGCTTAGGAGTACTTTCGCGGGGAATATCTTTTATTTTCTTGTCTAAATCATCTCTTCTTTTATTCCAATGTATTATATATTCTGCTCTATCATCAGGAGTGAATATCTTTGCTCTTCTTACGTCTCCGCTTTCATAAGGAACAATTGGTAATATTCTTTCTTTAAAATTCTCTTCCTTAAAGAGTTCGGTTATTTCATACATACAATTAGTGGACTTGATGAAAGCATCTGATATGACAATAAAAACAAAGTCAGTATCCCGTACTTTTTTCATAAATTCTTTTATGCTGTCAGTATATTCCAAATCCCTCACGCATCTTTTAATATTGATTCCCGGAAAACCTTGAAAATCTTTATCAATATCATCTACAACTTTCTTATCCTTAAAAGAATACGAAAAGAAAATTGTCTTATCCGTGTTTATTTTTTCAGCCATATTACTTTTTTATTTTAATTTTTGTTTTTTCAACTTCTCTTTCGCCTCAGCAATCCATTTTTGAGGTAAGTTTTTTTTCTCTGGTTCCAATTCAATCACCTTTTCCCAGTCTTTAATTGCTTCGTCATATCTTTGTAAATTTTTATATGCGTTCCCGCGGTTGTAGTATGCCCCTGCATAATCCGGTTTGAGTTCAATTGCTTTTGTGAAATAGTGCAATACTAATTTATATTTCTTTTCTTCTATAGCTATATATCCTTTTTGGAAATATCCGCCAAAATAATTTGGATACTTATTAATAAATTTATCAAGTTCAATGTCTCTTTCTTCTTTATCCTCAATAATACTTATTAACAATACTTCGAACGCTTTATCTATTTCTTTATATCCGATTTTCTTTAATATCTGTTTGTATCCATCACTTTTCAATTGGTCTAAAGGAACGTAACTCATATCATAAATCGTATCCATGAACTCTCCGACAATATTGCTTATTTCTCTATATTTTTTTAAATCATCACTTTGTTTTGCTGTCCCTTCATTAAGAAGTTCACTAATTTCCTTTTCTAAATCCTCTCTTTCTTTCTTCCAGTATTTAACATATTGAACTCTATCCTTAGCAGTAAATATCTTGGCTCTTCTTGCGTCTCCGCTTTCATAAGGAACAATTGGTAATATTCTTTCTTTAAAATTCTCTTCCTTAAAGAGTTCGGTTATTTCATACATACAATTAGCGGACTTGATGAAAGCATCTGATATGACAATAAAAACAAAGTCAGTATCCCTTACTTTTTTCATAAATTCTTTTATGCTATCAGTATATTCCAAATCCCTAACACATCTTTTAATATTGATTCCAGGGAATCCTTGAAAATCCTTATCAATCTCATCAACAACTTCCGTATCCTTAAAAGAATACGAAAAGAAAATTGTCTTATCCATGTTTATCTTTTCAGCCATATTATTTTTTCTCTCGATACTACGCTCCAGCGTAGTATCGGAAAACCATTAAATTATTTAATTCGTTTCTACGCCGGAGCATAGAAACGAGATGAAAACATAGTTAAAAAATGTTTTATAGAAACACAGCCGTTCAATCGTTCAATCATGCATGTTAGCCCCCTTTTCACAAGCCCCTTGTTAGAAGCTATATTTTATTTCTTCTTGTACTTCTTTGGAAAAATTTCCTGTCCGTAAATCCATAAAAATTTATCAATTTCTTTCAAGTTGTGTTTTGTCAACAAATATTTATTTTTAAAGTCAATGATTATTTGTTTGAACCGTTGAAAATCTTTTAAGTCGTTGTCATCAAATTTTGAAAAGTTGTCTTTGTCACGATATGCAAGGAGAATTTTTTCAACGAACCTGTCGTAAATTGGATATTCATCTTTGTTGTGCCAGTTGCAATACTTTGTCGCAAATGAATAGAAATTTCTGTCCCCATTACCCTTTGGTTTTCGGATACCGTGTCCAATTGCAATTTTACTTACTACTGAAGGGTCGGCAACCAATAGGTCATTATCAATTTGTAACATAAGAATGTGTCTTGCCATAATAAAAGTCGCAAAAATGTTAGTGCTATAAAGATCATTAATGACACTAATTTTAAGAAGGATGTCTTCTAATTTTTTGTTTTCAGGAAATGCTTTAAAAAGATTTATGATTGATTGGTCTGCCAAGTAATAACGTTCGTCTTTGTTAAACTTGTCAATGTATTTGTCAACAAGGTCATTTGTAGGTGTTTGAAGGTCTGTCATAATATGTTTGTTAATGAGTTAATAAGTGTTTTATGTTAATTTTATTCTATCTAAAATGCATATATTCAGCCATAACTGAAGGATATACTCAATGAGTTTAATTATTTTTTATTCTTTGACAAAAAGTTCTATTTCTAAATAACATCAGGAGGGTTGCCCCTCCTGATTGTGAATTTAAAATATTACACGCCTTTCATTGCTTGTGTGAATTCGACGTACTTTTGTCCTTTCTTTCCGCCGGTGAAGGATGCGAGATATTCTTTTATTAATGGAATACGTACTTTCAGACCTTCGGGACCGTCGTAAAGTTTTTCACGCTCTGAGGTTGCATCGCCGTAATCTTTTAAAGCGACTGCTATTGTTTCGTTTAGTGTTTTAAGTTCATCTATTGAGAAAGATAAGAACATCCCGATAACCCCTATAAAATTATTTCGAAAATCTAATTGTTTTTAATTTAATCTACGAATTATCTAATCAAGATTAAATTCATTTCCTACGATTCCGATTTGAGGTATGAAAAGAGGAACAAATTTTATTCCTTCAACTTCACCAATCAAAGTTTTTAATATTGTATAAAATTGAGATATTTTTTACAATCCTGCTGAAAATGCCTTTTTTATTTTTCGTCGCTTGTAATGTCCCCTGCAATATTTACTAATTCAATTATTGTTTTCCAGTTTCTTGTTGTAGCTACGAGATTTAATTTGCTTTCAAAAAAATTATTGGTCAATTTAGTTCTACCGTATCCATTTGGGCAAAACAAATAAATTGTCTTGCCCGATAAAATGAATTCATCGGGTAAATATTTTCCACCTACGATTTTATCAAAATTAAATTGCCCGGGTTCTTTTGATAAAAAAGTTACGTGAAGGGACTTAATATCTTCTTTCCTCTTATTTACAAAAGGATTTTCCTTTAATACTTTTTTCAGCTCGTCTAAATCTTTTACCATAACAGGAACTTCAAAACCAAACTCTTTAAATATATTATCCGCTACCTTTTTTTCTAAATCCTGATAATTAGATTTCCGGTATTGAAATATAACGTTTCCGCTTTGAATATATGTCCGTATGTTTTTAAAACCCAGTTCTTCATATAGATTACATAAAGCGTCCATTTTTATCATTTTGTGTCCGCTTACGTTTATTCCTCTTAAAATTGATATGTATGTTTGCATAATGTTATCACTTAATATTATTTTGTTTAGTTTGTTACTCTTACTGCAAGTAGTAAAGAAACAGGAACATTTTAAAAATATAATTTAGAAGTTTCAATTTATTATACTGACTTAAATCATATTTATTTCATTCGCTGAATAAGATGTTCGAGATATCGGGATTTAATTTGCCGGCTTGCCAAAGTTTGTTTTATCGGGGGAAGTTTAAGGAGCACTCCAAACACTGCGGCTAAAGCCCTATGGCTCCATAAAACACGGTTATCAAAAATTAAATCCTGCAGTTTACCCCTTTCAATTGCCATTACAACTACTCTGTGAACTCCATTTAAAGGTGTTAAAACCCTTTTCTCACGGGATTTTAACGATACTCCTTTCTCCGGACAAACCCTCACGCATACGCCGCATCCAAGACATAAATTTTCATTAAGAATAGCTTTCTTACGGTTTTGGTAGTGAGGATGATTTGCAGAGGTCAGCGCCATCGCTTCTACAGGACAAGCATTCACACATTTCCCGCAACCGTTACAATGTTCATTATTAATTTCAGGAATAAAATTTGTAGTATGTACGGGATTAAAAATCGCAAAACGCCGGGCGGCTATCATAGCTTCACAGCAACAACCACAGCAATTACATATAAAATTCACCTCTTCCCTGACATTTTCTCCAAACTGAACTAAATTACTTTCATAAGCCTTTTGAAGCAAATCCAGGCATTCCACATCATCGATACGGCGAGCGTGTCCGTGTTTTATTAAAGATGCCGCAGTTGAATTAAAAGTCATGCAAATATCCATCGGGGCATCACAAACTTTTCCCAGATGTTCCATTTTATGACGGCAATAACAAATTCCAACTCCAATATGACCGGCAGTTTTTATTATTTCTGTTGCACGTTCGTAATCCAATACATGCAAAGCATTATCATTAGACAAAGCAGGTTCATTCACAAATACTCTTCCTAACTGAGTTTCTCCATTTGCAAAAAGCGAACGGATAAAATCTTCTTCAACATTTAGATACTGATAAAATAATTCACTCAATGCTTTTTGGTCGATATCATCACGCACACGCATCATAGAAAACTCAAAAAATCCCGCCATAGGAGGAGGTAATGTATAAACACTCTCTCCATATTGTTCGACGTCCAGCAATATTGCACGGCTCGCCAATTTATCCAGAATTTTTTGTGAATTGCTCAAATCCATTTTCCATATAACGCTCGCTTTTAAAGCAGTAAAAGGCTTGATAGGTAATAAAGAAACCAGTTGCGCCTCTTTATCGCTAAATAAAAGTTTTAAAATCTTATTTAGTAATTCAGATGGCGGAGCACCCTGAGGAAAACGGTTGAGCCGGTCAACCAGATTAGAATATGACGTCTTAAGTGTATGATGAGCCATTTTACTAAATTAAAAATTAGTTGTTCACGGGATATTGTGAAAAGTGCCTGATAAAAATGTCAGGCACATTTAAAATCGCATTTCAGATTTTTTATAATCCTACACCTAAACCTGCTGAAAATGCAAATTTGGCTCCATAATTTAAATCAGCATTTACTATCACCGGTCCAAGAAATAGAGTCGCTCCAGCGATACCTCTGAAACTATTTTCGCCTTTTTGACTGAATGATACTATGGTGTTTCCGATTGAGCTTACAAATGTGTAATTAACGTCAACATTGTAATTTTCATATTGCACTCCGCCATAAACTGAAATAATTGCAAACGTTTTATTGAACTGGAGATTAATAAATGTCGAATTTGCATTAACAAATTTATTTGCACTCTTATCAGTTATTCCAAATTTCTGATAACCGCCCTGAACTGCAATATCTATGGGAAGTTTTACATATCCTCCTAAATTATGTCTGATGGCAACTCCAAATAAAGAAAATGTTCCGTAATTTCCGTAACCGATACTTGGAAGTCCTCTTAAAATGATATCAGTTCCGAATATTGTACCGACTCCGATTTGAGGTATGAAAAGAGGGACAAATTTTGTATTATCAACTCCGCCAATCAAAGTTTTTGATGTTGTAAATTGCGTACCTCCTAAATAATATGTCCCGGTGGCTACTGCAGGCGTACTACTGCCGAATACAGTAGGTGCATTGTTAACAGTCCAGTCAACATCGACTTGATCACCATATATTGTTTCCGATGTTCTGAAATTCAGATTAAATGATTTATCAACATCCTGCATCACTACCCCATAAAATTTTACCCCTGCATAAAGATGAGGCCAGATAGGAATTTTGCTGTAACCTGAAGGACCATATCCGCCTAAAAATCCGGAATTGAGATTTGTTCCTAAACTTGTAGTCAGCGGTTCAAGATACTTTTCTGCATATAGTTGACCGACCTGCTGCATCATTTTTCCAAGATCATATTGGGAGAAAGAAGTTGTGCTGAATAAAAAAATAAATAGAAATGCTATTAATAATTTCTTCATAAAAGTTAATTAATGTTAAAAAATAATATCCCGAATTATTTCAAAATCAAATTAACTATCGTAAATATGAAAATACAGGAAAAATATAAGTTATCGATTGTCTAAACTATTGCTGTTCAAAATAAAATTGGAAATTGAATAAATCAAAGAGATTGAATAAATACGGACAGATTTTTTAATATTTAAAACTATCCCCCGTAGAATAACAGAAGATAATCTTTTCCTGACATACAATTCTTGTGGTTTGGCTAAAGCCGGTTTTATATTGGAATTATACCCCACCGTAAACGGTGGGGAAAATAGAAGTATGTGAATACTTACCCCGTCGTTTACGACGGGGTGAAAGAACTAACACCAATGTGGCTTTAGCCCCTCCATAAAGATCAGAGGGCAGGCAAAACGGAATAAAAAAAAAGACATAAATTAGAAATATCATTTTGGACAGCAATGTGTTTAAACATTATTTACATGTTTTAAAGTATTGTTAAAATCCTCACTTTCTTTTATTTTACTTTTAATTTAAAGATTAAAAAAATGGAATCAAGAAAATTGAAGCGGAATATCATAATTGCTGCAATTGTTATTATAATAACCGCTTTAAACTATTCACGCCTGACCGGAACTGAGAATATCAGATTGATTCACGAATTAACCTTAATAACGATGGGAATGGGTATAGGTGTGATGATAGTAAATATTATGTTATATTTTAAATCCAAACAGAAAGATTGATTTAATACTTTTCTTTGCAAAAAATAATACTACACGTAGATATGGATGCTTTCTTCGCTTCCTGCGAAGAAGCAATAAATCCTCTTCTGAAAGGTAAACCACTGATAGTAGGGGGAAATAAGGAGGACTTGCGCAGTATAGTTTCCTGTCCAAATTATTTGGCAAGGGCACGTGGTATCAAAACGGCTATGCCGATTTCAAGAGCATTACTGCTTGCACCGGACGGAAATTTTATAAGAGGGACGCGCGGGTTATACTCGGATTTTTCTAAAAGAGTGAGAGTTATTTTCAATAAATATACTCCTCTCATTGAGCCGATGAGCATCGACGAAGCATATCTCGATATTTCCGAAGTACTTTTCCCTTATAAAGGAGATTATAAAAAACTCGCATTCGAACTTAAAGAAGATATTAAAAAAACAATTGGAATTACCTGCTCTATCGGAATATCTTCAAATAAAGTGTGTTCGAAAATTGCTTCAAGGATTAATAAACCCGATGGGATAACTATTATTCCATTCGGTAAAGAAAAAGATTTCCTCAGTAGTCTGCCTGTGGAAAGGATACCGGGTGTCGGAAAAGCAACTTTGAAAAAACTAAACAAGTATGGAATAAAAACCATCGGAGACCTTACAAAATTTAGAAAGGAGTTTTATGAATCTGAAATTGGAATGTTCAGCACATATTTACTAAATGTAGCTAACGGGATTGACGATAGAGAAATATGCCTGTATGAAGATTATGAACAAAAATCACTTTCAAAAGAGTCAACATTGAGAAGAGATACATCGGATAAAGAATTTTTAAAAAAAGAATTGTACTATCTCCTCGAGAAATCCTGTGCAAGATTAAGAACAAAACAGCTTAAAGCGAAAACAATAACTGTAAAAGTGAAATATTCCGATTTCACCGTTAACCAAAAATCCTTGACCAAAAATCATTTATCCAATATGGAAATTGACTATTATTCTGACGCGTTGAATTTAATGAATAAACTGCTTCCTAAAGAGAAAAAAATCCGTCTGCTCGGTGTTCGTTTTTCAGAACTTATTCAGGATGACTCAATGCAGGAGAACCTATTTACAGATGAAGAAAAATATAGGAACTTATTTAAAAAACTCGATAAAATCAGAACGAAATATGACTATGATACTATAACTTTTGGGAAAACTTTCAAACTTAATGAATAAACCTATTTGATTTTTATTTTAATCTTTCCTTGTATATTTCAACACAAGATTATTTAATCCATCAAGATAAAAGCCGGTTACATTTTTCTGAAGTAAATAAACTCTTTGATTATAATATAAAAATACCCAGGCAGCATCATCGATTACAATTCTTTCCATTTCATTGTATATTTTTTTTCTCTCTTCGATATCTGTAATCTTAATTGATTTTTCGTAGAGACTATCTACTTTCGGATTTGAATATCCGGGTTTATTCGGACCATTGGGGATAATATTTTTTGAATAGAAAAGCGCCATAAAATTTTCGGGATCAAAATAATCGGCACCCCAATTACCACGTGAGAATTCAAATTCACCGTCCTGCTGTTTAGTGTTTAGACTTGCCTGCAGCAGCTGTTCAATTTTTATATTGATTCCGGTTTCTTTCAACTGCTCCTGAAGAGCAATTGCAATTGATCGTTGTAATTCATCGTTTGAAATGACTAATGTCAAATCCAGGCCTTTTCCCTGAGGATAACCTGCTTCTTCAAGAAGTTTTGATGCCTTATCCTTATCGTATGAATATCCTTTCACTTCCTCATTATATCCCGGCATTCCGGGGGGCAGGGGACCATTGTGGGCGGGTATTCCACGGTTTTTTAAAACGTATTTAACTATCTTTTCCCTATCTATAGCATAATTGATTGCCTGCCGTAAATTTTTATTACCCACAAATGGACTCGTAGCTCCTGCAGGAAGGCTTTTGTTTTGAACCATAATTAGATATACTGTATTCAGCCATGGCTGGCGAACAAGCTTGAAATCCTTTTTATTTTCATCAATTAATTTTCCTTTATCATCTGTAAGTGCTTCAAGTACTTCAGCAGTCGGTTCATCATAATCATATTTCCCGTTTAAAAAATCGAGGAATTCTGATTCACGGGATTGAGTGAAAGAGAATTTTACATTATCGAGATATGGAATTGAATTACCCGAAGAATCTTTTTCAAAATAATTATTATTCTTTTTGAGAATCAGTTCTTTGTCCAGATCCCATTTCACAAATTTGAAAGCTCCGGAACCAACAGGATGAAAACTAAAATTATTTTGATAATAATCTACTGCTTCTTTAGGATATATATATGCATAAGACATTGTAAGCAGACTAAGAAAAGGGGCAAACGGTTCAATAAGTTCGATACTTATAACAGAATCATTTAAAACTTTTATACCTGATACTTCTTTCACTTCATCTTTTGACTTCCCGGATTTATAATCTGCATATTCAGTTACTCCTTTAACTTTATCTCTAAACAGCCATAATCCCCTCGTTTTTGTTGTCGGATCGTTTAGCCGTTCAAAACAATATTTTACGTCATAAGCATTTACGTATCTTCCGGTACCTTTCGTTTTAGAAAAACATTCGTCATCATGGAATTTAATATCCTTTCTGAGAGTAAATTTGTAAACTAATCCGTCATTTGAGATATTCCACTCCTTTGCTATCAGTGGAGTGATTTTATTGTCTTTATCGTACATCACAAGTCCATCCATAAGTGATATAAGTAACCAGATTGATTGGGGCGAATTAGAAAGAACCGGGTCGAGGGTTTCAAGCCCAAGCGATAAGTTCATACTGAAAGTGCTTTTGTCATAATGCTTTTTTACTCCGCATGAATAAATAACAACGGCAAATAAAAAAATTGTGAGAAATTTTTTCATTAATGGGATTAATTTAGTCAATCAATATGTTAAAATATTATAAAATAACGTTTTATTCTATATAAAATTGTTTTTCAATCGAATATTGTTAAGAAAAGTCTAAAGTATAAGAATTGTTAAAGTATTTTCATTTTGTAATACGATGATTAATTTATAAAGCTATTAAAAACAATACATCTAAATAGTTGTAAATATTTTATGCAATTGAATGGGCAAATAAAAGTTTTGGATTAATTGTATTTTAAAATTTAAGGGATTCAAAAAATAAAAAATGGCAACCAAGGAAATAAAAAAAGATAAAAAGAAATTAGATAGCTCAGCTGATAAAGAAAATTATTTTGGATTATCAGAGATTCAACTTGTAGATGCTTATACATCAATGTTAAAAGCAAGATTTATTGATAATAGAATAGAAACACTTATTAAGCAGGGCAAAGCTGCATTTCTCATTTCAGGTTCCGGTCACGAGGCTATACAGGTTGCTGCTGCATATGCTATGAAAGCAGGTAAGGACTGGTTCTATACCTATTACCGGGATAATGCTCTTGGAGTAGCATTAGGAATTACAGAAGAGGAATTTCTTCAGCATATGATGGGGAAAGCATCTGATAAATTCACAGGCGGAAGACAGATGTGTATGCATATGTCAAGTAAATCTCTTAGAATGCCTACACCTTCTTCACCTACAGGGTCACAATATCTTCAGGCAGTCGGAACAGCGCTTAGTTGTAAATTCAGAAAAACCGATGAAGTAGTATTTGTTTCCGGAGGTGAGGGCTCTACTTCTCAGGGAGAATTTTTTGAAGCGATCAACTGGTCAGCAAGGGAGAAACTACCTGTTATATTTTGTATCCAAAATAATAAATTTGCGATTTCTGTTCCAGTTGAGGATCAGGCAGCAGGCGGTTCAATTTACAAAGTTTGTTCAGGATTCGAAGGATTAAATAGATTTCATATAGATGGAACAGATTTTCTTGAATCATACGGTGCTTGCCGCAAAGCTGTAAAATTAGCTCGTGAAGGTAAAGGTCCTTCTCTGATTTATGCCGATGTTGTTCGTTTACGATCACACTCCGCTTCTGATGCACAGGAGAAATATCGTTCTAAAGAATCTCTCGCTGAAGATTTGCTGAAAGACCCTATTATTAATCTTGAATCTCTTCTTCTCGAAAATAAAATTCTTACCGGTGAAAAAATTGATGAGATTAAAAAAGAATTGGCTGAAAAAATTATGATTATAGCGGATAAAGTGTATGAGGAAATGAATCCCGACCCTGCAACTGTAAGCAATTTTCTTTTTTGCCCTGAAGGCGAGCAGGCAATAATTGAATATGAAAAGACCATTCCTTCTGGAACTTCTGTCGTGATGGTTGATGCAATAAATCATGCTTTACACGAAGAGATGGAAAAAAATCCTGATATGATTATTTATGGTGAAGATATTGCTGACGGAAAAGGCGGAGTTTTTACTGCCACAAAAGGGCTTTCTTCAAAGTTCGGCGATAGAAGAGTTTTTAATTCACCTCTCGCAGAAGCGTCAATTATCGGAACTGCAGTAGGTGCGGCTCTTACCGGACTTAAACCTGTTGTTGAGATTCAGTTTGCTGATTATATTTTTCCGGCTATGATGCAAATCCGTGAAGAGTTAGCAATGTATCGTTACCGTTCTAACAATGTCTGGAACTGTCCTGTCACTATAAGGGCGGCTTGCGGAGGTTATATAGGAGGCGGTCATTATCATTCCCAAAATATTGAGGCATTATTTGCTAAATGTCCGGGAATATTAATTGCATACCCTTCTAATTCCGCCGATGCAAAAGGTTTACTTAAAACTGCCTGCCAATTGAATGACCCGGTTTTATTCCTGGAGCACAAATTTCTATATCGTCAGGGTTTTGCGAAATCACCTGAACCTGATGCAGATTATTATCTTGAATTCGGGAAAGCAAATGTGAAGAGAGTAGGGGAGGATATTTCTATTATCACATATGGCGCGATGGTAGAGAAGGCATTACGTGCTGCGAGGGAAATGGAAAAGAATAATATCTCTGTGGAAGTAATTGATTTACGAACTATAGTACCTTTTGACATTGATACTGTCTTAAATTCTGTAAAAAAAACGGGTAAAGTGATTGTATTTTATGAAGATTCAAAATTCACCGGGTTTGGAGCGGAAATAGTTTCTGAAATTGCAGAAAAAGCATTTGAATTTCTTGATGCACCGATAAAAAGAATTGCCGGTTTACACGTCCCTGTACCATTCCATCCAAATCTTGAACGTGCTGCATTACCCCAAGATGATTGGATAATTAACGCTTGCAGGGAATTAGCAGCGTATTAAATTTTTCTTATTCAGCTGCACGTCTATTGTCAATTTTATAGTTGCTGAACTTTATAATACAAAAGCATTTTCAAATTTCATTGATATAACGTTCAGAAATTATTAAGTTGTATTTCTTTAAGCCGGGATAGCTCAGTTGGTTAGAGCGTCGGAATCATAATCCGCAGGTCGTGGGTTCAAATCCCTCTCCCGGTACTATATAACCCTGAAAGCACTTCGCTTTCAGGGTTTTTATTCGATAGTAGATTATATAAACTATTACTTTAGTTTTTAATGAATAATAGTATAAAGTGGTTCTTAATTGCTTTAACTTCTTATTTTAATTAATTTTCATTTAAACTGATAAATGAATAAATTTTTAAAAATATTCTTTGTCGCGTTGATGATTTTTATTTTTTCTTCCGGAAAATCTTTTTCGCAGGATGACTGGTGGAAAGATAAAAAGTTTAAGGACGTGAAAACTAAAATAAAGTTTGATAATTGTAAACGCACATTCAAAGACATTGCCGGCGGATTTAACTATTCAAATTTGAGCCAGATTACAATATATTTTGAAGAACAGGTATACTTAAATATAATTAGTTCAGATAAAGGTTATTATAGCAGTTCACAAGCCGAAATCATTCTTGATGAGTTCTTGAGTTATTTTAGAGTGATAAGTTTTAAGTATAAACGCTCTTATTATAAAAATTCGTTTGCCTTTGCAGTCGGGAAGTACAAATATGACATTGGAGGCGGATCAAGAGAACTGGAGGTTTCTATATCTCTGAGATATAACGGAGAATCATGGAGCATAGACCAAATCACTATAAATTAGCCGGTAAAAATATTTAATATTTGAAAGACCCTGAAAATCAAAAAATACAGAAACGAAAGATAATATTCTTATCTATAATTTCATTCCTAATAATACTCTGGATAATCGTAGTCAAAATTTTAAGTTTATATTTCACTTCCAGTATTGATGAAAATTGGACAGAAATAAAATCCGAAAAAATTATCTCCCAGGATAAAATATGTCTATCAATCTATGAAAATTATTTGAAGATAACAAAAGATTATTCACAGATAATAAGAGAGAATCTGGATTTAAGAAAACATCTTACAAATAATGAACAAAAAAAACTTTATGAAAAATTACTTGAGGTAAAACTACCGGATAATTATGAAGTTGAGATTTATAATAAACGCCTTGATATGGTTGCGTATACAGGTCGTCACCTTGAACCTGACTTTCTCGCATTGCAGCAGGCACAAATGGGAAAAGAATTAATTGTGTTAAAAGAGATTGGTTTTTATACCTATTTAATCTATTATGCCCCGATTAAAGATCTAAATAATGAATCAATTAATGCCGGTGTTTGCGTAGCAGCACAGCTAATAGAAGAAAAAGAACAGGTAAAGAACGGATATTTTAAAATAAGCGGTTTATCTGAAGGTATTTATAATTCATTAAAGATAAATGCAGAAATTATCACAAATAATTCGTTCAACAACTATCAGATATCAGACACCTCAAATCAGGTTAACAGCAGATTTATAAATTTGAAATCCGAAAACGGTACTATCATAGGTAAATTAAAACTTACGGATTATGAAAAATCTTATCATATAAACAGGCTACTTGAATATTCGGGAAAGATGATTGCATTATTAGTATTCCTGCTGACAATATTAATCACAGTACTGTTTTTTAAAGCAATTATAAATATAGAATCCGATTTAATGAGAATTATTATTGTATCCGGATTTTTTATTTTTGTAAGGTGTTTGTGGTTTTGGTTTGACTTTCCTAACAAGTTATTAGACTCAGATATTTTTTTACCGGGATATTACGCATCTACACTCGGACTTGGATTATTTATTTCCCTCGGTGACCTCCTATTGAATGCTATATTCTGCCTGATATTTTGTTTCTATTCTGCGTATGAAGTACAGAAAAATCTTGAAAGTAAAAGTTATATCGAGAGTCGATTCAGAATTATTAAAACAATTCTTCATATTGTATCGCTAACCATAATAGTATTTTCTGTAATTTATTTATTTGGGTTGATAATCAGAAGTATTGTGTATGACTCAAATATTAAATTCATGAGTCTGACCGATTTTATCCCCGGGAAGGGATTATTTATTCTGCAGATTGTGATTTTGTGTTTTAGTTTTTCATTCCTCCAATTTTTATTATTAATATTACTTAAAATTTATAATTTGAGTAAAATATTATTCACAAATGTATTATTCAGAAAAATACGAATCGTTTTTATTTTTGTGAATTTGGTAATTATAAGTTATTTATTAACTTTTACTTCATTAAATTTTGAGTTGATTCATCTATATAGAATTATTTTATTTCTTATATTATGTATTTTTTGCGTGTTCCAAAACCGCACAATGCGGAAAGCAAGAAATATTAGAATATTGAATTTTAAAATTAATTCTTACTTATTTTTATTATGTATAATTCTTTTACCTGCTTTTTTACTTGAGAACCTGCGTCATCAGGAAGTAAAATACATCGAACTAGCTGGGAAGGAACTTTCCCAGCCTTCGAAAGATAAAGCAGGTTTTGTTATTGCAGATGAACTCTATGAAGCATCACAGAATAAAGAACTATATGAAAGTCTTAAGAAAAATAATAAACTTTCCGAACTGGCTTTTTATGTATGGTCACGAAGTAAACTTACAAATGAGAATTTTAATTCTGCAGTTTTAATACTTGATACAAATGAAAATGTGCTAAGTGATTTCAATCTAAATTCTACGGAGATCATTAATGATACAATCGTAAATTTTGTGAAACGGAAATATTTTAATATAGAATATGATTACGACTCTCCTGATACCGAAGTGGATTCACTTGCAATATTTCAAAATCAATATGAAGAAGATATAATCTCAGAAGAAAACCAGGATATATATTTGCCTCCGATATATGATAATGTAGACTTATTACATTATAAAGACGAAAATTATTTAATTGGAATTGTTCCTATTGAAAATATTGATCTAAAAAATACACAATTCGAAAAAGTGTTCGGTTATCTGATAATTGCAGGAAAATATAATTCGGATATAATATTTAATCAGGCATCATCTTTACTATTTCAGTCACGTAATAAAAATAACCTTTTTGACAAATTATTTTCTGAACCCGCAATAACAGAATTTAATAATGGCGAAGTTATAAATACTACTAACCAGGAAGTTGCAAAAATGAATTCGAAATCGCTCGAACCATTTTATGATTACGTTAAAGATAAGAAGGAAAAAGGATCATGGCGTTTTGAATCAAATAATGAGGATAGATACGGAACTTACTATGTAATGGCATCAAATATGCAAAACGAAAATGACGATAATAAAGTATATGCAATCAGTATTAAAAGAAATGACCTTGCTGTTGCGGTAATATATTATTTTAAATTCATAATCTTTTCCTCAGCGATTTTTATATTCCTTTATTTATTATACAGCCTACGGTTGGTATTCAAATTCAAGCATTTTAGTTTTAATTTCAGAGAAAAACTATTTACTTCTTTCTTTATCATCTCAGTTATACCTATCATATTCCTTGCCGTATACACACGAACGTATGTAAAGAATAAAAATAACATGAACCTTCAGAATCAAACACTATCAGATCTCAATCTTGTTAATGAAAGCATAAAAGGGAAGAAAATATTATTTACAAATTACAAGAATCAAGATAGCATCAGCAAAATTCAAAGAAATATACTTGATAAAAATCTTGCTAAACCGGATAAAAATTTCAACCTTTTCCTGAAGGATAAATTAATATCTTCGACAAATGAAGAGTTATATAAATCTGATTTGTTTGATACAAGGGTCGATGCAGAGGCTTATTATAATCTATTCATTCTTAAGAAAGAGTTGTTGCTGAAAGATCAGAAAATTGGCAGTGAAAACTTTCTTGCAGGATATAAACCGGTAAAAGATAAGGATAATAATGTTATTGGGATACTTTCGTCTTTTTCTCTATTCAAACAAAATGAAATTAATAAAGAGTTGACAGAAAATCTAACATTTATTTTCGGTAGTTATATTTCAGCAATAATAATACTCCTCATATTAGTAAATATTATAACGGATAGACTTTCAAGACCTATATTGGAATTAAAAGCTGCAACCGAAAAGTTGAGTCAAGGTCAAACAAATTTTGAAATAAAAATAGACCGCAATGATGAGTTTGGCTCGTTAGTTGACTCGTTTAATAAAATGACTAAACAGCTTGCCCGCTCAAAGATAGAGTTGAAAAAAGCAGAACGAGAAGCAGCATGGAGAGATATTGCACGTAGAGTTGCACACGAAATCAAAAATCCTCTAACCCCGATGAAATTATCAATACAACATCTCTATGAAATGTATAAAGACAAAAGGGAAAGCGATTTTGGTGATGTACTTCTGAAAACAAAAGATATGATTACCAGCGAGGTAGATAAACTTAATAAAATAGCAACAGAATTTTCATACTTTGCAAAACTCCCCGGAAGGGATTATGAGCCGCTTAAGGTAAATGAAATAATAAAAGACGTTGTATCATTGTATTCTGCAGAGGTAAGAATTGAATTCCGTCTTAAACTGGATATTTCCTCTCCATACATCTTTGCTGATAAACAGGAACTGAACAGAGTCTTCCAGAATCTTGTAAAGAATTCAATTCAAGCTATAGAAGATGAAGGATTTATTGAGATATCTTCAATTAGAAAAGATGATCTAATTATTGTGAGAATAATAGATAACGGGGAAGGAATGACTCCTGAAGTAATGTCAAAATTGTTCACACCAAATTTCTCTACAAAAAGCACCGGAATGGGATTAGGACTTGCAATAACGAAAAAATCTATTGATGATATGCAAGCATCGATAAAATTTGAGAGTAAGGAACAAAAAGGAACAATAGTTGAACTGAAATTTAAAGCATATAAACCTGAATGATTATATGAAAATTATTTTCCGCATATTCATGATACTGATTTCTTTTTTTTCTACTCTTGTAATTTCTTCTTGTGCAAACCAGCTTCCTCCATCCGGGGGGGAAGATGATAAAACTCCACCTAAACTATTAGCAATATATCCAAAATCAGGCTCGGTTAATGTAACGGAAAAAAATATAACAATCGAATTCGATGAATATGTTGACAGAAGAAGTTTTGAAGAATCTTTTTATATTTCTCCAAAACCAAAAGGAAACCAGGAATTTAGTTGGTCAGGTAAAAAAGTAACAATAGAATATGAAAATGGATTTGAAAAAGATAAGACTTATAATGTTACAATTGGAACCGGTTTAAAGGATATTAGGGCTGGAAATAAATCTGCAAACCCAATTCAGATTGCCTTTTCTACAGGTGATAAAATAGACAACTACAGGATAAAGGGTAAAATATTTTCGAAAAATTTCAGTAATATAACAATATTCGCTTATAATTTAGACACCAAGTTAACTGTAAACCCTGAAAAAGAAACTCCTGATTACTTTGCTCAGTCAAACTCAGACGGAACATATTTTCTAAATAATATATCCAAAGGTAAATACAGGATTTTTGCTGTTAAAGATAACGACAGGAATTTCCTTTATGATAAAAACTTTGAGGAAATTGCTATGACTGACAGGGATATAGATGTAAGAGATACGATTGAATATTATTATGCTGATTTTCTTATGACAAATTTGGAATTCAATGCTCTTGATCCAAAATTTCTCGATACATTTTCTTCGGATTCGCTTAAAATGATTTATACTTCCGTGAAAGATGGAACAGTCTCATTACCAGTCAATTATAAATTTTATTTTCTTTTTAAGATATCAGATCTTTCAAGATTTGAAATTGCTGATAATATTTTCCTTCAAGATACCTTACATAAAAGGAATCTGAAATTAATTTATAATTGGCTTACAGATTCATTACTGGAAGTGATACCCTTAGAAGGATTAAATTATGCAACGGTATATAAATTGAGTATAGATCTTAGTAATACTGCGAAAAAATATTATTATAAAATACAATTTTCAACAGCTGAAGAAAAAAAGTTTTCAAAAATATCCGGAATTGTTTCGGGAATCAATGAAACCGGTATTTCTGTAGTTGTAAATTTAATTGATGAAGCTGACCTTTTGAACCGTTATAGTATTAATATGAAGAGTGATTCTGTTTTTGTCTTTTCCAAAGTACCCTCAGGAGATTATTACCTATTTGCTTATTTAGACAGGAATAATGACAATATTTTTCAAAAGGGAAATTACGATACTTTTGTTCCTTCCGAAAAATTCTATTTAAGCGATAAAGTATTCAATATCCGGGGGAAAATGGATTATGAGAAGATTCTCATTAATTTCGAAAAGTAACAATATTTGATTTTATTTCATATAGAAGTTTATTGAACATCAAATCCGGGTTTAGATTAAAATCGACATCTCTGACAGTGTCTTCGAGATTAGTGATAATTTTAAATACATCAGCTTTGAAACTTTTCCCAAATCTTTTAATATTGAAAGATAAATCATTGAAAATAAAATTATCTTCTTCACTACAATAAAAAGAATTAATGTCCCTGAACCATATTATCAATATTAATAATGCTAATTTTATTATATTCTTGTTTTTAGTAGCAGTAATTTTGTATATTTCCCGGTTAAGTTCTTGATATTTTCTTGCTAACAGGTTCCTCAGAGCATTAATTACAGAGTCACGCAATTTCAGAAAGTTATCAATTTCCAGTTCTTGAAATATACCCAAACTACCCTGTGCTAATTGTGAATATAATTCTGCTTCTATATTAGTAATTTCCGGGTTTATTTTTTTAAGATAGTCAATAATATTTTTCTTACTTAATGGGTCAAACTTTATTTTTTGACACCGACCTAATATTGTTGGTAATAGAGAATAAAGTCTTGATGTGGTGAGAATTATTACAGTATTTGGAGGAGGTTCTTCTAAAATTTTAAGAAGAGAATTCGAAGCTTCGGGTTTCATCATATCGCAATTCGAAATAATAAAAACTTTTTTCCTTTTACGCTCCACAGTTAAAAAAGCTTCTTTTATTAGTTGTCTTATACTGTCAATCCTGATGTTATTTGCCTTAGGAATATTTACTTTATAGTAGAGATCTTTTGATTTTTTTTCAAGTTCTGCATGATAAAGTTCATAATCAGAAACAGAAAGTGAATTTAACACATTCTCGCAGTCGTTTTCGGATTTAGAAACAGGCAAAGCTGTTATAAATTTAACATATCGTGATTGAAATCTCTGAATATCTGTGCAGGTCCGGCATATATCACAAGCACCTAAGTCATTATCCAAATGGTCGCAGTTTAATATTTTTGCAAACTCTATTGCGGATGCATCTTTTCCTACTCCTTTTTTACCGTGAAATATATAAGCATGATGAAGCCTTTCATTTATATGAATGTTTTTGATGAAATTTTTCACCTTCTCTTGACCTATAATATTAATTAACATAGCTTAGAATGTGTTACCGATTCCGATCTGGAATGCTATCTGATTTTTAAAAATTGAACTGAAGTTATTGTTAAATAACCATTTATTAATCCCAATACCGGGATCATAATCGTAAAGTTTGAAACCTATATCAAACCTAACCGGACCAACGATGGTGTAATATCTTACACCTGCTCCAATCGCAAGAGCAATGTCACTTATTCGAAAATATTTAGGAGCAGCCCAGAGATTTCCAAAGTCAAAAAAAGTTACAAATCCTACATCCTTGAAAAATCCTTTGCTTTCAATGAAAGGTCTGGTTCTATGTTCGATACTACCTTCAAGAAGGAAGTTCCCGCCGTTTTCTTTACCGCTAAATGTGCCAAGTTTTCTTGCTCCCCAGCCTCTTACACTTGTGCTTCCTCCTGCAATATATTTCGCTTCAAGTGGAACGATGTTGATATCTACTACCTGATCTCCGATTTTTAACCTATTATCCCCATACTCAAATATAGAACCGATTAAAAATTTACCTGCTAAAACTGCTTTTGAGGGAGAACCACTCAGATTAATATATATTTTATTCAGACTTGTAAGTTTAATGTATCCAAAGGTTGAAATATCAAAAAGTTTTTTCAGTAGATTTCCTAATGCTCCGCTTTCTTCGATTCCGATTGTCTGAATATCACCGGAAGTAGGAAAAAGAATGTCGTTGGAATTATTATGCAAAATTGAAAATCCTAAAACAGAACTAAAAACGTTTATTAAAATATTAATAGGAATTGTTACGGTAGTATCATTTGTAATTACGGAGTATGCACTTTTCACATTAAATCTTTCATTACTGATCTTCCAGTCAAGTCCGAGATTGTTAATATAAGTGTAATTTGGAAGTTCATAAAAAACCTGAAATGTATTTTTAATAGTGCTAATTTTAAAAACCTCTTCTGAAAAAAGGGAAGCCTTGAGTTCCCAGTTACCTCTGATATTATAATTGTTGAAAATATAGGGTTGGTATAGTTGAAAATTTAATTCATAAGCATTAACATCTAAGGAGTGATAAAGAACTTTGGCGCCGGTTGTTTGAGACCGTCCTCCTCCGAAAAAATACCAGTCAGAGAAAGATAATCCGATTCCCCCATAGAATCTATTTCCTATATCATATCCAAATATTTGGGGCTTAAGTTCATATTTATCTTTCAAATTAATATTTATTAAAAGATCCATTTTATTCTGATTTGTGTCCAGTCCCCCGATTTGTATTCTCGCGTAATCAACTATAGAAATTCTGTTCAATTTATTTTCGGAGAGGATAATTTTTTCTTTACTGTAAAATTCGTTTTCGTGAACATCGAGTGCTCTATAAAAATCAAGTGTAGATATATTGTGGCTGTTATTGTTTATAAATAAGGATATTTTATTGATTTTAAATTGGATTCCCGGCTTTATATGAATATTGACATTTACAGAATTCACAGATTCTGGATTTGTGGATATAATTTTAATTATTTCAGGGGGTTCAAAATATGCATTAGCATATCCATTATTATTCAAGGTACTTATCAACCGGAAAATTTCCAAACTAACTCCATCTCTGCTATATATTTCTCCTGTTTTGATAAATGTTTGGCTTGGGCTAAATAATAACTTACTAATATTATCTGAAATATTATCTAATCCAAAAATATTTACTTTGTTAATTCTATACGGTTTATGTTCGTTAATATTTATTATAACGGATGCTGACTTAGATTTGTAATTAATACTTAAAGATGTATCAACTTCGGTATCGAAATATCCTTTATCAAAATAAAATTTCTTTATCCTGAGGATATCATCACTTAACTCAGTTAAATCGAAATAATCAGTAGTCCCTGTTTTAATTAGTACTTCAATTTGGGATTTGTTAAATGATGCAGTTCCGGAAAATGTAATCTCGAAGTTATTTAATTTTATTCCAAATTCGTTTTCCTGGGAGAAAGAGGTTTCTGAAATGCAGATAAATATTAAGACTAAAAATGTTAAAACTTTTTGATAAACCGGCATATCGAAACAATAAATTCCTTATAATAGAAATTATTAAAAATCTTTACTTTCTTCATCATAAAAGAAATCCTCATCGGTTGGGTAATCAAGCCAGATTTCTTCTATACTTTCATATGGCTCTTCGGTATCTTCTAAATCCTGTAAGTTATCTACAACTTCCTGAGGAGCTCCTGTCCTTGTTGCATAATCAATAAGCTCATATTTGTTTGCCGGCCAAGGTGCATCATCAAGATATGATGCTAATTCTAAAGTCCATACCATTTCTATCTTCCTATAAATTTTAAAATAATTTTCTTTGTTGCCTGTTATTCAAAATCGTGTTCGAAATATTCAATAGTTCTGTCAAATTTATTTTCTTCAATTTTTTCTGATTTTAATTTCTTATTTATTTCAATTTGTTTCTCAAGTCTTTTTTCAAATTCTTGTGCTGCATTATAACCATAGTGCTTACTTAAATAATTCAAAGCTATAATTTCTGCAATTACAGTAATATTTTTTCCGGGGAATATTTGAAGAAAAATAGTCTCTATATCTACTCCCAATAAATTAGTCATTGTGCTGTTTAAACCTGTTCTGTCCGTTTTAAGTTCAGTTGCTTTATCCCAATTCTCAAGTACTACAATAACCTCAACTCGTTTCTGAAACCTGATTGCTCTGATACCGAAAATTCTTCGAACATCTATAATTCCTAATCCGCGAATTTCCATAAAATGTTTAACCAAAGCAGTTCCAGACCCCATCAAAACACTTACTGCTTTTTTAGAAATGAGGACGATATCATCTGCAACAAGTCTGTGTCCTCGTTCAATCAGATCGAGTGCTATTTCGCTTTTGCCAATTCCGGATTTTCCACAAAATAATAATCCTACACCATAAACATCAACAAAAGAAGAATGCAGAGCTATTTGAGGTGAGAATTGATCATCAAGAAAATCGCTTATCATATACGAGAATCTCGTAGTCGGATACGGGGTTTTAAAAACGGGAATATTATGGTCGTCAGCGAGATCAAGTAAAATTTGGTCAACATCATTATCATTAGTCACAATAATGCACGGAATATCGAAAGAAGTATATCTATGTAATGACGAAATCCTGGAATTTTCATCGAGCTGCTTCAGATAATTTATTTCAGTATTTCCAAATAACTGAATTCTATTGAATGTAAATAAACCAACATATCCAGCCAAAGCTAATCCAGGACGATGAATATCTTTCTCAGATATTATTGTAGCCGGATTAATATCTTTCCCCGAAATTTTAGTAAGTTTAAAACGGTCTTTGTTTTCTTTATAGAAAAACTCAACAGTTATAGATTCTTTCTTGAATTCTTTTATATTTTTAAGTCCTTCGAACAATTATTTCATTCAGATTGATTTATATTTATCGGATACGTATTTTTGACTCTTATTTTTATCTTTGTATTTATACAGTTGAGTTTCAATTTTTTCTAAAGATTTATCAATAGCTTTATCGAATTCTTCTGAGAATTCTTTGGCAGTCATCGTCTTATCTTTTAATTTTATTATAATTTCACAGTATTTGTGATTTTTAGGAGGTTTATCATATGAAAAAATAATATCAGCGTGTAAAATATCCTCATTATATTTTCCTAAAAGGTCAAGTTTATCGCTTGTATATTTCTGCAGAGATTCTTTAGCTTTAAAATGTCTTGCTGTTATGTTTATATTCATAGTTGATAATTTATTAATTTATAGAATGATACCTCATTTTTTGCGAATATGCAAAACTATATGATTAAATGCAATAAATAAAATTATTTGTTTTTCAATATTCTATAACGGCAATATGAATTTATTAAATCCATAAATTTTTACATATTTTTAAGGTTAAATATTTCATTAGTTTACATACATTTGAAAACATTAATATCCAAAATTTCATTAATTATTTACTTGGTTTTTTTATCTATCAGCATTATTTGGGTAGCAATGATTTTTTTAGCTCCATACCTATATAGTCTCGGAGGTCCGGCTTCGAAATTAGGAAGTTACATTTATATGCTATTCTCTGGAACATGTCATCAGATAGATTCTCGATCATTTACTATATTTGGATACAAACTTGCTGTATGCTCAAGATGTTCAGTCATTTACTTATCCTTTCTATTGAGTGTGATTATTTACCCTTTTATCTGGAAATTAGATGAACAGAAAATCCCATCAATTTGGATACTATTAATACCTTCATTATTAGTCGCTGCCGATGTACTTTTAGATTTTACAGGTATTGTATCGAATTCTATGCTATCAAGATCAATAACAGGTTTTTTAATAGGTTTTGTATTGCCTTTATTTCTTATTCCTGGTTTCATCAACTTTTTCAAAAGTTTTAATAAAACATTTAGCAAATGATACTTTACTGTCAATGAACAATACTACAAATCGACTTGTACCGGTTATAATTGGTACTTTAGCTATTTCTGCTATATCAGTTATGCCATTAATAAATTTTGTTAACGTTTTTTGTTGTGCCGGTATAATATTAGGAGGTGCTATCGGTGCAATGGCTTATAATAAACAACTGAGAAGTATAAATCTAATAATCACACCAAAAGACGGAGTAATTACAGGATTATTATCCGGTATTTTATCAGCCATAATAGTTACGGGAATTAATCTAATCATAGTGTTATATTCGAATCAGAATCCGATTAGCGAAGTCTTGGAAATGGTAAAGACTTTCAGTAAAGACCTACCTCAGGAGGTGTATGACCAAATGAATCAATTTTCCAGTGAATTTGAAAAATATGGATATTCACCAACACTTACTTTGGTATCGCTTTTTTTAAATTTAATAATATATCCATTATTTGCATCTTTAGGAGGTCTTTTAGTTGCTCTTTTGAATAAAAGTAAAATTAATAAAAACATACAATTATCAAAATAAGAGAACTTTCTTATCATTTCATTGGTTTGAAATTGAAAATTAGAAGTTATTAAATTATTTTTAATTATGTTCGAATATTCAGGGTCAATACATATCCATTCCACATATTCAGATGGAACTTCTAAAATAGAAGAAATTGCAAAATATGCAAATGAAACTAATTTAGATTTTATTATTATTACCGATCATAATACTATGCAAGCAAAAACAGATGGCTTAGAAAGATGGTACGATAACACTTTGGTAATCGTCGGGTGTGAAATTAATGATGCTAATAATAAAAATCATTATATAGCCGTTGGATTAGATAAACTATTTGGTAAATTCAAACAATTACCAAATAATGAATTAGGTAGTGAGTTGTCAGCAAAAGAATATATTAAAAAAATAAAGGAAAAGGGTGCAGCTGGGTTCGTGGCGCATCCCTTTGAAAAGAGAAGCTCTATTCCCGGACATCCTGCTTATCCTTGGACTGAATGGAGCTCAGATGATTTTGACGGAATAGAAATCTGGAATCACATGAGTGAATGGATAGAAGGAATAACGGAAAACAATAAATTTCAACGTTTTTTTCATCCTTTGAAATCCATAGTTACACCTGATGTTAAATCTGTTAAAAAGTGGGACGAAATTAACCTAAAACGAAAAGTAGCTGCTATCGGAAGTGTTGATGCTCACGCACACAGACATAAAATAATGGGCTATGAGATAATAATATTCCCATATAAAATATTGTTTAAGTCTATAAGAACTCACGTTTTTGTCGAGAACGAAATTATTAAGGGTGATAATAAAAATTTCAATAAGTATTCAAAAGAAATTTCTGATGCATTAAAAACTGGCCATTCCTTTATAGTAAATCATTATCATGGAGATGGCAAAGGGTTCCGATTCTATGCCGAATATTGCGATAAGATATACAATATGGGCGATGATTTTACATTCGATAAAGCTGAATGTAAAACTTTTAAACTAAAAACTTATCTTCCAAAAGCTGCACGGATAAAACTTATTAAAAACGGAAAAGTCATTGATGAATATGAAGGTATGGAATCGAATTGGGAACTGGATGAGCCTGGAAATTACAGGGTTGAGAGCTGGATACGAGATAAGGCGTGGATATTTTCAAATTATATTAGAATTAATTCATAAATTTTATTTAATAAGTTTCAGAAATAAATTGAAAAAGAAATTAAAACTACCGAAATCTAAATATATTCAATCGCCATCAAAATCTGTATTTTCTAATTGTGGAGTTTTTGGAATATTTAATCATCCCGATGCTGCCATCCAGACTTATTATGGCTTACATTCTCTCCAGCACAGAGGACAGGAATCAGCAGGAATAGTAACAAGCGAATACATCCCTGAAAAGAAAAGGTATCATTTTAATATTCACAAAGACCACGGATTAGTACTAAGTATATTCAACGAAAAGATATTGACTGAAGTTCTTAAAGGAAAATCTGCCATCGGGCATAACAGATATTCCACAACGGGTTCCTCCAACAAAAGAAATAACATACAACCGTTCAAAGTTAATTATAAATACGGAAATCTTGCACTTTCCCATAATGGAAATCTCACGAACACAAATGCCCTTAGGGCTAAATTACAGGATGAAGGTACAATATTTCAGACTACAACAGACAGCGAAATTATTCTACACTTAATCGCAAAAAGCAAGAAAGAAGATGTTGTGAGCAGAATAATAGATGCTTTCTCGCAAATTCAGGGTGCATATTCTATTTGTATATTAACAGATGATAAATTATTTGCTATTCGTGATCCATTCGGTGTAAGGCCATTCGTTATTGGTAAGTTGGGTGACAGTTATATCTTTGCATCGGAAACCACATCTCTTGATATTCTCAATGCCGAATATATCCGGGATGTAGAGCCTGGTGAGATAATCATGATAGATGAAGAAGTTATAGAATCGAAAGTGTTAAAATCCTATAAATTCGCAAAAGCTGAAAAATATAAACATTGTATTTTTGAATATATTTATTTCTCAAGACCCGATAGCTGTGTGTTTGGGGAAAGGGTCGATAAAGTAAGGAGAAAGATGGGCAGGAATCTTGCTCTCGAAAAGCCGCCTCCGAAAAAAAATAATCCTGAAGAAAAAAGGGTTGCAATAATTAATGTACCGGATTCTTCAAACACTGCCACTCTTGGTTATTTTAACGAAGCATCCAAGCACAGCAGCGACATTAGGCTTGAAATTGGGCTTATTAGAAGCCACTACGTCGGCAGAACATTTATTCAACCCGGACAGGAAACGAGAAATATGAAAGTGAAAACTAAATTCAATATCGTTAAAGGTGTTCTTGAAGATAGGAAGGTCGTTATCGTGGATGATTCAATTGTACGTGGTAATACATCAAAATTGCTTATTGATCTAATCCGCAAAGCGAACCCAAAGGAAATTCATTTAAGGATTTCTTCACCTCCGATTATTTTTCCTTGTTATTACGGAATGGATTTTCCTTCTAAGGAAGAATTAATTGCAAATCAGTATCATCAGAATGTTGAAGAAATTAGGAAAGCTCTCGGAGTAGATAGTCTTGAATATCTCTCTATTGAAAAATTACTAGAATCTGTGAATTATGATAAACAGAAAACAGATTATTGTACGGCATGTTTTAACGGTAAATATCCTATCCCGATAGAAGATGTTAAAAATATCGAGAAAAATGAATTTGAGGATTAAGTTAATTTGAAATTAACGAAAATTTTTAAACTTTTCATAAATATAAAAATATTTAAGAAATTATGAAATTAATATTAGTTTTTGCTTTGTTTTTCCTTAGTTTTCCGTCACTGTATTCACAAGAAAAAGTTGCATTTGAAATATATAAATCAGACGGTTCAAAGTCTTCTTATTCTGAAATTCTAATGATAGCTGAAAAATCCGACATATTATTAATTGGGGAGCTTCATAATAATGCATTATCACATTGGCTGGAATATGAGATTACAAAGGATTTATATGCAATTAAAAATGGGATGATAACTCTTGGAGCAGAAATGTTTGAATCGGATGACCAGATTGTGGTTGACGAATATCTTTCAGGAAAACTAAGCGAAAATAACTTTAAGGCAGAAGCAAAATTATGGCAGAATTTCAAGACTGATTACAAACCGCTTCTTGATTTTGCCAAAACAAATAATCTTAAATTTATCGCAACTAATATTCCAAGAAGATATTCATCGATGGTTTATTCGAGGGGTCTGGAATCTCTGGATAGTTTAGAAATAGAAGCTTACAAGTGGATAGTGCCATTACCTTTTGAAATCGATATGAATCTGAATTGTTATAAAGATATTATGGAAAAGGCAGAAGGACATGGTGGTGAAAATCTTCCTAAATCTCAAGCGATAAAAGATGCAACTATGGCATATTTTATAAATAGAAATATTAAAGAAAGGAATATATTCATTCATTTTAACGGCTCTTATCACTCCGATTACCATGAATCAATTTGCTGGTATCTGAAAAAGTATGATGAAAATTATAAAATACTAACTCTGACGACGATTGAACAGGATGATGTAAAATCACTCGATAAAGAAAATTTGAATAAAGCTGACTTTATCATTGCAGTGCCTGCTTCATTTACAAAAACTTATTAAATGTTTTCAAATAATCAGTCTAAATTATAGCGAGATCAAGTTTTCGTGCTTCGATATTTACATTAATAATTTTAACCAGGACTTTCTGCCCTGCATGATAGACTTTACCTCTTCTGCGTCCCGTTACCATTAAATTATTTTCATCATACTGATAATAGTCATCTTCCATATCACGAAAGCGAACAAGACCTTCGATTAAAATATCATTCAATTCCACAAACATTCCGTAGGTCATAATTCCTGAAATAATTCCTTCAAATTCATCACCAATAAACTTTGACAAATAGTTTATCTGAAGAACTTTTGTATATTCCCTTTCTGCGTAAACAGCATTTTGTTCTTTTTCTGTTGAAATTTTACAAATCTCTTCAATCTTTTTCCCATTCTGTTTCAAAGATTTTAACTTGATATCTTTTTTAAGATATTTCTTAATGAGACGGTGAACAACAAGATCCGGATATCTGCGGATAGGGGAAGTAAAGTGAGTATAATCAACAAAACCAAGACCATAATGCCCGATATTTTTATCGGCATATTTTGCTTTTGCCATCGAACGGATCAACAAATCGTTTATAATAAAACTTTCCTGTTTACCTTTGATAGAATCGAGAAGCTTTTTTAAAGATGATTTATCTTCAAGATCAATAAAATACCCGAATTGTTTCACAAACTGAGTGAGATTATTCAACTTTTCGTTATCCGGTTTATCGTGAATCCTATATATGAAAGGAAGTTTAATGTCCAAATCCTTCGCAGTATTATGAACATATTCCGTAACGTATTTATTTGCTAAAAGCATAAATTCTTCAATCATTCGCATTGAATCTAATCTCGGTTTAAGCTTGATGCCGGTAATATTAAAATTATCGTCAATTGAAATTTTCACTTCTGTAGATTCAAAATCAAGGCTTCCTTTTTTCAATCTTTCTTTGTAAAAACTTCTTGATATTTTAAGCATTAGCAGCAGATCATCCGAAAAGGACCCTTCTTTAGTATTTAAAATATCCTGAACTTCTTCGTAAGAAAATCTTTTATTACTCTTTATTACAGACTCCTTTATCTCGTAACTTTTCATTTTGAAAGATTTATTCAATCTTATTAAAACAGAAAATGTCAATCTATCCTTATCTTCTTTTAGGGAACAGATATCGTTAGATAATTTTTCCGGAAGCATAGGAACAACTTTATTTACAAGATAGACGCTCGTTCCCCTGGACATTGCCTCAATATCGATTTCAGAATCTTCTTTAACAAAATAAGAAACATCAGCGATATGAATGCCAAGTATATATTCATCTTTTCCATACTTCTGAATAGATATAGCGTCGTCAAAATCTTTGGCATCCTCGGGGTCAATAGTAATAGTTGTTATTTCTCTCAGGTCAATTCTGTCAATAATATTCAGTTTTACATTAAGTCCTTTTGCGAGAGAATTTATATTCTCGGGGTAAATTTTGTTCAAATCGAATTTGTCGTAAATTGATTCCAGTTCAGCAGTTATATCACCGGCTTTTCCTAATACCTTTACAATCTTACCCTCGAATTCATATTCATCATTTGCACCATCAATTTTATTTATTAATATACATACTACTTTATCTCCATCCTGTGCGTTATTGTTATTTTTAGTTGTGATAAAAATATTATTTGTTACAATTCTTGAATCCGGAACAACCATCCCAAAGAATTTACTCTTGAGAAACTTACCTGTAATTTTAATTTCTTTCTGAATAAATGAAAGGATATCAGTCTTATTATTATTTCTTTTTGAAGAAGATACATCTCTTTTCGAAGTTCCGGCATTAATTTCTTTTCTTTTTCCGGAAGTCTCTATTCTATTATCTGATGACTGAAACCTCTTTATTTTATATTTCTTATCAGTATTACGGAAGCTCCCTTTTTTGTGATGAAAATTTTGAGTCGTGTTAATATTTGTGTCAGAGATATCCTTCAAAATGTAATATTTACCTTTTTTAATAATCTTACCCTCATTTATCAGTTTACTCAAAGCACTCCGAAGATTTCCACGGTCACTTGATTTTAAAGAAAGATTACCAAAAAGCTGATTAAATTTGATAGATTTCTCTTTTTCATTCTTTAAAACAGATAATATGATATTGTAAAGTTTAATATAATTAAAAATTTATTTTATAAAGTATTATAGCACCAACCCTGTTTGCTGTATTAATCTGACTCGTACTCTGAGATAATGGGTCTACCAATCTTTCGAATTGAAAAATAAGATTATTTGATAAAAATTTAATCTTTAATAATTTATTAAGAGGATACTCTATTATAAAGTTAGTATTCGAAATGTCATAAAGCATTTGACCTCCGAATCTAACTGTAGCATCTCCGAATGCTGCAGTAAACCTGATATCTGCACCCCTGGATAAATTGCCACCTGAGTTATCAATATAATTTATGTCCGTATTTACTATGAAAGGTAAATAATTTTGTAAAAATGTAGAAACATATCCTGATAATATATTTGCACCTACATTGGCTCCTACGTTGGAAAAAAGATTATTTTGCTGAGAAGCACTTAATTCATCTTTAAACTTTCCGAATACTATGTAACTAATTGCCTGGTCAGTTTGATCACCCCCGCCGATTGAACTGCCATCTGAAGTTACACTCCAAATCAGTTTTGGCATTGCTGCATCTCCACTAACATCTAATCTTATAGTTACATCTCTTGTACTTCCAGGACTATTAGGGATCTGGGATTTACTGTTATATTCAGCAGTGATATGGAGTTCAGGATTAGTGGGATTTCCATTGAATGCTATGAATCCTTTAGCATTAAAAACCTTATAAAACTTATAATAACAATTATCTAGAAGATCCACTCTTCCTCTTATTTCAAGAGCATCGTTATTTTTATTATCAATGAAGAGTGAAGTGGTAACATCTCCTATGAATTCTTGTTTTGTTTGATCATCTATGATGAAGTTAGCATATACACTATTCAGAGTAGTAACTGATAAATCATAAATAAATTTTAAACCTGTACCAGAAGAACTTTTTGTGAGTGTATCTTTTACAGTAAGAGATTTATCGAATGGATTCAACTCATATTTATTTTTCTTTGAAAGAGTGTCATTGTAAAAAGCGTATAACATTTTAAGACTGTCTCCGGAAAAACTATTGCTATCAAAATCGACTTTGTAAATAAAGTTATCGTCGTATAAATTGAACGCGCGGTTTTGATTAGCTGACATTAATATTTTGCCTTTCTTTAGCTGTAAATTACCTGATAATAGAATTAAATTAGAATTCCCGGTCATTGTCAAAATAGGGTTTCCGCTCCCTGCGTATAAGTTGCCATAAATTCCTAATATATTCTTTGATGTTTTATCATCAAGGACTTTGATATCTCCTAGCATATTAAATGCAAAATCTTTAAGTTTGAGATCCGTAAAGTCCAAATAACCATCGAATGTAATAAATTTATCTGTTTCGTCAGAGAAATATAACCTTGAATTATTTACAATAACTTTTTGATTATCAGTTGATACATCAAAATTGAAATTGTAATTAACGCCATTTAAGGGCATATGAAGTGATCCATTTCTGAGATTCATGTTTCCGGAAAATACTGGTGCGTTTCCTTTCCCACGGATACTTAAATTACCTTTCAATATGCCATGAATATCAGATACTACAGGAATGTATTGCTCAAGTAATGTTATTTGGACACTGTCTGCCTTTATATCTAGAAATACTTCTTTGTTTAATATATCTAAATCAAGGGAATCACTAATTAATGGGTTATCAAAAGGAATTCTGCCATTAATTAATAGTTTTCCGTTAGTAAAGGGGTCAATCAGAACAATATCAGGTTTGAGTTCGTTTTCTTTATATTTTACAATTGCATATATATATCCGATGCTGTTCGTATCCAATTTTATGTTATCTGTGTAAGCTTCCACTAATAAATCAGGATTCTGGAACGTACCTTCATATTTGATTTTGAAATTTTTAATATTTCCTTTAATGAGATCTTTGTCGAAAACATTGACTAAAGATAATTTTGAGAGATCTGAAAGATTTATATTACTTGCGGTTAAAGATACCATACTGTTTGAATTTAAAGAATAATATCCATTTACATCAATTTTTTGCTTGTCTTCAGATATCTCAAATTTCTGGAACTCAAGAAAATTGCTCGTATCTGTTATCTTATATGCTAATATCAGAGGTTCGGAATTTCTTAATTTAAAATCTCTGAAATCTAAACTCAAAGTATCAAACTTGAAATTTGTTTCTTTAAAATTAAATGCAATCTCTCCCGAAGTAAGTATTCTTATATTAGTATCTAATTTAGACTTTATATAAAAGTTATTTTTATTATCCCTTAAACTGATGTCGAAATCAAGGGTATCAATTTTCAGGTTACCATATTTTACTTTATTTGTTTTGATATCTACAAAAGCAAATAAATTTTTTAGATCTTCTTTATTGTGATCATTTCTAAACTCAACTTTTAAAAGTGCTTTTTTCATTGTAGAAATTGTATCAGATAAACTCACATCATATAAATCACCGTCTGCTGAAAAAGAAAAAGCATTGTTGTTATTTTTAATCGTTCCCTTGATATTTGCCTTCAATTTTAATATCTCATCCTTTAATGTGATATTAAGAGGTACGAAGTTTTTAAGTTTCATTGAGTAAATCAGATCAACCGGTCCGTAATTGTTTTCTATTGAAGAATTTTCAGTTAGAACGAGATTTGAATCTAATCCAAATTGTTTCTTCATAGATTCAGTAATCTGATTAAGATTGTCGGTGAATATTTTAGGTAAAGTATTGTACGAAAAGGTCCCTTCTGCTTTAAAATCAAGTATATTAGAGGAAACACTTAAAGTTTTTTCTAAACCCTTACTTGATATATTCAGCAGTAAAGGTGTTTCTGGAATTATGTAACTTTGATATTGTGATGGAGAAATATTGAAAGTGAATGCACCATTTATGGCCTCAATTTCAGTTCCTTTTCCGTTCAAATCAAATGTAAAATTCAAATTACTTTTATCGCTTTGCTGCTTTGTAAAGCCGGCTAGGTTTAAATTACTCGCAGTACCTTTCAAGTTATAACCAATATTCTTTATGTCTGCGATATTGACATTACCAGAAAACATTGTATTAACATTGTCTCCAATATATTTTATATCTAAAATATAATTTCCTCTGTTTGCTTTAATTGACCCGGAGGATTTTTGAATGTTTTGCCCATAAATCCTGCTATTTGAAATATCATAATTTATATCAGAAATTAATCTTCTGTAATCGGTTCCTGAACCTTTTGCTGATATACTACCGCTTATGTTGCTTTCAAGATCTTTGTTTTTTAATATTCTCCCTATATTGAATCCTTTAAACGAATTATCGCTCCTATATTCTATTTCATTTGTTATATCGAGGAAAGTGTCACCCTCAATAAATCCGGCATTAGAATTAACAACATATTCTGTATAAAACCGATTCACTGTCCCACGGAAAAGAAATGAACCTTTCACAATTCCTAAATGACTATAGTCAGGGATGGCTAAACCCGGAAAATTTATTTTTGAGTCATTAGGATCAAATATGCAATTTTTTGCAGAGGCATCAATCTCAAGATTCTTTGGAATATTCAGGTTTCTAACATTCCCAGATATATCTATGAAAGAATTATTTGTTTTTGCAGAAAGTTTGATTATATTAATGTCAGAATATTTTCCTTTGCAAATAAGGTCAAGATAAAATTTACCCTTTATAAAATCCAAATCAGGTAAAAAATAATTCAGATCACTAAAATCAAATCTATCGGCAGAAATATGTCCATCAATTTCACATAATCCTAATTTTTCATAATCAAAATTAAAAAGGTCAAAATTATTTGCCTCAATTTTTGGGATGCTTAAATTTGATTTATTTGTAATTAAACTAAAATTTGTTAAATGAACAGTATTGTCTTTATCAAGTCTTGCAGAGAGAGTAAATTTAGAAAGATTAAAATCTGAATTCGTGGATAAAGAGAGATTATTTATGTTCGCAAATATTTCTTTCCCATTATACCTGCCGGAAAGATCGAGATTCAAATTTGTAATATCAAGATAATCAGTATTTAAATGACCAGTATTATCCATTTTGATTTGTCTAATTGGTAAATCACTCTTTTTATCAGCGAGTAACCGGAAAGCACAATTAATAATATTTAGATTATTTACATTCATATCCCACTCAAATTCCTTTTTAGTTGTATCTACAGGTTTTTCAGATTTAAGTAGATATGCGAAATTCCAAGCCAGACTATCGTTTTTATCTCTAATTTTTGTGAAATTTATCTGGGGTTTATCGAGAGTAACACTTTTTACAGATACTTTTTTATCCAAAAGAGGTAACAAGCTATATGATAATTCAAGAGAATTAGCTTTTAGTAAAGTGTCGTTTTTAACCTTTAGTGAAATATTGTTTAGTTTAATCCCGGAAAAAAAATTGCCCTCTATGCTTTCAATACTAAGGTGGCTTTCCTTATTTACGAAAGATTTGTTAATTTCATCAAGTCCGTAGGATAACAATTTGTTTTTGAAAAACGAAGTTTGAAGGAGTAAGAGAACAGATATTATTAATAAAACAAAAAAAAAGAAAGTATAAAGAAAAAATTTAAGGATTTTTTTTAAAAAACTCTTCTTCTTTTTTGGTGAACGATTCCCGGGTTGTGTTGAATCTGTTTTAGTTATTTCGCTTTCTTCAGGCATTCAACTCTTAAATGTTCTTATTTTTTCAAATATGGAAGTTGTAGAATAATTATCAATATACTTTAAACTTACAATAGTTCCTCCATATTCTTTAACAATATCAGAACCAATTATGTTTTCTTCTTTCCAATCACCACCTTTCACAAGAAAATCGGGTTTTATTGAATTTATTAGTTTAAATGGAGTTTCCTCATCAAAAATAATTACAGCATCAACGGGTTTAAGGTTATCTAAAACAAAAGCCCTGTCATCTTGATTATTAATAGGTCTTGAATCTCCCTTTAGGATTTTTACAGAAGAATCTGAATTTAAACCAATTACCAAATAGTTACCAAGCATTTTAGCTTGCGATAAATAGCTGATGTGTCCCTTGTGTATAATGTCAAAGCATCCGTTTGTGAAAACAAGTTTTCTTGATGTTTTAATTAATTCGGTTCTTACTTCTAAGAATTTATCTAATGAATATATCAATGTTTGTAAATATTATTTATTAATGAAACCATTAACCTGCTTAATTAATAATTCTTTATCTATTGGAACGATTCCTACTTCCTCAACGACTAATCCAGCAGCAAAGTTTGATATCATAACAGCATCATTCACGGATGCGCCACCAATTATAGCAACAGCAATCGTAGATATTACGGTATCACCTGCTCCGGATACATCAGCTACTTTTCTTGCTCGTGTTTTAATTGATGAAATCTTTATATCATTTCCGGATTTTTCAAAAATCATAATTCCTTTTTCTCCAAGAGTCAGGACGAGATATTGACAATTAATTCTATTAAGAAGTTCTTTTCCTAATTCTTTAATTTCATTTATATCTTTCGCTTTTCTCCCAAAAGCATCTTCCATTTCTTTTTTGTTCGGTTTGAAAAGAAAAACGTCCTTATATTCAAAAAAATTATCAAATTTCGGGTCTACTAGAATTTTTATGCCTTTTGATTTAGCAAAATCTATTATACCCTTGATAACATCTTTTGTAAGTACACCCTTATTGTAATCTTGAAGTATAATAATACCTATTTTATCTGCTATTTCAGCTAATAATTTAAAAATATTAGCCTTAGTTTCTTTTGAAATATCTTTTTTAGATTCACTGTCAATCCTTATTAAATGGTGGGAATCTGATATAACTCTGGTTTTACTTGTAGTTGGTCTCAATTTTTCTGTAACTATACCCTTAGTAGTTTGATAGTTGCTTTTTAAAGTGCTTTTCAGGATATTAGCATTCGAATCGTCACCTACTACACCTATCAAAAAAGGATTCGAGCCCAAGGTTTTAATATTTAAACTAACGTTTGCGGCACCCCCTAATTTAGGTTCGCTTTTCTTTGTTTCAAATACCTGTACAGGTGCTTCCGGGGAAATTCTCGTTACTTCTCCAAGTAAATATAGGTCTAACATAACATCTCCAATAATACAAATAAGTTTATCTGAAGCGTTATTTATTATTTTTTCAGTATTAATGCTTTTCATATGTAAATTATTTTACCAATATAATTTTATTATATGGGTTATTCAATGAATTTTGAAGTTTGGAATATCTATAGAAAATTTAATTAAGAAATTGAAAATACTTAATTAAATTCATATTTTTCAATTATGTATCATAAAGTAGATGATTCGGTGTTGCGAAGATTAAAGTTAATATCAGGTGATGAATTTGTCATTACTGAAAAAGACAATCTGGAAATTTATTCTAAAGATAGTACTGAGAGTTTTTCTTTTTTTCCTGAGGTTGTAATCAAACCGAATAATACAGTTCAAATATCCGATATTTTGAAATTAGCAAATGAGTTTCATATACCAGTCGTTCCAAGAGGAGGGGGTACGGGATTATCCGGAGGAGCATTATCGATTTATGGAGGGATTTGTATCTCGATGGAAAGATTTAATCGAATATTAGAAATTGATGAAAAAAACTTTCAGGCAGTTGTAGAGCCCGGAGTAATTACACAGATTTTCCAGGAAGAATGCGAAAAAAAGGGACTTTTTTATCCACCAGATCCTGCATCAAGAGGAAGTTGTTTCCTCGGTGGTAATTTAGCAGAATGTTCAGGTGGACCCAGAGCTGCAAAATATGGTGTAACTAAGGACTATGTATTAGGACTTGAATTTGTAACTCCAACCGGAGAAATAATAAATTCAGGGGCTCGGGTTTTGAAAAATGTATCAGGATATAATATCACGCAATTGATTATTGGAAGTGAAGGCACATTAGGTATAATTACTAAGATTTTTTTTAAACTAATAGCTCTTCCAAAGTTTAAAAAGATATTATTAATTTCTTATAACAATATCGAGAATTGTATCAGTTCAGTAGCAGAATTTTATAAAGCAGGTGCAAATCCATCAGTTCTGGAATTTCTGGAAAAAGCAGCAGTAAAAGCGGGGGAAAATCACTTAAATAAAAAGTTCCCGGGCAGTAATGCAGAAGCACAATTGTTTATTGAAGTTGATGGAAATTCTGAAGACACTCTTTATAAAGAAATAAATATAATTTCAGAAGTTGCAGAGAAATATTCAGCAAATGATATTCTAATTGCAGAAGAAAGAGAAAAGATGGAAGAGATTTGGGCTTTACGAAGATGCATAGGAGAAGCTGTTAAATCAATTTCCGAATACAAAGAAGAAGATACTGTAGTTCCAAGATATAATCTAACAAAACTTTTATCAGGAATTAAGGATATATCGAACAAATTTTCACTTTCTACAATTTGTTATGGTCATGCAGGGGATGGAAATCTGCACGTAAATATATTAAAAGATAAAATATCTGATGAGACCTGGAAAAATAATCTCGAGAGTGCAATATACGAAATATTTGAACTCACAGTCTCACTCGGAGGTACTATTTCAGGAGAACACGGAATAGGATATACCCAAAAAAAATATTTACCAATTGCGTTAAGCAAAGAAGAAATCAACCTTATGAAATCTATTAAGCACCTTTTTGACCCCCTTAATATTTTAAATCCGGGAAAAATATTTTTATAAATTATGATAACAACTGAAATAAGTTACCGTGTTTTGTATGCCCACACAGATAAAATGGGTATAGTTAATAACGCAAGATATTTTGAATATTTTGAAGCAGGCAGGGGAGATATGCTCCGTAAAATCGGATATGCTTATAAAGATATGGAGCAGAAAAATATTGCTCTTCCATTGATTGAAGCATACTGTAAATATATTGGTACTGCTAAATATGATGACATTTTGGTCGTAAAATGTTTTATGAAAAATATTCCTACAGTAAAAACCAGAATTGATTATGAGATATTCGTTGATGGAAAACTTATTGCTACAGGGTTTACTGTACATTCTTTTGTCGACTTAATCAAAATAAAACCTGTTCGTCCTCCAAAAGATTTTATTGAACTAATTAAAACATATTTTTAATATGAAAGATTATTATTATGGCTTTGGTTGGAAATATGCAAAGAAATTAATTCTGCAAGCTTTCAAAGAAGATATTGGCTCTGGTGATGTAACATCGGAAAAGCTTATTCCCGCGAAACAAGAATCAAAAGCAAAATTGAAATTGAAAGAAAATTCGGTGATTGCCGGTTTGAAGGTTTATAAATATGTATTTAATCTTATTGATCCGAAAGTAAAGGTCATATTAAAATCCGAAGATGGAATTAGATATAAAAAGGGTAAGATATTGGCAATAATGAAAGGAAATACGAGAAATTTATTAGCAGGTGAAAGATTATCGCTGAATATTATTCAAAGAATGAGTGGTATTGCAAATTCAGTTTATGATTTAAAAAATAAATTAAATAATGATACTATAAAGATCCTTGATACAAGGAAAACGACTCCAAATTTTAGAATATTTGAAAAATTAGCGGTAAAAATTGGAGGAGGGGTCAATCACAGATTTGGTCTTTATGATATGATCCTTATCAAAGATAACCATATTAATGCGAACAATGGAATTTTGAATACCCTGAATGTATTAAAGAAAATCAAAAACAAACTAAATCTCCAAATTGAAATTGAAGTAAAAAGCATTAAGGATTTTCAGATTATTCAAGAATATGGTAAAGGAATAATTGATATAGTGATGCTTGATAATTTTGATTTTAAAAAAATTAAAAAAGCTGTGGAATTAAATGAACAGAAATTTAGAATAGAACTTTCAGGTGGTATAAACACATCTAATATTTCGGATTTTGAAAAAATCAGAGGAATTGATTATATCTCATCAGGTAGCCTGACTCATTCATATAGATCAACAGATATTTCGCTTGATTTTAATACTTGAATAATAGAAAAACATAATATAACTTACAAAAATTTTTAAATTTAAAAAATAAATTACTATGAAAGAAAGAAAAATACAGATAAATTTTTTGATTGCACTATTCTTGATGTGTGCTGTTTTGCTTTCTTGCAGTAAGTTGAAAGAGCTAACATCAGAAAAAGATAAGACAACTAAAGAAGAAACAAAAAAAGAACCAACGAAGGAAACCACAAAAGATGAAGACCGTAAAGAATCCGGTACTTCATCTACAACAACCAAGACAACCGAAAACAAACTTTATTTTTGCGAAGATTATCTGCAGGGAGAAGAAGTCAATGTATCAACAACGTTTACAACCGGAAGATTGACAGTTATGGTCAAAACGACAGAGACAATCTATGATGAAAGTGTATATCTCAAATTAGAAAAGTTGAATGATGATGGGACAAAAACAACTGTTAAGACTATACCCTTTACAGTTCCTGTCGGAGATTATTTTTACTTTAAACATAAAGATCTTGGATTTTCAAGGGCCGGGCTCTATAAAGTTACTATGTTAAGAAAAGATAAATCTACACCAATCGCTACCGGTGAGGTTGTTGTGACAGATAGTAAATAGTTTAATTCCAAATTACTCAGAATTATATATGCCATCAATTATGATGGCATTTTTTTTATTTATTTAAATTCAATTATTATCTTATTAGATTGCATCATTGATAATGTTTATAGATGATTGAAAAATTAAAAAGCCTTTCTAAAGATACTTTAATCTATGGAACAAGTACGATAATTGGGAGGTTCCTGAATTTCTTTTTAGTACCATTATATACGAACCTTTTTCTCCCTAATGAATTTGGTGTTGTTGCGAATGTTTATGCTTATATTGCGATGCTAAATGTATTTTTTACGATTGGTCTTGAGTCAGGTTACTTTAAATTTGCTTCGACTTTAGAGGTAGGAGATAATAAAGATAATTTTTCACATCCTTTTTGGGGAATAGTAATAAATTCTTTTATCCTTTCCGGTATTTTATTTATTTTTTCAAAAGATCTTACATATTTATTTCAGATAGATGAAAAGTATAATGATCTCTTGCAATATACATCACTGATTTTATTTTTTGATGCAATAGTTACTGTTCCTTTTGCCTTTTTAAGATTAAACCATAAACCGGGTAAATTTGCATTTATTAGAATTGTAAACATCACCATTAATGTGTTATGCAATGTGATATTTATACTTGTTTTTAAATTAGGTATAAAATCAGTTTTCATAAGTAATTTAATTGCGTCGGCTATTACGTTTATATTGCTATCACCGGTTGTTTTTAAAAATATTTCTTTCAAATTCAATAAAAAACTATTAAATGAACTTCTTCGATTTTCACTTCCATATATACCGGCCGGAATCAGCTCTAATATTGTCCAAGTAATTAACAGACCAATATTAAATGCCCTTAAAGGAGAATATGCTGTTGGAGTATTCCAGGCGAATTACCGCTTGGGAATATTTATGATGCTTTTCGTATCAATGTTCGAATTTGCATGGAGACCTTTTTTCCTGCAAAACGCAAAAGAAGTTGATGCAAAACAGATATTCTCTAAAGTAATGACACTATTTGTGCTTATTGGTTCCTTTTTATTCATTATGTTATCACTTTTTATAGATGATATTGCTAGACTGAAGTTACCATTTCGGGGTAATTTGATTGGATCGAAATATTGGGGTGGACTTGAAATAGTTCCGGTAATTTTATTTGCTTACCTACTTTATGGTATATACATAAACCTTATGGCCGGAATTTATATTGAGAAAAAAACAAAATACCTTCCACTGATAACAGGGGTTGCAGCTTTTATTAATATTATCTGTAATTTTCTGCTAATACCTTCTTTTGATTTGATGGGAGCCGCAATTGCTACTTTAATCAGTTATTTTGTAATGATGGCAGGAATTTATTATTATTCTCAGAAATATTATAAAATCAATTATGAAGTAAAGAAAATATTAATAATATTATTTACTGCTGTCGCTGCTTATACGGTATTTCTTCTGTTCTTTAAATTTGTATTTGTGAATATTTTAATAAAAATACTACTTGTAGTCTTTTTTATTATTCTCATATTTGCGTTCAATATATTAGATTTGAAAACAGTAAGAAAAATATTAAAGAGGTGAAAAATTTGTATTAATCGACTTGCTATTCAAATAAATATATACCATATTAAAATATGGAAAAATTAACAAAAAAACAAAAAAGAGTTTTCGAGTTTATCGAAAAATACACCAAAAATAATTCTTATCCTCCTACATTCAAAGATATTTGTGTAAAATATGATTATTCCATCGGCACTGTTCAGGATTATATTGTTGCATTAGTTAAAAAAGGATACCTTGAAAAGAAAAAAGATCTCGCCAGAGGATTTAAACTAGTTAAAAAAAGTGATGGTACGAATATTTTTAAATCCAATAAGGATTATGAAATAATTCCATTGTATGGAAATGTTGCCGCCGGTGAACCAATATTTGCAAATGATAATATTCAGGGTTACATTTCGATGGAAAAAAATAAAAGGGGACATCACATTCATTTCGCACTAAAGGTTAAGGGAGATAGTATGAGAGATTCAGGTATTTATGATGGGGATATTGTTGTTGTAAAAAAGCAAGATTCGGCGAATGACGGAGATATAATTATTGCGTTACTTGATGATGAAGCAACGGTAAAAACCTTAAGAAATTCTAAAATAAAAGCTTATCTTGAAGCATCAAATTCAAGATATAAATCAATTGTTAATAAACCGTTTACAATCATCGGAAAAGTTATAGAACTAAGAAGACAATATCAATTGATGTGATAATTCCACTAAATCTTTAATCTCTTAAAAATGTAATTTACATTTTTTTGTGATTTAGAGTAATCGAAAATTGTTTTCAGATCCGATTCATTTAAATATTTCCTTACTTCTTTATCCTCAATCAATAAATCAAAAAATTTATTTTTCGAATTCCAGCATTTCATAGCAGTTTTTTGTACTATTTTATAAGCATCTTCTCTTTTCATCTTTTTTTCGATTAGTTTCAGTAAAACAGTCTGAGAGAAAATCAAACCTTTTGTATATTCAAGGTTATTCTTTATGTTTTTTTCGTTAACGACTAAATTATGTACAAGATCTATGAATTTAACAAGAATATAGTCTAACAAAACCGTTGAATCAGGGATTATAATTCTTTCAACCGAAGAATGGCTAATATCCCTTTCGTGCCATAAAGTTATATTCTCCATTGCAGCAATTGCATTTCCCCTCAGAACTCTTGCAAGTCCAGATAGTCTTTCACAAGTGATAGGATTTTTCTTATGAGGCATAGCCGACGAACCTTTTTGCCCTTTTGAAAAAAACTCCTCAAGCTCAAGAGTTTCAGTTTTCTGAAGCAGACGAATTTCTGTAGTGTATTTTTCTATACAAGAAGCAATAATTGCCAAGGTTGTCAGGTATTCGGCATGTCTATCTCTTTGAAGAATTTGAGTGGAAATTTTTACAGCTTTTAATCCGAGTTTCCTGCAAACATATTCTTCTACTTTAGGAGAGATATGCTCATAAGTACCTACTGCCCCTGAAATCTGCCCGACTGATATAACATTGATTGACTTTTTCATCCTTTCAATATTCCTTGTAGTTTCATCATACCAAAGAGCAAATTTTAAACCTAAAGTGATTGGTTCTGCATGTACGCCGTGGGTTCTTCCTATCATATTAAGATTTTTGTATTCGTTTGCTTTTCTACGAAGAACCTGTTTCAATTTTTCCAGTGAACCCAAAATTATTAATCCTGCTTGCTTCATCTGTAATGATAATGCAGTGTCCAAAACGTCGGAACTTGTCATTCCTAAATGAATGAATCGTGAATCAATCCCAACATATTCCGAAACATTTGTAAGAAAAGCAATTAAATCATGTTTAACAGCATTTTCAATTTTTAAAACTCTTTTTAAATTAAATTTTGATCTAGCTTTAATGACTTTTAAAGATTTTGCCGGTATAAACCCTAATATATTTTGAGCTTCGCAAGCAAGTATTTCTATTTCAAGCCATATACGGAATCTGTTCTGGTCAGACCAGATCCCGGACATTTCCTTTCTTGAATATCTGTCTATCATAATATTTATTTTATTTTAACTAATACGAATGTTATGTCATCATTTTGTTCAAAATCTCCGCGGAATTCATCCACAGCTGAATTAATATTGTCTTTAATTGAACTGCAGTAATAATCTTTTGACTTATCCAAAATATTTATTACACTGGTTAACCCAAATTCTTCGTGATTTTCATTCATAGCTTCTGTTAAGCCATCAGAATAAAATAGAAATAAATCATTTGGATGTAAACTTAATTCTATTTCCTCAAGGTTGGATTCAAATATTCCTTTAGTTTCGAGACCAAGCCCTATACCTTTGTTCTTTAATGTAATGACTTCTTTCCCATTATGGTATAACACAGGATTATGACCGGCTCGTGCAATAATTACCTTTTTCTTTTCGATATTGAATTTGGCAATTATCATTGTTATAAAGGAATTTCTTTCTATTTGGGGATATATTTGTTTGTTTATTTCAATCAGTATATCTTTTGGATTTTTGAAAACCTTAGCTGCAAACTGAATCATCGTCTGAACTTTTGTCATATATAAAGCAGCTGGAATCCCTTTGCCGCTTACATCCGCGATTACAACAAGAAATTCTTTATCGTTAATTTTAATATAATCACAAAAATCCCCACCAATATATTTAGCAGATACAGATGAACAGGCAATATCAATTCCCGGCATATTAAAGTATTTTCCAGGTAAAAGAGAATTCTGAATGTTTCTTGCAATTAAAAGTTCTTTATCGATTTTTTGTTTTTCAATTTCTTCAGTTCTGAGTCTTGCATTTTCCAAAGCAATTCCGCATTGATACGCAATTGTTTTCAGAAGATCGATATCTTCATCAGAATATGCTTTTCCGGATAATTTTCTGCTTAAGTTGAAAGAACCGACGGTCTTATCTTTTATGTGAAGCGGTAATATTAAATCAATACCTGACAATTTTATAAATTCCTTTTCTTTATCACTGAATTTATTCTCAATAATAATATAAGAATTAAGAATCAAAGGTTCTTTGTATGATATCAGTATTTTATTAAACAGTTCATCACTTATTTCATGGTTTTGAGATTTTCGGTTCGAACTGGAATTGAACGAATTGATAAGTTTTGAGTATACCGTATCTTTGATAAATAAATCAATATAACTTAATCCCATCAAATTTTTAATTTTTGAAGAAATATTCCTTAAACCTTCATTAATATCAGTGTAATAAGTTAATTCTTTAGAGAATTCGAGCAAAGATTTTCTATAATTATATCTCTCCCGGTAGAATAGTTTGTCAACAAATTCTTTTGAACGCTTATTAAAAAAATCGAAAGTTAAAATTACAATCAGGATAATTATAACCGCTAAAACCTGTTTATTTGAGAAATAATCAGCAAATAAAAGATTGACAAAAAATACAAATAACAAGTTAAGACCGACAATAAAAATTGTAGCAATACTGAAAACCAGACCTTTTTTGATAATAAATTCAGTATCCAATATCCGGTACTTAAATATAGAAAAACCAAAAGAAAAAGGTATTGCCAGAACAAGAAAGACAGGAACTAAATAAATTGGATTTACCAGAAAAATAGGTTTGTTAATAATGAATTGGAAAATACCAAAATAAATAAACCCGATAAGTCCTATTAAAAAACCATTCATTATAATCTTTAATGATTTTTTTACCGACGCATCATCAATTTTTCTAAATGAAAATATAAAAATTAAGATCCCAATTAAAATATAAGAAGTTATAATATAGTTTTGAGTATTGCTAATAATTACATCATTGAATTTAAGGGAAAAAAATAAATTCAGCAAAAAAGGTATCGTAGATGTTAATATTAATATTCCATAAGAAATTGTTAAAATATTTTTTCTGTTTTTGAATTTGTATTTAATCGGATAAGTAAGGAAAAAATGTACGAACAGGGGATGAAATGCTACAGCATATATAATTGTATTAATTCTAAAAAACCCCGGTTGCAGCGAACCGATTGCCCCTGCATAAACTAATAATCCTGAAGAAGCCGAACATCCTAAAAAGAAGAACAATTGTGATGCTAATTCTTTAGGTTTTGAATATCCCACCAGAACTGCGACAAATAGAAATCCAAATCCGAGAATTGAGAAAATGAGTAATAGTACATTAAAAAATTTATAAACGTAAATTTCCAGATCGATTCTTTGATTATCTCGGATGATAGTGTAAATAATATATTCGTTTTTATAACTATTTAAAAAAGTCATAGCGTCAACACCATTAGCAAAAGATTTACCGTTTATTGCTATCAAAAAATCACCATTTTTTAATCCTGCTTTTTCGGCAACACCATCTTGCAAAATGTTAGTAATAAACACACCTGATTCAGCTTTTTTTGAGTTATATTCATTGACCCACAGACAATCATCTGTTGTCATTCTGTTAATGAATATCAGATTAACAGATATATATAGTGAAATCAGGAAAGAATATAAAGCTATCAGTACGATAATTCCTCTGAGTGTACTTTCACTAAATTTGTTTAAAAATCTCAAAATCCGTTTTATAAATTATTTAATTTTGCTCTAAAAGAATTATAAATCAAATCCGATTGAGAAATAAAAAGTATATGGACCCCAAATAAAAGAATTATTAGCGAATCCTTTACTGATGATTAAACTTCTACCTCCGGAAAAACTAGCTTTACCTACAGGAGTATCAAACATTAATGAAAGTCCAATACCATGTCTTAGATCTTTAAATCTTACATCCTGAGCATTTTCCCACATCTGACCTAAATCATATCTTGCTGAAATATATGTTTCAAAAAATAATTTAAAAGGAATCATGAATCTATATTCTATAGACAACAATAATATTTGTCTTCCACGAAGTTCTTCCTCGACCATACCATAAAAAGAGTTTTCTCCTCCAAGTGAAAATTGTTCAATGAGCGGAGTGGTTTTATCAGCAAATCCAAACACGAATTTTGGTTTTATAACACTACTTTTACTGATCGAAATATTCTGTTCAAATGAAAAATCAAAAATTGAATAGGAGAGATTTCCGAATAATTTATCTTGAGCTGTTTCATAATAAAAACCAATGATATTGCCATTAGTGGGGAATGGAATTTTATTTTGAGTGTCAATACTTCCGCCAAATTTGAACTTTAAAATATCGAATTCACTTTCAACATTCTTTCCGATAGAAATATTATCGGTTTTTATTTTTTCATAAAATATTTGTCCGAAAATGGTTCCGATTCTCTCGAGTTGTTTTCCCACTTTAAAGCTTAAACCATATTTCATATCACGGTATTCATTTAAATTAATTCTTGAATATTCATAGTTATTATAATCAATACTCTGAAAATACGAAAAAATATCTTTTGAATTATAAAAAAGTGAAAAATTATATGTATAAAAAGTGTTGAAAAATCTGTTTGATTTCATTTCAAACAAATATTCTCTATTTCTTAAACCTCCATTAGTGTTGATTCCAATCTCATTCCCCGTCCCAAATAAGTTTTCATCCCGAAGATCAAAAAATAATTGCAATTTTCTTTCATTATCAGCACGCATGGATATTCGGAATATTTGCGAACTTTTCTCAACCAGGTTAATTCTTAAATCCGGTTTCAATGAATTATTCCTGTAATCAAAATCTATACTTATTTGCTTAAATAAATTAGTTCCATAAATATTTCTAAGACTCTCTTCCAAATCTTTGTAATTAATTATATTATTATCAGAAAATTTTAATTCCCTTAATATTACGGAATTATTCGTACGTTTGTTTCCTTCGAGAACAATTTTATTGATACTACCATCTGTAATACTGATATCTATTATTCCAGTTGTATAATCAAGATAGAACCTGTTTATTTCTGCTATAGGTAACTGATTTTCCCGAAGTAAAAAATAAATATTTTCATACAATGAAAACATCGATTTTGTATTAATAATTTTTCCGAGATGTTCTTTTTTAAACCTCTGAATTAAAGTGTCAAGAAAGTGAAAATCCGAATGAATATTTATATCTTTAAATACAGGATTACTTACAAGTATATATGATACTTTAGCACCGCTTAAATCACGAAAGACTTCAGCATAAGTATTTAGATAATAGCCTGTACGGTAAAGTAATTTTAAGGTCTTTTCGATTTCATTGTATTTAAGGAATTGTACATTCTGCTCTGATAAAATTATGTTTTTCAACGAATCAAGAATAAAATCAGATTCAATATTTACTTTTGGGTTTATTACAAAATTATTAGAATATTTTGAAGCAGAATTCTCAAGAGATTCAATTTTCGTTTTGATCGAATCCATTAGAAGCAATGTCTGCTTTTCACCTTTGTCTATCAGAAAATCAAGTCCCGAAAAATCAGTTGCAAGAAAGTTTCCAATATCCGGATTTATTACAATATCCGCTTTAGCAATTTGCAGTTCATTTAATTTTGCCATTGTAATTGAAACTATCTGATCAGCAGTATTTAAAGGATTATCAAGCTCTTCCCTCTGCTTCAACGGACTTGTGGAATTAACTGCTATTACAAAATCTGCATTGTTTTCTTTTGCTACATCCACAGGTATATTAGCTGTCAATCCGCCATCGACGAGGTTTCTTCCATTAATAATTGTCGGAGAATATAAAAGAGGAAACGTAATGGATGCTTTTACTGCTTCGCTGATATTTCCGCTTTTAATATCAAATCTTTGCCCTTTATCAAAATCAGTTGTAACGGATATGAATGGAATTTTTAAGTCCCTGAAATTATTTTTAGGTTTTAAATAAGTATTTACGAACAATAGATTTATAAATTCAAGTATCTGATAACCACTCGATATAGAGGATGGAATTGATGGAATAAAGCCATCAAGAGAAATAGAAATTAAACTTTTGTCTTGTTTCTCCTTTTGTTCCAGAAATAATGCTTCTCTTTGATATTTATCAGTCAATCTTAATTTGTTAACCCAGTCGATATCTCTAACAGTTCTTTTTAAATCTTCTACTCTAAGACCCGAGGCGTATAAACCTCCTATAACACTTCCAATACTTGTACCAACGATTAGGTCGATATCAATATCATTTTTCTCTAATGCATCAAGAACTCCTATCTGAGTAAATCCTCTAGCACCTCCTCCGCTCAATACAAGAGCAACTTTTTTATTATTGAATTTTTTAGGAAAAATATTAAAATCGTTTGTATCTAAATTATATTTCGGTTTTAACTCAAGATTGATATATGTTTTATTTGTATCTGAAATTTGGCTGAATAATTGTGAATAATTACTTAGTAACAGAATTATGAAAAGTAGTATTTTTATTGATTTAATATTCAAATTAATTATTTCTATTTTTTAATATTACTCCCGTAAAATATATTATTAATCCTAAAAATAATCCCGGATATAATGGTTCCAGTCCTAAAAAATAAACCGGCATACCATTAACTTTATTTATATATCCTAAAATAAAATAAGTTAAAGAAACAAAAAATGATACTATCATTGCCATAAAAATAAAACGTTCATTTACTATAAGCATTTTGGAGTAAGATGAAATTACGCTTATTAATAATGCCGGAATTATTAAAGTTCCGATTGTGTACCAAATTTGTACTACAGATGGAATGAGTATCGCGATTCCAAGTGACAATATTGAAGTTATAATAATTCCAATTTTGGTAAATTTATTAGATAAATCATCATTTTTCTTGAATTTAGAGATAATATCTTTACCCAAAGTAGTCGCCGAAATGAAGATATTAGTATGTAGAGTGGACATTATTGTAGCGAGCATTCCAACAAAGAAAAATCCTTTTGCAAGAGGAGGTAATATATCATTTGCAAATAATGGATAAGACATTTTGGGGTCCGGGATATTTTTCAGATAAGATGCGGCATATAACCCGGTAGTGGTAGTAAGAAAATCAAAAATAAACCAGAACAATAGCGATATAAAAACACCTGCTTTTGCAGTTGATCCTGATTTAGCAGCGTAACACCTCTGATGAAAAGAAGGATCGACTAATGCCCAGGAACCAATAAAGAACCAAACAACAATCAACTGTATTGAATTGCTTCCTGTTAAACTCAAGTGAGCAGCAGGTAAATTTTCATTTAAATAATTCAGACCACCAAATCGGATTATGCAAAATGGAAGTATTATTCCAAATCCAAGAAACATTAATACAAATTCAAAAATATTAACTCTGATATCTGCTCTCAAGCCACCCTTAAATAAGTAGACTATAGAAAATATCAAAGTTATTATCATTGATAAAACTAAATTCCATCCAAAAATTACCTGAACCAAAACTCCAAGCATAAGAATATACGGAGCTGGTGTCACAAGCAAGAAAACGAAAACCCCGCCTAATATACCTACTCTTCTGCCGTAAACATTTTCTAATTTTTCCGGTATAGTAAACAATTCGGTTTTCCTGATTTTTTTTGCTAGAAAAAATGCAAATATTGTGATGAAAAAATAATAAGGGAATGCATTTAGCAGCCAGCTCGAAACTCCATAATTATATGTAAATTCTCCTATTCCCAGAATTCCACCATAAAATGATGAAACCAGTGTAGCTACAAAGGCGGGTAGAGTAATTTTTCTTCCGGCAACAAGATAATCTTCATCATTTTTATCGTTAGTCCTGGTTTTTAAACCAATCACTAAAATTATTATAAAATAAAATATTATTATGATAAAATCATATATGCTAAAATTTATCATCAATATTTATTGCGATTTCTATAAAAAATGTTTTTTGAACAGCAATAAATCACCTTCAAGAAAATTAATAGTTATTTTATCAGATTCTGATAGGTTTAGAGTTCCTTCTCTTACGCCAAATTCCAGGTCTTCATTTTGCAGTGGGTATTTTAAACCATTTGTAGTAACACCTTTTGCAAAAGGGAAAGCGAGAAAGGAAATTAGTTTATTAACCTTATAATCAAATTCGACTGATTTATCTATAAAAAATATTTCGAATTTCTTATCTATTATTTTAAGTTTGAGAGTTTTATAATACCTTTTTAAAATGCTGAAATTATTTAATGTATGATCAGAACGGGTACTGATTGCACCAAAAATTATTATATTATTTAAATTATTTTCTATACAATATAAAAGGGATTTTTCAAAATCAGTTGTATCCTGATCATCAATTTTTCTGATTTCTGTTTTCTTTTTCCTGAAATATCCTTTCGTTTCTTTTTTAATTGAATCTAAATCGCCCAGTATTATTTTGGGGATTATTTTCAATGTTCTTATTTTATTTGCTCCTCCGTCTGCACATATAATGTAAGAATTTTTAAGAAGATATTTTCTGATTATTTTTAACGGTGGTAATTTCCCGTTCAGAAATATAACTGTTATTTGTTCGGGCATTTTATTTAAAAATTGAATTGTTTAAAACGTTATATTTGATTAAAATAAATCCTAATATAAGTAAAAACAATGGATATTTAGATTAATGGTATTCCTTAATTCTTCAATATTATTCGGTTTGATCGCAGTTTTGATACCTGTCATCATCCATTTATTCAACTTAAGAAAAGTAAAAAAAGTTGAGTTTAGTACACTGATGTTCCTTAAAGATATACGAAAATCAAAATTTAAAAGAATAAGAATAAAGCAATTATTATTATTATTAATCCGTATACTTATCATCGCTTCAATCGTATTTGCATTTTCGAATCCTGTTATAATAGGATATCACGGTGTAAATTCAGGAAATGCACAAAAATCCGGAATAATCATTCTTGATGATTCTTACAGTATGGATATGAAAGAAGAGAAGGGGAGTGTATTAGAAAAATCGAAGAATGCAGTCAGGGATATTTTATCGCAATTTAACGAAAGCGATAATATTACTTTTTTATTATCATCAAAACTTATGCAAAAAGATTTCCGGTTAATTCAGTATCCGTTATCAAAAATTCTGGATACTCTTGAGATTGCTAATTACGGTTATAAAGTATTTTATTATTCAGAAATAACCGCATTGGCAGATAGGCTAAGCTTAATAGATAAAAATATACCAAATGAATATTTTATAATTTCTGATTTCAGGAAACCGAATATTCAAAGTGATGATAATTTATTAACTGCAAAACCTCAAAACGCAAATCTTTATTTAATCAATACTGCTAACAGGGAAGGGAATAATATTTCATTAGATGAAGCGGTTTTGAAATCTAAAATCCTCGAATCAGGAAGTAATGTTAAAATCTCGTTAAAAGTAACCAATCATTCTCCAAATACAGTTTATAATAAAATTATAAGATTATTTGCAGATGATAAACTCTCTCAGGAAATAGCAATAGATATTAACAAAAATGAAAGTAAATATACAGAGTTTTATTTTAAACCTTCAAAAAGCGGAGAAATCAAATGCCGCTTCGAATTAAACAGGGATGTTTATTCTCAGGATGAGTTTAATCAGGATAACATTTATTATTTTGTTGTAAGCATTCCCGAAGTGATAAATACAGTTATTCTAGGAGATTATAATTCAGATAGTTATAGATATATACGTCTTGCAATTAATGCTGCAAATAGTTTCAACTCGGATTCCTCCGGAAAATCAAAAATTATTATCAATGTAGAAAATACCAATCCCATGAATCCGGGGGTAAAAAGCGATGTGCTAATCATTAACGATAAAAAAAGTTTTTCTGATGGCGAGAGAAACCTTATTAAAAACTATCTTACTGAAGGGAAAGGTGTTCTATTGTTTTCTTCAAAGGATTTAGATGTAAATAATTACAATCAATTATTCGTTTTGTTAAATGTTTTTGTTTTTAGCAAACCGGTTTATATATCTGAGGAAAATATACCGAAAACTGTATTCAAAAAAATTGATTACTCTCATCCTGTTTTTGAAGGAATATTTAAAAAAGAAAATGCAACAAATGAATTGAGCAATTATGAATTAGAATCTCCTCAAATTAATATGTATTGGAATATTTTACCTGATTTGAATACATACCCTTTGATTACGCTATCCGATAACAGTATCTTTTTATCTGAGTCCAGCGTTCAAAAAGGAAAATTGATTTTCTGTTCGGTCTCTGCCAATACCGATATGTCAAAATTTCCGATGACCAGTTTGTTCCCGACAGTCCTGATTAGGAGTCTGCAGCATCTTTATAGTGATATTAATGAAAATACAGATTTCAAAATCGGTAAAACAAATATAATCTCTTTGAACGATTTTAAAAAGCTCGATTATTTTATGACTCCGGATAATAAGAAAATACCATATCAGGTTACTCTGGAAAATACTGAGAAAGAAAATAAGAAAATAAAAAATTATTTTAATTTTCCTTACTCATCTTTTTCGCAGAATCCCGGGTTCTACACTTTCTACGATTCTGCTTTGAATAAAAGTACTGTAATAGCACTTAATCCTGATGTTAAAGAAAGCGATCCCGGTAAATTAGATAGTAAAGAAATAAAAGGATATTTTGAAAAGTTAGGTTTCGAAAATATTAAGTATTTCGATAAATCCGAAAACATAAAAACAGAAATTGATAATGCACGCAAAGGACTTGAATTGTGGAAATATTTTCTTCTTCTTGCACTGCTTCTAATTACAGCAGAAGTGATTTATTCCCGAAGAGTAGAAAAAAGTTAATGCTATTTACTTGCAATAGAAAAGTCACCAATATTAAATTTACCTTTTTGATTTTTAATAATACAATTATCTCCAATCAATGATTCTTCCAATATTGAATCGATTATTTCGCAATTCGAATGGATTATACTGTTCTTAATCTTGGAGTTTTGAATTTTGCAACCGTCATCAATAGTTACATTCGGACCGATCGTGCAATTTTGTAAGTCAACATTTTTCCCAATGTGAACCGGATTAATAAACTCTACAGTCTTTATTTTATATTTCTTTCTGCTTTTGTTAAGAAGATATCTGTTTGTTTGCAAAATTGTTTCCGGTTTGCCGCAATCGAGCCAGCCTTTTACAGGATATGTGTTCATTTTTTCGCCTTTCCTGAGCATCCTCTCAAGAGCATCTGTAAGTTGAAATTCACCCTTTGTCCGTAAATTGTTTTTTATGATATATTCAAGGGAATCAAAAAGCAATTTACCATTTTTTATCAGATATATTCCAACGATAGCTTCTTTTGATTTAGATATCGCTGGAGATGAGGGCTTTTCGACTAAACGAGTTACAAAACCTTTCGCATCTTTTTCTACTACTCCAAATCTTCTTGGATCATCAACCTCCTTCACGGAGATTCTAGAGTGTTTACTTTTGCATAAATCTTTAAGATTTACATCGAATAATGTATCACCTAATATTATTAATAAATCCTCCTTTAATTGAGGAGATAAATATTTTTTAGCAGTATAAATTGCATGACCTAATCCCAGCGGCTCTTCTTGTTTTATGAAAGTAAATTTGAATTTATAATTATTTTTTAGGTACTTTTCGATATCTTCACCAAGAAATCCGGTTATCACAATTATCTCAGTTGCTAATTTGTCTTTTACAATTTGCCCGACAATATGCGATATCATAGGTTTGCCCGCAACATTCATTAACACTTTTGCCTTAGTAAGTGTATGAGGTCTTAATCTTGTACCGAAACCAGCGACAGGTATAATGACTTTCATAATTTAAGGTTATTTTATGCGAATAATTAAAATATTAAAAATAAAAAATTAAATAGGAAAATAGAAATCATCTTTTGCTCCTTAGAGTTATTATACTTCGGCAAGAATATTTGAGATTTCAATCAATTCGATCATGAGCCATTTAGTTTCATCATCAGATACTTTCTTACTATCTTTTAATAATGATAACCATAGTTTACTTTCATTAACCGATTTCAAAGAGATATTCAAAAAATTTGTAAAATCTTTCTTACTATTTGCTGCTTGACCTTCTATATAATTAGCAATTACACTTGTTCCACTTCTTAAAAGTTGATCTCCCAATCGTTTTGAAATATTATCTTTAGGTAAAATATCAATAAATCCAATTAGTTTTAATGTAAAGTTATAAACTCTTCTTTTAAATTCCTTTTTTCTATCTGTTTTATTCTCAACCAAACTTTTTGATTTTTAATTTGTATTTTTAATATTTTATATTTGATTTTTAATTTTATTAAGGAAGTTTTTCATTGCATCATCTAATTTATCTATGTCCTTTGCGCCGGCAGTTGCAAGCTGTGGTCTTCCACCGCCTCCGCCTCCAAGTTCTTTTGCTACTTCGGATATCAGCTTTCCTGCATTCAGATTCTTTTCCTTTATCAGGTTATCGCTTACAGAGCAGACTATATTAATTTTTCCATCAAGTACTGTTGAAATTAACCCAACTCCATTTTTCAACTTATTTCTCAATGCTTCTCCGATTTCTTTCAACTCATCCATACTGTTCAGGTCCATTTTTTGAGAGATAACTTTTATTCCGTTGATTTCTTCTGCACCTGCAATTAAAGTATCCAGTTCTTCTATCAGTTTCGAGAGGTTTTGTTTCAGGAGATTTTTCTGCTGATGTTTTTTCTCTTCGATATATTTTTCCCGTTGCTCGTAAAGTGATTTTATAGTATTATCCTGATGCTGCATTAGCATTTTAAGGATAGTTATATCCTTGAAATTTGCTGATTTTATGCCGTTCCTGATTTCTTCCATAGCCATTTTGAAGTTGTTCGCATATTTCTCCGGGAGTTCGGAAACAATATTTTCGATTGTTAGTATTTTCTCATCTATTAAATCTATTATCCCTTCACCCGTCTTTGCAAAAATTCTCCTAACTCCTGATGAGATACTTTCTTCTTTAACAATCTTGAAAAGACCGATATCATCTGTTGCAGATACGTGAGTTCCTCCGCAGAATTCAATACTGTAGCGTTCATCCATTATAACAACTCTTACCTTGCTTCCATATTTCTCTCCAAAGAATTTTTTCACGTTTGGAATCTTGTTTGCTTCATCTATCGATATATTCTCAAGAGTTTCCACTTTAATATTTTCCTGAATCTTTGAATTTACCATATCTTCAATCTCTTTTATCTGTTGGGATTCAACTTTGTGGAAATGAGGGAAGTCGAATCTCAGATATTCTTCCGAAACAAGCGATCCCATCTGCTTCACGTGAGGTCCAAGCACCTGCCTAAGCGCTTCGTGAACGAGATGCGTTGCAGAGTGATTTCTCTGTATTGCTTTGCGGCGACTAAAATCTACAACTGCTGTTACATCTTTGTGAAAAAGGTTTTTATGGTCGTAGTTCTTAACGTAAATGAAGTGACTATTTTTGCTGTCTATAACGTCAAGGGTATATCCGTCTGAGAAAATAATCTTTCCGGTATCGCTAACCTGTCCCCCCGCTTCTGAATAGAAAGGATTTTCTTTTAGCACGAGGACTTCTATGTCCGAACCTGCAATCCGCTTCACCTGAAGCAAGGAGGTTTTCACACCTTTTTCAGAAACTTCATAAGGGTCATATGCAGGATTCTGGTTTTTAATTTTATCATCAAGCTCAAATAATTGAGTATCAGCAAGTACGATATCTTCTTTCCTTGCGGCTCTTGCACGGTCTTTTTGTTTTTGCATTTCTTCTTCAAACTTTTTCATGTCCACTTCATAACCGTTCTCGCGCGCAATCACCTGAGTAAGGTCAATAGGGAAGCCGTAAGTGTCATACAGTTTAAAAGCGTCTTCTCCGGGAAATATTTTCTCATTTTCGTTTTTAATTCTTTCATAAACTTCATTGTAAAGTTCGAGACCCCTGTCGAGCGTCTGGTTAAAACTTTCTTCTTCTGCTTTAATTACTTCTTTCACGAATTCTTTTTTATCTGTCAGTTCCGGAAAGACGTCGGAAAAATTATCTACTACCACATCTACAAGTTCATACAAAAGCGGTTGATTGTAATCAAGTTTTCTCGCAAGCCGGAGTGCGCGCCTGAGGATTCGCCTCAGCACGTATCCGCGACCTTCGTTAGAGGGCATTGCACCGTCGCTTATGGCGAATGTCAATGCTCTTATATGGTCGGCAATTGCATTAATCGGAGAAATATTTTCGCCCTTATAGTCTTTTTTAACAATTTCCGAAATTCTTTTTATAATCGGAGAAAATAAATCAGTGTCGTAATTCGATTTTTTATTATTCATCACTCTTACCACTCTCTCAAGTCCCATTCCCGTATCCACGTGCTTTTTTGGCAAAGGGTGCAGTTCGCCTTTGATATCGCGATTGTACTGAATGAAAACGAGATTCCATATTTCAATCACGTCTTCGAGCCCGGCATTTACTTTTTCAGGTTTGCATCCGTTTAGAGTTGCGTCAAAATGGATTTCCGAACAAGGACCACACGGACCTGTTTCACCCATTTCCCAAAAATTATCTTTTTCATCGAACTTCAGAATATGCGAGTGGTCTATATCAGTTTCCGATTTCCAGAATTTAAACGCCTCATCGTCTGTTCTGTATACAGTTGCCCAGAGACGTTCCTTAGGCATCTTCCAAACCGAGGTGAGCAGTTCCCATGCCCAGCGAATTGCTTCCTTCTTATAATAATCCCCGAAAGACCAGTTGCCGAGCATTTCAAAAAAAGTGTGATGGTAGCCGTCAATGCCGACTTCTTCAAGATCGTTATGCTTACCGCCTGCACGTATGCATTTTTGCGTATCAGCGGCACGCTTATATTCGCGGCTGCCCGTGCCGAGGAATACATCCTTGAACTGATTCATTCCCGCATTTGCAAAGAGGAGGGTCTGGTCTTCATAAGGCACAACTGAAGAAGAGGGGACAATTTTATGCCCGCATTCTTCAAAAAACTTCAAAAACGAACTTCTTATTTCTTTAGATGAAAACAATTTATTGCTAATTTAATTTGTATTTGTAACAAAATAAAATTTATAATTGTCAAATTAAATGAGATTATTTGAGAGTGAGCGAACGGCGTTAGGGGTTTTCATTTGTCAGGGGGTTTTGTTTTGCCTGCAGGACGGCTTTTTTTATTTGGGGGATTTGGGAAGGTGCGATGTCCTTAAAGAGTTCGGAGAGGTCGAGAGTTTCGGATGGTTTGAGGGCGTGTAGGGGGTGGTTTTCGGGGACTTGAGAGTCTTTTGATGGAATCCATTCGAGGAGGTCATTAGGGGTGCAGTTGAGGGCGAGGCAGAGCTTTTCGACGACGTTAACGGAGATGTTTGAGCGGCGGTAGGTGGCAAGATTTTTTGTCTGTGAATATGTAAAACCATTTTAAGAGAGAAATATTCTGGGCTTGGAGATGTTTCTGAGTTTAAAGAGCTTTGGAATATTAAAGTATAACATATTTTTATGGGTGTTTAATTTAATATTAAGACAAAAATAATTAATTTTTCGAGGAAAAAAAATAAATGGCTCTATAGGGGGGACAAGAAAGGCGAAATAGGGGACAGGAATGGGGTTGTAGAAAAAGAACGACAGAGGAAAGTTTCAATACGGCGGAATCTTCAAGCTGACATACGTTCCTACGCTGGAGCCACACCTGAGGTTGGCAGGCAGTAGGGACGAGAAGAAAAAAATCTATATTATTTTTGTTTGCTAACGACCGAGGCTATATGCAGTAAGGGATTGCGGGTTACTTTCCTGTCCACCACCTCAAATGTTTGAGCGGGAGACAATGCCACATTTACCACTGAAATCCTTATTACTGCTACACTTTGTTAACCAACGATATTAACTCAACTTCATCTGCTTATCCCTAAAAACGCAATGAGTTTTCATCCATTTTAGTTACAACTTCATTCATAAAGTTGTACAGCTTTACTAAGGTTTGAGAAGAAACTTCAGCACTCTGTGGTGTTATTACAACAAAATTCATCGTTGTACTACCCACTCCGGGATTATTATCAATCCATGTTCCCGAGTTCGCATAGATTGATTTTATCCCATTATTTGTGAACGGAATGATTTTGGCTTTGTGTGTGTGTCCAAAAACTACGATTCTTATATTGGAGTTTGGATTCCTAAAGTATTGTGTATTTGCCTGAACATCTATACTATCAGAATTAACCTGATTCGCAAATGCCTGTGCAACCGGGATATGGACTGCCACATTGTTGGCTGTTTGTCTTTCTTCCCAGTTGTCTTGTACCCCTTTGAAAAGTTTCATATCAATAAATCCTCCGGGAGTTAACTGAAAAGGGGTCAGATCGTTGAGTGAATATATTTTTGTGAATCCATTAATATTGGTCACAATAATCTTTTCGGAAAATTTATTTGTAATAGGAATTGCATTCATTAACCATGCCCAGCTTTCCCAATATTCAAATGCTAAATTCTGGCTTTCATTACCCGTAGTATTCGGGGTTACAACGGCTAAAGTGTCGCCAGCTACTGTACAATTTTGTATCATATGGGTCGTTGATATTCTTGTTAAAAAATATCCGGTAGGCAATATGGAGCCCGGCACAATATCTCTATTAGAAATCGGGTCAGGTGCGGTGATAAAATTATAGCGATTGCTATGTTCAATGGCCAGGGTGGGCATACTTGCCGGAATGTAAGTACCCAGGCCTTGTGCATCATGTGTTTGATTTATCCCCGGTAGAATAAGGTCAACATTAGCAGAAGTTATTGCCATATCATGATTCCCCGGTAAATAAGTAACAATAATTTTATTTTCCTGAATTATCTGGTTAATGACAGCAAACACTTCTGAATTGGTAGCTGCGATCCGCTGTACAAAATCACTCTGATCTTTCCCCTGATAAGTGTTTACTGAATCAGGCACCCACCATTCATCAATCAGGTCACCTGCAATAACAATCTCTTTAACATTCGGAGCCGCTTTCATCTGTTGAAGCAACTTTACAAGAGGTCCCCTGTTATTTTTACATTGAGTATAGGCGATGTCAGCACCCATATGCATATCGCTGATAACAACAATCATATTCCTTTCACTCCCCCCATTGCTAAATGGGTTTATTCCAGGATCTGATGTACCAAATGGATTAGATTTATTAAAAGCGGTAAGTGTACATAAGAACAACAGAACAAAAATTACATTTGTAATTCTCACTAATGTTTTCATAATAATCTTTCATTTATTTCCTACTCATAAGGCTTTTCGGATTCGCCCCGTTTTTGAAATGGTTTCTGGTTTCCATTTTTTAATAATATTATTATTACTTTAAGTGGTCAGACATTTTCATCTGCTTATCGCTAAAAACGCAATGAATTTTCATCCATTTTAGTTACAACTTCATTCATAAAGTTGTACAGTTTTACTAAGGTTTGAGAAGAAGCCTCAGCACTCTGTGGTGTTATTACAACAAAATTCATTGTTGTCAGTTTTGGATTATTGTCAATCCACGTTCCTGAATTCGCATAAATGCATTTCTCATTAACATAATTCTGATACTCAGTAATTTTAGGCACATGAGTATGGCCAAATACGACAAGTCTTTTATTTGAGTTTTGGTTCATAAAGTACTGCAAAACTGCCTGATAATCGGTCCATGTATTTGAATTAGCAGAATCGATCGCAAGACCAGTATTAATATGAACAGGTACATTATTATGAGTTTGCCTTTCCTCCCAATTATCCTGAATCCCATTATAAAGATTCACATTTATAAATCCGCCTGGAGATGATTGAAAAGGAATAATATCGTTTACACTATACGTCCCTGTGAATCCATTTACATTTGTTACAATAATATTCTCATCAAATTTATTAGTTATCGGGAATAAATTCGCTGTCCAATACCACATCTTCCAATATCGATATAGTAAATCCTGAGAGTTACCGCCCGAAAGATTTGGTGTAACAACCGGTGTGGTATCGCCCGGTGCCGGATGTCCTTGTTTAACATAGAGAACTGCTATTCTTGTGAAAAAATACGCCGTAGGCAATATGGTGCCCGGTGCAACATTTTGGTTAGAGTACGGGTCAGGAGCACAAAAGAAATTGTATCGGTGCCCGTGTTCAATGGCTATTTTAGGCTGGCTGGCAGGAGAATAAGTACCTAAACCAAGCACGGCATCGCGGGCTTGATTCATCCCCGGAAGGACACTTTCAATACTTGCCGCCGTAACTGCTAAATCGTGATTGCTCGGGACATAAGTAACTAATATCAGACCTTCCTGAATTATACTATTTAATGCAGCAAATACACCACTGTTGGCTGCCGCAACCCGTCTGACAAAAGCAGCCTGATCTAGTCCTTCATAAGTATTCGTTGTAGCCGGCACAAACCACTCATCAATCATATCTCCTGCGATAACAAGTTCTTTGACATTTGGAGAAACTTTTATCTGTTTAATCAATTTTTCAAGAGCCGGAAGGTTATTCTTGCACTCAGCATAACTGAGATCGGCACCAAGATGCAAATCGCTCATAACAACAATCATATTCCTTTCACTCCCGCCATTGCTAAACGGGTTTATTACAGTGTCTGATGTACCAATTGGATTAGATTTATTGTAAGCGGTATGTGTAAATAAGAACAACAGAACAAAAATTACATTAGTAATTCTCAATAATGACTTCATTATAATCTTAAATTTATTTCCTACTCATAAGGCTTTTCGGATTCGCCCCGTTTTTGAAATGGTTCCTGGCCTCCATTTTTTAATAATATTATTATTATTTTAAGTGGTCAGACATATTTACAGTCTAATCTTTTTAATTATATAAGAGTGTAGCAATAATAAAGAATCGCGTGATTCGTAATTGTCCAGAGAGACAATGCCGCATTTACCACTGATATCCTTATTACTGCTACACTTTATTAACCAACGAAATTAACTTAACCTCATCTGCTTATCGCTAAAAACGCAATGAGTTTTCATCCATTTTAGTTACAACTTCATTCTCAAAGTTGTACAGCTTTACTAAAGTTTGCGAAGTAGCACTAACACTCTGTGGTGTTATCACTACAAAATGCATTGTTGTCAGGTTTGGATTATTGTCAATCCAAGTTCCGGAATTCGCATAAACACATTTCTCATTTACATAATTTTGAGCCGCAGTAATTTTAGGCACATGAGTGTGACCAAATACAACAAGTCTTTTATCTGAGTTAGGATTCATAAAGTACTGTAAAACTGCCTGATAGTCAGTCCAAGTATTTGAATTAACAGAATCGATTGCAAGACCTGTAAGAGAATGTATAGGTACATTATTATGAGTTTGTCTTGCATCCCAATTATCCTGAATCCCATTGTAAAGATTCACATTTATAAATCCGCCAGGAGATGATTGAAAAGGAACAAGATCGTTCACTTTATACGTCCCTGTGAATCCATTCATATTTGTTACAATAAGATTCTCGTCAAATTTATTAGTTATCGGGAAATAATTCAGTGTCCAATACCACATCTTCCAATATCGAAATAGTAAATCCTGGGACTCGCCACCCGAAAGATTTGGTGTAACAATCGGTGTGGTATCGCCCGGTGATGGGTGATGTTGTATAACAGAGAGAGTGGCTATTCTTGTGAAAAAATACCCCGGAGGCATTATGGTGCCCGGTGCAATATTTTGGTTAGAGATCGGGTCAGGCGCACAAAAGAAATTGTAGCGGTGCCCATGTTCAATGGCTATTTTAGGGTATGCAACAGGTGAATAAGTACCTAAACCCAGCACAGCATCCCTGGCTTGATTTATCCCCGGAAGAACACTTTCAATACTTGCCGCCGTAATTGCTAAATCGTGATTGCCGGGAACATAAGTAACTAATATCTGCCCTTCTTGAATTATACTATTTAATGCATTAAACACACCAATGTTGGTTGTCGCAAGACGGCTGACAAAATCAGCCTGACCTAATCCCTCATAAGTATTTGTTGTAGCCGGCACAAACCACTCATCAATCAAATCTCCGCCGATAACAAGTTCCTTAACATTCGTAGAAACTTTTATCTGTTTAATCAATTTTTCAAGAGCTCCAAGGTTATTCTTGCACTCAGCATAACTGAGATCAGCACCAAGATGCATATCGCTCATAACAACAATCATATTCCTTTCAATCCCGCCATTGCTAAATGGGTCTATTACAGGGTTTGATGGACCTGTTGGATTATTATTACAAGCGGTAAGTGTAAATAAGAACAGCAGAACAAAAATTACATTGGTAATTCTCACAAGTGTTTTCATAGTAATCTTTAATTTATTTCCTACTCATAAGGCTTTTCGGAATCGCCCCGTTTTTGAAATGGTTTCTGGTTTCCATTATTTAATATTATAATAATTACTTTAAGTGGTCAGACATATATTATTCTTATCTTTTTATTATGACGGGTAACTCGTTTAAAGGGTTGAAAATTTATTCTCATATATTTAATTCATAATTATAACTTATTCACTTCAAGTATCGTGCCAAATATAAAGTGCATTTAAAGCCTCTATTCGAAATGTACCTCTAAATATTTTCTCATTTTGAGACAGATTTTCTAATCTTGAGACAGCTTTGAGTATTGGGGCTATACGGTAATCTTATACACTTCGCTTTCTTTGCCGATCGTGTCGCCGTTCTTAATGTATTCCGCATAATATTGACGCAATTCGGCTTCGGTAAGTTCTACCCATTGAGACGGACTCATTGTAAAAACATTACTACCAGCATTCCTCAAAAGGGGGTCGAATTCGACCCCTTTAAAAGCAGGAATGGCGAAATAGGGGACAAGAATGGGGTTGTAGAAAAAGACAGTCGGAGGAAAGTTTCAATGCGGCGGAATCTTCAAGCTGACATACGTTCCTACGCTGGAGCCACACCTGAGGTGGGCAGGCAGTAGGGACGAGAAGAAAAAAATCTATATTATTTTTGTTTGCTAACGTTTTGCAGGCTTGAACTGTTGCTGAATTTTGACAATGGATTTGCGAGGATAGTAGTATGCTTTTTAGTACTCATAATTTATCTTAAAATCCAATGCCAGCAATAGTTTAAGGCCTGCTGTTGTAGGCTGGGCTTAGTTTTAATTATATCTTATAAGTTCATTCTGTTTAAAGGTATCATTTGAAAAAATTATTCAGCATCCTCACCATAAGCAGCATCCACCGGTTTAGATTCGGGAGAGCCTTTTTGTCTAAGCCAGATAGAAAGTAAAACTATAGTTGCGACTGAAAGGAATTCACTCTGCCAGTTTTGGAATGACTCAAACCAAAACTGTGAACTGCCAATATATTGAGAAGCAGAAGCTAAAGGCAAATTATTTCCTGCCTGCTGTTCATTAAAATTTTTCAGACTTCCATAAAAATGCATGAAAAATGAGAAAAGGAATAAACTAAATAAAGCGATCGTAAGTGAATTGCTATAAATTTTTAACCATATCCCACCCTTTTTAACCGGCCATGGAGCATAGGAGTGTATCTTTGGGTCTCTGTCAACCTCTTCCTTTTTGTAAAGGCTTTTAGATTCTGAAGAACCCTTTTGTCGTAAATAAATCGTAAGAAACACATAAAATGCCATCTGTAAAAATTCACTTTCCCAGTTTTCGAAAGTAGCTGCAATAAAATGACCACTTTTTGAATATTCAATGGCAGAAAATTGTGGAAGTCCGTTTTCTTTTCTTTCGGCATTAACTAATTTCATTCCGGTGATAAACTGACCAGACCAAAAGATCAGCATAAACGTTAGCATCACAATGCTTAAGCTGTTTTTGTAGATGAAAAAATGTTTTATATTTATTTTATTTTCTTTAATATCTTTGTAATTATCATTACTTCATAGCCTCGGTTATGCACTGGCGATTTTTTTTTCATATTAACAAAATAAATATTGAGAATGAATAAAACTATTGAGAAAAAATAAGTCTAAATACTGGAATAGGAAATTAATGCTTATGAGAGTAAAATATTATAGATTCAATAATGTCTCGTCAGGAGGAAATTTTCCGATGTAGCGGAATCTTCAAGTTGATATACGTTCCTACGCTGGAGCCACACCTGAGGTGGGCAGGCAGTAGGGACGAGAAAAAAAAATCTATATTATTTTTGTTTGCTAACGTTCGGGGCTTGCTAATGTGGCGGTTTCCATAACTTGTCCTGAAGTGATAATATTTCAAGTTAAACTCGCCTGTCCACGAAGAACGACCGCCATTTTAGCAAGCCTCCTGTTATCGGCTGGGCTAATTTGTCCTTTCATTTAAATACATCAATATTTGAGATTAGACCTTGTAACTCAACAATTCTGTCGGTTACATTTTTCCTAAGTACAAGTATCTTTTCATAGTCTCTTGCTATTTCTTTTTGTTTAGATGTGTCAATGTTGCCCTTGCTATCAGAAGGAACTCTAATAAATATATTTTTTACTTTTCCAGCATGGGCTTCGTCTGAACGTTTAAAGTTACCAAGAGAAACTAAATGTTCACGCAAGTAGTAAAGCAAAAAATAAAAGTCAATTTTATTGTTTTTAATTTCAATCAGACCACGATTTTCTGTTGAATAAAAAGGTTCTTCGTGAACCCTAATATCCTTGCATGGGTCGCCTTTGATATTCCAACTGATTAACTTTTTCTTTTCGCCCTTCTTTTCGTTGTAGATTAAGATTGGAGGATTGTTATTGTCTTCCATGTGTTCAACTGCTTTGTCAACTTGTGAAGAGAATAGGGGGTATTTCCCGGGATGAAGTCGTGCATGTTTCACAGTTGTTTTGAACTTTGGTGTGTTTGTATTAAAATATTTTTCATCACCAAGTTGAACTTCAATAAAATCGTCATAAGCAAAAATATCACTCAAACTTTTGTCAGCGTCTTTTAGTATCCTACTTATATCTGTGTTGATAGCAGTCGCATTTTCAATAAACTCAGGGAAAGAAATGTTGCTACTTGTATCTACCTGTCGCCAATCGAAAAATAAGTCACTCCATCTTTTTGTTTTCAAAAATTCGTCTCTCGGAATGAGTTTGCATTTAGGATCATCAATTTGCCCTGAATATCTTTTTTGCCATGCTCTTTTCAAATCTGGAATATCGTTTTCTTCAGTTGGTGTTCGGTAACTGTCAAGTGAGATGCCGATATGGTTTATATTGTATATAAAGACAGGAGCAAATTCTGGCATATCAGTTTTGCGTTTGAAAATTAGAATTGAAGTTTTCCAATTGTTGTTTTGAAAAGTTCCTTCGGGTAATGAGATAATACCAATCATATCAGCATTGATGTTTATTACATCCCTAATTTTATCTTTGTGTCGGTAAAGAATTCCATCTGTTACGATTACAAACGCAATTCCTGGATTTCCGTTTTTGATTTGTCCGAGAATATATTTTACAAATCTGCTTTCTACTCCTATTCCACAACCGTCATAGAATGAATAAACACCCAAGGCAGATAAACTGTCATCAATTTGTGTTACCCCATTTACATAGAAAGGAACGTTTGCAAAAACATAATCGGCTGGGTGCTTTGTAACGCATTGCGTATTATCTTTTGGATTTTCATCAAGTTCACCTAATGTTCCAGTGCCATTGTTTTTTGCTTGCAAAAAACAATCATTGATTTTTTGTGCTAATTTTTCTCGTTTAATTCTAGGATCAGCAAAGCGATCAAGCAAATGCAAAATCATATTCGCTTTTGAAACGATTATCATTTGCTCATCTCTGTCAATTCCAAAACAATTATATTTAAGTGGATCATATTCGTACGGATAATTCAAACCTTCAAGTACAAAACCGCCAACACCACATGAAGGATCAATGATTCTTTTGCCTTCTTTCGCATCAGCCATTTCCCAAATTGCTTGTATGATTATTCTTGGAGTTAAATGCTTTCCATTCTTTATCGTTCCTTCTCTGTGTGCTGAACCTAAAAATGCTTCAATAATTCTTCTCTTGAAGTCGGGGTCAATTTGTTTTTGTGCAAGATTTCCTAACCCATTCAGGTCTTTAAGAACGGTTTTGTAAACGGTTTCTTCGTCTTGAAAAGCAAAGCCGTTAATTACTCCGGGTTGTGCTGTTGATGTAGGAAACAAAGTATTTTTGATATATTCCCGAACTACATTTTTGTATGTGTTAAGTGCATTGTTTGTATTTGGGTTTGCAAGCGTTTCAAGTGAATATTCTTTAGGCAAAAGTTTTGCATCTGAAATTCCTTTGAATAAAAGTAATTCAACAAAAGTTTCTAAACACTTGTGAGCATTTTCACCAGTACAAGCAAAAATCTTTTGCCACAAATTGTAAATTGTATTTTGTTTTACAATTAAAGGATTATAGTATTCTTTAGGTGGTAATATTTCAAGGGAGCTATTTATCGGCTCTTTATCTAAACGTACTTGTTCGGATAAAAGTGTAAGATTCTTTTGCACTTCTGGATTTTCTCCAGTAATTACTCTCGGACCAAAACATAAAACTTCTTTGCCTTTTAATGTTGTCCCAATTTCAACAATTTGGTTTGAGGAAAGACGATAGTAAATTTTCGTTCTTTCTCCTGCTCTTGCAATGAAATATTTTGTTTGCGGTAAAGCATCAAGATAATTTATTTTGAGTTGTGTAACAGCTTTATCAATATCATCTGATGAATATTTGTCTTCAATACCAATCAGAATATTTTTACCAATTGCAACAAATTGGTCTGGCTTCTTTCCGTTTTTGTTACAGTTAAAACCTGACTTTTTTAGGTCGCTAAATGTTATGTCGTTAGATTTATAAAGGCAGATACCTTTGTCTAATTCAATTGATGGTAGTCCCTGTGATAAGCTTTCTGACATTTTTCTGTTATTTTTAGGTGAATATATTTATAATTATATTTACATAGCCTTGCCGATAACTGTCGCGGGTATGAAATGTAGCGGATTGCGGAGCTGCGTCACTATCCTACGTTACAAACGTTAATGCGGACTGAAACGCTCTCAAACCCGCTGAAATAGCTATATTTTATACCCGTTGTTGGCGGCTGCCTTTTATTCATTTTCATTTTTAGCCTTTTCTTTTTCTTCACTATCTTTCTTCTTTAGAAGTTCTCTTTCTTTGAATAATTTTCTTCTTTTATTATTTATTATTATTCCTGTTAAACTAGTTTCCCAATTAATGTGTTCAACAAAGGTTTCAAACGAAAAAAAATCAATCAACCTTTCAGCAAAAGAATCTACCCAATTATGATAATTCCATTTTGACCTATAAAAGAAAGCAATTGGTTTGATTTTATATCTCAGATTTATATCAATTTTGCGTATATCTAAATCATTATGATTTAAACCTAAATAATTTTGTTCAAATCCTTTAGGTAACGTTGCCACAAATTTTCCATAATTAATTTCAATTTGGAGAAAAATTCTATTGTTTTCAACCGATAATATACCATTTGCAGGTCTCTTTACAATAGAACCTTTGGGCAATTTAAGGTCAAATCGAGAAAATCTTGAACCGTCGCCACCGAGTATTGCGATTATTTCTCCTTCTGAAGGAATCTCCGCCACTCCAGTTTTTACAAATATATCCCTATCTTCAAATGGAGTAGAAAGTAAATTTACTATTCTATTTTTCAAAAGTATTTCGGGAAAATCGTGTCTTGTATATTCTTTAATTATTTTGTCCTGCTCATCATAATCATTAAAGTAAGTTGATAAATGAGTAGATAATTGTTCTATAATTAAATATTCCACAACTTCTTCAAGTATTTTATCAGATTTACTTTTTTCTTTATTAGAAATATCGTCTGTAACACTAAGAATAGCGAAATACCCTATATCTCTATTTTTAACCGATTCAGGATTTTCAATATTAGAAATCTTCTCTTGTTTTTGTTTGTTTTTTTTAATTTTTTCTGATTCATTTTTTTTAAATTCTTCATCCCAATATTTTTTAAGAGCTTTGTTTTCAAGAAAAACAGCATTCAAGGTATCTACAAGACTTTCAGAAAACTCATATCGCATTATTGGATAAATATCATTTGTCTTTCTTTCTAATGCAATAATACCTTCAATTCCAATTTTCTTGTCCGCTTCAACTATTATACTATATATGAAAAATACTACTACAAGAAACACGAGAATGAGCCCTGTAAATATGATAATTAATGGTCTATCTAAAACAAATAGGTTTGTCAGGTAATTAGCAATTAAACCTATGCCTAACGCAAGAATGCATGCTGCTAAAATTAGTTTAGTTAAATCTGTTCTTTTGGATAACGTTAATTCAAGTATACCTTTTTTTTGTTCCATCTTATTGTTTTGTTAATTTCAAGTAGTAACGTTTTTTCAAGGTTGCCGCCAACTTGTTTATATGTATGACAAAATCATACTAATACACATATTCTTGGTCGTATTTGTACGATAACTATCATACTTTATTTTTAAAAAAACTAATAAATTAATTTTATAAATCATCTAAGAAATAATTTGATTTTGCTAAGGCTTCTAGGGAAACTGTTTTACCAGATTCATTCATTCCAACTAAAGTTGTTATTTTATCATCTATTTTTATATTCTCCGCATTGAATATACTTTTATATTTTTTTATTGAAGCAGAAACAAGTTTCATAGTTGTTCTTTAAATTAAAATTCCCCAGAGGGTTGGCTCGGGGGTTGGTTTAATCAACATAATTCTTTTTTAAGAGCATTGAAAGATAAAAGCAGGATACTACGCCGGAGCATAGTATCCAGAGAAAAATTTGATTACAGTCCATACTTTTTATTATTAATTAATTATTAATTTTTTTGATTTGATATTTTTCAATATTCATGTTTTCATCACAAGTTATATATAGATAATTTTTGTTGCTTCTATAAGTGATATCTACTTTATTATCTTCCCGTTTGTAAAAACGACTTAGATAAAAACCTTTAATATCAAGTTTTGATAAATCCGCTAAATTATTTAAAATAGAATTGTCTATTTTAAGAATTTCTACACCTAATAAATCATTATATTTTTCTTTTCCTCTTTCTTTTAATTTATCTTTTATAAATTTCAAAAGTAATTTACCAATATCATAAACAACATTCGCACTTAATGAAATTAAAAATGCATCTAGCAAATCAGATGCCCCTCTTTCAAAAATTTCTTTCTGACGAATAATCATAAAATTTTTAATACCATTCGCGATTAGAAATGATTCGATTTCTTTCGAAGAGATTGTATTTTGGTCGACTAATTTAATTCTTAAATGATTAGTAAAATCTAAATTATTACAATAATATCTATCTTTTGGATTATCTATTTTTATAAAATATTTATCAATAAACATTAATACAATTTTTGAAGCATCACATCCATAAAATATTATTGAAAAATTAATAATATCCTCAAATTCATCAATAATAATTTTAAATGCATTACAATGTTCTTTTAATAAATAAGTATGAATTTCATTTTCAATCGTAGTCAAATTATCGATTGGGGAATAATATTCGTTCAGCAACTCATTATAGGATAATATCGTATAATAATCATCTCCCAATTCTGCTACTAAGATTTTTAAATTAGTCACTTTTCCCATAAATATATTATTTTTAAGTTAAAATACCTCCGAGGGATGAGGTCGGGGTTATTTATTCAAATTAATTGTTTTTTGAGAACATTAAAATATAATTTAATAAATTTTGCCTGTAAGGGCTTTGAATTCCATAGAACTTACGCCGTAAACGCTTTTTACGTGCACCTTTGCACGCTCGGCACGAACCGTGAGCCCTTCTGGACCATCGAACAAAGGAAGTATGACAGCCCTTTGCGTGGTGTAAGTTCCATAATTAGTAGCAAGCGAGAGGAGCTTTGCAGAGAGTTCATCACGAAGGGTTGAATTCAAAAATTTTCTCCTAATTGAAATTTATGGAATTTTATAAACTTTAGTCATATTGGAATTAATTTTCAAGTGAGTTTTTAGGAGAGTGAATAAGTGAATGGGTGAATAAGCGAGTAAGTGAATAAGTGAATAAGGAGGGGGAAAGAAAGTTATTAGTTGTTGGTGGTTAGTTGTTGGTGATTAAGAGAGGGGAAATTTGTTTGAGATCCTGAAATATATGACCCGGGAGGGTACCCCAGGATGATAAGGGGAAGAAACCCCCCCTTTGAAAAAAAGTGGGGATGTTTGAGAGCAATAAGTAATGCATAATAAGGAATGTTTTGAAGGTGGGACTTCGAAACAAGGGGAAGGGGGAAGAAACCCCCCAAACCCCCCTTTGAAAAAAAGTGGGGATAAAAACTTGTTAAGTTTGGATGACGCCGAGGTTGAACTTTTTGATTTCCGGGTTGTGATTAGCTAATGTGATAGAGTAAGAGATTGCTTCCCTTGTATAAGCAGGGTCGAGGACTTCATCAATCCAGAGCCTTGCGGCGGCATAGAGTACATTTGTCTGTTCAGCATACCGCGATTTGATTTCTTCAAGGAATATTTTTTTATCGTCTGCGTGAATTTCTTTGCCAAGTTTTTTCATCTGTCCGATTTTAATATCAAGTAATACATTGCTTGCCTGAGAGCCGCCCATCACAGCAATCTGAGCATTAGGATAAGCATAAATAAAACGCGGGTCATAAGCCTTTCCGCACATAGCATAATTGCCTGCTCCATAAGAATTTCCTATAATTATAGTGATTTTAGGAACGACAGAATTCGCGACTGCATTTACAAGCTTTGCACCGTCTTTGATAATCCCGCCATATTCTGCCTGAGAGCCAACCATAAAACCGGTGACATCCTGAAGGAAGAGAAGCGGAATGCGGCGCTGATTGCAGTTCATAATAAAGCGTGATGCCTTATCAGCACTATCAGAATAAATTACTCCTCCGACTTGCATTTCAGATGCACCTTTAGGAGTTTTCTTTTTTACTATGCTCCTTTGATTTGCGACAATTCCGACAGCCCAGCCGTCAATCCTTGCATAACCGGTGATGAGCGACTTTCCATATTCAGGTTTATATTCGTCAAAATCGCCTTTGTCAATAATGCGTGTTATTAAATCATAAGTGTTATAGGGTTTTGTACTATCCTCGGGAATAATTCCGTAAATTTCTTCAGGTGAATAAAGCGGAGGTTTGCTTTCGATACGGTCGAAACCGGCTTTTTCGTTTTCCCCGAACTTGCTTACAAGACTCCTGATTTTTTCAATCGCGGCTTTATCATCCGGAACTTTTTCATCTGTAATTCCGGAGATTGTGGTCGAAACTTCTGCACCTCCAAGCGATTCATTTTCGATGCTTTCACCAATTGCGGCTTTAACAAGATGAGAACCTGCAAGGAATATACTGCCATTACCTTCTACGATAATTGTTTCATCACTCATAATCGGAAGATAAGCACCGCCTGCAACGCAAGGACCCATAATCGCGGCTATCTGAGGAATACCCATAGCACTCATCACGGCATTATTACGGAAAATGCGTCCGAAATGTTCTTTGTCGGGAAAAATTTCATCCTGCAAGGGAAGAAACACTCCGGCAGAGTCGACAAGATAAATGATTGGAAGCCGGTTCTCCATTGCAATTTCCTGTGCACGAAGATTTTTTTTGCAGGTGATAGGAAACCACGCCCCTGCTTTAACTGTAGCGTCGTTTGCAACTATAACGCAATCACGCCCGTGTATTTTTCCGATTCCGAATACGGTTCCTGAAGAAGTGGCACCGCCGTATTCTTTATACATTCCGTACGCTGTGAAGAGTCCGATTTCAAAAAAGAAAGAGTCTTTATCAATTAAAAGATTGATGCGCTCACGGCAATGGAGTTTATTTGATTTATGTAATTTTTCAATCGCTCTTGTTCCGCCGCCTTTATGAATTTCTTTTGCTTTTGCTTTTAAATCTTGAAGAAGAGATTTGTAATGATGCTCCCTTTTTTTGAAAGCATCATCTTTCTTAAAATCGGATGTTAAAATTGCCATAATGAATATTAAAAATTAAAAATCAAACAGGGGATTAACAATTATGCGAAAATCTTTTTATTACTATTCATATAGATGGGTTCTTTTTTATTGATTATCACATCCTTGGTAATTATGCAATTTGTAATTCCTTCCTTGGAGGGAAGTTTGTACATAATATCGAGCATTACATTTTCAAGAATTGCCCTCAGTGCTCTTGCTCCCGTATCCCGCTTCATTGCGATTTGAGAAATACTCTCAAGTGCATCTTCCTCAAATTCCAATTCAACACCCTCCATACGGAAAAGTTTTTTATATTGTTTTATAATTGCATTTTTTGGTTCCGTGAGTATAGTTTGAAGAGCTTTGCTATCCAGAGCATCCAGGGTTGTAATTACATGTAATCTGCCGACGAGTTCAGGAATTAAACCGAATTTTATCAAATCGTCCGGTTCTGCCTGAGCAAGAATTTCATCTCTTTTAATATCTTTTTTCGAAAAAACTTCTGCACCGAATCCCATAGAACTTCTTGCAACTCTTTTTTCAATTATCTTTTCGAGTCCGTCAAACGCTCCACCGCAAATGAAGAGAATATTCTTTGTGTTAACGTTTATCAAAGATTGCTCAGGATGCTTCCTGCCGCCTTTTGGAGGAACACCTGCGATAGTACCTTCAAGTATTTTCAGAAGCGCCTGCTGAACACCTTCGCCTGATACATCGCGTGTAATAGAAGTGTTATCACTTTTTCTGGAGATTTTGTCAATTTCATCAAGATAAATAATTCCTCTCTCAGCTTTATCCAAATCATAATTTGCACTTTGCAAAAGGTGAACAAGAATCGTTTCAACATCATCACCTACATAACCTGCTTCCGTTAATGTTGTTGCATCTGCAATTGCAAATGGAACATTCAGAAGGCGGGCAAGGGTCTGAGCCAGAAATGTTTTACCCGTCCCGGTAGGACCGATTAAGAGAATATTGCTTTTTTCGATTTCTACATCATCAAAATAATTGGAATCAATTGAATCAATTCGTTTATAATGGTTATATACTGCTACAGATAAAGATTTTTTTGCCCTTTCCTGACCAATCACATAATCATCAAGGAATTTTTTAATGGAAGGGGGTGTCATATTTGTCCGCAGTTTATCAACAGCTTTATCAATTGACCTGAATGAATTCATTTTTATTATTTGAGTTGCATTACCAACGCAAATTTCACAAATGAATACAGCTTTACCATTCTGGTCAACCGGACCTTTAATCATATTTGTAACTTTATCAGCTGTTCTTCCGCAGAATGAACACCTTGGCTGAATGGTTTTCGTTTTTGTTTTTTCAGGCATTTAACAATATTTAAATTAGTGCGTGATAAGGGACTCGAACCCCCACGGGTTTCCCCACTAGATCCTAAGTCTAGCGCGTCTGCCAGTTCCGCCAATCACGCATTTTGCAAAATTAAAAAAATAATAGATGAAAAACTATGTAATTGAAGTTTAAGGAAATTTAATGTGTGAGCTATCCCCCCGAAGAAAAAGGGGGATAGTTTGAGAAATATTATTCGATTTCTATAAGAACATCACCTTCAAGAATTGCATCTCCGGGTTTGACATTGACTTTTTTAATTACGCCTTCTTTATCAGCATTAAGTTTATTTTCCATTTTCATTGCTTCCCAGAGCAATAGTTTGCTTCCAATGTTTACAGTATCTCCAACTTTAACAAAAACTGTTATTATTGTTCCCGGCAGGGGAGCTTTTATTAAACCTGCGCCTTTCTTCTCAGTTGGACTGCTTGTTCTTACGATCGATTTATCTGACTCGGTTGAGGGTGCACTTTTTGCTCTTACTAACTGAGGTGTTTTCACCTGTCCTGCTTGCTTGTTCACATTTACCTCAAATTTTGTTCCGTTAACTTCTACTTCAGCGAGATTACCTTCATAACTTAAAATGTTAACGTCGTATTTATTATTATTTATACTGAATGTAAATTGTTTCATCTTCTTTTTTAATTAATTTCTTGGATTTTTTGTTATGCCATAAATTTTAGAACTCCATGGAGAATAAATTCTATCGATTCTTTTTATAGTCAGAACTGTATTCTCATAATCATGAACTTCCTGTTTGTAGAGAAAAATTGCTGCGGATATCGCCGCAGTAATTTCTTCCGGAATACTTTCAGTATTTTCCTGAGTTGTTCCGGTATTTTCAGTTACCTCTTCTTTTTCGTTTTTCTGAAATATAGATTTTAGTAAACTCATATTATAATGGTATATTTGAATGTTTCTTAGGTGGATTTGTGACTTTTTTAGTTGCTAAAGATTGTAGAGCCCGTATAACTCTGAATCTTGTATTTCTTGGCTCAATTACGTCATCAATATAACCGTATTTTGCAGCCACGTATGGTGTCGCAAATTTTTGTCTGTAATCAGCCTCTTTTTCTGCAATAAATTTCGCTTTTGCAGCAGCATCTTCAATCTTGGATATTTCGGTAAAATGTAAAACCTCAACGGCTCCTCTTGGTCCCATTACAGCAATTTCTGCAGTAGGCCAGGCATAGTTTATATCACCTCTTAAATGTTTTGATCCCATAACGTCGTAAGCGCCTCCATAAGCTTTTCTTAAGATGATAGTAATTTTAGGGACCGTTGCTTCTCCATAAGCAAAGAGCAATTTAGCACCGTGAATAATAATACCGCCATATTCCTGTGCTGTACCGGGCAAAAAACCGGGTACATCTACTAATGTAAGAATAGGAACATTAAAAGCATCACAGAACCGGACAAATCTTGCTGCTTTCCTTGAGGATTTTATATCAAGAACACCTGCGAGATAATTCGGCTGATTTGCAACTATTCCTACCGGAATACCGTTCATTTTTGCAAATCCGATCACGATATTCTGTGCATAGTTTTCCTGGACTTCAAGAAATTCTCCTTTATCAACAATTGCATCGATAACATCAACAATATCGTATGGTTTGTTTGGATTATCGGGAATAATTTCATTCAGAGATTCTTCGAGCCTATCAATAGGATCATCGCAACTATAAATCGGAGGGTCTTCTAAATTATTTTGCGGTAAATAACTCAATAGTTTTCTAATCATCATTATACCTTCTTCTTCGTCATCAGCAACAAAATGAACCACTCCCGATTTGGAACTGTGAACAAAAGCTCCTCCAAGCTCTTCATCTGTTACTACTTCACCGGTTACCGTCTTTACAACTTTTGGTCCTGTAACAAACATATATCCTGTATTCTTGGTCATCAAAGTAAAATCTGTGAGAGCAGGGGAGTAAACTGCGCCCCCGGCGCAAGGACCAAATACCGCTGAAATCTGTGGAATGACTCCGGAAGCTAAAATATTTCTCTGGAATATATCTGCATAGCCGCCTAAGCTTTTCACACCTTCCTGAATTCTTGCCCCTCCGCTGTCATTTATACCGATTAAGGGAGCACCAACCGCCATAGCTTTATCCATTACTTTACAAATTTTTTGGGCAAACATTTCCGATAAAGAACCACCAAGTACAGTAAAATCCTGAGAAAATACATATACGAGCCTTCCGTCTATTGTGCCATAACCCGTTACTACACCGTCTGACAGATATGTTTCTTTTTCTAAGCCAAAGTCAATACATCTATGGGAAACGAACATATCAAATTCTTCAAAACTGCCTTCATCTAACAGTAAATCGATTCTCTCTCTTGCAGTATATTTACCTTTTCGATGCTGTTTTTTTATTCTTGTTTCACCGCCGCCAAGCATTGCCTGATTACGAAGTTCGGTTAATTCCAATAATTTATCTTGTATAGACATATTTTTATTTTTCTCCTAACACATATAATTTAAATTTTATTTTACCAATTATGATATAAACCTTCTAAAAGTATATCTTCTTTTTCTTTTTCTGATAGCTTGTTATATTTCTCTGCTTCTTCTGCAATCCTTTTGTTGTCCGCCTCTTCAGTAGCAGTTATTTCTGCAAGCATTCGCTTATACTCAATTTCTCTTTTCCGTTTCAGGAATCCGGATGCTACTGCAGGAAAGAGTTCAAGTAACAATTGCTCTTTTTCATTTATTGCAAGTTTTACATCCTCAAATTCTTTTAACTTCGGATTATCCTGCTTTTTATATTGCTTAGTGTCATAAGGCATTTCTTTTTTTACACCGGCAATTTTAAGTCTGAATTCAGGATCCACAGGGAATGGTGTTTTCCCATAAACCCCTTTTACAAGATTAACGAATTGTGTAGAAGTGTTATCATAAAAAGGTTTTCCTTTATTCTCATCAATTATGCAATACACAGCTTGCACACCTACTATCTGACTCGTAGGAGTAACAAGAGGAGGTAAACCGGCATCCAATCTGACCTTAGGAACAATTGCCAGCACACTGTTCAATAAATCCTGCAATCCTGCTTGTTTTAATTGCGACATCATATTTGTGTACATTCCCCCCGGAATCTGGGCAGTTTGAACTATTGAATCGGGATCCGGGAAATTGAAATACTTTTCAATTTGCTGTGTAGCTTCTATCAACTCATTATCTTTATCAGCTTTTGCTAATTTTATGGATTTATTGAAAAGTTTATCAATCTCGGGAGGTAATTTATCCTTAGTTATGTCAAAATCAATCGGAAACATTTTATATTCATCGTATTGTGCAAGTTCTTCTCTTATGAATTTCAATTCCTTATTAATTTTTACTACAGCATCAAGATTTACACCGGTATCAATATTAAGTTTATTACAGAATAATTGAACTAATTCAAATGAAGGTGCCGCAGGACCTCCTGCAAAATTCAGAATGACAGTATCAACTATATCTACACCGCTAATAATAGCTTTTAAGACAGCTGCTAAACCATAACCGGGGGTGCAATGTGTGTGAAGGTCTACCGGTACTTTTACCTCTTTCTTAAGGCGCTTAATTAGATCACCCGAAACCTGAGGAGGAATCAGTCCCGCCATATCCTTGATAGATATTATATCAGCACCTAATTTTTCTAGTTCCTTAGCTTTCTTCACGAAATAATCAACAGTGAAAATCTTTTTTGGAATTTTCTTACCTTTCAAAAACCCTTTCACTTTATCTAAATATGTGAAATTTGGATCCACAGTATAACATACCGCACAGTCCGCAATTCCGCCATTTTGTTTAACAAATTTTATTGTTGATTTCATATTATTTATGTCGTTCAGGGCATCGAATATTCTCATTATATCTATGCCTGAACGTATTGCAAGTCTGTTAAATCCCTCGATCACATCATCCGGATAAGGGTTGTACCCGAATAAATTTCTACCTCTTGATAGAGCAGTAAGTTTAGTACTGCAGCCGAATCCATTTTTTATCTTTTCAAGTCTTTCCCATGGATCTTCATTTAGGAATCTCATAATGGAATCAGGAACTGCACCGCCCCATACTTCAGCAGCATAAAATTTAGCATCTTTATAAAACGGAAGTACTCTGTCTATTTGCTTTTGAGTCATTCTTGTTGCGAATTGTGATTGCTGACCATCCCTCAGCGTTAAGTCTCTTATGAGTAATTTTTTAGCCATGATATATTTATTGTATAAATTGTATCCAAAATTATTAAAATTAATTTTCTTATGAAATCCATATTAAAAAATACTTTTATTGACTTTTCAGATATATTTATTAATATTCCGAACTGATAAATAATTATATTATTAATGGGGAAATTTGAAGTGAAAATTATAATTTATGAGGAATATTTCTACAATTCAGAAAAATACACGTTATTTAAAATGGAAAAATACGCTTTATTATGGCATGTTAATTGCACAAAATAAAAATGCCGGTATAAACCGGTTAATGAAGAAAAATTATTCTTTTTCATATGTTCTCCTTTCATAGTTAAGAGGCTCTCTGAGCCTCTTTTTTTATATAAACTCATCTGAAATATTCAAACATAAAATATTGCTTCCAGTTTCTTGAATTTTATTAATGCAGACATTACAAAATCAAGACACGATTGTTTTTCCAGAAGGTCTTTTAAAATTATGTACTCTGCCGCAAAGAGTGAATCTTCAAGTATTTCCTCAATATGTCTGTTAAGTGGAATCCAGCTCGAATGTAAAGCATAACCTTTGGTCCCCCAGAGAGTATTTTTGATAATATTTCTGATTTTAGCATCGACTGATAATGCATCTTTTCCATGAGAATTATCGGAAAGATCTACGCCCTTGATCTCAAACAATCTGTAATCATCAGCTTTCTTTGAAGAAAACGCAATATTATCCAAATAAAGCGTTTTATAGCAAGCCCATTTCGTTGCCGGAAAAATTTCTTCTTCAGCATTGAATTCAGTGTTCGAGATTAAATCTTTTGTTCTCTTAATATAAATATTCATTTCATCAAGATTTTGATCAATTAAAAAAATTAAAGCGGAATGAATGTTTTTTATTGTAAGAGCTTTATCTTCGGCTTTTAACTTTGAAACTACAAATTGAAGAATTAAATCATAATGGTTGGTCAATATTTTTACAGAAGATTGTATTTCAGGGGGAAGAAATTCGTCAAGAAAATTTTTATAATTTAAAATTCCGATACTATTACCATTCCCGTCTTTTGCAAGATTCAGGAGGTCTTCAATTGAGTCATGCATTACTGCAATTGTACTATATTTAAAACTCCCTTCATTATTCATACCCATCTCGAAAACAACTGCCCCTACACGGTGCAGATGAGTTGCTGCGGACAACTCACATTTCCTTATTAAACCATTTTCGATATAAAGCTCAAAAACGTGATAGACAACGGGTGCAAAATTTCCATAAAAATATTTAAGGTCGTCAATATCAGGTAAAATATTTTTCAATAACGCTGAATGGATACGCTGGTAAATTTTATTTGACTCAACTTTATCACGTGCATCATAAATCTCTGTCGCAGGATTTTTAATATGTTGTCTTGGAATCAAATGTTGTTTTGGAGTTGACTCTAAAAAACTCTTAATAATATCCCTTATCTGAGAGCAAAATTCTACTCCGAACAATCGCTGTAAAGATTTTATATCCGGGCATAGTCCCGCAATAATACTTTGTAATATTTCGAATGCAATTATATAATTCCGGTCCTTTTTCAGCCGCTCTAAATAAATTTCAGAACTCATAATTTAATTAAGGTTATTCTACAGGAATTTATTCTTTTATAACTAAAATTAAAAGGATAGAAATTTATAAAAAATTAGCTCAGGATTTGTTTTAAACACTACTTAGAATATTTAAATAATAATTAATAAAAGAATTCAAAAAATGTGAACAGTATATTAAGTGAGTTCTTAAATTTTCAAGAATAATGCTTCGGAAGGGGAGAGATTCGAACTCTCGGTAGCTTTGACCTGTACTATGATAAATCTGAAAGTATAAACAAAAAAAACCATATCTACTCATAGTAAATACGGCTTTTTTATTTGCGGAAGGGAAGAGATTCGAACTCTCGGTAGCTTTGACATGGACGACGATAAATCTGAAAGTATAAACAAAAAAAACCGTATCTACTTATAGTAAATACAGCTTTTTATTTGCGGAAGGGGAGAGATTCGAACTCTCGGTAGCTTTGACCTGTACTACGATAAATCTGAAAGTAAAAAAACCATATCTACTTATAGTAAATACAGCTTTTTATTTGCGGAAGGGGAGAGATTCGAACTCTCGGTACAGTTTAACCCGTACGACGGTTTAGCAAACCGTTGGTTTCAGCCACTCACCCACCCTTCCGGGGATTTACTGAATTACATAAAAAATTAATCAAATTAAATTTTACAAACAACTTAATTTGTTGTTATCTTTCACTGTATTATTTTATGGAAATAATATCATTATATAATACAAAAAGCATAAATGCTATCAATAATGCGAATCCAATCTTTTGTAATACTTCCTGAACCTTAAACGGAACCGGTCTTCTGAAAATCCCTTCGATAATTAATAAAATAAAATGTCCTCCGTCTAATGCAGGAAAAGGAAGAATATTTATTACAGCTAATGACATCGATAACAAGGCTACAAAACCAATAAATGTGAAGAATCCTCCTTCTGCAGATTGTGCTGATGCCTGAGCTATTTTTATCGGACCTCCGATTGCCTTCTTAAAAGGAATGTCGCCGTTTATAATTTTTGCAATTGACTTGAAGAAAATTTCAATTCCATAGTAATATAAATCTGATGCCGCTTTTGGAACAGCAGAAATTACATTATAATTAATTTCTTTAATCGGACCTTCATATTTGCTTGAAAAACTAATACCAATAGTAGAATCAGGCAATGGTTTTACAATTGCATTAAAATATTGACCGTTTCTTTTCCATTCGATCTTAGAATCTTTATTTGCATTATCTTTTATCAGGTCTGTAAGTTGCAGAGGATTGATAATTTTTTCACCGGCAAAAACCGTAATAATATCGCCTTTTTGGATACCTGTTTTTTCAGCAGGTTTATCTGTAAAAACTTCATTGATAACAGGAATTATACCTTCAGTTGAAATACCAAGATCCTTTTCACCGGATAAACTTAATTTTTCTTTCGGTATATTGATTATCGTTTCCTGGTTATTCCGTAGAACCTTGAAAGACAAAGATTCACCCATATTATCAATAAAGACCGAATTTCTGATGTCATCCCAGAACTTAACGTCTTTATTATTAATGGATAAAACTTTATCACCTGCTTTCAGTCCGTATTCATATGCAACAGAATTTTTTTGTACATAACCAATAATAGTTGTATCAACTAATGATTTTCCCTTAACTAAATTGATAGTGTAAAATATCACCAGTGCCAGTAAAATATTCATAATTACACCCGCGGTAATTACTATCATTCTTTTCCATACGGATTTTGATCTGTATTCCCATGGTTGAGGTTCAGTCTTTACAAATTCTTTGTCCATACTTTCATCAATCATTCCTGCTATTTTAACGAAACCGCCTATTGGGAATGCACAGACCCGGTAGTCTGTATGGTCTCCTAAATCAATGGTTTCGTCAAGTTTTCCGAATGAAAATCCTTTGATTTTGTTATATCCAAATAGTCTAAAACCCATACCGAATGCAAAGACCTCAGCCCGCATCCCGCAAGCCCTGGCCGCAATAAAATGACCAAACTCGTGAATAAAAACTAAAATTCCTATAACTATTAAAAAATAAAATATCGTGTTTATTATTTCCATTTATGTTGTTTAATCAAAAATATTCCTATGAAAAATCTTGCAAAATGTTTAACCTTACAAGTTTATCAATTTCTATAATATCTTCAAGTTCAAAATTATTGAGAGAATCATGCTCTTCCAGTTGTTTTTTAATAATAACAGGGATATCAAGAAACTTTATACGGTCGTTTAAAAAGAGGTTAACCGCAATTTCATTCGCTGCATTTAATACAATCGAATAAGTGCCATCAGATTCAATGCATTGATATGCCAACTTAAGACATTCAAATTTTTCTAAATCCGGTTCCTCAAAAGTAAGTTGTTTGTTTTGTGAAAAATTTAACCTTGGGAAATCTGATTCGATCCTGTCGGGATATGTAATTGCATATTGTATCGGAATTTTCATATCCGGCACACCTAACTGAGCTTTTAGAGAGCCGTCTATGAATTCAACCATAGAATGAATTATTGACTGAGGATGTATCAAAACATCAATCATTTCAGGAACGAAATCAAAAAGCCATCTTGCTTCTATTATTTCAAGCCCTTTGTTCATTAAAGAAGCAGAATCGATTGTGATTTTCCTTCCCATCTTCCAGTTAGGATGATTCAGAGCTTCGAAAATTGTTACATTCTTTAACTCTTCTATTGTTTTATTTTTGAATGGACCTCCTGAAGCGGTCAAAATAATATTCCGAACACTTTTTTTATTTTCTCCTTCGAGGCATTGTAATATAGCCGAGTGTTCACTATCAATCGGTATCAATTTGGCATTGAATTTTTTAGTCAGAGAATTAATTAATTTACCGGCAACTACCATTGATTCTTTATTAGCGAGAGCAACTGTTTTACCTGATTTTATAGCTTCTATCGTAGGCATTAATCCGGAAAATCCGACTAAACAGTTTATTAAGATGTCGTAATCATTTGATTTAATAATTTCGGTCAGTTCAGAATATCTTTCTAATAAGCGAAAATCGCTCTTGGTACATAATTCTTTAAATTGCTCTTTTTTATTTTTATCATATACACAGGTAAATTTTGGCTTGAATTCTTCTGCCTGAGTAAATAATAAATCAATTTGAGAATTTGTAGTCAGGAAAAGGATTTCGATTTGATAGTCATTTCTTTTAAGGTTTCTTATCACTTCGAGAGCATTACAGCCAATCGAACCCGTAGAACCCAGAATTCCAATCCTCAATTTCTTATTTATCAAAATATCATTTTTAAAATTTCTTCAACTTCAAATAAAAATTCTTTCACAATAACAGTAAATAGGAAAAGAATTTTTAATTATTAAGAAATCATTATTTTAAGTATTTATTTATAATATTGATAAAATCAGCTTTTGATTTAGAACCCATAAAGAATTCAACAATTTTACCTTCTTTATCTAAAATAAAAGTTGCAGGTATACCATCCATTGTTTTTCCGATTGCTTTTTCGAAAACATTTACTGTTTCTTCCGGACCGTTAAGGATAGTGTATGCAACCGGCTTTGTCTTTAGAAAATTTTCGATTGTTTTAGGTTCTTCAGTACTGATTCCGATTATTCGAAAATTCTTATCTTTCAATTCCTGAGAAATCAAAGAAAGGTCAGGCATTTCGCCTACGCAGGGTTTGCACCATGTAGCCCAGAAATTTACCAAGACAACATTTCCTTTCAGGTCGGAAAGTTTAATTTGCTTTCCATTTTCATCCCAAGTTATTTCAGGAGCAATTTTTTCTTTAGCAGAATTTTCAGATTTTGATATTTTGTAAAATTTAAAATCTGCTGTTTTATTTGCAGCATCATTTGTGTTTGTCTGCTGTATGACTTTATTATCCTTGCTATCTTTGTTTTCAGAATTATTATTTTTATTACAGGCTGAAACAAAGATAACTAATGCGACAAAGAATAAATATTTTAGTATTTTCATAAGATTTTATTATAGTTTATAAATATTCAAAAATTAATGTACGAAATTTTTTTTTCTTGCTCCTACCATTCGTTTTGCAATCTCTCCTTTTTTATTAATGATAAAAATTGTGGAAATTACATTTATTTCCTCACCGTAAGTCCTGCTGTAAGCTTTTATAATATCATCTTTCCTTTCAAGTATATATTAGGATACAGAATTCTCAAGAAGGAATTCTATTAAATTTAGTTCTTTAGTCTTTGGAAAAACATTAATACCGACCATAATAAATCCACTATCTTTTAATTCGTTATTCAGTTCAGATAATTCCGGTATTTCATTTATACAAGGTTGACACCAAGTTGTCCGGGAGTTCGAAAATATTACTTTGCCTATAAAATCCTCAGAAGAGTAAGTAAAGCAATTTTTTTCACACTTAAAAACCGGAAGTATATCATTATCATCGACCTTAATAATTTTACAAAATAAACTATCCTGTGCTTGTTTTGCTTCTGACAACGATGTGAAAATTATTAGAATGATTGAAGAAATAAATATTTTTATAATTTGGGTCATTTACGATATAAGATTCCGATTAGATAATTGCTTTTTCAACATCGTATCCTTTTGTCTTTGCATATTCGAGTAACTTTTGCTGTAGCATCTTTCTTCCCCGATGAAGACGGCTTCTCACAGTTCCAATCGGACATTTTACAAAATCTGCAATTTCTTCATAACTTAACCCTTCGATATCACATAAAATCACGACAGTTTTAAAATCATCCTGCATTGAATTTAATGCTTCTGTTAACTCATCATCTAATAAATTTGAAAATATCTTTTCTTGTAAATCGTTTGAATCAAGTTTATCAGATTTAATTGTTTCGAAGAAATTCTCGATTTCATCATAATCTACTTTATTGGGCTGTTTTTGATTTTTCCTGTAGTCATTGATGAATAAATTTTTCATTATTCTAAACAACCACGCTTTACAATTTGTTCCTTTTTCGAATTTATGGAAAAACCTAAATGCTCTTAGATAAGTATCCTGAACAAGATCATCTGCATCAAGCTCATTACCAGTCATTTTAAAAGCGTAATTATGCAAAAGATTCATGTGAGGCATCGCCTCTTTCTCAAATTCTTCTTTTCTCTTCAGCATTTCTTCTTCTGAAACCTCTACATCATCATCAAATAATTCCGGATCTTCCTCGTCATTATCTTCTTTGATAAACATCAATTTTTTAGAAACTTTTGCTTTAGCTTTTGGTGTTTCATTAATATTTTTCTTACGTTTTTTCATCAGATATTAACAAATAAACTACTCTTTATATACATCTTAATCAAGGAAGGAAATTTTGTATTTTACAAAAATTTGAAAATAAAACTATGCAAAAATAATATTCAGATATAAATTGACAAAAGAAACAGGACTTAAATGATTATATATGTGTAGGAGTTTCTGCAACCAAATAGAGGGCGAGTAGAGGGGCTCGAACCCTCGACCCTCAGAGCCACAATCTGATGCTCTGCCAACTGAGCTATACCCGCCATAAAAATATAATTTACTCAATTATAATATTTTTATCAATGAATTTGACAAATTATTAACATTAAATTTTGATTAAATGAAAAATTTGAAGTTGAATTAATTGAATAAAAATCATTACCAGAGAAATGTTCATAAGTTCATTGATTATTTTTTTAAATTAGTATAAATTGTCACATCTTTCGAAGATAGCTCAATGGTGGAGCATTCGGCTGTTAACCGAAGGGTTGCGGGTTCGAGTCCCGCTCTTCGAGCATAATAAATCCCCGTTTCTCGGGGGTTTTTTGTTTATTAAGAGAATATTTTGAATAATTACGAACCTATATCAGTTTCGCAGCTTACATCCCAAATTCGCGAAATAGTTGAATCAAATTTTCAATTTATATATGTAACGGGCGAAATCTCAAATTTTAAACACCAAATTTCATCAGGACATTATTATTTTGTTCTTAAAGATTCTGGTGCTCAAATCTCAGCAGCGATGTGGAAGCAAAAAAATATGTATTTGAATTTTAAACCTGAAGATGGAATGAAGGTTAACTTAAAAGGGAAAGTAACAATATATCCACCGAGGGGGAATTATCAAATAGATGTATTTGATATGGAACAGCAGGGTCTTGGAGAAATGCTAGCTGCTCTTGAGAAATTAAAGGAGAAATTAACAAAAGAAGGCTTATTCGATAATATTCATAAAATTCCATTTGAGGAATTTTGTAAATACCCTGAAAATGTTGCTATTATTACTTCCGAAACAGGAGCAGTTATTAATGATTTTAAGAAAATTGCGTCAAAAAGATTTCCAATAACAAAAATATTTCTATTCCCGGTAAAAGTGCAGGGAGCAGGATCAGATACTGATATTATCAGTGCATTAAAATTTGCGAATCAAATGAAGCCCGAACCTGATATTATCGTTATCGCAAGAGGGGGAGGATCAATTGAAGATTTATGGACTTTTAACCGTGAAGAAATTGTAAGGGAAGTGTTTGCTTGCAATATTCCGATAGTCAGCGCTATCGGTCACGAAACAGATTTTACATTATTAGATTGTGTTGCCGATTTAAGGGCATCTACACCATCGAATGCTGCAGAATTGATTTTTCCTGATATCAATGATATAGAGAAATCATTGAACGACCGTAACTATGATATTAAGAACATTGTTAACGATAAATTTGATAAAATAAAAAGTGATCTTACTAATATTTCAAATAACTTTCATTTTAATAAACCGTTAAATATATTAAATAATTATAAAATGAAAATTGATGAATATGAAAAGGATTTTATGAATATCAAAGATGAGAAGTTTTATAAAATAAATAATAATTTAGATTATTTAGCAAAGTTAATAATAAATACAGGACCGGAAAAAATATTAAAAAGAGGTTATACTTACGTCGTTAAAAACGGAAAAGTTATCAGCAGAAAAAAGCTATTAAATACTAATGATGTTGTAGGTCTGCATTTTTATGATGGTTCTTTAGAAGCAAAAATCAACAAAAATGAACAAGAAAAAACAAGACACTAAATCTTTTGAATTCAATTTCAAAAAACTTGAAGAAATACTAGATAAATTCGAAAATTCAATTGAAGAATATTCCCTTGATGAGATACTGGAAAACTACCAGGAAGGTTTAAAATTACTTAAAATATGCCGTGATAAGCTGAAAGATGCAGAATTAAAAATTGAAAAAATTAATCTTGAATCAAAAAATTGATTTTAAAGTGTAGTATAATAAATGGAAGAAAAAATTTTTAAATTAGAAGACACTCAATTTCTCAAACAAGTAAATTTTCCAAATGACTTAAGGAAGTTAAATATACCTGATTTACGTATTCTGGGTGATGAAATCAGAGAATACCTTATAGATACTATATCTAAAATCGGAGGACATTTAGGCGCATCTCTTGGTGTTGTCGAATTAACAATCGCACTTCATTATGTATTCAATACACCTACCGATAAATTAATTTTCGATGTAGGTCATCAGGGATATATTCATAAAATTCTGACAGGCAGAAGAGATTTGTTAAAGACAATCCGACAAAAAGATGGAATAAGTGGTTTTCTAAAAAGATCTGAAAGTGAATATGATGTTTTTGGAGCAGGACATGCTTCGACATCTTTATCTTCAGCTTTAGGAATCGCGGCAGCAAGAGATTTTTTGAATAAGAATTATAAAGTTATCGCAATTATCGGGGATGGTTCTATGACCGGGGGTATGGCTTATGAAGCGATGAATAATATAGGGTTATTGAAAAAAGATATTATTGTTATCTTAAATGATAATAAAATGTCTATTGCCCCTAACAACTGGAGTTTTCAGAATTATTTCAATGAAATTCTAACGAGTGATACTTATAACAGATTCAGATCAAAAGTATGGGATTTAACGGGTAAATTTGAAAAACGCAGTGATAGAATAAGAAATTTAGCTTCAAAAATAGAAGGGGGAATTAAAGGTGTATTCACTCCCGGAATGTTGTTTGAAGCAGTTGGATTCAGATATTTTGGTCCTTTAAATGGGCATAATGTGGTGAATCTGGTTAAGACTTTCGACGAGATTAAAAAGATGTCCGGACCGATCCTGATTCATATATTTACTGAAAAAGGAAAAGGACCATCCTATGCAAGTACTCATCATCAAAAACTTCATGCATTAAATCCATTTGATAAAGCAACCGGAATAGAATATAAAAAGTCATCTAAACCATCTTATACTAAAATATTCGGAGAATCACTTGTAGAATTAGCAAAAGAAAATAATAAAATCATCGGAATTAATGCTGCTATGCCGGATGGAACCGGACTGAATTATCTGCAAAATGAAATACCTTCAAGATATTTTGATGTTGGAATCGCCGAGCAACATGCAGTTACATTTTCAGCGGGACTTGCAACAGAAGGATTTACTCCGGTAGTTGCAATATATTCTTCTTTTCTTCAAAGAGCTTTTGACCAGATAATTCACGATGTTGCATTACAAAAACTTCCTGTTGTATTTGTACTTGACAGGGGAGGACTTGTAGGTGCAGATGGTCCGACTCATCATGGATCTTTTGATTTATCATATTTGCGGCTAATTCCCAATATGGTTGTTATGTCTCCAAAAGATGAAAGTGAATTAAGGAATATGCTTTATACTTGCGTTGAATATAAACGTGGGCCGATTGCGATGAGATATCCGAGAGGTGAATCTCTCGGTGTAGAAATAGGGAAATATGAAAAAATTGAAATAGGAAAAGGTGAAATATTAAGAAAAGGGAAAGATATTGCAATTTTATCAATCGGAAATATGGTAGAGTATTCTCTGAGAGCATATGAAATATTAAAAGAAAAAAATATACTCGCTGAAGTAATTAATATGAGGTTCGTGAAACCACTTGACTCAGATTTATTAAGGGAAGTCTTCTCAGGGTTTGAAAAAGTAATTACTGTTGAAGATAATTCTATTATCGGAGGTTTCGGGAGTGCCATTTCAGAATTTGCTGTTCAATATGGTTATAAAAATGATATACTACTTCACGGATTGCCTGATAAATTTATCGATCATGGCAAACCTGATGAATTGTATAAAATGCTTAAAATGGATGCAGCTGGCATTGCTGAAGTAGCAGAAGAATTCTTAAAATCGAAAAAGGAAATGAATATTGATGTTCGAGAATCTGATACTAAATAATCAAGAGAAAACAGTAGATCATAACAGAGATAATAATCACAGAAAAGTTTATATCGAGACCTACGGGTGTCAGATGAATCTTTCGGACACCGAAATCATACTGAGTTTGTTAAGTGATTATGGATTTAATAATACAGATAAAGCAGAGAATGCGGATGTGATTTTACTAAACACATGCAGTGTAAGAGATAATGCAGAAAAAAGAATTTTCAACCGGTTAGCAAATTTAAAAACGTTTAAAAAAAATAACCCGGAAATATTGATTGGTATTCTGGGTTGCATGGCTGAAAGGTTGCGAAACAATCTTCTTGAGAAAGAAAAATTAGTAGATTTAATAGTTGGACCCGATGAATACAGGAAACTTCCTAACCTGATTGAAAATACTTTTGCGACCGGTGAAAAGGGTATTGCTGTCAAGCTTTCAAAAATAGAGACTTATGATGACATAATACCGGTGAGAAAGGACGGTATTTCTGCCTGGGTAACTGTGATGAGAGGTTGTGACAAATTTTGTTCATTCTGTGTCGTTCCATTTACACGAGGACGGGAAAGAAGCAGGAAAATTGATAACATCATTAACGAAATTAAAAATTTAGAGCAGTCCGGTGTAAAAGATATATGGTTGCTAGGACAGAATGTTAATTCTTACAAAGATGGCAATTATGATTTTTCGGACCTAATAGGAAGTTGTGCAGAAGCAGCAAAATCCTCCAGAATAAGATTTACAACTTCTCATCCTTATGATTTATCAGATAAACTGCTCGAAACTATTTCTTGTCATAAAAATATTTCAAAATATATTCATCTTCCTGTCCAATCAGGTTCTGATAGAATTCTTAAATTAATGAACAGACTTTATACCGTGAAGCAGTATTTGAGAATAATCGAATATGCAAGAAAATTAATGCCAAATATCGGTTTATCCACGGATATCATTACAGGTTATCCTTCTGAAACGGAAGATGACCATAAGATTACTTTAAATCTAATGAACGAAATTCAATATGATAATGCTTATATGTTTGCGTATTCACCAAGGGAGAACACTAAATCGTTTTCTTATCCGGATGACGTAAAAGCAGAAATAAAAAAGAGAAGACTCGAAGAAATAATTGACTTGCAAAGAAAAATCTCAATCAAAGTGAATTCCAGTCTGATAGGAAAATCAATGGAAGTACTAATTGAGAGCGTCAGCAAAAAATCCCCTGATTTTTTAATGGGAAGAACTGATTGCAATAAATCTACAATAGTTTCAAAGATTCCCCAAAAAAATTGTAAAGAACTAAAAATTGGTAAATTCGTAAATTTAAAAATCTTCAAAGCAAATTCTGCAACGTTATTCGGGGAAGTTATAGAATAGAATAATGGTTGATAAATTAAGTTTATATCTTTTTATCATTCTTCAGAAACTTGTTTGCATATTTCCTATCCGTTTGGTACAGAGAGCTGGAAAAGTAACTGGATTAGTTTTTTTTTATTTAATTCCTATAAGAAAGAAAGTAGCATTATCCAACCTGAATATTTGCTTTCCTGAGAATGATTTATCATGGAAAAAATCTATAATAAAAAAATCATATATTAATCTTTGTATAATTTTATTCGAACTTTTATATCTACCTAAATTATCAAAAGAAAAAGCTGCTAATCTGATACGCTACGGTGGAGAAGTAAAAGAAGAAGTGTTCTTAGATAAAAATAATTTAAGATTTTTTCTTAGCGCTCATTTTTCTAACTGGGAATATAGCGCATATACGTTTCCACAATTATTTGGTGAAAAACTTGATATTATTGTTAAAACACAGGCGAATCAGAGCATTGACAGAAAAATTAATGAGCTCAGACAAAAATCAGGAAATGAGATAATCCCTATCGGACTTTCTTTAAGAGGACTTTTTGAAAAAATGAGAAAAAAAGGGATTGTGTGTTTCTTGGTTGACCAGTCGGCTCATTCTGAATATTCTGTGTATGTTGAATTTTTCGGAAAGAATGTTGCAACTTTTTCAGGTCCTGCAAAACTTGCATTGAAATTCAGACCGGTCTTAATATTTTCTGTCCTGATAAGGGATGAGAGATATAATTACACTATAATCGCAAATGAAATTCATTATGATGATATTATCGATTCAAATGAAGAGAATGTAAAAATTTTAACTCACAGAGTTCAAAAAAAGCTTGAAGAAATGATACGGAAATATCCTGAGCAATGGTTATGGTTTCATAAAAGATTTAAATATGTGAGAGATTAAAATATGCTCAATAAATTTTTAATAGTTCAAACTGCATTTATAGGGGATGTTATATTAACTATTCCTATGATATCCGAACTCAAAAAAATGTTTCCTGATTCAATAATTGATTTCCTTTGTATCCCCAAAACAATGGAACTTCTTGAAAATAATCCTTATGTAAATTCTCTCATTGTATATGATAAGCATAATAATTCTGGACTATCCGGGCTGTTAAAAATTGCAAAAATAATAAAGGAAAGTAAATATAATGCAATCCTTTCTCCTCACCGTTCATTCAGAAGTACATTTTTAGTTTACCTCTCCAGATGTAAAAACACTATCGGATTTAATATCTCTTCATTAAGTATATTATACAAACAAACCGTTAACTATATTAAAAATATACATGATATACAACGAAACTTAATGTTACTTAAACCTCTCGATATTGTTCAAAATAAAATAGTCAAACCTCAATTTTTCGTATCCGAAGAGAAAAAAATGAAAATAGAAAAGATATTAGTAAAACATAAAATTGGGAACGAAACACAGTTCATTACCGTTGCGCCGGGTTCAATATGGTTCACTAAAAGATTTCCTTTCGAAAAATTTGCAGCAATACTTAAACAGTTAAGGGAAAATAACACTATAATATTATTAATCGGAAGTGAAGATGATTATGAATTATGTGAACAAATAAAGAATCTTAGTGATAATCAAAAAATTGTTAATCTTGCAGGGAGACTTTCACTTCTTGAGACAATCGAGTTGATAAGACGATCAAAAATATTACTGACAAATGATTCTGCACCTTTACATATGGCAAATGCAGTAGGAACTAAGGTATTGGCAATATTCGGAGCTACTATTCTAGGGTTCGGATTTTATCCTTATGGTTCTGAGGATGTAGTATTCGAAATAAATAATTTAGAATGCCGACCGTGCGCGATACACGGTGGAAATAAATGTCCTATAGAAACATTTGACTGTATGAATAGAATAGAAGAAAGTGAAATCGTAAAATCCTTAAAAGAAGATTTATTTTAAATCTCTTTTCAAAATCCTTTTAACATATTTACCGAGCATATCAAATTCCAGGTTTACTTTATCATTCACAGAAAGAAATTGAAAATTAGTAACTTTATATGTATGAGGAATTATGGAAACTTTAATTGTTATATCTTTTTCTGTCTCTTTAATGATATCTGATATCGTTAGACTTATTCCATTGACTGATATTGAACCCACATAAATAATATTATCCCTAAATTTTGAATCAAATTTAATATAATATTCCCAGCTATTTTCAAGTTTATTGATTTTTACAACTTTACCCGTTGCATCTATGTGTCCCTGAACAATATGACCATCTAAAGATGCACTCATTAGCATAGGTTTCTCAAGATTTACAAATTTCCCTTTAGTCAAATTCCCAAGATTTGTTTTCGATAATGATTCTTTTATTGTAGTGAAATTGAACTTTCCCTCCTCTGTTTTCTCTATTGTCATGCAGGCACCATTGATAGCAATACTATGCCCCGTTATGATTTTCTTTAAATAATTTTTCTTTGTCGGTTTTACGGAAAACATTATGCTGTCTCCATAAGGTATAATGGACATTACTTTACCCATATCTGTTACAATTCCTGTGAACATATAAATAGTTTTATTTTGTATAATATATTATTAAATCTTTATCAGACTGAAATGATTTAACATATTTCAAAACTTTAGAAGATTGTATATCATTAATGCAAAAATTATCAAAGGGGGAAATTCCTTTTCCGATAATTTTTGGTGCAACGATGAAATAAATATCATCAAAAAGCCCGTGATGAATAAATTGAGAAAAGATATCCGCACCTCCCTCAACCAAAATACTAGTAATTTTCTTCCGGTAAAAATATTTTATTATTTCGTTTATACTTAGTCTATTTTTCTTTTCCCTGAAATATGCTGAATTTGCGTCATCATGTTTCAAGAATCTATCCGAAGTTAACCGGTATGTATTTAATTTATTTTCGTCCCTAAAAATAGTAAGATTTGGATTTAACTTCAAATTTCTATCGAACACAAATCTTTTTGGGTTATTTTTGAATTTACCGTGTGTCGTTAAATGGGGATTATCATATTTTGCGGTATTTTTCCCGATTAAAATCCCATCATAATGTGCTCTTAATTTACGAACGAAATCTCTGGATTTTTCAGAGGTTATATATTTAGATTGATGATTATAAAGTGCAATTTTTCCATCAATACTTTGTGCAATTTTTAATGTTATATACGGCTTTTTATTGGATATGAATTTGATAAAAAATTTATTTAGTTCTTTGCATTCTTTCTCCAAAACGTTAATAAAAACTTCTATTCCATTCTCAACTAATAGTTTTATACTTTCGCCATTAACTAATGGATTCGGATCTTCAATTCCAATATATATTTTTTTGATTTTTTGTTTTATGATTTCCGTAACACATGGCGGTGTTTTACCGAAATGAGAACAAGGTTCAAGATTGACATACAATGTCGATCCTTTTAAATTATTTCCTGATGATATAGCATCGTTTATTGCATTAATCTCTGCATGATTATCCCCATATTTTTTGTGATATCCTTGACCAATAATTTTATCACTTTTATAAATAATGCAACCGACTAAAGGATTAGGAGATACTAAACCTGCACCTCTTTTTGCTAAAGTTATACATTTCTTCATCAATATTTCATCATTATTAATATTATTCACTACATATTCTTTTTTAAATTGTTTATAACACCATTATGATATCCTCTGAAATAAATATATGTTGGTATTTCGAGTTTAAATACATTGTAAGATTTAATTGCTCTTTTATAAAAATCAAAATCGTGAGAATACTTATTCTTAAAACCCCGAAGATTGATGAAAACCTCCCGCTTTCCGAAGAAGGTTGCTCCAATTACACATTTATCAAGGTGTATTAGACGTTTTTTATTCCTTGCATCAGGGACAAAAAAATCTTTATCACTTCCAATAATAGTTGCAGGTGAATAAATTATATCTATTTCCGGATTTTTTTTAAAAAAATATATTCTCGATTCAAGATGGTTTTTCATATATTGATCGTCAGAATCAAGAAATGTGATATATTTCCCATTTGCCAATAAAATACCGGTATTTAATGCTTCCGGATTTCCTTTATTCTGCTGTCTGTAGTAAGTTATATTATTATGTTTTTTCAATATAGGAAATAATATTGTCTCAATTTTATCAGTACTTCCGTCATCAATAATGATTATTTCATAGTTTTTGTAAGACTGGTTTAATACGGATTTAAGCGCCCTAAAAAATAATTTATTTCTGTTGAATACGGTTATTATTACTGATATAGATTTATTTTTCATATATTAATTATCCTCTGATCCATTTCTTGGGATCTAAAGGAGTTTTGTTCTTCCAGATTTCGAAATGAAAACATTGGCCATTCAAATTATCTGATGTCTTTGCTATATTTTCCCCTGCTCTTACAACCTGTTGTAGTTTTACATCGATATCTTTTATAACACCATAAATTGTTCTATACTCATCTGAATGCTTGACAATAAGCACATTACCGTACCCCGGAATAAAGGTAATATTTTCTATAATTCCATCTGCTACGCATTTAACATCTGAATTCCTTGCGATTGATAGATCAATTCCATTATTATATTCAAAAGTCCAGGTAGATGGGTTGAAATAACGGTCGAAATCAATTAATAAATATTTACTATTTACCGGATAAATCAATTTATTTTCAAGAGTTGAAAAATCATCAGATTTGTAGTCAATTTCCTGATTTAATTTAAGAATCAAATCACTCTTTTGTGATATAATTTCATTTTCAATTTTATCAATAAAATATCGTTTGATGTTAATTTGCCGGGTAAGAGTTTCATTTTCAATATTTAGATCACTTAATTTCTTTTCGATAATAATCTTTTTTTCACTGAGGGTCCTTTGGTCTTCTTTTTTTTCGGATATATAAATTAATTTTTCTTTTTTCGATAAGTTTAAGACTTTCCTCTTTTCTTCAATAATATATTCAAAATTTTTAATTTTCTCGAAATCCTTTTTTCTCATTTGCGAGATTTTTTGAAGGTATTCCAACCGGATATAAAAATCATTGAATGTTGATGAAGTGAACAAAACTTCGAGTCCGTAATTCATTCCTGACTTATATAACCATATTATTCTTTGCCTGAAAGTTTCTTTAAGATTATTTAATTTGTTGCTGAAAGTGGTAAGCTCAGCTTCATCTAAAAATGGTTTAAATGAGGAATCTTGTTTTGTACCTTCTATATTATTCAGTAGTTCAGTAATCTTTGATATTTCCTGATTATATGAATTTAATTCCTTTGTTAAATCTGTAATGGAAAGACTATTAATAACAATTTTTTTATTAAAATCATCGATATCAAATTTATAAAATGCGATCTGCTTGTTTTTATCATCTTTAAAAATATAATCTGAAAATGCACTATTACTTGAAAAATTAATTAGCAGAATTATCAGGACTTTTAAAAATAATCCTATTTTAAACGATGCATTCATCAATTTATCAAAGTTTCTAGTCTTTTATTCAACATGATTTCATTTGATTCAATTTCAATGTTCATTTTCAGATAATAAACAGGATATTTTTCAATAAATTCTTTAAACTGTAATATTTTTATAAAATCCTTCTCTGTCGTAATGAAAACTTTTTCTTCTGAATATAAATTCGCAATTTCATTTAGGTCAGAAATATCATAGTTTATATGGTCTTTGAATATTATAGTATTACTAATATTTAATCCTATTTTATTGACCACCTCAAAAAATGAATGTGGTTCAGCTATACCGCAAAATAATATGACTATTGCATCTTTTACATTCAAAATTTCATCTCTAATGTTATAAAAATTTTCTGATGAGTATCTTGAGATAAGGAAGGGTTTATTATACTTATTAAAAATTTCAATATAATTGTTATAAGAGTTGAATTTATTATTAAAAATAATAACATCACTTCTTTCCAAAGAACTGAACGGTTCCCTTAAATTACCTCCCGGAAGTAAAATTCTTTCAGTGAAGTTTCGAAGTTTCTTACCATCAATCAGAACAATATCAAGGTTACGGAAAATATGTCTGTTTTGAAATGCATCATCAAGTAATATCAAGTCACAATTGTGATTATGTATTAAATAATATGAAGCTTTAACTCTATCTTCGGAGGATACCACCGTAAAATTATTAAAATGTTTGATGAGTTTATATGCAATCATATAAACTTCATCCCCGGATTCTTTAGGTGACTTAAAAATATTTATTCCGTCTGAAACAAGAATTAAACCTTTGGATTCTCTTCCATATCCGCGGGAGATTATTCCTATGTTCTTTCCTTTTCGTAAAAAATATTCAGCAATGAAAATTAAAAATGGTGTTTTTCCCGTTCCACCCGTACTGATATTACCGATAGAAATCACAGGTATTCCTATATTAACACTATTCAGTACTCCCTTATCATATAGAAAATTTTTTAGCCAGACTATTAAGAAAAAAATAACAGAGAATGGAAATAACAATACTCTTAATAATCGTATGGTAATATTTTGTTTTACATTTGTTCGCAAATACTTTTTTTGAAATTAATTAATTCTTCATTATATAAAAAATTGTTATATTTCACAGGATCTCCAAAAATTATTTTGCATTTTGATAAAGGTAGGGGAATTTCAAATTTATCCCAACTTTTTTGTAAAATAATCTTTTTATTGAAAATAATATTTACGGGAATAATATCATACCCCGTTTCAATTGATAAAATTAAAGGACCATTCTTAAATTCTTTAGCTGGCCCTCGGGGTCCATCCGGAGTTATTACAACCGGTTTCCCATTGATTGAAGCTTTAATTAATTCTTTGATTGCTTCTTTTCCACCTTTTGAACTCGATCCTCTTATAACTTCATATTGCCATTTTACCAAGAGATTTGAAAGGATTTCTCCGTCTGAACTAAGAGAAACTAATGCTAAAGAATCTTGGTCCCTGAACAACCACCATCCGATTAGCATTTTCGAATGCCAGAAAACAAATATTTTATTTGTATAATCTTCAGGTTTATTTGTATACGATTTAATTATTAATTTTAAATATATTGATAATATAAAGTGCAACCAGCTTCGGCTGAACTTTATTTTTGTAATCGTTTTTAGATTTTTCATTTCAAGTATTCACAGATAATTTCTTCAGCTGTTGTGCTAATATTTGTATTGAAAAGATTCTCGCGAACATCATCAAAATTCTTTATCATATATTCAGTGTATTTGTTATTAGTAATTATTTTATAGCCTTCTGAATATATATTATCAATCGTGAAGTCTTTTTGAATAAATTCTTCAACAATTTTTTTTCCCGCAAGAATATTTACTATCGAGAGATATTTTACTTTAATTAAAAACTTACCCAATAAATAATTTATGATATTTGTATTATAGACTAAGCAAAATGGTGCCCCTATAAGACAACATTCTAAAGTAGATGTGCCGGATTTAGTTATTACTAAATCTGAATTTAATAGTGCCTTGTAATTTTCTTCGTCAATTTCATCTTTTTTTCGAATGATTGAAAAACTGCTTTCGTTAACAATTTCTTTAATTAAATTAACATCTATATTTTCTGAACATAATATAAATAAATCAGCACTGAAGGTATCTTTTAGCCGGAGTGCAGCATCAGACATGATTGGAAGTATCTTTATAACTTCTTCAATTCTGCTACCTGGAAGTAAAGTTATACGCGTACGATTTCTTTTTTCTTTTGCATTATTGTTTAAAAAATTTAAAACTTTATCTTTCAAAGGATGTCCAACGAAATCTGCTTTAACTCCTTCTTTTTCATAAAATTCTACTTCGAATGGGAAAACAACAAGCATTCTATTAACGCATTCTTTTATTAGTTTAATTCGACTTTTATGCCAAGCCCATAATTGCGGAGATATGTAATATATTATTTTTCCTTTATAATGTTTTTTAAGTTTTTTTATGATTCTTAAATTAAATCCCGGAAAATCAACCAGAATAATTACTTCAGGATTAATTTCTATGATTTTATTGATCGTAGCAGAAAATATTTTTTTTAATTGAAATATATTTTTTAATATAGAAACAAAACCAATAAAATTGACATCCTTATAATCAAATATTAACTCAACTCCATTATCTGCAAGATTTCTACCTCCAATACCATAAAAAGAAACATTATCTTTTTTTTTCAGAATATTTCTGACGAGAAGGGCTGCATGGATATCTCCTGATGTCTCACCGGCTATGATAAATATTTTATTATTAGTGTCGTACACCTAATATATTTTAATAATTCTTATACCTGAAATTAGAAAAAATAATATAATAGTGGTAGTTATTATAAATGCTTGCAAACTTCTCTTTTCTGATTGCAATCCTTCTTTTAAATTAAATTCAAGTTGAGATTTAATTTCAATAGGTACTTTAGAAAATAGAGGAATGAATTTGTTTACGCACTTTTTATATAAATCATAAGAATTTTTAAAAGTAGACGCAAGGTAATCTTCTTCAGTAATTATAATTGTATAATATTGAAAATAAAAATATATCAACGCAAAGATTTGAAGATATGGAAATAATGAATTACTCATAATACCAATTCCAGCATAAATCATTATATTTCCAAGGTACAAAGGATTTCGCAATTTTGAATAAGGTCCCTGAGTGACGAGATTACTTCCTCCGGCGCTTTCAGTAGTGCGAGTTTCGCTTCCCGCATATCCTACAGACCAAATACGAATTAGTTCTCCCGAAAAAGCCACAAATAATCCTATAATAAAAGAAATTATAGTTGGATTAATAAATAAAATCATTAAAAAAATTAATGGCAGGGGAGTATAACTTCTGTATTTAAAAAAGAACTCTCCGATTTTTTTCATAAATTAACCTCCGAAAAGAACATCCTTGCGGTTTGATTTTGAAAATTGTCTCTGCTTAATTTTCCCTTGGGAGACTAACTTGTCAAGTTTTTTAATAACATCATTAAAGTCCGAAAATTCGAAATAAGTAATATTATTTTTCCAGCAATAAGATGCTAGATTTTTTTTTGCGAAAATTATATCCGCGTAATTTACTATACAGCTGTCAGAAATACCGTCACCGATAAAAACCGAAATATCACCATATAAATCATTTGTATTAGACATTAAAATATTCCTTTTACTCGTCCCGCACCAGTTGCAATGTTCATCGGAATAAGGAAATTCACAGCCCAAACTTAAAATATTACCATTTAAGTCGGATACAATTGTAAGTTTGTTAGAGAAAACTGTTAAATCTAAATTTTCTTTTTTCAAAATATAATTAATGTAATAGTCCAATCCTTCACTTAAAACAAAAATCTCAAAACTTTTTTCCCTGCAGTATTCAAGAAAATCCAGAAAATATTCATCGAACTTTTCGTCATCCAGATATTTATTAAATTTTAAAAAATCAAAATTTTTAACTAATTCAAGTTCTTTCAGTAAGCATTGTTTTGCGGTAATTTGTAAATTCGCGAATTGATAACATAAATTTGAAAATTGTTCTTCATCTTCAATAAATTTTCCAAGAGCATTAACCCATACATCATTTTTTGTAATTGTACCGTCAAAGTCACAGAAGATTTTTAATTTGTAATCTTTCAATTTTTAAATTTGGTTTCAACAATTGTGGTTACTCCAGCTTCCTGCATAGTTACTCCATAAAGCTTATCGACTTTTTCCATCGTTCTTTCATTATGTGTTATAAGAATGAATTGAGTGTTTTCAGAAAACTTTCTTATCATTTTATTGAATCTGCTTAAATTAGCGACATCAAGAGGCGCATCTACTTCATCAAGAATACAGAACGGAGAAGGTTTAACAAGATATATTGCAAAAAGAAGAGCTATAGCTGTAAGCGTTTTTTCCCCGCCCGAAAGTAATTCTATAGAAGTTGGTCTTTTACCTCGTGGCTTTGCGGAAATTTCTATTTTTGCTTCAAGCGGGTCTTCATTTAAATTACCTTCTTCATCTTCTTCATATACAAGCCGGAGATTTGCTTCATCACCTTCCTGAAATAATTCTTTAAATATTTTAATAAAATTCTGCCTTATTTCTTCGAAAGTTTTTAAAAACTTTTCTCTTGCTTCCTGATTAATCCTTTCAATTGTCTTTTTGATATCTTTCTCAGATTCATAGAGATCAGTTCTTTGGTTGATCATTTTCTGAAGTTCTTCTTTCTCTATTTGGAAGTCTTCCCAAATCACTTGTTGATAGCCGCCACCTAATTTCTTTAACCTTTCGCTTAATTCTTCAACCCTTTTTTTCTCACTTACTAAATCGAATTCAGTGTCTTCATCATCTTTTTGGATAATCTTAAATGAATCACCCAAAGCAATATCTAATTCATATTTATGTAGTATATATTCTAAAATATTATTCGATTTAATATCATTTTCTCTGATTTTTATTTGTGAATTAATAAGCTTTTGAGATACATCATCATATTTTTTCCTTCTGGTTCTTTGAGCAATATCAATATCTGCTTGTTCCTTTCTCATTTTGTCAAATATAATATATTTCTCATCATATTTATTATTAACAACTTTTAAATATTTCTTTAGCTCTTCTAATTTTTCATTATTCTCTTTTATATTGTGTCTTAAAACTTTTAATTCCTTATCATCTTCAACTATTTCATCTTCATTTTTCAATATTTGCTTACTTTGAAATTCGGTTGTATTATTGATTCTGTTTAAACTTTGTTCTTCGTTCTTAAGTTCATTCTTCAGTTTTATTACTTCAAGGCTGAAACTATTGTAGTCATTGTTGTTCTCATTATAATTTTGCTCAATTTCACTAAATTCTTCTATCAAGAAAGCAAGTTCTTTATTAAAATTAGAGTGTTCGCTTTCGTTTTCATTAACTTTTATGATTAGATCGTTAATAAACCCATTTAATTTTTTATTCTCATTATTTATTTTAGTATATTGTAAATCATTATTCCCAAGAGATTTATTTATTTCGGAAATTTTAAATTCTATTTTGGACAATTCATTTTTTTTCTCATTTAAAATTGAGAATAATTCATCGTACTGAATTTGAAACGGAACTAAATCCAGATATTCAAATTCAGTTTTCAGATTCTCATTTTCTTTCGTAAGTCTTTCTATTTCATTTTTAAATATTCCGGATTCGCCCTTAAGTTTTTCTATTTGTTTTTCCCGACCTATTCTAATATTTTCTTCTTTTAGTTTTCCGCCGGTCCTTATAACATTATCTGTCACAATATCACCTTCAAGAGTTATAAATTTATAATAATTATCTTTAGCAAGCTTATAAGCTGTTGAAATATCTTCAACGATGACATATTCATCGAGCAAGTAGTTAAAAAGAATTCCGAGTTCCGGATTATTACATTTTACCAAAGTATTAGCAAAACCATAAACACCAGGTTTTCCAATAAATTCAGGTTCGTAATATTCAATGAAAGAGAAGGATGAAATGTTTTTAATAAATTTATCATTAAGAATAAATGTTACTTTTCCTTTATTTCCGGTAACCAAAGAATTTACTAACTTATTGAGAGATGTTGAATCATTTACTATTAAATAATTACTTATTTCTCCCAAAGCAGTTTCTATTGCTATCTTGAATTTTTCTTGAACAGAAATGGAATCAATTATGGAATATATATCATCATTCTTGCTTTTCAATAAATGCTGAACACCTTCAGCATAGTCTTCGAATGTTTCTAATAAATTTGTTAAATATGACACTTTACTGAGAAGTTTTTGATAGTCAAGATTTTTAATGTTTATTTTCTTCTCCAGGTCAGAAATCCTGTCAGATATAGATTGTTTAAAAACTTTTTTCTGATTTAACTCCTTAAACGAATATTTTAGATTTTGATTGGTTTGATCTAAAGTTCTTTCAATTTCTTCTTTCTCTTTTACTAAGTTGTTTATCGTTAATAAATTATTCCGGTTTTCGTTTGAAATTCTTTCAAGGTTGCTGAGGTTGTTCTCAAAATTAATCTTATTTGCCTGATAATCGGATTTATTATTGTTTAATGATTTATTGATATCCTTAAGTTTAATATCCAATTCTTTCATTTCAGATTTTTTATCTGACATCAATTTTAAAGTATCATCCTTTTCTTTTTTCTTAACTTCAAGTGAGTGTTCAGCGATTTTCAGTGTATCATTTAAAACCTGAATCTTGTTCTTTATTTCTTCAATTTTTGAAGTGTTCTTTTCAATGTTTATTCGAAAATTATCATTTTCTTTCGACAATCTTGTAATGTCACCATCTTTGTTGAGTATCCTTTGTTCAATAACTAAATTATCACGTTCTAATTTATTAATTCCATCCTTCTTATCATCAATTTCTAAGTTCAAATCTTCGATAATATTTTCGAATTGTGATATATCGGATCGAAGATTATCAAGTTTTTGATCTGATTCGTTTATTTCTGTAAAAAGAGTTTCCTTCAAAGAAATTTTTTCCGATTCGGTGTCTTCTATAAATTTGATCTCATCTTGCAAATAATCGTAATCAATTTTGCTTACTTTAATTTCAAGAATTTTAAGTTCATCATAAACTGTCTTGGCTTCTTCATTTTTTTTCACCTGCCTTTCAAGGGCATTTACATTCCTTTGCTTTTCCCTGATTATATCGTTTACGCGGAGCAGGGTTTCGTGAACAGATTCCAGACGTTTATATGTTAAATCCCTGTTCTGTTTATATGATACAACACCGGCAGCTTCTTCGAATAGTTTTCGCCTTTCGTTTTTTACTGCTGAGAGAATAGTCTCTATCATCTTTAATTCGATTACAGAATACGCATCAGGTCCGATTCCGGTATCTACAAATAGATGCCTTATTTCTTTTAATCTAACTTTCGTACCGTTAAGGTAATATTCCGTTTCCCCGCTTCTGAAAAATCGTCTTGCGATTTGCACTTCCGAATATTCTGTAGGAAGTTTGTTCAGATTGTTTTGAATTGTCAAAGAAACTTCGGCAACACTAAGGGGCTTCCTGTTTTTTGTTCCGCTAAAAACGACATCTTCCCGTTTTTCACTTCGCAAAGCTTTGTCACCCTGTTCGCCAAGTACCCAGCGAATAGCATCTACAATATTGGATTTTCCGGAACCATTCGGACCGACAATTGCCGAAACACCGCTCCCAAAATCTATCGTAGTTTTATCTGCGAAGGATTTAAAACCAAATATTTCTAATTTAGATAAATACAAAATATATCAATTATAACTCATTATTAAATTAATAATATTAAATGTTCCTTTATAATAAAAGAATATTATAATTCCTCCATAAAACGTTAAGATTAAAATCAAACTGTAAATAATAGTTTTGATTTTATTAATTTCAAGTAATATTCTTGTGCCTGATATAATCCTGTACAAGAAGATTATCGTTAGAAATATGTATAAATATAACGAAAATATTATATAGCCGGAACTATTAACTGAAAGTTTATATATTATTGTTCCAAAAGGTAAAAATAATATTAATGATATTGACGACCAAATATTTACGGTGTAAATATTTTTATAATAAGGCTTTCCTTTCGTAAAAAAAGATATAATATATAGTATTACAGTAACAAAAACCTGAAGAATGAAAAACACTATAAGAAAAAATATAATTAATTTAATAGGGGAATTAATGTACTCAGAAATTAATAACTTCAGAAAATCATTTGGAATAATATTTGATATAATTACATCAAAAGAATTACTCGTACGGTAATGATAAAATACAGCAGAAATATATAAAGCTAGTCCTGCGTTAATAAGGATACTAAGTATAATGTTAAAGTAAACGGGAATCTGAGCGTGTTCTTTAATTAATTCAAAAAAAACTTTCGGTTTGAAAGTAAATTTGATTAGTGTTTCTTTTAACTTTTTCTCTTTACTTATAAAAAATAAAAATAAAAATATCATAAATAATCCTGAGATGACAAAAATGTAAGAACTATCACTTTCGGCAGTTCCTTCCATTAACTTCGGCAAACTCTGATTATTCAAAATATGCTTAAGAAAGTTGACAGATTGTTTTTGTTCCCGGTTGAAAGTATAAATCCCATCGGTTTTAAGATAAGGATTCTTGTCGAGTGATAGTATCAGGGGTGTATCGGTATTCCAATCTGCATAAGACGAAATAAAACCAAATTTATTGTCTTTGCTGAATATTTTATAACAATCTGTAAGAAATTTTGTTTGATATTCCATCGAATAGATATCACTAAAACCATTCCTGTTCTCATTAATTATTGATACACCGTAAGAAGAGATAAAAAAAGATTTACCATGTGTTGTGGAAATATTTGCTATTGAATTCTGAATCAATTCAAAATCCGAAGTGAAAAAGTTTATTCCTCGAATATCTACTATTTCGGAACATATATCGTTTTCAAAATTCCGCGTAGTATAATATATTGGTCTAGAATCATATTTTCGAATTAATTCTTTGGCAGAATTAACATAATTAATTGCTTCTTTTGATATTACGTCGAAATTATTCCCAATTCCCCAAGCTAAAATACAGACAGAATTTTTATCGCGTTTGATTATGCTTTCGAGGTAATCTTGTGAGGCAGTGATATATTTATTTTTCGATAATATCTTTTGAGGGACCTCATTAAATGCGAAATCCTGAAATAAGAATAGGCCTAAACGGTTGCAAAGATTAATAATGAACGGACTTGCCGATTTTCCCGGAACTCTAATACAATTAAATCCTGTACTTTTTATGTTTAAAAGATCTTTCTCAAATTCTTTATAGTCTAAAATGACACCAGATTTTACAGATTCCTGATGGTAATTTATTCCTTTCAAATAATAGGGCTTCCCATTTAATAAGAAGGAATTTGACTTTAATTTCATGTCTGTAAAACCGAATTCAAATACAAACTCATCAATTACGTTCTCATTATTAATAATGCTGACTTTAAATATATATAATTCGGGATTTTCAGGTGACCAGGCGGAAATATTCTTTATGGAAAATTTATTTTCTACATTTATATTTGAGTAATTATCTATCTGGAATTTAGTATTATCACTGGATGAGATTTCGTCTCCTGTTGATTTCTTTATCACTTTTGTATTAATTTGAAAATCTTTTCTCTCGGAAATAATCTGCTCAAGATTTGCAGATTTAACATAACAAGTATTCGAGACTTTTACAGAAGTTTCGTTTTCAAAATTATAATTAACAAAACTTTCAAAGATAAAAATTTTAGGAACAGTAATCAGATAAATATCACCATATATTCCTCCGAAGTTGTTTGTATAGTTTATCTGGTTTGCAAGTGGAATAGTTTCGGAATTATTCAGTTTATTGTTTAATTCTATTTGGATCACATTTTCTCTCTGCAAAATATTATCTTCAAGAGTTATTACAAGGGAGTTATAACCGCCGGTATGTTTTGTTACGAAATTATCATTAATTTTTACATCGGCTTCGTAATTAGCGGCTTCGATAACAAAAATAAAACTTGAATTATTTAAGAAATCAGTATTAATTCCAAAATTTTTCTTGAATATCACCCGTCCTTCAAAATTGTATGACAATGGTATGTTCAGATTAGAGAAAGATTGTCCATTATCGAAAGAAACCTCCCATAAACTGTTTAAGTCAATTTTTGTTCTTTTAGGGCTATCTAAAAACAAACCGGAGTTTGGAATAGTGTTATCAGGAGATTTTTCAAAAACTTTAATTTGTGATATTGAATTATATGAAAAAAACAATATAAACAATATTGTCAAAATTACAGTTTTTACTTTAAAATTCATAAAAATAATTAATAAAAAAATCCCGATTAATCTTTAAAATAGTTTCTTTCAGTTTAATAATAAATCTAATTATTTAAGATAATCACATTAATAATAGTAAAGGAATAAAAAAATAAATTCGGTGTTCTGAATGGAAAATTTGTACGCCCGACTGGATTCGAACCAGTGACCCACAGCTTAGAAGGCTGTTGCTCTATCCAACTGAGCTACGGGCGCTTTCTAGGTAACACAATTTAACAAAAATAAACACTCCATTCAATTTAAAAATATTTTAGAATATATACTGTATAGTACACCCGTCCAAAATAAACATTTCTTAAAAATGTTTTAGATAGCAAAAGCAATTATTAAAAAGCTATTGTCTATAATTATTTTTTAAAATTGCCCTGAAAATCAAGTACTTATTCGAATAAAATCCTAGAATATGTTAAATTTGTTTTGGACAGCAAATTTCTCTTCATTATTCCTATATAGGGAATTGTTTTTTGTTTTTGGTTAAATTTGTCCAAAATGTTTAATATTTTGAATAAAATTAAACCTTTATTTAAGTTCCCAATTTATTTTGGATAGCTGTGATATTCGATAAATTTTTTCAAGAACTTGAACGAATAGTTGCTCCAAATAGAAATTTTACATTTGGTATGAATGTTTATTTTTAACAGAATTGTTGACAGTTGCTATCATATATGCTAAAAATGAATATATTTTGGAAATCCTGAATTATTATAATCCCAAACAGGAATTGATAATGTTGTAACTTAATTATCTAAAAAACAAATACCTTAATATTTTAATGCTGCTCTAATTATCAAATATAACACACTCTTAAAGATTATATTTATCGTTTACTGAATTTAAAAATCAAAACCAAATAGCATTCCAAAATAGAATCTCCACTCTTTTCCGTAAGTAACATTTTCACCGCGGAATTTTCTGGTAAATTCGTTAAGACCATACGCAGCATTAAAGAATATGCTCGTTGGAAATATATAAAAAGAAAAAGCCTGCAATCTTAATTCTGCACCAATATCTTTTTTGAAATCCTTTATATCAAATTCATTTCCATTCCAGGCATTACCATAATCACCGTAAATTCCAAAATATAATTTGTCGAGATATAATGGTGAAATTCGCATATCTATTTTTGTAAGAAGAGGGAAGCGGTATGTGAGATTTGCTGTCACAACTCTCCCACCGCCAAGCGCATAGAAAGGGTAACCTTTCATCCCGGGTAAACCGGTTGCATAAAAATCATAAAAGTCTTCTACAGGAGGTCCAAATATTGTTGCCCCTCTGATTTTCAGACTCAAAGTGTGTTTATTATTAAACAATCCAATTGATTCAAGCCATTCACCATCGAGTTTGTGAAGTCTGTTGGTAGCATAAATAGTTTTAAGGTTACCATCGTCGGTAACTTCAAATTGAGGATTGATTTTACTTATTTCGTAATCATACTTTATTTTGATTTTTCTTCCAATCGGATTTATGTCTGTATTCCGAGTATTGTAATAACTTTCGTACATATACGTCAGAGAAAAAGTATGTGCCTTAAAATAATCCTCTGAAGATGCCCTTACAGGAATATTACTCTGAGGTATCCTGAACGCATCAATATCTGAAGCATATTTTGAAAATGAATAATTAAATTTAAAATCGTGATAATAGTTAATAAGTTTGAAATCCATCCCTACATCAAATTCTAGAAGATCATAAGTAACACCTACATTAATTGTATCGGCAGCTGCGATTAATTGTCCGGTTGATTTCCTTGAAATATTATATCCCTCAAGTGTAAATTTCGGAGAGAAACCTAAGTCTTTTGAGAAGAAATCTTTCAAGAAAGGAACCCCATTATCATATCTGAACTGAAAAAATAAATCTCGTTCGCCTTTTCTGTTAATGCTGGCTCCGCCAAAAATTGAAACACGATTCATTATTTCTTCCGAATAGAAATAGAATCCGGGTTTAATTGCATCAAGTACATTATTATCTTTTGTATAATTATCATATCTTATAACGGGAAAGAAAGCAAGATTAGTAAAAATACTAGTATACGGTTTTTCTTTAAAATCCGGAATCTCTTTGTCGTTAAAATTTCTAAGTGTATTCCAGTCAAATTTGTTCTTACTTTCCGTATTTGTAGAATCAATTTCGGAATACTTTTGCACTAATCTGGACGGCTTAATATAATCTAAGTCTGAATTTATAGTGATTTCTTTAAAATCTTTAAGTTCGGTAATCTTATATCCTGTGGATTTATAAGATGAATATGTAAGATTTCCACCATTGTTCACAGAAGGCATAAATGCTCCGCCGAGGACATTTGTTATTTGTTTTACTTCTTTTGATTGTAAATCATAAGAGTAAATATTGTAAATCCCTGTGCGGTCTGACGAGAAATAAATTTTTTTGTAATCAGGAGAAAAACTCGGAGACCTTGTATCTCCAAATGAATCATCAAATAAATGTTCAATGTTACCTGTCTGAATATCTATTGATGATATCCTTCTACCTTTCTCGAAAGCATAATCAAAATATATTTTGTTTCCATCACCTGAAAACACAGGATTGAAGACTTCTTCACCGTTCTTGAATTGAGTAAGTGCTCTTTTATTCTTCCCATCTGAATCTGCTATGTAAAGATTTAAAGTACCATCACCATTAATTATAAAACAAATTGATTTTCCATCAGGGGAGTAAGAAGGAAATATTGTTCTTAAATCTTTTGTAATCCTCTTATCTTTTTTAGTAGCGATATCATATTCGTAAATATCGAAAAGTATAATTCCGTCAAAAGTAGGAGGAATGTTTCTTTTTGAATAAAGTATTTTTTTACTGTCCGGCGACCATGAAAAATTTGTCGAAACAGGAAATGCGATCATCTCTTTTTCTTTTTTCTCAATATTATAAACAAACAACCCTGTCGACGAATAATCATATTCCTGGTTAGATAGGAACGCAATTTTTTTCCCATCCGGGGAGTAATGTGGAAAATAATTAGCAAATCCCTTATCCTCTATAATGGTACCATCATTTAGATTGGACCTTACATTTTTTAATTTTTGTTCGTAATCGTTTTGAAGATATCTTTTCCATTGATTATATAAATCACTTCCGTCAATGTTAAGTACTTTTCTGAAAGCAGCATCAATACTAAAATTTGTCAAATCACCTAAATGATCGGAAATTTCTCGCAATTTATTCTCACCGAATGTTTCCGAAATATATCTGACAAGTGCAAATCCTGAGTTATATATTGATTCAGCTTTCAAAGAAGTATATGATGAAAACTGTCCCATTTCATTAAAAGTTAACATATTATCATCAATAACATAAGACCTTAAAATCATATCCCTGTGGGAATCCCACTCATCGTATCCTGTTTGCTGTCTCTGATATTGTGCAGTCCCTTCCGCAAACCATGCGGGAACTCCAACTCCCGAAATGGGGTAAGATACAATAACATTTGGATAACCATAAAGAACATCAGGGCGTCGTTCTTTTTCATAGTTTAGCCATTGAAGATAAATGGCAGGAAGTTTCCTTGAAAATTTCATTGATAACTGAATTTGTACCATATGAGTAAATTCGTGAGTGATTACGTTTCTCAACCAGTTATGAGTGCCTCGAAGATCAAAATCAAGAGGTGTTGCCAGGATTTCAATTCGATTATTATAAAAATCAGTAGCTCCGTTTGCAACGTCAGAAACATCTTTAATAATAAAATTCACTTTTTCTTCAGGCTCGTATTGATAAAGTGAAGTGATTGGACCGAAAACATCTTCTGCAATTTTTGCAACTGTTTTTGCAGATCTGGATGCCTCTTTATGGTATGTAATAGTAAAGTGTGCTGTTTCTATTGTATACCAATCTAGATCCGGATATGATTCAAACTGTGCAAATAAATCGCCGGAAATTGAAGAAAATAAGATTATTAAAATAAATGCATTAAAATAAACAATTTTATTAATCATTGAATAAAATGAAATTTATAATTATTATTGAATAATTGTAAAATAAGTAATTACTTATTTATATGGCATGTATAAAATTTACGATATGTATTAATTAATTTTTATTAACTTAAATAATTTTAATTATAGAAAAAAGATACTATTTTTGACATTAATTGTATTTATTTGATAAAAAATTTCAAATATTTAGTTTCCCGAAGACATTTCTTAAGGAAATTATTATTTATAACGATGTTTTTTATATATCTTTTTTCTGTAAGCAATTTGTCTTTTGCTCAAGGAAGAAGGGATATTGATGGTAATAAATACGTTGTTTATAATTTCTCAGATACTTCAAAATTTAAATTTATTGATTCCACTCAATTAACGTCTGATACGACAAAAAGAGTTCCGGTAGATTCAACTGCCCGTCTTAAATATTTTCAATATTTTCCTGAATATATATATGGGATAAAGATTAAAGAGAAAACCCATCCATTACTTTTAGAAAATTCAACATTCGTTAAAACAGAGACATCATTCGATTCATCTAACAATGTTTTAATAAGACAAACCTTTATGGGGGAGGATATCAAAGCTCCTCTAAAAGTACCATTAAGTAAATTTCTTGAATCTATAAACGAAAATAACAGTAAAAAAATATTTTCTGATATTTTCACAGAAAAATTCAAAGGAAATGTTTCTGATGATTTAACAAAGTTATTTGAAAAATTCACTGATATTACAATTCCTTTGCCATTCAAGACTGAAACTATTTTTGGTCCTCCTACTTTTAATTTACGGATTAACGGAGCAGTTGATATAACGGCATCATACCAGAATATTACGAGTGATCAGGTTGTAGTTTCTTATTTGAGTAATTCCCAAAACAATATCAATTTTAAACAAGATGTACAGGTCACGGCAAAAGGTACTGTAGGTGACAAATTAACAATAGATGCAGACTGGAATACTCAAAGGACCTTTGACTTCGAAAATCAATTGAAATTAAAATATACAGGATATGCGGATGAAGTGATTAAATCAATAGAAGCCGGAAACGTATCACTGGATACGAAATCAAGCCTTATTCAATCCACGCAAGCATTATTCGGTGTCAAGGGGGAATTCAAACTCGGTCCTCTTAATATTACAACAGTCATTTCTCAGAAAAAAAGTAAACAGGAAACTAAAGATTATACCGGTGGTTCAAGCGAGCAGAATTTTCAAATAAATGTATATGATTACTCTGATAATCATTACTTTTTTGATACTCTTTATAAATCGAGTTTTCTCGATTATATGAACAGTCAAAATAATACATATACCACTCTGACTCAGGAAAACCAGATATTAGTAAGTGATACTTATTTTGAAGTATGGGTGCAGTCAGAAATTACTGAACCCCAGAAAAGGTTTGCAGTTGCCTATACACTTTTAAAAGATACGGCATCTATTGATTATAATACTCTAATAAATAGTCAGCAAGAGCCCGGAATACGTGCTTTCGGATATTTTCGTAAATTGAACCCTAATGAATACTATGTTAATCCATATGCGGGATTTATCAGTTTAAAGGTGAATGTTCCAGATAATTATGCTGTTGGAGTTACTTACCGGACATACAACCAGAAAAAATTTGGAAGAGGATCTTACGATGCACCAATTCCAGATACTATGATTCTAAAAATGGTAAAATGCGCGAACCAAAATCCGCAAACGACACCTGATGCGTGGGAATTGAAAATGAAAAATGTATATCGATTGCCTGTATCAAAGATTATCGAGGACGGATTTACACTTGAAATTTTATATAACAGAGATAATAACTATGAACCGAGCATTCCGGGTAATTCAGATAAATTAATCAAAATAACAGGTTTGGACAGATATACCGGGAAAGGTCGAACAGGCACTCCGGACGGAGCATTCGATTATCTTGCCGGTCTGACTATAATTCCTGAAACGGGTGATATCATTTTTCCATCTTTAAGACCATTTTATGATAATTTACGATTAGCAGGTGCTGATTCAACTTTTCAATATAAAGATTTATATTTAGAAAGAAAAAGTGTAGCGATTAATTCACCTTTAGCAAATAAATATATTATAAAGGGCACTGCAAAAGGAGAAGCGGGGATAAGTAATACGATTAATCTAGGATTCAATGTAGTCCAAGGAAGTGTAAAAGTATTAAATGGAACACAGGAACTTCAGAATAATGTTGATTATTCTGTAGATTATTCTACCGGAGTCCTTGTCATAAGAAGTGCATCAGCATTGACTTCACAAAATTTAAAAATCACTTATGAGACAAATGATTTATTTTCAATAGCATCAAAAATTCTAATCGGAGCCAGAGCAGATTATAAATTCAGTGAAAAAACAAATTTAGGATTCACATTCGTGAATTTAAAACAGGAAACTCTGAATGATAAAGTCAGAATTGGAGAAGAACCTACCAATAATTCCGTTTTCGGTCTTGATTTCGCTACAGAAATAAAAACTAATTTTCTGACAAAATTAATTAACTTACTACCGGGCTTCAATACCAAGGAAGAATCGGTTTTCAGATTCAAGGGTGAATTTGCTTATATGACTCCACAGCCTAATACTATGAAAAGTCGTATACCACAAGACAACAATGAGTCAATTGCATATATCGATGATATGGAAGGTGCAAAGAAAACTTTACCATTGGGTTCAACATTTAACCAGTGGACAATGAGTTCTATTCCTGTGGATACATCTATAGGATTAGTTGATAGTATCAGGCAGTTTAAAAGAGGCAGATTGAAATGGTATAACATTCCTAATGATGTCGAAATTAAAAAGATTTATCCTTTAAGGGATGTCCAACCTGGACAGGATAGACTTACCCCTTTTTATATTTCATTTGATCCAAAGCAAAGGGGTACTTATAATTATAACAGACGGATGGATACTATTCAGAACAAAAAGACAAACTGGAATGGAATTATGCGATATCTTAATACTACATCTACTGACCTAATTAACGAAAACATAAATTACATCGAGTTTAATATGCGTATAGATGGGAATAATGCTGCACTCAGTGATGGTGTTATAGTAATTGAACTTGGGCAGATTTCTGAGGATGCTATTCCAAACGGGATTTTAAATACAGAAGATAAAAATCAGAATGGGACATTACAGGATGATGAAGATATTGGTTTAGATGGCTTAACTAATTCTGAGGAACTTGCGAAATATAATCAAATTAATGGTACTAATTTAAGTCTGACGGATTTACCCGATCCTGCTTTGGATGATAATGGAAATGCAGGAACAAATACGAATCTCGATGTAATAAACGGAACAGAAAATAACCGGGGTACAGAAGGTGGAAATAGACCCGATACAGAAGATTTAAACAGAAACGGAATGCTTGACAATACGAATCAATCTTACTTTACATATACAATATCATTAGATACTGCAAATAATAAAAGAATTTCAGGAAGAGGTGAGCCCGGAAGCGGATGGTTCCAATACAGAATTCCATTGTCGGAATTTTCAAAAGCGATTAATAACCCTTCGCTTAATAACATTGATTATGCTCGAATCTGGATAAAAGGTGTAAATGATAGTATACGAATTGCATTAGTAGATTTAAATTTAGTTGGTAATCAATGGATAAAACCTAATAAAAATGATACTTCTTATAATATTTCGGTTGTGAGCATTGAAGAAAATCCTCAGATATATCAAAGCCCGGTTGCAGGAGACATATTGAGGCAAACAATTAGGAATACAAGCGGTGTAAATACAAAATCAAATGAACAATCACTAGCTTTGCAGGTGAATAATCTACCTAATGGAGGAAGGAAATTTGCCGTTAAGGATTATAGAACACAAACAATCGATTTATTTAATTATAAGACTCTAAAACTATTTGTCAATGGAGATCCGAGTTTTAATTATGTAAATGAAAATATTTATGATGCTGCAATGGTTATCCGGTTTGGATCAGATTCGAGTAATTATTATGAATACCGGGCTCCTATACATCCTGACGTTCGTCCGGGTCAGCCCTGGAATTCATTAAACGAAGTTTCAATTGTATTCTCAGACCTAACTACAATTAAACTTGCAAGAGACTCAGTTAATCAGGTAGTTGATGTTCCTGTTCCGAATGGTCCGCCCGGTTCAATATACCGGATAAAAGGTAATCCAGCTTTAAATACTATCCGGGATTTCGAATTAGGTATAGAAAAAAATAGAACAGGACTGAATGCTACAATTACTGGAAGTGTATGGTATAATGAAATCAGGGTACTAAAAGTTGTAGATGATAACGGATATGCGATGAATATTAATGCGGGTCTGAAGATTGCAGATGTAGCTGATTTTAGTTTTAATTTCTCCAAAATTGATCCAAATTATCACTCACTCGATACACGCATTGGTTCGAGAGTAACCGGGCAAGTTTGGGATATGAATTTAACTCTTAATGTTCATAAATTTATTAATAATGCTTTGGTTTCAATTTTATCAGAAGATTGGAAAGATTTCATATATTTGCCAATAACCTTCAGACATTCGGAAAATCTTGCTAATCCCAAGTATTATCCTGGTACAGATATAGATATCGATAAAGCTGCATCAGAAAGATACCGACAAGTATTTATTAAGACAGGTGATGCAGCGCTGGCTCAGAAAGCTGCTGATGGGATCAGGATTGAGTCTCAAGCCTTGATGGTAAGAAATGAATTCTCCGTAAATGGTTTTAATTTCAAATTCCCCGGTAATAATTATTTAGTCAAAACTTTATTAAACAGTTTTACTATTAACTTTAACGGTAATCTTGGAAATCAAAGGGATTTCACATATCAAAGCAAAACTGATTTTACTTATACAGGAGCTATGAATTTTAAAACCGATTTCGGTCTAGCGGATTTGATTAATCTCAAAATAGGAAAGATAATTAATTTTGGTGAAGAGTATAAAGATGCAAAATTATTTCTTATGCTGCCATTCATTCCTCTTGCACCATTATTTTCTTCTGATTTTAATGCTTCGATAGACTTCAACAGATCAAGATTTGAAGGCAGACAACGCCGATTATTAATAGATGATCCTATAGCCAGACAGTTTACTGCAAATAGGGGGTTTTCTTTCAACTGGAAATTTATTGAAAACTGGATTGTAGATTTAACTGGTAACTATTCTTTTAGAGTAGGCAGTGATCTTGCTCCATTTGAAACTTTTGGAGATAGCTTAAATACAGTTCGTTCGGAAAATGAGATTTTTAAACAGATTTTTTTCAACGAAGCCCTAATTAATTTTGGAAGGGATTTAAACTATCAACAGACAACAGTCTTTAATCCTAAATTTAATATTCCCATAATTAAAAAATTCCTGGATATTACAGGAAGTTACAATGTTACATATGGTTGGAACAATCCAAATACTTCAACTAATATTGGTTATTCTGTTGGATATAATAATAAAATTCAGGCATCTACAAATTTTAAGTTAAAAGATTTAATGGGGCTTTTTAAATCTGGATCTACTTCTCCTTTGAATAAAAATCTCGCTAATGGTTTACGCACAAATGATGATAACCCGGGGCTTGGAGATTTGCTTAAAATATTGACAACTTTTATTCCTGACAATATATCAATTGCTTATAATCAAGATAATACAGTATTAAATCCCGGTGTACAGGGGAGACCGGGTTTTGGAAATTTTTGGATGGTTCCGGGAGGAGCGAGAGAAGAATTAGGACCTTCTCGAATGTATCAATTAGGATTTTCAATGTTTCCTGGAAAAAGGGTCCCGGGACTTCAATTAACAGATAACTTCGCTCAAATAAATAATCTTACACTTACAGCTACTATTAATCCTCTCATTCCTCAAAATATAAGGATGAATCTAACTTTTAAATCTAATTGGGGAGCCCAGAATAGTGCAAGTTATATTTCTGATCCGGAAGGATCTTTATACAATCCAACGAGTAAATCAAGTAATTCGAATAAAAGTTACACAATATTTTTCGCCGGAAATGTTGATAAATTTAATTATACCGCTACCGAAGATTTGCAAAGCAACACACAGAATATTTCTTCTGCATTTAAAAGTCAACTTTCATCGATTCCATTCCCAAATTGGTCGCTTTCAATTTCGGGTGTAGAGAAAATTCCTTTCTTTTCAGAGTTTGCATCAAGTGTTACAATCGAAAACAGTTATACTTCCGAATACAGCGAAGCTTATTCTCTTGATTTCCGGGGAATCAGCATTCCTCAAAGACAAGGAGTTACACAATCTTTCAGTCCTTTATTAGGATTAAATATAACTTTCAAAGAAGCCTTTGGTGGAAATCTTACTGCATCTTTAAGGATAAATAATTCAAAATCGAATATACTAACACCAACAAGCAATCTAATACAAGTAACGAATACTAACGATTGGAGTGTAAATGCAAACTATTCTAAAGCAGGTTTTGAAATTCCTTTCTTCGGATTATCGTTGAAAAATGATATAGCTTTCGCTCTTACAATTTCGAAGAATGTGACAGATCCTACAGATTATAAATATTCAATAACGGGACTGGAAAAAGCTCCCGGTAGCGGGTCTGCTGTTACCACTATTAATCCTTCAATTCAATATTCGATTAGCTCTAAAGTTCAAATGCAGCTTTTTTTCAAATATATCCGCACCGAACCAACTCAGCAATCTGCAACTATAATTCCTCGAACTTCAAAAGAGGGTGGGTTGAATATACGTATTCAAATTCAATAAAATATTTTATTTATCGAAAATTATTACTATATTTGCTAAAACTAAATCCATTTACCTTCTTGGTATAAAATCGATAAATAACATTAAGCCGGTTTGCAGATTGGGATATCAAACCAGATAAAAATTTATTGATTGATAAGTTCAGAAATTTTTGAATTTTGTTAACATATATGGGAAGAAAACTTTTTAAAAATGTAATCTTTAAAATATGGAAACTTTAAATGTTAATTCTAATGTTGATATAATTGAAAAATGTGTTTATTGCGGTAGTATAGTAAAACTTAGTCGAGAGGAAGTAAATACTGCTATTTATTTTTGCCCGCAATGCCACAGAGAAAATGTAGCATGGGATCTGCGGAAAGGTTTTTTTGGTGACCCTGAATATAAAGAAACTTCCGTTACCTGGCTTTTTCTAGGACTTATTTCAGGGATATTATCGTTATTTTTTGTGCCCCCGATATTTGGAATAGCAGGAATGTTTTGTGGATACAGATGTTTATCAAAAGGATTTTATTTCGCAGGCGGATTAGTAATACTTTTTAGTATGGTGTTAATGATTCTTGGTGTGACTTTCGGAACTTATTTTTTTAGAAGTTTTCTCTGACAAATTAAACACTTTTATAACTCTATAATTATGTTCCGCAAAAAAACCGTTAATTTTTGATTTTAATATCACCTGAAATTATTTTAGATTTAATATCTTCTACTTTTTTTCTTACATCTTCAGGGATCAGATTCTTATTATTATTATCATAAATATAGTCTACACCTTTTTCTTTTAAACCAAGAGTTTTTACCCCTCCGATAAATTTATTTTCGCTGTAATCTTTAATAGTTTGAAAAATTACTTCATCTACAAGCTTAATCATACTTGTTAGTATAACTCCGGGAGCTTCGTTATATTGATCGAGATCTACTCCTATTGCAAATTTTTTCATTTCTCTCGCAGCTTCAAATAACCCTACACCTGACAATCCAGATGCATGGTAAATAATATCTGCTCCGGAATTATATTCACTCAAAGCAATCTCTTTTCCTTTACCCGGATTCTTAAATCCGTCAGATGATACACTAACATAACTTGATAGGATTTTTATTTTAGGATTAATGTACTCAATTCCCTGTCTATAACCAGTTTCAAATTTTTTAATGAGAGCAGATTCCATTCCTCCTAAAAATCCTACAGTATTTGTTTTTGTAAGCATAGCAGCAATTGTACCAACGAGGAAACTACCTTCATCTTCTTTGAATTCAAGAGCAGTTAAATTTACAGGAATTTCTTTTTGGGATGCAACTGAATAATCAACACACCCGAACTTTTTATTTGGAAAATCTTTTGCAATTGCTGTAATATCATCTGTGAATATAAATCCAACTGCAAAAACGATTCCTATCTCATCCTTGCTTGCAAGTTTTCTCAAAGCAGATTCTCTATCTGAACCATCTCCCGGTTCGATGACTTCAAAATCTATTCCAAGTTCTTTTTTTGCTCTTACCAATCCTTTGAAAGCTGCATCATTGAATGATTTATCGCCTTTTCCACCGACATCGAAGACAAGTCCGACTTTTTTCTTTTGATTTGGAGAGTCAAAAGTAGTATTGGTTTTTTTATTGCAGCCAATAATTAATGATAACGCATATATAATAATAACTATCTGAAAAATTTTCATAGAATTTAATATATTAATATTTGATTATTTTTCTTCTTTATAAATGTGGTGAAGCCTGCAGCGTGCTTCGTAATGATTTTTACCACCAACTAATACACGCTCGCTGTTTTCAGAAACCCTTTGAGTCCTGTTTGCGGGTGCACCGCATACAACACAAACGGCAAGAGTTTTTGAAATGTATTCTGCTATCGCTAGTAATTGTGGTATCGGTTCGAAAGGCTTCGATTTGTAATCCTGGTCAAGACCGGCAACAATTACTCTTTTCCCTGCATCGGCTAGCGCCTGGCAAACTTCGACGAGATTGTTTTCGAAAAATTGTGCCTCATCAATACCAATTACTTCACAATCAAAACTTTTTTCAAGAATATCTTCCACATTATCTATTATTTCAGAAGGGAAGCTCGTTTCATTGTGTGATACAATTGAAAATTCACTATAGCGGTTATCAATTTTTGGTTTGAATACTTTTACACGTTGTTTAGCTATCTCTGCTCTTCTTATCCTTCTTATCAATTCTTCCGTTTTTCCGGAAAACATACTCCCGCATATCACTTCGATATGACCCATTTTTTTATATGTCCGGATTTGTAATTGTTCGTTCATTGTATTCATTCTATTTTAAAGAAAAAACTTCAGGCAATAGTTGTTTTAATTTGTATGTTTTAAATTCTTTTTTTGATTTTACGAGAATAACTTCAGTTTCCTCTCCAAATTCGCTCATAAACTGCCTGCAAGCACCACACGGGAAAAGATAATCTCTTTTGTTCGATGCAATTGCAATTGCAATAATATCTTTTTCTCCTGCGGATATAGCTTTCGAATAAGCGACCCTTTCTGCACAAATCGTTAACGAAAAAGATGCAGATTCAATATTAGCTCCCGCAAATAAATTACCAGATTTAGTTAAAAGAGCAGCTCCGACTTTAAACTTTGAATATGGAGCGTAAGCAAACTTACGGCTTGACAGAGATAATTCTATTATTTCTAAATAATTATACTTCAATATTAATATGTTTTAATTGTTAATATATCAAAAAATTAGTATATTATCAAACATCTTATTCTTCAATTGATAGGTATGAAGCGAAAAGCAATTTTCAGATTTTTTGATAGATATATAGGGATTCCGGTTCTGGCAATTCTTTCTATTTTCCTTAAAAAGAAGAAACGCTTACCCATTGAAAACATAAATAAGATCCTAATAATCAAACTTGCGGCTATAGGGGATACAATATTAATTATTCCTATGCTTAGAGCTTTACGTAAACATTTTCCTGCTACTGAAATTACATTTATGTGTTCACCTATTAATATTTCAGTTGTAGAAAAAATTTCATATGTAAATAAAATCATTAATTGCGATGTCCATTCTTTCTATAATCTTTTCAAGTTTTTTAAATTTATCAAGCAGATCCGGAATGAGGAATATGATATTCTGATAGATGCCGGACAATGGGAGAGAATAAATTCTATCATTGCAGCGTTATCCCGTAACCAATATTCAATTGGTTTTAAAACAAAACATCAGTATAAACATCTTATGTTTGATAGTTTTGTATATCATTTAAAGACGAAACACGAATTAGAAACTTTCCTTGACTTGTTAGTTCCAGTAGGAATTATAATAAGTGATGAGGATAAAAAGTTAAAATACTTTCTTTCTAAAGATAATCTTTTATTTGCAGAGAAATTTTGGAACGAGAATAATCTCAAAGGTAAATCTGTAATTTGTTTACATCCGGGTTGTGGAGAAAATGGAAAACCACGAGAATGGTCAAATGAAAATTATATTGAATTAGGGAAACGGCTTATTGTTTATGACAAATCTATAAAATTACTTTTAAGCGGACCTTATATGGATGTTGAGAGGTGTAGTATAATTGAAAGATCTTTTATAGAATCTGGTATTGGAGATTGTATTATAAATGTGGCTGGACTATATTCACTCGAAGATGTTGTTGCACTCGTTGGTAAGTGTGATCTAATTGTTTGCAGTAATACAGGAATGCTTCATATAGCAGGATGTGTCGGTACAAAAACAATGGGACTTCATGGACCTACAAATCCCGTTAAATGGGGTTCGTATGCACAGAATGCAGTACTTATTCAAAGTGATAAATTTTGCAGCCCATGCTTATATCTGGGGCATGATTATGGGTGCATAAGACCCGATTGTATGAAATACATTTCAGTGGATGATGTTTTTATTTACATAAGGAAAGCTCTAAGCCCTGATCTTTTCCAAATTAAAATTATTATATGATATATTTTTTAATACTTTTATTTCAAATTATTTTATATAATTTATTATTAAAAGCATACCTTAACTAAATAAAAGTTATGAGTACAACTACAATAAAGAAACCCCGGAAGGTGAAAGGCAAGATAGAGATCGACATACAGAAATGCAAAGGATGCGAACTCTGCACGGTAGCCTGCAAAGAAGACTCGATCGGAATATCCAAAGAAATCAATAATTTCGGATACAGATATGCAGTATTTGTAAATCCCGACACTTGCACCGGATGTGAAAATTGTGCTTTGGTATGTCCCGACGGAGTAATAAAAGTTTACAGGACATCAGGAAAAAAGAAAGAATTGCTTGCTAAGATATCCGATGTGAAATCATCTATGACAATCAATGTTGACGGTAACGATAATGTAACAGTAAATCCGAAGTAATAACCGTTTCAAATTTTATTAATTAATTTTAACGAAAATTTTTACATAACCTTATGGCAGAACAAGATATCAGACTAATGAAAGGCAACGAAGCCATGGCAGAAGCCTCGATACAGGCAGAATGCGATGCATACTTTGGCTATCCAATAACACCTCAATCAGAAGTGCTGGAATACTTATCAAGAGAAATGCCGGGAAGAACCGGCATCCCGTTACAGGCAGAAAGTGAAGTAGCAGCAATAAACATGGTATACGGCGCAGCCGGCGCAGGCGCAAGAGTATGGACATCCTCCTCATCACCGGGAATAAGCTTAATGCAGGAAGGCATATCCTATATAGCATCGGCACAACTACCCTGCCTCATTGTAAATGTAAACAGAGGCGGACCCGGCTTAGGCACGATACAACCCTCACAGGGTGATTATTTTCAAGCCACCAAGGGCGGAGGCCACG